>Ga0268296_1124_pt1 | contig 1038 bp, 2 predicted proteins | sample MetYM1_FD_191345 | JGI IMG/M metagenome (GOLD analysis project Ga0268296, IMG submission 191345) | Soil microbial communities from Anza Borrego Desert, Southern California, United States - Methylocaldum Y-M1 | ecosystem: Environmental > Terrestrial > Soil > Desert | place: USA: California | collected... | reverse complement strand
GAATTTATTGAATCGGAAGGGATTCCGGATCTGGGGCGAATATGATTCAAGATGCTGGCTGGGCTGGAGGCCAGCATCCGATGGTGCGACCCATTTCCAACGATTTGCGTAAGCGCGCAGTATCCGCTGTTGCCAAAGGTGAGAGCTGCCGATCTGTGGCGGAACGGTTTGGCGTTGCGGTCTCGTCAGTTGTGAAGTGGTCACAGCGTTATCGAACGACCGGTTCGGTAGCGCCTGGCAAGATGGGTGGCCACCGCAAGCCTGTGCTTGATCCGCATCGCGCCTTCATCGTCGAACGGATCACTCAGACGCCGCATCTGACGCTGCATGGCCTGAAGGCGGAACTGGCAGCCCGTGGGGTCAAGGTTTCCCACAACGCGGTCTGGCTGTTCCTACGCCGGGAAGGGCTGCGGTTCAAAAAAAACACTGTTCGCCCTCGAACAGGCTCGCGCCGACGTCTCTCGTAGGCGCCAGCGTTGGCGATCCTGGCAGGCCGGACTTGATCCGGGTCGGCTCGTCTTCATCGATGAGACCTGGATCAAGACCAACATGGCCCCTTTGCGAGGCTGGGGCCCCAAAGGGGCACGCCTGCGTGGCTTCGCCCCGCACGGGCATTGGCGTACCCTCACATTCCTCGGCGCACTCCGCCATGACCAACTCACAGCACCCTGCGTCTTCGACGGCCCGATCAACGGCGAATGCTTCCGCGCTTATGTGAAGCACCTCCTCCTTCCGACCCTGCGCGAGGGCGATATCGTCATTCTCGACAATCTCGGAAGCCACAAGTCGAAAGCCGTCAGGCAGATGATCAAGGCTGCCGGCGCCAGGCTCTGGTACCTGCCGCCATACTCGCCCGACCTCAACCCGATCGAACAGGCCTTCTCCAAGATCAAACATTGGATGCGGCAAGCTCAGAAGCGCACCATCGAGGACACCTGGCGCCATATCGGTCACCTCGTCCAAGACATCCAGCCTCGCGAATGCGCAAACTACTTCGCAAGCGCCGGTTATGCTTCAATCAAAATGTGAAACGCTCTA
>Ga0268296_1118_pt1 | contig 1223 bp, 2 predicted proteins | sample MetYM1_FD_191345 | JGI IMG/M metagenome (GOLD analysis project Ga0268296, IMG submission 191345) | Soil microbial communities from Anza Borrego Desert, Southern California, United States - Methylocaldum Y-M1 | ecosystem: Environmental > Terrestrial > Soil > Desert | place: USA: California | collected... | reverse complement strand
ACGAGAACGGAGAGGTCGTGTGGCAGGCCAATTACGAACCGTTCGGGCAGGCGAGCCTTGTCAATCCGAGTGTCACCCTGAACCTGCGCCTGCCGGGGCAGTATTTCGATGCCGAGACCGGTCTATACCAAAACTGGCATCGAGATTACGATCCCAGCCTTGGGCGGTATCTCCAGAGTGATCCGATTGGGTTAGCCGGGGGTATTAATACTTATGCCTATGTTGAGAATAACCCGCTGCTCTACGTAGACCCCCAGGGGTTGTATGGCATGGCCCATGATATTGGTCGACTCGTCGATAAGCTGCTTCAGCCCCCGGAAGCAACCTCCGATTTTCTTCGAAACTATCGCGATATGCGCGATGCCAACACGATCGGAGGGGATAAATACTTTCACTGTAAGGCAAACTGTGAAGCGACACGTCGAGGTAAGTACGGAGAGGCTACAGCTTGCACCATATCGGATGCCCGTGAATGGTTCGATCAGAATGTCAAAGGGGATCCGGCAAGCGCCTCGGCAGCCGATCAGATAGCTAATACGGCCGGCCGTTCGGGAGGAAATAGTTCACCGCTGTCCTGCGATCTCGTTTGTAGCCCTTTCCGTCCTAATGGGTTACCTGCGAACTATTGATGGAGTCGTGATGTCACTCAGGAAAATCATCATCCTTGCTGTAGTTCTGATCCTGTTGATGGCCGGTGGCATTTGGTTGCGGAAGCAGTTGCAAATTGATAGCTGCCTAGATGCTGGCGGACGCTGGAACTACGAAGAAGGGGTGTGCGAGACCCGTTAGCTGTCAGGCACCGCAGGGTCGTCTACTGCACTGACGCCCCAAAAACGCTCGCAACAGCGGGCGTTTTCATCCATCCTTATTTAGCCGCTTCGATCAACTCGATATCCTTTCGTAGCAGGCTATTGACCAGATCGGATAAGGCCGCGCCTTCGGAGTCGGCGCGGGCGCTCAGGTGGTTTTGGACTTCCTCGTCCAGATACGCCGGCTCCTTGAAAACCGCGTCCGGGTTGTAGAACTGTCCGCGTTTGCCCTGGCTGAAATCGTATTTCTCTTTCATCGCGTCACCTCTCGGGTCTTGCTGCGCTAGTACTACAGCCGCATTTATTGGTCTAACGAGCATGGTGATCGACTGAGGAGAATGCCATGCAAGATGCGATACGACAGTGGGACGCGGCGCTGCACGCGCAGATTGGCTCGCGTTTTCGGCGGGCGGA
>Ga0268296_1112_pt1 | contig 1391 bp, 1 predicted proteins | sample MetYM1_FD_191345 | JGI IMG/M metagenome (GOLD analysis project Ga0268296, IMG submission 191345) | Soil microbial communities from Anza Borrego Desert, Southern California, United States - Methylocaldum Y-M1 | ecosystem: Environmental > Terrestrial > Soil > Desert | place: USA: California | collected... | reverse complement strand
GGCAGTATTTCGATGCCGAGACCGGTCTATATCAAAACTGGCATCGGGATTATGATGCCAGACTCGGGCGGTATCTCCAGAGTGATCCGATTGGGTTAGAGGGTGGCCTAAATACCTATGCCTATGTGGGGAATAATCCATTAAACCGAATCGATCCAACCGGTCAGCTTTTCTTTGCTGTGCTTGTGCCGCCAGCGGTTGCCGCTCTCGGCGATGCGGCTGCAGCAACTGCGTTTGTCGGTTCTGCTGCTCTTGCTGGGGCAGCGCTTAGTTCGGTGTGGGATGATCTTACTGGAGATGTGCCTGACTCCGCAGCAGATGACCTGACAGATGGTAAGAAGGAATGTTCGGATAATAACGATGACGATGATCGGTGTTACAAGAATTATGAAAACGACATTTCTACATGCCGCGCGATCGGAAGGTTTAGAGGGGCTGCAAGGGCGGAAGCATGCTATGCCTCTGCCGCAGAACGATTAGCAGCCTGCCGCGCTGGTAGGCCGATACCTCCATTGAATACTTGGAATAACTAGATATGAGAAGCTTTTGTCACCTTGTCGAAATTGATGAGCAAAAGAAAGAGTTAATGATATATCGTGTCGAAGGCGACGGAACAAAAGTCCTTTACACTTCGACATCTCTTCCGGAGGTCGATGTTTCGACAAACGTCGAAGTCTTTCAGCAGTTTGCGCTTCAACTTGGAGAAAATATTCTCCTTGATTCGCCAGCTGTAAGACAGTTGTACGGAATATAACCAGCGTTGCCTGAATGACGGGCGACGGGATCTGGAAGGATCGGGTTGCGGAATTTCCGTATTCCACCGTGCTTGACTTAGCTCGCGTAGGGCGGAATAGGGTACTCCCGTATTCCGCCGCATGAATTCGGCCTTTATTCGGCGCAATACGCGAGTACGCTATTGCGCCCTATCGCGCTCGGGCAGATCACGGCCGTGGCCGACGCCCTCAATCCGGCCACTGGCCAGACCACGGCTACGACGAACTCCACCGACTGACCGCCGCCACCGGGCCTTTCGGTACCTTGGCCTATGGCTACGACGCCACCGGCAACCGCCAAAGCGAAAGCCGTAACGGCCAGACGACGGCCTATCACTACCTGCCGACCGATCAGCGGTTGCAGTCCCTGAGTGGCTCGGTCAACCAGAGCTTCGCCTATGACGCGACTGGCAACACCGTCGACAACGCCCCCTTCGACTTCGCTTACGGCGGCGACCTCAGGCTCCGGCACGTAACCCAGGGGGGACACTCGGTGGCGGACTATCACTATTGGCATTACGCCACCGGCCAGCGCACCGCCAAAATCGTCAACGGCCGGGTCACCCATTTCGACTATGCGCCGTGGGGTCCGCTGTTGTCGGAAAGCGTCGGGGATGT
>Ga0268296_1106_pt1 | contig 1545 bp, 1 predicted proteins | sample MetYM1_FD_191345 | JGI IMG/M metagenome (GOLD analysis project Ga0268296, IMG submission 191345) | Soil microbial communities from Anza Borrego Desert, Southern California, United States - Methylocaldum Y-M1 | ecosystem: Environmental > Terrestrial > Soil > Desert | place: USA: California | collected... | reverse complement strand
CCTGGATATTTCATGAAAGGAGGGGTGGCGGAATCGAAAAGCCCTTAAAATTCAACTGCTGACATCGAATTTGTGAGGAGATTCCGCCGTGACACATTGTACCGGACAAATCGAGCTGTTTGCGCCCGTGGCACGCCGCCGCATCGATGTGGCCTTCGACGGGGGCGCTGTGACCAGCGATGCCGGAGTGCTGCTGTTGCGGCAGGTCGATCGCAAGCTGGGTTTGCTGGACAGCGTGGCCCAACGCTTGAAGGACCCGCGTGATCCCAGCCGGTGTGCCCACGCCGTGCTCCACCTGCTGCGACAGCGGGTTTATGGCCTGTGCCAAGGCTATGAAGACCTCAACGATCACGACACCTGGCGCCATGACCTGGCGTTGCAGACGGCCTGTGAACGGCTGTCGCCCGGTGCCTCCAGCCCCACCTTGTGCCGCTTGGAAAACCGGATGGATCGGGCGGCGGCCCTGGCGATCCATGAGGTGTTTGTCGAGCAGTTCATCGCTTCATTTCCGACGCCGCCGGATCAGCTCATCCTGGATTTCGACGCGACCGATGATCCGGTCCATGGGCATCAGGAAGGCCGGTTCTTCCATGGCTACTATGACCACTATTGCTTCCTGCCGCTTTACGTCTTTTGCGGCGATCAGTTGTTGGTCAGCTATCTCAGACCCTCGAAGATCGACGCGGCCAAGCACGCCGGGGCGATCCTGAAAGCTCTGGTGCAACGGCTGCGTGCCGTCTGGCCCGAGGTGAAAATCATCTTCCGGGCCGATTCGGGCTTCTGCCGACGGCGGATTCTGGCCTGGTGCGAACGCCACGGCGTCGGTTATCTCGTGGGCCTGGCCAAGAACAACCGCCTTTTGAAGCTTGCGGCGCCTTGGCGCCAGGCAGCGCAAACCCAATTTGCCGCCACCTCGGAAAAACAGCGGGTCTTCGGTGAGTTTGCCTATACCGCCGGCACCTGGAAACACCCCCGCCAGGTGATCCTCAAAGCCGAGCATGGACCCCAAGGCGAAAATCCAAGGTTCCTGGTCACCAACCTGGCGGGCGACTCCCAAGCGCTGTACGAAGACGTCTATTGTGCGCGGGGCGACATGGAAAACCGGATCAAGGAACAGCAACTCGGCTTGTTCGCGGACCGCACCAGTTGTCACGTCTGGTGGGCCAACCAATTCCGGCTGCTGCTCGCCTCGCTCGGCTACCTCTTGTTGGAAGCCCTTCGTCGCCTCGGCCTCGCCGGTACCGAACTCGCTCGGGCGCAGTGTTCCACTCTCAGGGGCAAGCTCCTCAAAATCGGTGGCGTGATCCTTCGAAATACCCGTCGCATTCGCTTCCTGTTGCCGAATGCTTACCCCTGGCAGGCGCTGTTCTGGCACATCGCCGAGCGCTTTGCCCCCGGCTGAGCCGGGTCGAGTGGGTTCCCCGGCACGTTGATTCTCTGGGGGTAAGGGGGACGTTTGCCTGAAATTCAGACTTTCACCCCAAACGAGCACTCAACACGCCTTTTTCTGGTCCCGAACCCAGAACGCGACCGGCCTCCTACCTT
>Ga0268296_1100_pt1 | contig 2129 bp, 2 predicted proteins | sample MetYM1_FD_191345 | JGI IMG/M metagenome (GOLD analysis project Ga0268296, IMG submission 191345) | Soil microbial communities from Anza Borrego Desert, Southern California, United States - Methylocaldum Y-M1 | ecosystem: Environmental > Terrestrial > Soil > Desert | place: USA: California | collected... | reverse complement strand
CGAAAACGCGAGCCAATCTGCGCGTGCAGCGCCGCCAGCGCCGCGTCCCACTGTCGTATCGCATCTTGCATGGCATTCTCCTCAGTCGATCACCATGCTCGTTAGACCAATAAATGCGGCTGTAGTATTAACCCGCCGAGCGACCTTCAATCGGTGGCTTACGCGGAGCCTGTCCTGAGCCCTTCGACGATGCTCAGGACAGGCCTGTCGAAGGGTTTTGGGCACCTACTGGGATAGGCTCTAAGTCCACTTCTCCAGCCAGTTCCCGCCGGCGGCCAGTGCCGTAGGCTGGGTTGAGGAACGAAACCCAGCTCTTTGACATGTGGATTCGCTGGGTTTTTGCTATCGCTGCAACCCAGCCTACGGCCCTACATCCCGGAGTAGCCCATGCTCTCGCCCAAGGAACTCCGCACCGAGATCATCGCCGCCGTCGCCTTCTCCGTCGACGTGCACAAAGCCGTTGAGATCCGCCGCGACCGTCAAATCGAGGCTGACCCACAAGCCGGCCGAGGCACCGCTCACGCGGGAGGAACGAAACGCCCGCATCCGGGCCGAGTGGAACGGGCGGAATGTAAAAGAGCTGATCGCCCGGTACGGCCTGAGCCGGTCGGCGGTATATGCCATCGTGGGAAAGTAAAGCGCGGCATTGACGCCATTTCGGTTCCGAGGCTACTCTCGCGCAGCCGCCGCAAGTCCGGCAGGAATATTTCTCAGGTCAGACATCTCTTGAGTTGAATGACCACTATAACCGCCGACACCCACACCCAATCGGTTACCAAGACCGATCTGGAAACCGCCCTGGCCCCCATTCGCACTGATTTGGCCGTGCTCAAGTGGATGATGGGCGTACTGCTGGCCGGGGTCCTCTCGCTGGTCCTCAAAGCCTTCTTTTAACTCGCCCCTGCGGATCGCCCAGTTTCGATTCCCCAAATCGGGAGCGCTACGCTTTCCGTAAGTGACCGTATCCGCCACGCTAAATATCAAAAAGCCAAAGCCTGACCCGTTTTTCCTTCTGAACGGTTCATCCCCACGCATGTGGGGAACAGTTGATGTCGGCCATCGAATCCACCGGCCTTACCGGTTCATCCCCACGCATGTGGGGAACAGTTCTTCCTTTTTTTGAGCCAGCGTGAATAGGGCGGTTCATCCCCACGCATGTGGGGAACAGTCCCTAAGCCGCTTCAAGCAGCTTACGAATATCGGTTCATCCCCACGCATGTGGGGAACAGGGACGCGGTTGTGGTGTTCGTCGGGGACATCGCGGTTCATCCCCACGCATGTGGGGAACAGCCTCGACGTAGACCTAGACCGGAACATCCTGCTGGTTCATCCCCACGCATGTGGGGAACAGATGGTGATGAGCCCCATGTAATCGAAGCCGTGCGGTTCATCCCCACGCATGTGGGGAACAGCGCTCCTTCAGCTCCCTAACGTAATCAGATAACGGTTCATCCCCACGCATGTGGGGAACAGCGGCGCTAGCAGCCCATAATTCCTAACGATAACGGTTCATCCCCACGCATGTGGGGAACAGCCATTAATCCGCGCGGGCATGCTCTCCGGCGGCGGTTCATCCCCACGCATGTGGGGAACAGCTCGGCCGTGAGCCTCTGGCCATACCATTCGACGGTTCATCCCCACGCATGTGGGGAACAGTGCGAATGTGGTTACGGATTTAAAGGGGTGTCCGGTTCATCCCCACGCATGTGGGGAACAGGCGACCGAACCAGTAACCAACGATTTCAACCGCCGGTTCATCCCCACGCATGTGGGGAACAGGATTCATCCGGCAAATATCCGGTTATAGTCATCGGTTCATCCCCACGCATGTGGGGAACAGGAAATCCAGGGCATCCTTGAGCGTGGCGGGCGCGGTTCATCCCCACGCATGTGGGGAACAGGCGAACGAGATAGCGCCGGCGTTTTGGACCGGCGGTTCATCCCCACGCATGTGGGGAACAGTGGGGACTACTACTGCTCAGGTTTATGGTTCCCGGTTCATCCGTAAGCGTCCGCCGAGCACCGTCTCGACGGGTTGAAAGACTCAGGCGACACTGGTGCGAGCGGACGCATGGGGTGTCCGCGCACTCTTGAGGTGGACGCACTGATGACTCACGATGCTGACTTCA
>Ga0268296_1091_pt1 | contig 2931 bp, 3 predicted proteins | sample MetYM1_FD_191345 | JGI IMG/M metagenome (GOLD analysis project Ga0268296, IMG submission 191345) | Soil microbial communities from Anza Borrego Desert, Southern California, United States - Methylocaldum Y-M1 | ecosystem: Environmental > Terrestrial > Soil > Desert | place: USA: California | collected... | reverse complement strand
CCCCGTCAACCTCGACCCCCGCATGGCCAAGCTCGCCGGCGGCGTCCACCGCCTCGACGGCCAGCTCATGGTCGTCCTCGACGTCGATCGCGTCCTCGAGCTCGCACCCGAAATGATGGCGGCCTGATACGGCGGCATCGTCGCCGACGTGCCAGCAATTGGAAGTGCCCCCGCAAAGGGGAGGAAGCAGAGGTTCACATGCGCACTTGTCTCATCGTCGATGATTCCAGCGTCATCCGCAAGGTTGCGCGGCGGATCCTGGAGGGCCTCGACTTCCAGATCCTCGAAGCCGAGGACGGTGAGAAGGCGCTGGAGGCCTGCAAGCGCGGCCTGCCCGATGCGGTGCTGCTCGACTGGAACATGCCCGTGATGGACGGCTACGAGTTCCTCGGCCATCTCAGGCGCATGCCCGGCGGCGACCAGCCCAAAGTCGTGTTCTGCACCACCGAAAACGACGTCGCGCATATCGCGCGCGCGCTCCATGCCGGCGCCAACGAGTACATCATGAAGCCGTTCGACAAGGACATCGTGACGGCGAAATTCCAGGAAGTCGGCCTTATCTGAGCGACCGCCCGAAGGTTGAACGGATCCTTCGGCGCCTGCTTTCAACCATATCGTTTCAGTCTGAGTTGGTGAGTAATGAGTGTTGCGTTCGCAGGGAATTCGACCACGACGCCGTCGCGCGAAGCGGGGCCGCTGCGGGTGATGGTCGTCGACGACTCCGTCGTAATCCGCGGTCTGATCTCGCGCTGGATCGGCGCCGAGCACGACATGGAGGTCGCGGCCTCGCTGCGCACCGGGCTCGAGGCGGTCAACCAGATCGAGCGCATCAACCCCGACGTTGCCGTGCTCGACATCGAGATGCCCGAGCTCGACGGCCTCTCGGCGCTGCCGCAACTGCTGGCGAAGAAGCGCGATCTCGTCATCATCATGGCCTCGACACTGACCCGCCGCAACGCGGAGATCAGCTTCAAGGCGCTGTCGCTCGGCGCGGCCGACTACATCCCGAAGCCGGAATCGACGCGCGAGGCATCGGCGGCCGACATCTTCCATCACGACCTGATCCAGAAGATCCGCCATCTCGGCGCGCGGCTGCGTCGCAAGGCTGCGGTTGCGAGCCCGCCGCTGGCGCCTGCAAGCCCGGCTCCGGCGGTGCGCGGTCCTGTTGCACGGCCTGCCGTGCCTGCGCCCGCTCCGGCCGTGCATGCCCCGTCGTCAGGACCGCTGTCGACGCGTCCGTTCTCGACCCAGGCGCCGAAGGTGCTGCTGATCGGCTCGTCGACCGGCGGTCCTCAGGCGCTGATGTCGCTCGTCACCGAGCTAGGCCCGGTGATCGACCGCTTCCCGGTGCTGATCACCCAGCACATGCCGCCGACCTTCACCACCATCCTTGCCGAGCATCTGGCGCGTTCGAGCCGCCGGCCGGCGAGCGAGGCAGTCGACGGCGAGCCGGTGAAGGCCGGACGGATCTACCTTGCGCCCGGCGGCAAGCATATGCGCGTCGTGCGCAGCGGCGCGGATGCCGCGATCTCGCTCGATGACGGGCCGGCAGTCAATTTCTGCAAGCCCGCGGTCGATCCGCTCTTCACCTCGGCCATCGACGTCTGGCATGGCAATATCCTCTCCGTGATCCTGACGGGCATGGGCTCGGACGGTATGCGTGGCGGCAAGGACATCGTCGCCGCCGGCGGCAGCGTCATTGCACAGGACGAAGCCTCCAGCGTGGTCTGGGGCATGCCGGGGGCGGCGGCCAATGCCGGCATCTGCGCGGCGATCCTGCCGCTCAACCAGATCGGCGCCAAGGTCAACCGCCTGTTCGCGGGAGACCGCTCGTGACGCCGACGGATTACGACTACCTGCGCAAGTTCCTGAAGGAGCGCTCCGGCCTCGATCTCTCGGCCGACAAGCAGTACCTGGTCGAGAGCCGGCTGCTGCCGCTCGCCCGCAAGGCAAGCCTATCAGGCATCCCCGATCTCGTGCTGAAGATCAGGAACGGCGACGGCCGGCTTGCGACCGACGTGGTCGAGGCCATGACCACCAACGAGACTTTCTTTTACCGCGACAAGATTCCGTTCGACCATCTGCGCGAGACCATCCTGCCGGGCCTGATCCAGGCGCGCGCGGCGCGCAAGAGCTTGCGCATCTGGTCGGCGGCGTCGTCGACCGGGCAGGAGCCCTATTCGATCGCGATGTGTGTGAAGGAGATGGGCGCGGCCTTCGCCGGCTGGCGCATCGAGATCGTCGCCACCGACCTGTCGCAGGAAGTGCTGGAGAAATCCAGGGCCGGCGTCTACAGCCAGTTCGAGGTGCAGCGCGGCCTGCCGATCCAGCATCTGGTGAAATACTTCACCCAAAGCGGCGAGGTCTGGCGGCTCAACGCCGACATTCGCGCCATGGTTCAGTTCCGCCAGCTCAACCTGCTGCAGGACTTCTCCCATCTCGGCACGTTCGACGTGATCTTCTGCCGCAACGTGCTGATCTATTTCGATCAGGACACCAAGGCGGTGATCTTCGAGCGCGTGGCGAAGGCGATGGAGCCCGACGGCACGCTGCTGCTTGGCGCGGCCGAGTCCGTCGTCGGCATCACTGACGCATTCCGCCCCATGGCCGACCGTCGCGGTCTCTATCAGCTCAACCCCGCGCGCTCCGGCCGCCCAATGGGCGGACTGATGCCGCCGACATTGAAGGTGGCAGCGGCGAGGTGAGCTGCTTTTTCACCCTCGCCCCTTGTGGGAGAGGGTGGCTTCGCGTTAGCGAAGTCGGGTGAGGGGTCTCTATCCTCACGAACAATCTTGTGAGTGGAAAGAACCCCTCATCCGGCGCTTCGCTGTCCAGCGGATGGATGGGTAACAAAACAGACCGGATGGATAGGTAACAGTCGTTCGTGGTTCGGTCCGCTGCGGCGCTGCGCTAGCGCAGCGCCGCAGCGTT
>Ga0268296_1088_pt1 | contig 6021 bp, 9 predicted proteins | sample MetYM1_FD_191345 | JGI IMG/M metagenome (GOLD analysis project Ga0268296, IMG submission 191345) | Soil microbial communities from Anza Borrego Desert, Southern California, United States - Methylocaldum Y-M1 | ecosystem: Environmental > Terrestrial > Soil > Desert | place: USA: California | collected... | reverse complement strand
GGCACAACTCGACCTTTTCGCAGCACTCGAGATCACCCCACCCAAACACCCCCTGTAGTGGCATTTTTTGAAGGTCGACACCTTCAAAGTCATAGCCTTACGCGCGCAACTGTCGAACTTAGGAGTTTCGTACCTCACCCCGCGGTTTGTAGGGCGGGTTAGGCGCGCACAACGGAACCCCTGCTGGGCACGCTTGGATTCGATGCGTCGTAACCCGCCGTTTACCGAGTAGCCCCTTAGAGTGTTTTCATCTCGCTCGTACGGCAAAACAGGCCTGCAGGAGTCGTTGGCGCCTTCGGCCAGGGTAGATCGACTCAAGCTTTCGTAGGTCGGCAATCCTTGCCGACGAAGACGCTCGGCCGGGACGTGGCGTCGAGAAGGGCGGCTTCGGCGCTCCCGAAGACGCCGTTTGCGATTGGGAGGGATTCCCGACCTACTCGCGAGTGCCCGTACAGTAGGTATGAAAATGCTCTAGTCGACGATGAAAATGTTCGTCGCGGTTTCGGTGTCGCCCCAAACGCTGCAGTTGTTGCTGCCATAAATGGTAACTCTCTTACCGGAAACCGCTGCCGCCAACAGAACACTCATCTGGATTTTTGCCGCGGGCCAATCGTTATTAATTACCCACCTTTCGCCACCGGCAAAAGTTGCGCAGCCTGGTGGCGCGACCTTCGTGCCGTCATCAAGATAGAAAAACGTGTAGCCGGCAGAATTAGGACCGGAAGCGTACTGGCCATGTTCGAATCTGACTGTTCCTGTTTCGGAACCGCCAATTGCCAATGTGGCCACCAATGACAACGCAATTGCTATGAGTATCTTCATTTTTCCCTCCCCTTTCTTACTCTCTTACGGTAGGAACGCCAGTTACCCGATGCCACCGAGAATTGATCCTACTATGCTCTTCTGCAGTCGCTCGGCTATTGGACGGCGCTCAGACGCCCGATCGTGTCACACCGGAAGTCGCGGCAATGACCTTCGCTGTCTTCGAGGTTGTCGAGGAGCCCGCCAGGGCTGTGGCGGCAGAGCTTGTAGGGGATACCCCCCAAAAGGCGGGTTACGCGAGCACGCTAACCCGCCCGAGCCACGCGGGCTGACCAACGAATAGACTGACGTCCGCAACCGCATTGGGAAAAATAAATCTGTCTTTTTTCTCGATCATTTCAGTGTTACGGTTTTATGGAATGATCCACCGGATATCCCACCCAATATACCGTTTCAGAGTCCCCCGCGAGGTCGCACTGATTGGTGCCGTAAACCGTCACCTGCTTTCCGGAGACTTGCGCCGACAACAAAAGAGCGTATTGTTCCTTTCCTGCCGGATTTCCGAGATCCATTACCCACCGTCGCTTATATGTGTTGCATGCCGGCGGATTTAGATGGTTGGTCGTATAAAAATATACGAGTCTTCCGTTTCCATAGCCGCCGACGTGTTCAATCTCGACATTTCCATTTCCCCCGCCCGCTATGGCAGAGACCGGAAACAAAAGCGACACGAATATTGTTTTATAGCATTTGTTAAGCGCTTTCATGGTCGGTGTCTTCTTTTTACGTATAGCGAAGCCGTAGAAAAGCTGTGACGGGGTTAGGCTGTTATTGTCGGACTTCGGCGTCTTTGGTTTCAGTACCCAAAATCACTTCCCTTAAGGAAATCTAAACCAAATAATAAAAGCCTGACCCGGCCCATTTGCTGACCCCACCTTTTGCTTGCGGCGCAACTCGAACGGCGGGTTACGCGAATACGCTAACCCGCCCTACGGCCCTCATTCCGAGATGTTGGAATGGGAGAACTGACCCCATACCTCCGTTCTGACGTCTCGATCCATCTCTTTGCGACTTGAGTTCCTCAATTCATCAAAACCTTCATCCTTGAATTCCTCTCCACGCAATTGCTTTTGTCGTTCCAATACGACGTTCAACTCCACCCGAGACAACTCGTTTTTAAACAAAAGGAGCAATCGGATATAGGCAAGAAGAAACGGTGCTATATCACTCAATTTCCAAAATTTGTCCAAATACGAACCAAAACGCTTTTCTATAATTTCGAGGTTCATTTTTATCTTACTCTACGCCTAGAGCCTTCTTAACTTCGCGACAAGTTGAACATGCCGGTATAGCTCGCGTAGGGCGCATTAGCTTTAGCGTAATGCGCCGAATGGAAGCCCCCCATGCGGCGGAATACGCGAGTACGCTATTCCGCCGCATGGGGGGCTATTGCAAGACCTGACCCCACCTTTGTGTGTGTGAAGGAAATCTGAAGCAAACACAAAAAGCCTGACCCTTTCACACATTGATGCGCGCCGTAATCCGCCGTTTACCGAGCAACCCGAACGGCGGGTTACGCGAATACGCTAACCCGCCCTACGGCCCTTTCATTGTCTGTGCTTCTTTTTACATATAACGAAGCTGTAGAAAAACCCGTAAGAAAGAAAAAGGGGGACAGATTAATTTTTCCGAACACCGTTCTACCTGCGGAATCCGTGGGATCAAGATTGCGCACACCCTCAATGTAGCGCCGCCGAGCATCGCCAGCGTCTCCCCATTGCTGACCAACGAATAGATCGACGTCCGCAACCGCATTGGGAAAAATAAATCTGTCGCCTTTTATGTCCCATTCCAATCTGTTGGAATGTGAGAACTGACCCCATACACTTTTTGACCCCATACACTTTTGATGCGCAAGCTTTTGCAGGTCGCCTTCGGCGTCCTCAAATCCGAAAAACCCTTCGATCCAGCCCTGCATGGCGCTGGACCCGGATAACAGTATCTACGCGAGCTGGGTTTCGTACCTCAACTCAACCTACGCGGGCTTCTTATAATCCCTTTGTAACTTTTATCTATTCCTTCCACCGTAGGAGGATACTAATTACTTCGTCTGGCGACACAGAAATATATTTTTTCCACTCTCCCTCTTTGCCATGAGGATAACCAGCCAGATTTCCCATTGAGTTATTGATAGCTAAGGCTACATCTTCCTCTGTGTCATCCACGTACGGCCACGCCTCAACAATCTTCGCGAGCGTGTTGCGATCAATACCAAATAAAGTATGAAATTCCCATTCCGGGAAAAAAGGCCCTTTGAGAGCCGCTACCAAGCACTGGTAAACAACGTCTTTCTCATTTTCCTTGAGTCGGTTAATAGGCATGCTTCTACTCCGGCCAATTAATGCAATATATCGTCAAAATATTTTCTGCCTAAGGTAGGCTGAAAGGCCGTGCCGCCGTCAGCCGCTCGTGGATTTCTGATGACTACGGTACTAGTGGCATCGTCCCAATAGGCCAATCGGCCACCGCTGAGCTGCCGAGTCGCAGTCGGATTATTAATTACGTTTTCAATGTGTTTGGCGAATTGTTCACGGGTTCGAATACCAAGCCCCTGGAATTCGCCTTGTTGAAGAACATGTTTCTCGAAGGCATGGCCCCCGGCAATCTCCTGACCAGCCAGTTGACCACGCAGACGCGCAGCATTCGCTGCACTCTCAGCACCTGACGTTGTCCCTTTTGTAATATCAGCAACATTATCGGAATTTCTGATCACGGCTCCCAGAATGCCGATCCCCACCTTAGCTCCGGGCAGATCGGCGGTCGCCACGTTGAAGGCGACTTGGCTAGCATTTCCGGATTCGATGCCCTCGGCGACGTCCACGGCGGGACCGGCTGCAATCCCAATCGCCGGTTTTTTCCTGGCCACATCCAAAAAAGCACTGGCGGTGGTTCTGAGCTCGTTCAATAAAGAGCTACCGGTGCTCGGTGCCCCCTGATACCCCGAGACATTCGAGCTCGCCATCGGGGCTACCTTGTTCAGCCCCAACGGATCGGTAAAACTGACCGGATTGTTCCCGACGTACGCATACGGGTTCAGCCCATCCACAAAGCCCGCGGGGTCGCGTTGGGTGAAGCGGCCGATGCTCGGGTTGTAGTAGCGCGCCCGGTAATACATCAGCTCGCGTAGAGCGCATTAGCTTTAGCGTAATGCGCCGAATGGAAGCCCCCCATGCGGCGGAATACGCGAGTACGCTATTCCGCCCTACGCGGGCTTTGGCCCATCAAATCATCGCAAGCACAGCCTTAATCGGTCTTGCGTAAAACGGCTTGAAAGCCTTTCCCTGCTCTACATCCACTAGGAGTTTTTCAAGCACAGGGCGCAACTCCGCCAAGCGAAACTTACCCGCAATGTCGACCGCGAGCATTGTCTTAGGCTCTGATCGTAGTATTAACCATTCCGTGACTGCGGAGATCACCTCTTGCCGTTCTGATGCAACATAACGAGCAGCTATCTTACTAATGTGCGCGTATAACTGTTCGCCTGATGCTCGACTCGGGAAACTAGCCACTTCCGCATCAAGTACTTCTAGAAGGTTATTCGTAATCACCTGATCCTCCTAATCGCTTCTGGCGGGATTAAGGAATCAAAGATTACCTCCTGACCACCACCCGGCATATTAAAGTCGCGATACACAGGAGTCGCACTGGGAATCTTTACTCCCATTTGACTGAGTGTCGTCGTGTCAATCTCAAGTAGAGCATCGGGCACGCCTCGATTCGGAGGCAGAGCCAAATCAATCTGAGCCTGCAATCCACTTTTACTCCCATCGGGAGTGGTAAATACTTTTCCTGATGCACCAGGTCTCAGGCCGTTCTCTACAATGCTGTCTGCATATTTACTAGAAGGGAATGTGAGAACTGACCCCATACACTCTCTCTATACACTCTATACACTCTATGAGAACTGACCCCATACACTCTACACTCTGTACACTCTGTATCTTTGTACACTCTGAGAACTGACTCTATATCGCTATATCGCGTAAAGATGGTATCTACGGCGCTTTTTATTTTCATTCATATATCTTTGCAGCGAGTAAAATATCAGCAAATACACTCCAATCAGGTCTGACAGGCACACTTTTACCCATATTCTTATAAGCATTATCCATTGAACGAATCCAAGCGCTCATCGCATCTAAAAATCGTTCCAAATCGGGATTTTCCCAATCATCAACATTGGAAATCAAATCTGCTCTTAGTGCCTCAACAAAACGCGCTAAATCTTCTTTTGTTTTAACTAAGTTAACTTGTTCATGTAATTCCATCGCTAATCCCCTTACTCAAGCGAGCCTCGAATACCAATAGCTGTTCCTTGATTTGGCGTGGTAAATTTCTTAGAAAGCTCTCTTGCAATTTCCGCCGCTGTAGCGGGTACGGCTCTCACCTGCACACCCGCTTGGTGAGCTGCAAAAAGTCGTCGATTGTCTAACGTGTAGGCCACCCCGTCTTTCTCAAAAATTCGTATAGGAGGTAAATCACTTGGCGAGACTTTTCCAGATTTAAGGTCATCAATTAAACCTTGAACCGGACGACCGTCTTTAAACTTTACACCGATACTGTCCTGGGTAAATCTGATATTTTTGGTATCAACTAACTCATCCGCAGTATAAACTGAATCCCTCGCATTCGACGTAAAGGGCAAGAACCCCGCATCGCTCGGTTTCCAGTTTTCTTCAGGATTCCCTAAGCTGCTCGGAAATAACATGCCGACCAGTGCCGCTCCGGGACCGGTGGCAAGGGCTCTCGCGCCAGCTTGTAGGATCGGCGTTGCGTATCGGGTAATTGCATTTTCGACGATCGGCAGAGAGGTCGTTAATCGCGGCAACTGAGCCGCGATGGTCGTCCCAACCACTGCTCCCGGGCTTCCCTGATACGCCGAGACATTCGAGCTCGCGATCGGGGCTACCTTGTTTAGCCCCAACGGATCGGTAAAGCTGACCGGATTGTTCCCGACATACGCATACGGATTCAGCCCGTCGGCAAAACCCGCCGGGTCGCGCTGGGTGAAGCGGCCGAGGGTCGGGTCGTAATACCGCGCCCGATAGTAGATGAGCCCAGTGGCGTCGGGCTCGCGGCCCGCGTAGCCGTAGCGCGGGAGAACCCCGCCGGCGAGGGTTCGGCCGAAGGCATCGTAGCGGGCGCTGGCGGTGATCGCGCCGGCGGCATTGGTCACCGCCACCACCGAACCGAGGGCGT
>Ga0268296_1086_pt1 | contig 8305 bp, 10 predicted proteins | sample MetYM1_FD_191345 | JGI IMG/M metagenome (GOLD analysis project Ga0268296, IMG submission 191345) | Soil microbial communities from Anza Borrego Desert, Southern California, United States - Methylocaldum Y-M1 | ecosystem: Environmental > Terrestrial > Soil > Desert | place: USA: California... | reverse complement strand
GCAATCGGCCATGTTGCTCAAGGGCAGGCAGCAAGGTCGGGATCATCACTTTGAGCCGCTTGCCGCACACCCGATCCGACGCCTCCCACAACGCCGTCAGCGCGTCCTTGATCGTCGCGCCATATCTACGCTTGCGCTCTCGAGGTGCCTCCACTTCGTCGGGCCCAACCGTTGCGCGTCGCCGGAGTGCGCGCACCGCATGCTTGCGATGCCAGCCCGTCGTTGCGCACAGCTCGTCAAGGATCCGCCCCTTCTCCGTTCGTTTGGCCGACCGGTAACGTTCCATCACCGCCGACAACACTTCGCGCCGCGCGCCCATGCTGATCTTTCCCGCCATGGAGGCCACCGAACCAATTTGGTGGCGCTGCTGCATTCATCGGCGAGAAGTTGTTTAGTAACATTCTGCGTGAGGCAATGCGATCAGTCCGTCTAAGGAAAATCGGCACAATCCGCCTCTGCGCAACAATGTCGTTGGTCGGACAAATCGGCCGGGGGCACAGCCCCCGGATCCCCATCATGATCGCATCGCAAGTTGCCCGCGATCGCAGCGGATCGGTTGGGGATCAATCTCTTGCGACGTTTCGTCTTCGGATAATCCGAAGGTAGATAAGGCCTGATACGAGGAGCACTGCAAGCACGGCAAGTACGCCATCGGTAAGATACAAAATGTATTCGTTGACGCCGAAGACCTTGCCGCCCCCTTGTTCGGTTCTTCGAGCGACCGAGAAGCAAGGCTGCGATGCGCAACCGACAGCGTGAGCCGTAACCCGACTAGCCCAAAATCCTTGCTGGAGCGGACTGAGAGCATTCCAGCCATGGATAAGGCTGTCCGAGTAACGGCTTCCAAAAATGACGAGTGCGAGAAGCACTACCATTGTGAAGATGCAGGCGGTTCCATAGGTGATAACCTTGCTGCGATCCTTGGCATCTTCGAAGGCCGTGTTTGGCGGCACTAAAATCCGCGCGCGCGCCTTTTTTGCCTGGCGTGCATACAAGGCTGCCGTCCATACGAGCGCACTGCCGGCTAGCAAAGAAACGAGCAAACCCCAGTATCCCCGCGAGATTAGGACGCCATCCGGCGGCGGCTTGTCTCCGAAACCGTTTTGCACAAAAAGCGCCCACCCGATCGCAAGCGGGATAAAGAGGTTACCTATCCAGGTCCAAAGCCTTGCAAGGGGCATCATGATGGCAATCCTATAGGTCTTTCCCACCGCATGCAGCCAAGCCGTGATTTACACCGCTAGCACCCCTGCATGCGTAAGCTGAAGGCTGGCCGGCGTGAACGGTGCATTTCCCGGATTTGGCATAGTCATCGGCTAGCGAATCCTTCACGTGAGTGACGAAGACCTTTCCATCGTACCAGCTTCTTCCGCCACCGATTCCCCGACGCGGTGTCCATGTATAAATCGCGACCGTTGCTGGTGTCGCGTTGCGTGAGAAAAGTGACGCGCGGTTACCGGTCGCTGGGACAACGGAAGTTGTTCGGATCTGCACGCGGCAAACCTTCCGACCACTAAGCGCAGGAATCGTGTACCGGGTTTCCTCACCCGCCGCCTGCGCAGTGAACGCGGCGCCAGCGCTTACAAGGCGGATGGCATTTGCGGGAATACCAATCTGTGCAGATATTCCATTGACCGCTGCCGCGCAGGCCGGGTCACGCAAACAATTCTGGACTTCGTCCCAGGGCGTTCGCGCGTTGCGAACCGGATTGATATGATGGCTCGTCATAACTATGTCGTCGGATTGCTGGGCCCAAGCAGGAGAAGCAATCATGCCTAGCGTGAAGAATGCTAGGGCGGTAAACCTTTGTACAACGCTCATATCAACGTACCTCCAGGTTAAGATTGCATTGCATTTACGTGCAATCAGCAGGTGAAGTAGGCGATCTCAGCAGCGGAAGCGGTCGACGAAGGGTTGATGCGTTGGCCGTACGCTCCTGAGGTTTTTCTCGCTTTAACGCGCGAGCCGGGACAGATCCCGACTCGTCTTCGACGTGAAGGTTCTAGAATCGGATCTTGGGCAGCTTGGGAAGCTTGACGGGCGGCAGCCCGACCTGACGCCACACCGAGGCGTCGCTCCGTCCCAGTTCTCCGCGCGCCAAATCCTGGGCTGGTCCCGCGATATTGTTGCGAACGGTGCGAACCAGTGCTCCATCACGCCCGACAAGATCATTGCTCGGGCCGGGACCCCGGGTCACGTCTTTCCAGGCATTACGGACAAACTTGACGGCCTCGTTGTTCTTGCCGAAGCAGCCGTCGCCGCCGATGCCGTCCGTCATGCACTTCTGCAACTCGTTCAGCGTGAGCTGGGTACCCACGCAGCCCGCGAAGGCATACGGCTGGCCGCCAGTGGTCACCGCGCACTGCACGAACACCTGCTGCTCAGGGGTCAGATTGTTTCCCGCGGCACAGACACCCATGCCGACGTAGTTGTTGCTATTCTTCACGACACAGTCGGCGATGCGACGATGCTCCGGGTTCACGTATCCGCCAGCGGCGCACAGGCCCATGTTGGTGTAGCTTCCGCGATTCGTCGCGACACACTCGACTAGGCGGCGCTGCTCGGGGGGCAGTTGCCCGGCGAGGGCACACGATCCCATTGAGGCCAGATTGCCCTGCGAGGACACGGCACAGTTCAGAAAGCGGGACTCCTGTTCCGAGAGGCGGCCGTTGGTCAGGCAGGTGACCAAATTCGCATTGTCACTGTACTTTGCGGAGCAGTCGGCGACCGCCGCAGCATCCCGGTTCAGATAGCCCTGGTTGGCGCACACGGCGAAGCTGGCATAGGTCTTGGTCTTATCCCAGCACTCCAGAATCTTGCGCTGAGTGGACGTCGCGGCATTCCGCGTCCAGCATTTGATGAACGCATCCCGTCCGTCCCGCATGGTGTTGACGCAATTCCGGGCGGCCTCGGCCGGGTCCATCTGAGTCTCGGTGAGACGCAGGGTGTGCTGATCGGGCTGGCTCGTGTGGACTTTGCGGAAGTTGAACCCCTCGCAGGGCGGGTCGACCGCGTACGAGAAATGGAAGCGGTCGCGGGTGGTGCAGAAGTGTGCGCTTTCGGCGCCGTCCTTCCACTGTATGGAATTATCTGTGTTCCTAGCGTAGTAGTAGAAGATCTGATTTTCCATCGCTCCTGCGATGGGGTTCTTGCACTCCTGCGGCGCAAGTGTGTACCAGCCGCGCGAATTCCAGGCATTGCCTTCCTTCCAACCCACTGCGACGTGCAGTTTCATGCCGGTCTCGTTGCAAACAAAGACGCCCGCATTCGCCGGTGCGCTTGCCATGAAGCTGACGACAGCAAATGTGGCTGCCGCGATGAAGAACGGAATGGCCTTGAACCGTCCGGTGATGTTGATCACGTGAGTCTCCGCTGATCGCGCTCGAACCTTCTGTTCGAACTCAGCGCAACCTAACTTTGCACGCGCGCGCTGCAATGAAGACTATGCGGCGCCAATCAGCGGAAGGATTTGTTTACCAAGTTGTTGGGAGTGAAGTCGGGCGTTGGCCCCAGAGGGACAAGTGGTAGTGCGCAGTGAGACGCGCACTATCATTCGCCCCGGCCCAGGTAGAACTCGCGTAGGCAGTAGAGGGTTGAACATTGTCTCCGAAGTTCCGGAAACGTTCTACCGGGACACTCGAAATTTCAATATTTTGTCCGCGTCTGAGGTCGCAGTAGATGACGCGCCATACAGGTTCATCAGATTTCGGCCAGCTTCCCTTGCGAGATCGGATGTCGAGGCAAACGCGGTGCGGAAGTTCTCGAAGACATCACTGTCCATCCGTACAGCAAACTTGCCGCGGGGGACACCGTCATCCTTGCTTAGCCGGCGCAGGAATCCCCAATCGATCATGTCCTGGATGTAACCCGTTGTGGCCTTCACGCTGACGCCGACGTGCTGATAAATTGCACTATGGAAATCATCGACCAGCAAGTAGGCCTTTTTCGGCTTGCTCTGGGGATGCTGGTGCAGCCAAGCTGTCATAAAGATATGCCAATAGGCGTAGGTCTTTAAGGCCAGCAGTGCCTTGTTCCGGCGTGCCGGAGAATCTGCTATCTGCTTGCGGAGGAATGCGAGGCGATGTTCGTCCCATGCTTCCAGGAAGCTCTCAAAGAATTCGAAGAAGATCCGGTTCGCACCCTCGACGGGCGAAATTTGCAGATGCGAAGGAAACGTCGGTTCGATTTCGCGGGCAGCTGCGTAGAGCAGCTGGACTGTCTCGGCGACATGTGCGTCAAATGATTGCGTGAGCTTGTTGGTTGGTGACAGGCAGGTTGACGACCGAATGGTCTTCTCGTCGAGGCTGATCAAGTCCTCCTTGACGAGTTCTTTGATGCGCAGGATGCTGGTTTCCTCGTCAAGGCCATAGACGGCATCAAGCCGCCCCCGTATACGCGAAAAGAGGATTCCGTCGTCGTGCATGCGCACGATTGAGGCGATCTGCCAATGAGCCTTCCTCATGGAGTTGGGAAAGTATCGGTCCCATACCTCTCCATAGGTCTCAATAAACTTGCAGACCACGTACGCCGGATCGCTCGATTTGGTTTCCATCAGCAGCCCCCACCGCATCGCCGGATGGTAATCTTTACCCGAAATTGCGCAAAGGGAACAGTGGGTAGACGTAGGGGGAACGCGGGCAAATCATCGGCAGGACACCGCCGCGCAGGCGCGGCAAAATTTTTGAGTTCAACAAGCCGGGCCGCTTTCGCTGCCCGGCTTGTTCGGTGGCCTGTGGCTACGCCACAGGCGCGTTAGGGATTGCCGTTGAGGTAATCGCAACACCCGCGGCAACCAGCCCTTGTCAGCCAGAATCCGCTCTGCGGCCTCGGCTATCGCAGACTTCTTCAAGTCCGCCAACTGCGCCGCCGCCCTTTCGGACACGCCCTCGCGCACCGCCTTCATAATGCCGGCCTTGGTTACCTGCCCAAGGTAGTTGGCGGCAGTGGGTTGCCAATGCCCCGCCATGTCCAGCGATACCGCCTCAGCCAGCGCCTGAACGTGTTTCGGGGGGCCGACGCTTCACTCGTTCGGGTGACGCCATCGATCGTAAGGGCAGCACAATGCGCCAAGAGTTGCATCAACAGGGACGCCGCCAGCGCTGCCTGCCGGTCGCTGCACGCGCGCCCGAGCGGGCTTTCATCGATGCCCGTCGCATGACCGACAGGTAGACCGTGCGCGCCGTGAGTTCGACTACACTGTGCCCGTCTCGCCTGATGGTGACGCGAAAGTTGTGGCTGAACCTGTCGCCGCACTGGTCGCGGAGAGTGACGCGCTGGAATCGGCCCTGACGGCGGCAAGAGAGCGGGGGCAGGTCAGGGTGGCCGAGATATTGAAGGGCGATGACATGCTGACGGCGAGCGATTTCGGTTCGCTCATCGGCGGGTCCCACGAGACCGTCAACGTCAAACGCCGCCAGGGCGAAGTCCTCGGACTGCAGGGCGCGACCCGCGCGGTGAGATATCCGCGTTGGCAGGTCACGGACGCCGGCTTGCCGCTGCCCGGTTTGTCCAGGCTGTTTGAGATACTGGGCAGACATCCGTGGGTCGTCTATCGGTTCCTGCGGACCGAGCACGCGGAGCTCGGCGGACGGACCGCCCTGGATGCCTTGAAGGCAGGGCAACATGAGGCCGTTATGGGTGTAGCCCAAAACCAGATGAACGGAGTCTTTTCCTGAGGATGACCACTATGGCGCGTCTGCTAGACTGCCGATCCGAGCTTGCGGCCATCCTGAACGACTTAGAGACTGCTATTGTTTGACGGGACGGCTTTCAAGCCGGAGTTGGACGCAGGATGGACCGCCTTGGGGCTGCTCCTTAGAGCCGGGGCGGCCAGCAGCGGGGCGTCAGACCCCAATTGAAGCCGAAAGATTCAGATCGAACGAGAAACGACAACCCCAGACCAAACCTATGGAGTCAGATTCGCATAAGGAGGCATCTCCGAAGAAGTGCCGGCCTCGATGCGACTTATTTGTCGTTTTCGGTTCAATTTAAGTCGTTTAGGTTCAATCGGAGTCTGGACCTGCCGATCCGTTGGATGAAGTTTGGGCGGCTAGGCTGTCGCAGATTTCGGTTTTCAGCCCCGCCGCCAGCTAACCTCGTCCTGCGACGGCGGGCTGGCTGCTAGCGCGGGACCGCGGTGGCGCCCGAAGGTCCAATTTCTTCTTCCTACAGGACGGCCCGTAGCTCGCGTTCGGCCGCGCGACAAAAATTCCCAAAAATGGAATTGTCCTCTTCCATTTTTGGGAACTCCTGGGTAGTATCCTTTCATGCTGGTGATCGGCACGGACATTGTGGAGCGCTATTTTGCCGAGCGCTCTGGTCATCGGGGCATCGATGCGGCGCGCGCTCAATACAGGGCATGGCTTGCGATTGCGGAGAGTTCGGACTGGCGGACGCCGCAACAGGTGAAGCGATCGCATCCCAAGGCGAGCATCCTGAAAGGCGGACGTGTGGTGTTCAACATCAAGGCCAATGACTACCGCCTGATCGCCATAGTTCAATACCGTGATGGTGTGTTGATGATCCGCTTCTTCGGCAGTCATGAAGACTATGACAAGGTCAACGCAGAGACGGTATGATGAAGGCAACATTGATAATTATCCAGAACCAGGCCGATCATGAGGCGGCCAAGGCGCTTGTCGGCAAGCTGATGCAATCGAACGAGGCTGCCGATCGAGCCCGCATGGTCGCGCAGGCTCGCCTTATCGAGGCGTATGAACGCGCGCGCTGGCCGCGCAAAGCGCCGCCGTTGCCCGATTTGTTGGCCTATTTGGTGGAGCAACATGGTTTGACGCGCGCTGATCTTGTGCCGCTTCTGGGCACTGCGAGTCGGGTTAGTGAGGTCATGTCCGGCAAGCGCGAATTGAGCATGACGATGGTGAAGCGTCTGCGCGAGCGTTTCAATATTCCGGCGGATTTGCTGATTTCAGCGAGTGGAAGTGTTGCTGCTTAGGTCGATCGGTACCGCGACGGTCTGAGTTGAATTTGCCGGAAAGGAGCAGACTCGGATGGAACCAAGTTCTGGCCAACCGACTCGGGTGGAGCCAGAATGGACTCTGAAGGGCCATAATCCGTGAACTGAAACTACTGCGCTTTTTCGCTCCGAGACTCCGATCGAACCAGAAACGACAGTTGTTGTTGTTCCTATCGGCTGGTCACGGTCCAGGGGTCAATCACCGTCAGACCTGCAGCATTGAACGCACTCGTGTCGCGCGATGCCACTGCGCACCCGTGCGCGGCAGCGATTGCAGCGATGTAGCCATCGGGTGTTGGGAAGCCTTTTCCCAACGCGCGCGCCTTGACGGCGAGTTCGGCATAGCGCCGCGCCGCGGCGGTATCGAAGGCCAGGATGCGGGTCGCGAACAGGTCCAACACGCCGTCGAGCGCAGATGCCAGCCTGTCCTTGCGCTTGCCGCGCGGCAGCGCGCCGATGCCGAACAGCAGTTCCGCGACGGCGACGCTGGAGAGAAACAGCGTCTCGGCCGCCTGGGCGTCGAGCCAGTCACGGACCGATGGGTGCGGATCGGGCTTCATCGCCTCGGAGACCACATTGGTATCGAGCAGGATCATTCGAAGCGCATCGGCTCAGCGGGACGCGCGTCGCGGCCCTGTTCAAGTGCCTCGACATCGGCATTGGTGAGTCCGATCTTGCGGCTCATCTCCGAAAGGGCAGTGCCGAGCCGCAGCCGGCCCTCGGGACGCACGGCTGCCTCCAGAATGGCGCGCATTTCCGCTTCCGTGCTGCGATTGTGTTGCGCCGCGCGGACTTTCAGGGCGCGGTGCGCCTCCTCGGAGAGATTGCGGATGGTGACAGCGGCCATGATGGCGCCCTCCCGAGATTGACTGCGATGCTATCAATGTAGATTGTTTGATAGCGTTTTTCAAGACCGATTTCGGCGCTCGCGCGCGCCGAACCCAGCTTCAATCGGAGTCTACAGCCGCTTGGGTGGCCGCGGCGCTCTGGACAACCCGTCGCAGACGGCTGGGAAAGCTCCTGCCGACGGCCGGAGCGCCTTCTTAAAGTGCATCGGCTGGCACGAATTGAGTCAGCAGTTGCGCGTGCTTCTCCGATCTCTGGGACGATCCGGGCACACCGGCAAATAGGCGCTTCGCCCTCTCAAATTGCGCCCGTTCGAACGGTCCGTCATGGTCCGGCTGTCGTTCGGCATGCAAAATTGACCCCCCGTATTGCCGCATCTGCGAATGTTACCCTGATGGCGCCATTGCCGATGACGATCCGATGTCGATTAATCGGTCGCGCCAGATGGCTTTCCCGGCTTGCTCGACGAGAGGGGCTGTGGGCGGG
>Ga0268296_1083_pt1 | contig 11738 bp, 16 predicted proteins | sample MetYM1_FD_191345 | JGI IMG/M metagenome (GOLD analysis project Ga0268296, IMG submission 191345) | Soil microbial communities from Anza Borrego Desert, Southern California, United States - Methylocaldum Y-M1 | ecosystem: Environmental > Terrestrial > Soil > Desert | place: USA: California... | reverse complement strand
GCCGCCCATGCCGAGCCCATAGGAAATGAGCCCTTGAGCCGTGCGCCCGCCCGACACCCACGGCGCGAACGCCTGGTCGTTCTGCTGTAGCTGCTGCCAGGTGACTTTGCTGTTGTAGTCCGCCTGACCCCGGATATCGTTGGCGGATTGTCCCGCCGCGCCGGACGCCATGGCGCCGGACGCGATGGATCCGCCCGCCGCAATCGCCGTGCCAGCTACCGCCGCTGTTGCTGCAAAACTCATGATTTCACCTCAATGAAAAGTCACCCGCGCCTTTCTCAGCGCTTCGGGCAGCCCTTGATAAAACCCAATCAGTGCGAATTCGTTAGGCCCGCAAACGTCGATGCAGTACCTCACCCAATGCCCCGCCGCACGGATGGCGTCCGCGCGATCCGATCCGACCCCAAAACTCGCCGCAAGCTCCGGCGATAATCCGACGATACTACCGTCGTGGTTCGATGATTCGACAATTGAGCACAGGATTCGGTCGGGTATGCCGAGTTCCTGCTCGTATTTTTGGCAAAGCGCCTCGGTGAAAACGTCCATCACGATACCCGCCTGTCTTGTTCAATTTGCCGTAGATATCGCTCGATACTTTCGCGGACAATCTCCGACATCGGCCTTCCATTCGCGGCTTTTCTGATCCTTTGAATCTGCGACAAAGGCAAATAAAGACATGTCCTGGTCATCGGTAATACCTACTTATGCATATTGAACATACCACTTAGATTATACCAGTATCCGTAAGTTCAGATACCCGGTTTGACGGGCACAAAAAAGCCCGGTGGCTAGCCGGGCTTGTGGGTTATCGATACGCCTGCGGTCGTCGGTCCATGCCGAGCGGGATATTTAGGAATCCTCGAACAATCCAGCCGGTCATAAACGAACTAAGCCAGATGGCGAAGTTTCCGCCTATCAGCGCCCAGAACGCTATATTCGCGCCGGATAACCAACCCTTTTTTTGCGGCTGCTCGTCGGTAATTTCTTCCGCCCACTCAGGCAAAGGGGGCAGTTCTTGGGGTTGGAACTGGCGCGTCGGCGGCTCATCGTCGGTCACAAGCTCGTAGCCTTCTGGAATTGGCGGGATTTCTTGGATTTCCTCGGCCCATTCCGGTAGTGGGGGGAGTTCCTGGGCTTGGAGTTGACGGGGCTGTATATTCGCGGCTTGCATTCCATTGGCCACAACCATGCCGATGACGATAACGGAATACAGCGCCATAGTCGCATACATAACCCTACGTGCGCCCTCAAAGATATTCATGGGTTAACCTCCTATAACCGGCTCGGAATCTCCGCCCGGTGCGGTCCGTTTATCGAGCGCCTTATCCTTCGTTGTGAAGTAAATCCGCAATCCATCGATTTCCAAGCGGAAACTCATCCCGGATTCATTCCTGTCATCTGGTGGCAACTCGGCGATAAGCTGCTCGATCATTCTATCGATATTCATGACGCATCCTCGGGTTTTCTGCTCCGGTCGATCAATTCGACGGCTTTTATGATCCGCGCATCGACATCTTGAAGCAGGAAATACAAGCCTTTGATACTGCCCGGCGTAAGCTCGATATTCTGATCTTCGTCAGGTATCAAAGTGATAGTTTGAAGCAATTCGAGAATCCCCCGCGATTGGCTGAGTAGGTCGCTCGCTTCGGTCAGTTTCGGGGCGTTGACGACAAGATTGCTATTCATTGCTGGTGCCCTCCTGCGGCCCCGTGGATAGCCGCACGACGCCCTCCATCTCTTCAAGGAAATCGGCGACTCGCAAGATTCTGCGCCGCGCCACTTCGGTGATTTCAACGAGACCGTGGCCTTTGGTTGACTCGGGAATGTCTATGACCCCCTTGGCCTGAGCCGTTGCAACGAATTGATCGATTGCAGCCGAGACAACGGCTAGCATGGTGTCGGCCATGACCAGCTCACAAGCTGCGCTTGCCGGGTCTTGAACGTGAGCGTCGTCGTTTGACATGGTGTTTTGCTCCAGTTGAAAGGGCACCACGCTTGAATGAGGGTGGTGCATCGCCTCAACTACCGAAGCAAGTCGGCGGGCCTTCTTCGAGCGGATCGCTCCACCTTATCCCGGCCTCTCAACGATGCACCAAAGCTTGAGACTCTAGTGCCGGCCTTTCCATAGGCGCAAAAAATCCGCAGGTCTGTCGGGTGCGGTGTCCGCTTGCTTTAGTAGTGCGGTCAGTATGCTCATACCCATGAAAATCCGTCAATCGCCTCGTATCGGCACCGTGGCGGCTTCCGTACCAATTTCCACCATACATTCCCTGTACCAATCAAGACGCCAGCAATGACGCGGCTTTCAGTTTGGCATGACTCTTTCAACTAACAGCGTTCAGCTCCACCGCAAATGCCATACCAGACTATGGCGTGTGGTTTTCACCACGGCCACCACGCGCGGCGGCAAGCTTTCGGGCTCTGTCGGCAAGGTGTTTGTCGATGCCGGCTTCGGCGAGAGTGGGTTGTGCTTGCTCACTAGGCGGGTCGGCATCCGACCCGCCTAGCCAATCTGGATTCCCGGCCCCCGCAGTACCACGATTTAGAAGGCCCGCCTCCCGCTGCGCCGCCATCAACTCGCCTATCCGCCGTTCGGCGCGAATCCTGATTTCGCCACGCGGAAAAGCAATCAAGGTCGTACCCCATCGAACTTGATGGATCGTCGCTCCCTCGCGCGTGTGGGATAACTCAATTGTGGGGGGGCGTACACAATTGGAAAAACGTCGCTCCCTCGCGCGTGTGGGATAAGTCCATCCTTGGACCCCGCTTGCCTACGCTGCCGCCCTGCGCCTTGCTTGCCATTTCTGGCGCAGCCACGGCCACGCGGAGTAGACAACGAAATCGCGAAGCGCGAAATACAGCACCAGCACCGCAAAGACGGGCGAAAACACACCGAGGAAGAAATGTAGAAGTTCGTTCATGGGGGCCTCGCTGATAAAATGGTCCCCGATCACTCGTGATCCGCGCCGCCGGTACCGGGGACCAATCCACCCGGCGGTGCGTCAATAATCAATCCGCTTCGTTCACCGTCTGCTCTTGGCGTACGCGATCCGGCGCGACTGCTCCCACCGTTGATAGGCGTCATCCGGTGGTAGCGGATCCAAGTCCTTCCAGCCCCACGGAATCAAGCGCTGCTGCTTGGCGACTTCGGGCGAAATCTTGAACCGCTCCAGCGTCCGCATGTACGCCGCTCCAGGTCGCCAGCCTTTGGCCCGGCTCATCCATAGATTCATTCGATAAACCCGCTTGAGATCGTCTCTCGATACGCCAGGCGCAACTTCTCTTCCGGCTTCCGTAAGGTCCGCCGGTATGAAGTCCACCCGATTCTTGCGCCCGATCTCGTGCCCGCACTCGTGGCAGATTCGTTGCTTCGGCTCCAGGATCGCGGAACATTCCGGGCATGGCTTGAAGTCCGCTGCGTAGTCGGTCCTGCGCTTCTTGTCGGACCGCTTGTTGATCTCGGAGAGGTCGGGCGGGTTAAAGTCCTCGATCCGCCCATGCTGGCGAATATTTCCCGCATGGTCGAAGATCAGGGCATCGGCTTTTCCGGGGTGGATCCGAAGCCCCCGGCCCACCTGTTGAATGTGAAGCGCAAGGCTTAGCGTCGGCCTCGCCAGGATCACACACCCCGTCTGCGGCTCATCGAATCCCAACGCCAGCACGCCCACGCTGCAAAGCACCTTCGTCTCGCCATTCCGAAACCGCTGGAAAATCCTTGCGCGGTCGTCGTCTTCGGTATGGCAATCGATATGCTCGGCGGGAATCCCGGCTGTCTGGAACTCATCGACAAGCGCTTGACTGTGCGCGATATCGACGCAAAACGTGATCGTCTGCCGATCCTCGGCCTTGGCCTTCCAATTGCCTACCACGTCACCCAGGATCGTCTTCCGCCGCATCAGCGCCGATAATTGCCCATCCTTGTAGTCGCCGGTCGAACTGACCTCCACGCCCTTCAAACCGGCTTCCACCTCGCGGCTGTTTGGCATGAAATACCGGGGGCGCACCAGAAAGCCGTTTTCGATCATCCAATCGTAGGACGGCCCACGAATTAGCCGCTGATAGCGAAGCCCTAGACCGTCTCTAAGTGGCGTTGCCGTCAATCCCACGACTCGGGCATTGGGTAGCCGCTCAAATAGCTTGTCATGATGCTTGAAGAGAATATGCGCCTCATCCACGATGATGAGCGTCGTTCTCTTCAAAACCTCTTCGATCTCGGCATTGTCGTGCCGACTCTTGAGCGTCTGGATGCTGGCTACTGTGACCGCCTCATAACCCCGGATAAATGTGTCCTCACCCCGGATAATGCCCGGTCTCAAGCCGTACTTGATAAAACGGTTCGCGGCTTGGGCGCAAAGCACCTTCCGTTCTACTACGAACAGTGTGTGCCCGCCTGCCTGCTGCTCTTGCATGGCAAGCTTCACGGACAGCTCCGTCTTTCCAAGTCCGGTTGCTCCCCACACGCAGACACGGTTGTCTCCCTCGGACCATGCCGCGCCGACTGCGTTGACGATGTCATCCTGATAGGGGCGGAGTTCCAGCTTAGCCATGGGTCCGCCCTCCCTTCTCGAACTGCCGTGCGCAAAAGCGGTCCACGTCGCCGAACAACTGGATTACGTCCTTGATGTTCCGCCCTTGGCAGTGCGCGTGATGGCAGTAAAAGCCCGGCCAGCCGGCGCGCGCCTCGAAGATGACGGTATCGGACGATCCGCCTTTCGTGCTGTGCTCCGAGTCCCACGGACACCGTACGGCATGGGTGTGGTCGTCGAGCTGCCGCCGATAGAAGCCGTACGCCTGGAACAACGCCACGATATCGAGTGTCTTGTAATCGCCGGTACCGGGTCGGAAATTGCCCAGGCGTTGCCGTTCCCGAACGGCCTCATCCTTGACGACTGCTGGCCTCCAGGCGTCCACCACGGCTTGAACCTGCCGAGGCGTGACTATCTGCCATGCGCCAGCCGGAAGCGTGCACGTCGCCGTCCTGTGCGGCCTCTCCGGGGTCGGTGCGCCCTTGCGGTTCACGGTTCCATAAAGTCGCCAGATTCGGCCAGGATTCCGGACGACCGGATCGAACTTCACGCCATGCTCTTTTAGCAGGTCGTGAAACTGGTTGCTGATCGCCTGATACAGCACCGCGCTGCCTTCCCGCCACGCCGCATCGGGCTTGATGTTAGTGCGAAATACCGCATGTGCCCCGTTGCCCGAGATTGCAAGCAACGGCATCGGCCAGCCCAGAGCACGGAGCGCCTGAACAACCATGTCGCGGCACTCGACAGCCCGCCGCAGTTCCGCGTCCGTGGAATTGGTCCCGGTCGGTCTCTCGGGATCGAAATCGAACGGAATGCGGGTGACGACTGCGATGTCTTCGTTCCTGATTGCCCGATTCGCGATGCCCTGCGGCGCTACGGCGTTCGTGACGCGCACAGAATCGCGATTTATGCGGTTTACCGTGGTATACAGCGCCCCGACGTTTTCGCGTCTTAAAACGGCTCTCCGTAAGGCGTCGATGTCGTCGAATACTCCGAATTCCCACCGGTCGCCGGTATGGTGCCGGAGTTCGACCAAGTGACTATCTGCAAACAGCCTGTCCAGGTAGGTGTTACTGTCCATATGCACCTCCCCAGCCTGCAATAAATTCCTTCAAGGAATCCCGTTCCGCCGATTCGACTAAACGGGTGCCCTCCAGGATTTCTGGATCGATCAATTGCTCGATGCAGTTACGCGCGATCGTGCGGAGCTGATCCGGATGGATGGCGTCGACCTCGACGCTTTCGGAACCGAAATTCTTCGCGCGTGAATCGGTCGTCTTCGTCGGTCGTGTTTGCAGTCCATAGGCGTCAATCTGCCACGGCTTGACCGCTACCACTTCGAAAGCGATATCCGCATCGCCGGAGAACTCCCTTAAGTCCCGCTCGACCTTTCTCGGGATATCCACCCCGGACGGATCGAAGTCTCCGAAATAGAACAGGTGCGTCGGCTTCCTGATTTCGGCTATCTGCTCGGCTGCGTTCGACAGGAACGAAAGCGACGGATAACCCCTTGTCACCATGAGCGGCACGTCGTACTCGGACGTCACGTCGTACAACACCCCGGACAGAGCATCCTTTTCGAGCCAAATCTCGACGTAATTCGGCTGCTCGGCCCATAGCTGCCGCCGATAGTACCGATGCATTTCATTGAGCGCCGCAGAAAGGTTCCGGTGGGTGTCCGGCTTCCGTTGCCAGCGCGTACCGTCCGCAATCCACGAAAACGGAATCTGTCCGGCCCGCCGCATGTTCGACAGTAATCGAACGACCGTCTGCTTGTATTCCGCTTCGGTTTTATCGATGACCTTGCGACTGACCAGCTGATAGAACAACTGCCGAACCGTCATCGGCTTGAGTTCTTTCACGGTCAGATAGATAGCGCTCTCAATAGCGGCGATTTCGTACTTACTGCGCCGCCCTGTCTTGGCGTTGCCGATGACTTCGTGGATGTCGTCCCAGCTTAGCCAGTGCGTATCGGCGTCGATGACCGCCTTGATTTCAGCCATGCCCATACGCACCTCCGGCTTGTAGGTCTAGACCTATATCAGGCGTTGCTAATGGACTTTCGACCGGCCTCCGGGGTCTTGGAATACCCTTAGAACCATGGATATAGAAGATAGAAATAGCGTGTTGAACAAGCGTTGAACTTGAGTTGAACAAGTGTTGAACACATGTTGCCTTGTTGATGGTGCTCATTCCTCACCCCCAACAATCCGAAGGCGTCGATTTTCGGCACTGCGCTTGCCAGCATTCGACCTCGTTGAACGGACCTTTTCGACGCGCTCAAGGTCAAGATCGACCATCCGGAACCGCAGGAATCCTTCGGCTTCATAGGCAAGCCCGGCTTCCGATAACTTTGCCGTGGTGCGCTTGACCACGGCTTGCGATGCTCTCGCAAGCCGTGCCAGTGCCGTGACATCGAGCGGTAATTTGCCGTCGCGGTCCCAAGCGTGGCAAACCAACAAGGCATAGGTGCCGGCCTCGGTGTTATCCAGGGTGATCGTGTCGGCGATGAAGTTCTTCGGGAAAAACTTCATCCACGGGTAACGTCCGTTATCTGCCATAGTTACGCCCCCCGCAATCCAAGCGCCAGAATCAGGCGTTGCGCGGTCCTCGGCGAGATCACGCCGGAAATGGCGGCGTAGACAATCGCCCGTTTCGCTGCCGCCGCGATATAATCGCCGGGCAAACCTTTGCGAAACGATCCCGGTAGCGGCCCGCCAGCCGCGCCGGGGCTTTCTTTGTCGAAAGACATATCGATACCTCGACTTAATTGGCGGTTTCAGGTAGCCCGATGGCGTACGCCTCGCGCCAGACATCGACGTGATACGCCTTGACCGTGCCGTAATTCGCATCGAACACATCGATAGGCTCGATCCCCATCTCGATGCTGGTCGCTTTCAAGTTACGCCAATCGAACCTTTGGCCGTGGTAGAGCATCGACATTCGCTTGACGGTGACGTATTCCTTCGAGCGGTCTAGTTCCTGCTTCAGCTTTTCGGCCCGCCGCGCTTCCTTGCTTGCGGTCGCCATCGCCGTGGCTTCGCGCCGGTTACCGATCCATGCCTTCGTCCGGACCGCTTCATCGCGTTGGTACTCGAGCCGCTCCAGATGCTCCAACAGGGCGACTTGCTCTTTCGCAAGCTCCAATGCGGATTTAGGTTTGAGGGAGTAGCTGCCGGCCTTGCGGATCGATGGAATAACATCTCCGGCAATCCATTTTTGGAACGGTAGCGCCTTCGGTTTGTCGCTGCGGGCCAGGAAGAAATACAGCCCCTGCTCGGTGAGTACATGCAGATCCTGCATACCCTGAGGGGTTGAGACGGATTCAACCCTTCTCCATTCTTCCGGGATGTGCTGTATCGTCCTTATGCCGGCCCACGCATAACCAAGCGGTTCGGCCACATCCTTGGCAACGAATAACGACTCTTCATCCTCGCCGGTAATAACCCGAATCTGATTGCTTTCATACTGAAATGGGATAAGGTTGCTCATCGTCGCCACCCCATCACGCCGCGTTTCCGAACGAATCCAAAAGCTTGCGGATATCCTCTACGCGCCATGCAACGGTGCGCGGCCCAAGTCGGACCGGCTTAGGGAATCGACCGGACTTAACACCGTCGAACCAGGTGGTACGGCTTACTGGAATAATGGGGGTGAGATTGCGCGCGGGGTTGCCAATAATTTGGCGCAGACGGACAAAACCGGTTTCAGGGAGGGTATTCGACATGTCAAACTCCAAAGTAAGTTTGCGAACCGGCTAAACGCACTTTGTATGCGCTAGCCGGACCATGGCGAAACTATAACAGTATGATTTCTAAGAAAAATTCCCGTCATTCAGTAAAATACCCTTCATTCAATGACGGGTATTTTCAGCGACTTCACTTCTTTCTCGGCCTGCCGCGCTTTTTGGGCTTGGTCCAAACCTTATTCGCCCAAATACGCATCGTTTTGTCTGGATAGTTCTGAAACCGCGGCTTAATCCTAAGATCGCGGATCGCCTCGCTGATAGTTACGTAGCTATCGATATTCGATAACAACGCTTTTTGAAACGCGCGTTTATCGATTTGGTCCTGCCTATATGCAATACGGTCCTTATCCCGTTTTCGGTATTTCTTGATGTCCTCAAAAAGGCCTCTACCGGCCTCTGCAGCGGCGTCAAGATTCAAATCGAGGTCCGCGAGTTTAGCAATCAACGCTTCCGCGATATCGCGCCATTCGGCAGCGCTCAAATCGTCTATATTCTTTCCAAGGTCGTCCGCAACATCCGCAAGAAACTGATCTTTAAACTTTAAAACGTAATACTCGCGCCGCGAAATCTCATCCGAAAATGGGGGATACCGGCATTCGTTGTCATTGAGAATTTCGCCAAGCGTAGCGATCTTGGATTTGTCGTCGGTCATTGCGCGTTTCCTCTCGAAAAACGCCTCTCGTGGAAGGAAGCCGGTCAGGGCGGTGAGAGAATCCGCCTTTTCGGGAGCTAACCTAGACCGGCGAAACTAGTTTAAGCGGTTTTGCGACGGATCGGCACGACCTTCGCGCCGCTCTTTAAGCCGTCCAGGTAATCGGCCCAGGCTTCCAACATCTTCCGCCGCTGCTCAAGGTACTTTGCGCGGTTATAGCTGGATCGGGTCTCGTTTCGGTCCACGTGGTTCAATTGCGCCTCAATGTGCTGTGTCTCGAATCCGCTGTCATGCGCCCAAGTTGAAAACGTGCTGCGGACTCCGTGCGGTGTGAATCCATCCGCCACGCTGTCCCAAAGCTTCCACAACACGCCACGGCTCGCGGGCTTGGTAAAGTCGTCACGATTCGGAAACAGCCAGCCGGTGCGCCTGGTCAACGGCTCCAAGGTCCGCAGTATCTCCACGGCTTGAGGCGCCAGCGGGATGACATGATCGCGCCGCTTTTTCATGCGCTTGGCTGGAATGGTCCACAGTCCCACCTCAAGGTCGAATTCTTCCCACCTTGCCTCCAAAAGCTCGACAGTGCGGACGGTCGTAAGCCACAGCAATCCAGCCGCCGCCTTCGACGTGGGATAACTCGCGCAATTCTCCAGGCGCTCGAAAAAGCCGGGAATCTCCGAAGCTGGTAATGCGGGATGGTGCTCGATGTTGCGCGGCTTGAGTGCGCCCCTGAGCGGTGCGGACGGGTCGGACTCCGCGCGTAGAGTACACACGGCTTTACGGAAGATCGCGCCGATGACTTGGCGGGCAAAGTGAGCCATGACCGGCGCTCGATCCTCGATCTTCTGCAAAAGGCGGAGCACGTCAGCGGGCGTAATGCCGTTTATGGGGCGGTTTCCAAGTTCCGGGTAGATGTCGGACTCCAGCAAAGAGCGCCGCTGTTGCAACGTCCTCGCCGTCCAGACCTTTGCCTGAGCGGATAGATATTCCTCGGCAACCGTCTTGAACGTGTTTGCCGCCTCGGTCTTGCGGTGGTGCGAAGGATTCACGCCCCGATCCACCAGTTCGGCGGCCTCGTCGCGCTTCCGGCGGGCATCCGCCAACGAAACGGACGGATAACCGCCCAAGGCAAGCATGTTCGCCTTACCGTGCAGCCGGAAACGGTAACGCCATAGCTTGGCCCCTCCGGGCGTGATCTCCAGGGTTAACCCTTTGCCATCCGCCACGCGGTAGAGCTTGTCCCTTGGACGCAATGCCCTGATTTGTGAGTCTGTGAGTGCCATGTGAGTATGAACCTCATTGAGTAGAACGCGGCCTACTCAATAGTCTACTCACTTTTTATGTTGTATCAAGGAAATTCGATAAAGTCCGAAGTCGTCCGTAACCGGCGTAATTCCTAGGATATATGGACCTTGCCGAATGTCGTCGGATTTGAGTAACGATTTTCGCCCACAACCATCCTTCGGGCATCGCCGAACCCAGCGAGGCCGACAAGCACATCACGCAAAGGCTCAAGCAAGCCTTGTCGCTCATCGATATACGCGTGCTCGATCATTTCATCGTTGGTGACGGGGAAGCCTATTCTTTCGCTGAGCACGGGTTGATATAGTGCGTTGCTAAGCGATCTTGTCGATGGAGCCGAACATGCAGCGTGTACCCGAGCCGGAATTGATGGACGAGGAAGATCAGGCCAAAGCTTATGCGGAGGCGGATTTTTCCGAGCCGCACGATCATTTCGTCTCCCTGTTTCGATCCGCGTTTCCGGACGACACGCTGGCCGGCGCAGTTCTCGACTTAGGCTGCGGTTCGGCCGACGTAACCGTGCGTTTCGCCCGCGCCTTTCCGAATTGCCGTATCGATGGCGTGGATGGGGCCGAGGCCATGCTCGGGTTCGGCCGTAAAGCCGTTCGCTCGGCAGGCTTGGAGCAGCGTATCCGGCTGATCAGAGCCTATCTTCCCGATGCCACCTTACCGCTGACGTCTTACGATGCGGTGATCTCGAATTCGGTGCTCCATCACCTGGCCGATCCTATGGTGTTATGGGCGTCCGTGAAGCGGTGGGGAAAATCCGGCGCGCCGATTTTTATTATGGACCTGCTGCGGCCCGAGAGCGAAGAGCAGCTAAACGAACTGGTCCGGCAGTATGCGGCCGACGCGCCGGAGGTGCTGAAACGGGATTTCTCGAACTCCCTGCGCGCGGCCTACAGGCCGGATGAACTCCGCGCGCAATTGGAGGCTGCCGGCCTGGCCAGCTTTTCTGTAAATATCGTCAGCGACCGCCATCTCGTCGTATCGGGCCGGCTGTTTTCTCAAGAAACCATAGCATCAAGCAGGTGACTGAGACAGTTTTAGCCTCAATCCAAGTGTTTGGTCGCCAAGATTAAAATTCTCCAAGACGTTTTTTCGTTTTTGCGACGTTGGTTACAAACCGACTCCCGAATCGCTGCTTAACTTCAGCTGGCGAAGCCAGCGCCGGACGTTTCAGCGGCGACGGTAAAACACGTTTTCGGGAGATCTACGATGGAAAAACGCTGGGGGGCAGGGAGACGATTCCAGGCCCTGGTTGGGAACACCATGGGAACATCGCGCATGCTCGTTTGCGCGCTGCTGGTTCTGAATCTTCTTGCGGCCGGCGCGGCCGACGCCTGCTCGCTCAGCTTCACGGCCCCGGCTCGCGGCAGCACGGTGGTGACGGCCCAGGTCGGTGTCGCCGGTACCGGCTCCGGGACCGCCAATCAGGGGGATGTCGGGCAGGTCACGGCCACCCTGAATGGCGTCCCGTTTTTCCAGCAGTCCGGCACCTTCACGACCC
>Ga0268296_1082_pt1 | contig 12914 bp, 13 predicted proteins | sample MetYM1_FD_191345 | JGI IMG/M metagenome (GOLD analysis project Ga0268296, IMG submission 191345) | Soil microbial communities from Anza Borrego Desert, Southern California, United States - Methylocaldum Y-M1 | ecosystem: Environmental > Terrestrial > Soil > Desert | place: USA: California... | reverse complement strand
CAAACAGCTCGATTTGTCCGGTACAATGTGTCACGGCGGAATCTCCTCACAAATTCGATGTCAGCAGTTGAATTTTAAGGGCTTTTCGATTCCGCCACCCCTCCTTTCATGAAATATCCAGGCTAGAATCCGAATCGAAGGGAGGTCGCTTGGGAGGCGTCCATAAGGAATTGGACAAAGCCAGCCTTCAATTTCCCATAGATTTCATTACATCGAAGGACTACAGGAATGACTAACTCATCACGCTCGAAATTCATCATTTTTCCATTAATAGCCACCGTATGCGGATTCATGCTCGCTTTTGCCGCACCGCAAGCCGTTCGCGCCGATGCCGTCGACGACGAGATCAAAGGGTTGATAATGCAGTTCCATAATGCATCCACGACCGGCGATATCGACTTCATGGAATTCATCACCTCGCGTTCGCCGGATGCCTTGGCCTTGGGCACCGATACCCCCGAGGTCTTCGTCGGCCACGACGCGATCGTAGCCTGGTGGCAAGGCATTTTCGATTTTCTGGCGTCTATCGGTTACGAGAATGGCGGATTGCCGGTGGTTTCGCCGGTCAATCTCCAAGTCGGGCACCGGGGCGCGGTAGCCTGGGCCGCCGAGCAGGCGGTTTGGCACTTCGCGAACGGTGATGTACCGTTCCGCTTGAGCCTGGTGTTCAGGAAAGAACACGGCAACTGGAAAATCATTCAGCAACATTTTTCCATAGGCGTGCCGAATTCCGAGTTACCGATTTGATCGGTCCAAGCAAAAAGCGGGCTGTACAGCCCGCTTCTTTCGCGCCTCGCGAAACTCGTTCAGAAATCGCTGTTGAAGATCTCCGTCGCCCGTCGGCAAATCTCTCGGCCGTAATCCGTCCACAGACCTTGCCCCCAGTACCGGTAGCAACTGGTTTGAGCCGTCATCAAATGGAACAGTGCATTCCGATAACGCGGATCGTCGGTCGGGGCACCCTTTTTGAGGACCTTCTCGTAAAACAGTGCGCTGGCTTCTTCCATGGGGCCCAAGACGTTCTCATAGCCTTTCACCCAGGAAATATCGCTGGTCCAGCTGCCGCCCTCCATGTGAAACCGGTGATCTTCTTTCTTGATCTCCTCGATGATTTTTTCCAGCTTTTCGGCACCGTCGCCGGGTTTGAAACGGTCCCAAATCATTTTTTGAAACAAGGGTTGTACCGTCGGGAAATCGCTTTCTGCTATCCCCATGTCGGCTAAAAATTCCAGGTATTCGGTCACGTTCATGAGCGGCGTTTCCGACCCGCTGGCCTCGCGGACCACCTCCATGAACTTCGGCGGAAATTCGTTCATCATCACGCCGCCGTTCTCGCCATCGGCGATTTGCGTCACCAGCGGCGGGACCGATTTTCCGGCCAGATCCCAGCGGGACAGGCTTCTGGCCTCGTAGTAAGGCTGCATCTGCGCCACCAGCTTGGTATCGCTGCCCTGGGTCTTGATGATCGCGATGATGCTGACGCTTTCGCCTTCCGAATTGGTGCAAACCAGCCGATGCGGCAAGTGCTTGTGCTCCGGTCCCCAGCCGTTTTCGGGACGCTCGATGGTATGCTCCTGCACCAGAACCCACGTATAGCCGCAATCCCGGAGCGTCTTCACGAATTCGTAGGCGAGATCCGGATGATTCGGCAGCGCCATCTCGGAAGGCGAGAACCCCCGCACCCGTTCCAAAGCCTCAACGCCGAAAATGGCGGCGAAATGATGCTGCCAGGCTTTGACGTGCAGACGGTAATCCTGAACCGGTGTCGACGGGGCCACGGCATGGCCCCAGGGCGCGCCCAGCCATTCGACGGCACGGCGGTAATCCGGATTTACGGTGATCGTCTTGAGATTGTCGAACACGTCGTGCAAGCCCATCTCGCGCAGGCCGTAGAACAGGGTTCCCGAGTATTCCAGCATGACCCTCGGTTCCTTGCCCTCGTGTATCAGTTGCGGCACGAATTCGCCCATACGCTTGTAGCACCAGTGGAAAACCGGGGCGTTATGGTTATCGCCGATATGCTGGTTCTCCATCATGTGCTTGAGGTTGCTGATGATCTTGGCGGTGGACGGATCCCCGCCACCGGCCGGGATCAAAGGCTGATGCATGTGCAGCGCGATCGCGGCGGCGCTCTTGATGCGGCCAAACTCGATTGGACTGGAATTCTGGAAGACCGTGTCCGGCCGGTTTCGAATCGCCTGTTCGATCAAAGATTCCGACCCCGAGATATTGGGAAGACCATCGATGGTTTCAGAGAGTGTTTCCATGGGTGACGCTCCGGTACACTGAAGAGGATTGTTCGGCTTCGTAGCGCATTGGCTCCGGCCAGTTTACACCAATCGAAATCGCCGGACCGCTGAACGCTTCATACCTTTTGGCCTTTTTCGAGGAAACAATTTGTGTTCAAAAACCCGCCTCTGTAAGCAAATTTTGATTATCTCGATTTCGGCGTGTCTGGCGAGTAGCGAGACCTTGGCAACGGATGTGCATCGGGAGCGTCAAATCGCCGACGATATCGGGACTCGTACACACCCGGACGAAGCGATTCGGCTGGAAGCGTCCGATCTGGGATTTCAGGGACTATACCGAGAGGCAGTATCGAAAGACGTACGCGGCGGCGTCATCCTGCTGCATGGGAGACATTCGAACCAGGATGCGGCCGCTCTCATTCAACCGCTCCGCCGGAGCTTGCCGGTACACGGCTGGAGCAGTTTGTCTTTGGCGATGCCCATATCGGACGCCGACGATCTGCAAGGCCATGCGAATCTTCTTGCAGAAACGATCGCAAGGCTGCAATCCAGCGTGGAGTTTCTCAAGCAGAAAAAAATCGGGAATATCGCCTTGCTGGCCCACGATATCGGAGCATGGACGGCATTGAGCTATCTCGCCGATTCGCCCGACGGAGCCGTGAAGGCCGCGGTGCTGATCGACCCGGCCCCCGTGCGGAAGCTCGATCCACCGCCGATCTCCCCCGATAGCCTGAGCGCCATCCGCTTGCCTATACTTGAAATTCTAAGCAGCCGAATATCGGTGCCGATGGACGACGAAGCGTCCCGCAAGCGGGCCGCCATGAAAACCAATCCGTCCTATCGGTTGCTGGTTCTGAATGAGCCCGATCACGGATGGCAAGACATCGGAGAATTTCTGGTCAACCGTGTTCACGGTTGGCTAACCAATTTGCAGATTAGTGCCGCTTTGGATGCTGCTCCTCCTTCTGCGCCGGAGAAGCAAAGCGGCCTGAATCCAAAATAGCTGCGCCGCCCCTTGGATGACGTGTGCCCACCGGATCGTTCCGCTTCCCATGGGCAAATATCTTGCTTACTTAGGCGCCGCCAATTCCATGATGATGACCTCGGCCTCGCCTTGCCCGACATTTTCCGCCGTCATCCATTGACCGGATTCCCAAAACACCTCTCCGGGCCCGTATTCGCGAACCTGGCCGCCTTCCTCGATTTTCACCTTGCCCTTCACGACGTAACGAGGCCCCGGCCCTTCATGCGTATGCAAAGGTGTCTTATAACCCTCCGGGAAAATGACCCGAATGACCCGCGAATTGACCTTATTGGTTGGCAGCTCGAGGGCTTTCTCCAAAAGCACTTGGCGAGGCGGCATCTTCGGTTCCTCAGCCCGGCCCACTCCGGCCCAGACTACGGAAAAAACGACAGCTGCATGTAGGATGGGATTCGGTCTCATATTATTTTCCTTTGTTCTTATGCGAATTAAATCTAAAAACTTACGCCATCTCGCCCGGGAGATAAAGACCTTTAACCGCCCACTTCCTTCACTTCGGGAAAGCGTGCGCGCCGTTGCAGCCACATCACCCCGCACAGGTCGACAATGCCGACCCATAGCCGGTGCCAGGTGCCATATTTGGACACACCGCGCACACGGGGCCGATGATCGACTTCCACCGACACGACTTTTCCTCCGGCCCGCTGAACAAGCGCGGGAAGGAAACGGTGCATATGGTCGAAATACGGCAGGGAAAGAAACAACTCGCGCGAGAACACCTTGAGCCCGCATCCCGTATCCGGCGTATTATCGTGAAGCAGCGAACTGCGCACGGCATTGGCAACTTTGGAGGAAAACCGCCGCCAGCCGGTATCCTTGCGGCGCTTGCGAAGTCCCGCCACCATGGCCTTCATTCCGTCCTGGTCCATAGACTTCAGGGCCGAGATCAATTTCGGTATATCGGCAGGATTATTTTGCCCGTCGCCGTCCAGGGTCGCGATGATTCGTCCGCGGGCCGCGCGAACGCCGGTCAGCAAGGCGGTGCTTTGCCCGCAGCAGCGTCGGTGACACAGAACGCGCAGCCGCGGGTACTGCGCTCGCAAACCGTCAAGGCGGGTCAGGGTATTGTCGGTGCTGCCGTCATCCACGAAAATCACTTCGTAATTTCCCGCGTCGATCAAGGCTCGATCGATTTCGGCGATCAGCGGTTCAACGTTGTCTTCCTCGTTGTGAACCGGCACAACGACACTAAGTTCCATAAATCTTCCCGAACAGTAGCATTGCGTACTATGGCTGGACGTACCTGACCCGAGGACCGCCAGCAGCCGATGCGATCTCGCCGATGGTATACACGGTCTCGCCGGCGGCGGTGAGCAGCGCGCGGGCGTTTTCTTCGTCTTCCGGCGCTACGCAGACGATCATGCCGATGCCGCAGTTGAAGGCGCGCAGCATCTCGCCATCCTCTACCCCGCCTTTCTCCTGCAGCCAGCTGAACACGGCCGGTCTCGGCCACGCGTTAGGGTCGACCACCGCCTCCAGGCGATCCGGCAAGACACGCGGCAGGTTTTCCGTGATTCCGCCGCCGGTGATATGGGCCAGGGCATGAACCCTGATTTGACGCATGAGTTGCAGCAACGGCTTGACGTAGATCCGGGTCGGCTCGAGCAACCATTCGCCCAAGGGCTTTTCGTCCAATCGTTCGTCCAGGCGGCCGCCTTCGCGGTCCAGGATCTTGCGGATCAAGGAATAGCCGTTCGAGTGCGGGCCGGAAGACGCCAGGCCGAGCAGTTTGTCGCCCGGACGGACCCGGCTTCCGTCGAGAATCTCGTCCTTCTCCACGATGCCCACGCAAAAGCCGGCCAAATCGTAATCACCTGCGCCGTACATCCCCGGCATCTCCGCGGTCTCGCCCCCCACCAGGGCACACCCGGCCAATTCGCAGCCTTTGCCGATGCCTTGGATCACCGAGGCGGCGACATCCACCTCGAGTTTGCCGGTGGCGTAATAATCGAGGAAAAACAATGGCTCGGCGCCCTGAACGACGATATCGTTGACACACATCGCAACCAAGTCGATGCCGACGCCGCCATGCTGTCCGCTATCGATGGCCAATCTTAGTTTCGTGCCCACCCCATCGGTGCCGGCGACCAAAACCGGCTGCTTGTAACGGCCAACCGGAAGCTCGAACAGCGAGCCGAATCCCCCGAGTCCGGCCAGCACGCCGGGAATGCGAGTTCTTGCGGCAAACGGTTTAATTCGCTCTACGAGTGCATTACCGGCCTCGATGTCGACACCGGCGCTTTTGTAATCGAGGGATTCGGTTTTGGAATCGGTCAAGCTGAATCTCCGGGATATCAATTCGGAAAAAAGAACTCTAATGAGCCGGAAACCGGTGCCCGTTCAAGTGAAATCTCGACGGGTCGAACGGACATAGAGTGTTTTAGCTGCTCTAAGGGATTGTGATATTGTACAACGCTCTTCGCCAACCTGCGGGAGGATCTTCGTGCGCCTCGTCGCCCTAGTCAGTTTGTGGCTCATAATGGTTTGTCCCAACCTTATGGCCGCGGAAATAAAAGGATTGTATCGAATGGACGTCGCCGTACAGAGCAAAGATGAATCGACACGTAACGAAGACATCCGCAAAGCTCTTGAGCAAGTTCTCAAGCGATTGGTCAGGACTGATGCCATGCAGTCCAAGGCCATACGCTCCATGCTGGAAAAGCCGGACCATTTCGCTCTGCAATACGAGTACATAACCAAGGCGGACACCGGTGCGCCGCTCGACTATTTGCGCGTGGAGTTCGATTCGCCGCGCATTAACGACACCTTGCGTAAATCGAACATCAGCCCTTGGGGAGAACAGCGTCCCGAAGTGCTGGTCTGGCTTTCGATCGAGGACAATGCGGAAAAATCGATTTTTGTGGCCGACCAAATGCCGGAGATCGATCGCGCGCTAAGTGCCGCGGCGGAGGAAAGCGGATTGCCCGTGACGGTTCCTTTGTGGGATTTGACCGACCAACAGAGTCTCAGCATCGAAGACCTGGAAACCGGTAACGGAGAGCAGGTCAAGCAAGCGTCCGCTCGATACGAGACCGATGCCGTGCTCGCCGGACGCTTGTCGCATAGACCGGAGGGAACCTGGGATGCCGCTTGGCGAATTTACCTTCAAAATTTCGACGAGACTTGGCAGGGAAACTTCCCCGATCTCCAGGAAGCACTCCGGTCGGGTACATCCGGAGTCTACTCCCGCCTGGCCGAACGGTTCATTCCGCGTACTACGCAGGAAACGACTCTGGAATTGAAAATCGTCGGCCTGTCGTCTCTCGATGCGACCAATCGCGCAACCGCCTATCTGAGCCGGCTGTCTCAGGTCAAAAGGCTGGAGTGGATGGGAGTGGACGCCGATCACGCCTTGTTTAAGCTATACGTACTCGGCGACAGGGCGTCGTTGGAGGAGGCCCTCGCTTTAGGGCGGGTGTTGAGACCCGTCGCTAACGAGGACCGGCAGTTTTCCGGGTTAACCTACCGATTAGCCGAATGAAAGCACGTCATATACCCAATATCATTTCGGTTTGCCGAATCCTGCTCGTCTATCCCGTCATCAGTTCGATGCTGGGAAAGCGCTTCGATTGGGCTCTGACGCTGTTTGTGATTGCGGGTGTATCGGATGCTCTGGACGGTTTTCTAGCCAAGCATTTTCACTGGCAATCCCGTCTCGGCTCCTATATCGACCCGCTGGCCGACAAACTGCTTCTGGTTTCGTCTTATATCGTGCTGAGTTTCATGGGACTGCTCCCGTTTTGGCTCATGGCCACCGTGGTCTTGCGCGACCTGGTGATATTCACCGGTGCAGTGCTGTATTACTTCCTGCTGCGGCCCTTCGAAGGCCAACCGCTCCTGATCAGCAAAGTGAATACATTGCTTCAGCTCTTTCTGGTATTCATCATACTCCTGCACCATGGCTTCGTGTCGTTGCCCGCCAGCATCATCACCGGGCTCACCGCAGTGGTGTTCCTGACAACCCTGGTTAGCGGCGCAATGTATGTGTATGTCTGGGGAAGCAGCTATTACCGCGAAACCCGAGTCTTGGGCATGCGCAATGACTAACGGCCATTTTTCCACGCTTCGATGGACGCGGTTATCCCGAGTTCGCCATATTCCGGCATTATTGTTGAGCCTTCTTCCTCTCTCGGCGGTCGCCCAAGAATATTTCCGGGGACCCGGCGCAGCGCAGGGCGAAACCCTTTTTATCGAACCCAATAGTCCTCGCGCCAACGAAGATATCCTGATCTATTACCCGCGGCGCGGTTGCAACGACGACCGTGTCGATGCTCGGATGAAAGGAAACGAAATCGAGATCGTCGTCAACCACCACGGACAGTGCCTTTATACCTTTCAACCGGAGGACGGCACCCTCCCCGGCTCCGGGCTTTACCGAACCTATCGAATTGGTCGACTGCCGGTCGGAAACTATCGCATTCGGTTGTATTATCAGGATTTATCCGAAAGTTCTCGCAGCCGCAGTTTCAGCATTTCGGAATCCTTTTCGGTCATGCCGGCTCGCTAGAGCATCTTCCGATGTGGTGTAGCGCCGTAAGCTGTCGTAGGTCGGGAATCCCTTCCCGACATCGCCGTCGGCAAAGGATTGCCGACCTACAAGCTTGTTTGCGCATGTATTCTGGGTGTGCGTGCCGAGTTCCCGATTCACGCCACTATACTGCGGCGAAAAACGCTCCGAACGCCGGTACCGGCTCGCCGTCCGGCATCGTACAAACATAACGTCCCAATCTTGTCGAACTATCAGTCATGAACGATACGGTCTCTTCCGACTTCAATCCCCAGAACGCTTTTCATTCAAACGCGACCGATTCGGCGATTTCCAAACGGTTCCGCCGCATCGGCCTGATTACGATCGCCGCCGTTTATTTCCTGATCCTGGTCGGCGGCATCGTACGGGCATCCGGCGCCGGCATGGGCTGCCCCGACTGGCCCACCTGTTTCGGCCGCTGGGTCCCGCCTACCGACGAATCCCAGCTGCCGCCGAATTACCACGAGATTTACGCCGAACGCGGCTATGCGGATACCGAGTTCAATCCGCTCAAGACCTGGACCGAATATGTCAATCGGTTGATCGGTGTGAGTATCGGAGTGCTTATTCTGCTGACCTTGCTCTATGCGATTCCATATCTGAGACGAGACCGGGCGGTCTTCTTCCTCGCCTTATCCGTATTCTTGTTGGTCGGGTTTCAGGGTTGGCTGGGATCTGCGGTCGTCGCCAGCAATCTGCGGCCGGTCATGATTACCGCCCATATGGTGACCGCTTTCGTGATCGTGTGTCTCCTGATCTACGCGATCGCGAGATCGCAGCAGGACACGATACGGAGGCTCGATACTGGTGCGCTATCGCCAAGATTCAAAACGGTCTTGGCGGTAGCGATGGGGATGACGCTGCTGCAAATCACCATGGGAACCCAGATCCGGGAGTCGGTGGACGTCATCGCCACGACCTTCGATCAAGCCGAGCGCCACCTTTGGCGGGAGGAATTTCCGATCATTTTCTACATTCACCGCTCATTCTCCTCCGTCATTCTCTTCACAAATCTCTGGCTCGTCTGGAATCTGGCACGACGCCTCGAACGCGGACACCTGCTTCGAAACTTCGGCATCGCCTTGGGCGCCTTGGTGGTAGCCGCCATCGGCACCGGGGTAACGTTGGATCGTCTCGGATTTCCGGCTTTCGTACAGCCGATTCACCTCGTCCTGGCCAATCTGATCTTCGGAACCCAGTTTTTCCTGTTTATCGCATTGCGGTATTCGGAAAACCCGAGGCTCACGAACGCAGCGCGTGTCGATTAGCCGGTAGGCTGGGTTGACGCTTCGCGGAAACCCGGCACAGCCGAGCCTTGAAAGGCTGGGTTTCGTGCCTCAACCCAGCCTACGCGGGCTTCTGCAGTCGCCCGCCTCCTGCACAGCGCTGAGCCGCCCCACCGCATCGTAGAGGAAGTCGCGGCGGTGGGTTTTCCAATACGGTCCATCAGACCCATCCGTTATAATGCCTTATCGTCCGAATCATAGGATACTCGGCCAAGCACCCTTTGTTTCACTGCCGCACCACAGCTGCTCGAAAGCCCCTAGACGCGAAAGAGAGGCCTCCACCATGCAAACCCAATCCGCCAAACAAGAAGCTATCGAAGCCATCCAACGCCTACCGGATACCGCCGACATGGAAGAGATCATGTATCGACTCTATGTGCTGGAAAACATCCGGCGCGGGCAGCAAGACGCCCAAGAAGGCAGAAGCACGCCCGCTGCGGAGGTGCTAAGAGATATTGAGACATGGTGAAATGGACTAATCACGCCTTGACACAGCTCCGCCGCATTCATGATTACATCGCCCAAGATTCCCCGATCTATGCCAAGCGCGTTTCCGAAGCGCTGGTAAGCAAGACCTTAAGTCTCGACGAGCTGCCGCGCGTGGGCAGGATCGTGCCCGAATTGAACGAAGAGACCGTGCGCGAACTTTCGCTTTACTCCTATCGCATTCTGTACGAGATCAAACCCACACATATCGAGGTGCTGGCCGTCATCCATAAACGCCGAGATTTACAATCGGATGAAATTCCGCGGGGGCAATAAAAACACCCCGCGGGGCGATCATTTCGCTTTCCGGAGGCTTTGGCAAGGCGTCATGGCTGACTTCACACGAACGGTCTGCCGGATACCCGTCCTCTCCTACGGGTTGATCGCGGATGATCCCCTTTCCCGTTACCAAAAGGGCGAGCTTTCGCCGTGCCAACAGTGATTATTGCTCACCAGTGGCTTTGAACTCGCCGTCTCATATTCTCTTCTGGGTAAGCGATACGGCGGAATACATGGATCCGCAGGCCGGGTTGGAGTGGTGCGAAAACCCGGCACAGCCTTGAAACGCTGGGTTGCATGCCTCAACCCAGCCTACGTCAGTTGCCGCTATTGCCACTCCGCCGATCTAAAGACAAATGCTCTCGATCATACCTCCCATTCCACCTCGCACATTTATTTATCGCTTGAATCCGGCTTCTTCCGCGTCAGCACACATAGTCATTTTACTTAAGTAAATCTGAAGCAAATAACAAAGGCTAATCCTTCAATTGTTGAGAGCGTAGAAAAACCCCCAACTCGAAATTATATCTCTTGAATAACCGATAAGTTACAGAGTATAAAGTGCTCGAAATCTGATTTTTATATAATCTTTTCGGCAGTAAAAACATTCAAGAAGCCCACCGCATATCAGCGGCATATTAACCTGGAATTATGAGGAGCAGAAAGTGATTCAGAAAGGGGTTATAGGTTTGACTTTGTTTGCACTATCGTTTGCGGCTATGGGCGCTTGCACCGGTAACGTGAAAATAAAAGAGCTCTGGCCAAGGTCAAACGGTTGGGTACATATTGTAGCGGAAAACGTGAGCGACATTGATTTGGCGAATTGCGGGAATCACAGCTCGACAGCGTTGCTATTAAATTACAATGATTCCCACGGAAGCCTGGAAGGGAAGAAAATGCTTTACTCGGCGATATTAGCTGCATTTACTGCCGGCAAGACCCTCAGGTTATGTTCTGATGCATGTGATTCCCAACATCCATCCTATTCGACCTTGACACGAATTGATGGAATGCAGTAACGAAAAACGGCGTGAATTCGAAAACATTGTCAAAGCTGAATAGATAACCTGAGGTTTATAACCCCCAGCTTGTGTAGGACGTATTAGAGCGTTTTCATCTCGCTCGTCCGGCAAAACAGGCTTGGCGGAAGTCGTTGGCGCCTTCGCCTCGGGTGAATGGATTCAAGCATTCGTAGGTCGGCAATCCTTTGCCGACGAACCCGTTGCCCCAACGGCACCGTCGGCAAAGGATTCCCGACCTACTCGCGAGTGCCCGTACAGTAGGTATGAAAATGCTCTAGCCCGTAGGCTGGGTTGGAGCTTTGCGGAAACCCGGCACATCCCAGCCTTGAACCGCTGGGTTTCGTACCTCAACCCAGCCTACGCGGGCTTTACCGAACCTATCGAATTGGTCGACTGCCGGTCGGAAACTATCGCATTCGGTTGTATTATCAGGATTTATCCGAAAGTTCTCGCAGCCGCAGTTTCAGCATTTCGGAATCCTTTTCGGTCATGCCGGCTCGCTAGAGCATCTTCCGATGTGGTGTAGCGCCGTAAGCTGTCGTAGGTCGGGAATCCCTTCCCGACATCGCCGTCGGCAAAGGATTGCCGACCTACAAGCTTGTTTGCGCATGTATTCTGGGTGTGCGTGCCGAGTTCCCGATTCACGCCACTATACTGCGGCGAAAAACGCTCCGAACGCCGGTACCGGCTCGCCGTCCGGCATCGTACAAACATAACGTCCCAATCTTGTCGAACTATCAGTCATGAACGATACGGTCTCTTCCGACTTCAATCCCCAGAACGCTTTTCATTCAAACGCGACCGATTCGGCGATTTCCAAACGGTTCCGCCGCATCGGCCTGATTACGATCGCCGCCGTTTATTTCCTGATCCTGGTCGGCGGCATCGTACGGGCATCCGGCGCCGGCATGGGCTGCCCCGACTGGCCCACCTGTTTCGGCCGCTGGGTCCCGCCTACCGACGAATCCCAGCTGCCGCCGAATTACCACGAGATTTACGCCGAACGCGGCTATGCGGATACCGAGTTCAATCCGCTCAAGACCTGGACCGAATATGTCAATCGGTTGATCGGTGTGAGTATCGGAGTGCTTATTCTGCTGACCTTGCTCTATGCGATTCCATATCTGAGACGAGACCGGGCGGTCTTCTTCCTCGCCTTATCCGTATTCTTGTTGGTCGGGTTTCAGGGTTGGCTGGGATCTGCGGTCGTCGCCAGCAATCTGCGGCCGGTCATGATTACCGCCCATATGGTGACCGCTTTCGTGATCGTGTGTCTCCTGATCTACGCGATCGCGAGATCGCAGCAGGACACGATACGGAGGCTCGATACTGGTGCGCTATCGCCAAGATTCAAAACGGTCTTGGCGGTAGCGATGGGGATGACGCTGCTGCAAATCACCATGGGAACCCAGATCCGGGAGTCGGTGGACGTCATCGCCACGACCTTCGATCAAGCCGAGCGCCACCTTTGGCGGGAGGAATTTCCGATCATTTTCTACATTCACCGCTCATTCTCCTCCGTCATTCTCTTCACAAATCTCTGGCTCGTCTGGAATCTGGCACGACGCCTCGAACGCGGACACCTGCTGCGAAACTTCGGCATCGCCCTGGGCGTACTAGTGGTAGCCGCCATCGGCACCGGGGTAACGCTGGATCGTCTCGGATTTCCGGCTTTCGTACAGCCGATTCACCTCGTCCTGGCCAATCTGATCTTCGGAACCCAGTTTTTCCTGTTTATCGCACTGCGGTATTCGGAAAATCCAAGGCTCACGGACGCAGCGCGCGTCGATTAGCCGGTAGAAACTATGCAGCGCCTAGCCTGCCAAGCTTGGCCTAGGTCGGGTTGAAGCGTTGCGGAAACCCGGCACAGCCGACGCTTAATCGAGGTCTAGTTTCCCGAAGTTCGACACTTGCTTGGCGATTCTGGCCGTTCCTGATGTCGGCAGTCCTTGTGATTCAGGGGGATATACCTGGAGAATTGCTGAATCCGCCGTGCAAGTGTAGTGTCACGCAGAGGGCTTT
>Ga0268296_1079_pt1 | contig 16967 bp, 22 predicted proteins | sample MetYM1_FD_191345 | JGI IMG/M metagenome (GOLD analysis project Ga0268296, IMG submission 191345) | Soil microbial communities from Anza Borrego Desert, Southern California, United States - Methylocaldum Y-M1 | ecosystem: Environmental > Terrestrial > Soil > Desert | place: USA: California... | reverse complement strand
AACGGCAAACTCATCGTCGGCGCCGCCATGCGCAAGCTCCTCGTCCTGGCCTACGGCGTCCTTAAGTCCGGCCGACCGTTCGATCCCAATCATGGGCTTGCATCGTGATTTCTAAGACGGTATCTACCTATCGGGCGCTCTGACACCGAATCGGAAAATGCTCTAGGGAATGAATATTACCGGCTTGAATTTGCCGGTGAGCGACCAACTCTCGAACCCGCTTAGGGCGATGCGATAGTGACATAATGAGCTCTCAGCGTTATAGATCATCCAGCGGGCTGGGTACTCCGTGCCCGCCTCGGTTAAGGATGCTGGTTCGGCATCGTGCTCGATGCAGCGGCGAACGACAGGGCCTCGTGTGGCCTTTCGGAAATTGGACAGCCGGCGAGTCCGGTACGTGTCCTCGGGGATCTCCACCGACGAGGAATGCCAGATCGCCCGGGAAACCGTGGCCATCGTGCACGGCAGATCGGGTGCGGCCGGGCGTTAGGCGATACGATAGACAATGTTCTTATGCATATGGGTGCAGCATACGTAGACCCGAGTAAGGCGGCAGCAGTCTCCAGCGATGGCGGCGGAAGTGCCGGATGCGCTTTGCTTAATCCCGCCTACGCGTCCGCAGGGATATTTTTTCCGGGAAATCTCCTAAGGGGTATATTGCTTCTCGCCATCGGCACGGCACTGATGTTGCCGGCACTCTGCCGGGCGCTGGACGGAGCAGATGCCGAGCCGTGCCCGGAGGGCGGGGCCGCGTCCGTTTGGACATCGCCGGAAAAGCCGGTGATCGGCGAGCCGCTCAAGCTCATGGTCGTGGCGACGGACGGGCCGGTGAGCGAACTGAGGGCCTTCGCGCCGGATGGCGACGAATTATCCTTGGCTGTCACCTGGCGGGGCGGACCTCCGTGGAGCGCGGCCTCCTTCATCGATCACGCCGTGCCGGGTGCCTATCGCATCGAAGGGCGGAGACAGGGCGAGATGGTCGCATGCCGCCGCCTGATCGTCGGCAACGACGCCGAGGCCGGATCGGAGCGCACCGGAGCCGAATGGGACCGGCGGCACGAGGGGCTATATTCCGCCTGGATCGAACGCCTTTTCGATGCGCCGATCGAGGAAAACTACACACTGTCCTCTCTCGAACCGATCCTCAGGAACCCGGAGCGGAACTTCCTTCACGATCACTTCGGCCAGGGCGAGGACGAGAGGCTTCCCGCCACGCCGGACTGCGCGGACCTCCCGTATTTCCTCCGCGCCTACTTCGCCTGGAAGATCGGATTGCCGGTGGCGTTTCGCGCCTGCGATCGAGGGACTTCGCTCAGGCCGCCGCGCTGCGGACCGGCCATCATCGACCAGCGTTTTTCGCCGAAATCGGCACCGGCTTCGGTCTTCAGAGATCTGTCCCGGCGGCTGATGGATACGGTTCACTCGGGGAATGCCCGAACGGCACTCGAAGACGACGGCACGGACTTCTACCCGGTCGAGCTCAAACGCGAAAACCTGTGGCCCGGCACGGTCTACGCCGATCCCTATGGACATATCCTGGTCATCGTGAAATGGGTCCCGCAAATGGGCGATCAGGTCGGATTGCTCCTCGCCGTCGACGCGCAGCCGGACAACTCCGTCGGCCGCAAGCGCTTCTGGGAAGGCACGTTTCTTTTCGTCGATGACGTGAAGAGCGCGGGTCCGGGCTTCAAATCCTTTCGGCCGCTGGCGAGAGAGGGGCAGGGGCCTCTGCGCCTCCCGAGCAACGCGGATTTGGCGGAGCATTCCATCGTCGCACCCTATTCGGTGGAACAGGCCGAGCTTCCGGCGGAGGATTTCTACGCGCGCGTGATGCGGTTCATCAATCCTGAGGGGGTGGACGCCGAAGAAGCTTACGAATCCGTGCTCGATGCCTTGGTCGAACAACTAGAGACACGAGTCCACGCCGTCGAGAACGGCGAGAAATTTCAGAGGCAGCATCCAGGGGCCATCATCCCGATGCCGACGGGGCCTTCGATCTTCGAGACCGTCGGACCCTGGGAAGACTATTCGACGCCCTCCCGGGACATGCGCCTCCTGATCGCCATGGATGTGCTGACACGTTTCCCGGAGCGCATCGTCCGTTATCCGGAGCTTTTCGTGCTCGGCGGACGGGTGCCGGAAATCGTCAAGGAAGAGATCGAGCAACGGCATCGGCAGCTGATACAAGAGCGGCAGGTTGCCTATACCCGGAGCGACGGTTCGACCTGGCGATTGACGGTCGCCGATATCCTGGCGCGGCGGCCGGCGTTCGAGACGGCTTACAATCCCAACGACTGTCCGGAATTCCGCTGGGGCGCCGAACCGGGAACGGCCGAATATGCCACCTGCGTGCGGCGTGCGCCAGCCGATCAGCTCAACCGCATGGAACAGTACCGTAACTGGTTCCATGAAATGCGCAGACCTCCACGTTAAGGTTCCACATGGCGTTGGATACGGAAATCCATGAACCTCCCCGCTAGGCGCCCCGAACTGGAGCGGGGGATCGGATGGCTTGGCACGGGGGCGATCCTGGCGGGCACCGTGATCGGCACCGGCATATTCCTGGTGCCTTCGACCATAGCCCGCGAGGCGGGCACGGTCTGGGCGGTGTTCCTGGTCTGGCTGGCCGGAGGGCTCCTTTCGCTCGCCGGGGCGCTCAGTTATGCGGAGCTCGGCGCCACCTTCCCGGAAGCCGGTGGGGAATATGTCTTCCTGCGGCGTGCCTATGGCCCCTTATGGGGATTCCTCTTCGGCTGGCAACAGGTGGTCATCGGCAAGACCGGATCGATCGCCAGCGTCGCCACGGCTTTCGCCATCTTTCTCGGTTTCTTCATCCATGATCTCGATCAACCGGTTTGGGGGTCTTCCGTCGCCGGCCTGGATTTCACGCTCACCGGCGTCCAGCTCGCGGCACTCGCCAGCATCCTGGTCTTCACCCTCTTGAATTACGTCGGCGTCGTCCTGGGAAGCGAGGTGCAGACCGTCCTGACGCTGCTGAAGATCGGCGCCATCGTGGCCTTGGCGGTCCTGGGCCTCGCAAGCGGCAAAGGCTCGTGGGAACACTTTTCCAGTGCTGCCACGGCTTCGACCCGGAACGGCATCGAATTCTATGGCGCCGCGCTGGCGGCCGCATTGTGGGCCTACGATGGATGGAACAACGTGACCATGATCGGGGCGGAGATCCGGAATCCTCAGCGCACGATCCCGCGCGTCCTGATCTTCGGCATCATCGGCGTGATGGCCGTCTACCTCTTGATCAACCTGGCCTATTTCTACGTTCTGCCGCTAGCTGCGGTCCAGCAATCCGGGCGCTTGGCCCAGGACATGGCGTCCTCCGCCCTGGGGGAGTGGGGCGGCAGGGCGATCACGGCGGCGGCGATCGTGTCGACCCTGGCTACCCTGAACGGCGCCATCCTGAGTGGCGCCCGTGTGTCCTACGCGATGGCCCGCGACGGGCTGTTTTTCCGGCACATGGGGGAGGTAGATCCCGTGCATCGGACGCCGGCCAAGGCCTTGATCGTGCAGGGCCTCGCGGCGGGCGGCTTGATCCTGGTATTCGGTCGAGACGAGCGGGCCTTCGAGCACCTGTTCAATTACGCGATCTTCGGCATGTGGGCGTTTTACGGCATCACCGCACTCGCCGTGATCGTGCTGCGCCACCGTCAGCCGGCACTGTTAAGACCCTATCGGACCTTGGGCTATCCCTGGGTGCCCTTGGCGTTCTTTCTCGTGGCGGGTGCATTCTGCACCAGCCTGGCGATGCATAATCCGCGGGAGACCGGGCTGGGCTTGGCGCTCCTGGCTGGCGGATTGCCTTTTTATGCCTATTGGCGGTTCAGAATGAACGCCGGTTCGGGCGCGGGTCTTGAGTGACGCCGGCGAGCCCGCTCATCCATACCAATGCGATGAACGAACATCATGAACGGATGATTGAAGCCCCGGCCGATATGCTGGGGCCTGGATCTCGTCTTGAGCTCGACGGCCCATTCGAGCGCCGACATTTCCTTAATCCAGGAAATAGCCGCCGAAAGGTTCGGGTATGCGGCCCGAGGGCGGGTCAGTGTCAGATTTTCTTACACCTGATTGGGGGTACCAACGCAATAACGGTAATAATCGAGTTTTCTCTCAACTTTCTGCTTCTGTGGTCCCTAGGGATTAGGCGAAACGGAGCGCTGGGAGGGGAATGTCATAGTAACAGTGTCAGGAATTTTTACGGTTTCATCCCCGTTGGCGTGGGCGGGCGTAGGATTAGCGAGGACGGAATGAACGTAACTAATTGGCTGTGAAGATAATTCTTCCTGATGGACGTGCTCTTGAGATGATCGGTGCGAATATTGCTGCGCTCGAGGGTCGGCCATTCCGGTTGTTCTTTACCAATCCAGAGGAGAATAAGGACATGTTCCAGCATTCCGTCATGCGATTCCCGGCGGCAACCTTGCCCAGGTTTATCGGGCTGGCTTGCTCCGTCGTGCTGTTCCTGAGCGGGGAGGCGTCCGCCGTACCGTTCGATCCCAATATTTCCATCTCGGCCACGGTCGACCTGGATGGTCTCAGTTCTTCCGCGCCGGCGGGATCCACCCAAACCGGGACTTTTTCCCAGGTGATCGGAGGCTCCCTGACGACCTCGACCGTGGACAGCGGTCTCAATCTCACCGGAACCCTGCCCTTGGGCGGCGCCCTGACCGATATCAATGACAGCGTCGGCATCAGCTTCACCGGCACCGGCAACTCCGCTGGCGGCTCCGGATCCTCAGACTTTTTCGGAAATTACGGCGTTACCCTGAGCAATGCCTCGGCGACCGATACCTTCCAGATCACCCTCGGCCTCCAATTTACCAATCAGGTCGATGCCAATGGAGACGACGTGGGCATCGAAGGGGACATCTTTCTGAATGATGGCGTGACGGAAATCTTCTTCAGCGATCTGATTTCCGACACTTTTTTCGGCGACTCAGCCGGCGGCTCGAACGACGGGACCACAGTGGATACACCTTTCGGGCCATTGGGCACCTTCGGTGCGTCCTTGTCGGACAGCGGCACCGTATTGCTCGATTTCCTTCTCAGCCCGGGCGCCATAATAAATCTGACCGGAGAGAACAATATGTTTCTGGCTCTGTTCGATGGCACTTATAGCGCCACCGTCGAGAGCCGGCTCTTTGTCAGCAGCGTGGTGAACCAAACCACGCCGCCGGCCGTTCCCGAACCCGCCACGTTCTGGCTGATCGGAGCAGGCTTAATGGGACTGCGGGCGACACGCCGATCCATCAAAGCAGATTAGACACTCAATCCTGCGAGAACCAACGATGAACATTCTGCACAACAGAATTCGCTCGGTATTGAGAGTCATCCTGTTCGGCGGCATGCTGCCGACCGCCATTTCGGCTTCGGCGGCAGGATCCGAGGACTATCTCGGCTCCATCGACTTTGTCGGTTTCGACTACGCGCCACGGGGTTGGGCCAATTGCGATGGACAACTCCTGTCCATCGCCCAGAATTCAGCGTTGTTTGCGCTGTTGGGCACCACTTACGGCGGCAACGGCCAGACCACTTTCGCCCTTCCCGATTTGCGGGGGCGAGTTCCCATGCATATGGGCCAGGGGCCAGGACTATCCAACCGCATTCTCGGTGAAAATGGAGGTTCGGAAGCGGTGACTCTAAACGTCGGCCAGATGCCTGCGCACAGCCACCCCGCAACAACGACAGTTGATACGTCCGGGTTGAAAATCCGGGCAAACACCGGCCAGGCCGCCACCCCCAACCCGGCAGGGAATGCTCTGTCGTCGACCGGCCGTAATAACACCTACAACACGGCCGCGCCGGATGTCGACATGGCGGCGAATTCCGTCGGGGGTACGGCATCCGCGACAACTACCATCGGCACAAGCGGCGGCAGCCAACCGATCCAGATCATGCCGCCCTATCTGGTGCTCAACTGCATCGTTGCCCTTGAAGGTCTTTTTCCTTCGCGCAACTGACGTCCGATGGACAGGCGATTCGTTTTCAAGGTGCTTGCAAAAACCCCGGTTCGCCGGGGTCTTTGCTTTGTGGCCGGGTGGTTGGCCGTTTCGACATCCGTTTCTCTCGCGGCGGCCGAAGACTGGTCGGCCCAACTGAAAAAGGCCCAGGAATTGTTGGCCCGGCAGGATTATTCAAGGGCATATGCGGAATATCGGCGACACGCCGAAAAGAAAAACAACCCACTGGCTCAGTTCACCCTAGCGCTGTTTTACGATCTTGGCTGGGGCCGCCCCAAGGACGCCGCAGAGGCGTGCCGCTGGTATGAGCGCGCGACCAAGGCCAGGCTGCCAGCCGCCGAGCATTTCCTGGGCGACTGCTTGGTGAAAGGCGTTAACGGTCCAACCGACCCGGCCCGCGCGGCCGTCCTCTACGAGGATGCTGCCCAGGGCGGGCACTGGATTTCCCACTGCGCGTTGGCAGAGCTATACCTTCGCGGCACCGGTGTGCCCAAGGACCCGGCCAAGGGCGTCGCGTTGTGCGAACAAGTCGCGGCTCGAGGTATCGTCAAGGCGATGTACGCGACCGCCTTGCTTTACCTGGAGAGCGACCCGGCCGTGCAAGATTCCGCCAAGGGAAGGGCCTGGCTTGAGCAGGCGGCGCAACGGGGCTATGGGGAAGCTCAATATCGGCTCGGAATGATCGAACTCGCCGGCGGCCAGCAGCCAAAAAGTCCGGAGAAAGCCCGCTACTGGTTCGAATCGGCGGCCTCACACGGTTACGGCCCGGCTTACTTCCCAACCGCAGAATTGTATTTCACGGCGCCTCGCGACCCCGCCACCGGCAATTTGGCTCCCGAATTTCTCGCCAAGGCGTATATGTGGCTTTCCGCCACCCTCCGGCGGGCGCCTGGTCCTGAAGAAGTGCGACGCGCTTCCGAGATGCTGGAGCAAGTGAACGCCGTTATGCCGGAGACATGGAAGCCCGAACTTGACGAGAAATTAGCCCGCCACTATGCCGCCTTTCCTCCCCCTTGAGTCGCCCGAGGGTAAAGCAGTCGTTCAGAAATGGTCGGTATCGGCGAAGGCGAATGACCGTTCAGGCCGGAGGCTGTGTGAAAACGCAAAAATTGAAAATCGGGTGGAGAGGTTCCGCCGAGTTTTGCCTAACGTTCCTGCCGACGTGGAATTATCGATTCAGAATTTGCTTGTTAGTGACAGATCAATGGAGTGAATTCCATCTCGAGTCGGTTCGCTCGCGAGTTTTAACACAGCCTCGCCGAATTCCTGCCGTTGATCTGTACGAAGTGCGTGGCGGAAAGTGCGGCTCATTGCTGATGGAATCAGTCAATCCGAGCGGGAAGCGCCCACACCGAGAATTCCGCGCGCCAAGTGAACGTCCTGAGCACGCTCTCGCCTTTGTTAACCATAACGCGTTGCCAGTCGTTTTCCGGTTACAGCCATTGCCAGGCGAATTTTGGGCTAAGTACATTCCGCAAATATTTGCGGAATCTCGACTGATTGGCTTGATTGGCGGGGTTGTCCTGCAGGTTGCCCATGCCGCAAGACTTCCCTGAATGTACTTAGAGCATTTTCATGCCTATTGTACGGGCACTCGCGCGTAGGTCGGGAATCCTTTCCCGACGCCAGGTCCCGGCCGAACGTCTTCGTCGGAAGGGTCGCGACTAAAGCGACCGTTTGCGATTGGGAAAGGATTGCCGACCTACAAATGCTTGAATCCATTCACCCGAGCCGAAGGCGCCAACGACGTCCGCCAAGCTGGTTTTGCCGTACGAGCGCGATGAAAACGCTCTAATGCTGCCGCTTGCTTCTGATCATCGTAAGCAAATCAAGCCTGCAAACTTGCCGACAGACGACAAAATTCCTCAAGAAGCCCCATTGACAAATAAGACGACCGGTCATATTGTTCATGCCCCATGAGAAAACGAGATTCCGCCGAAGTCCGAGAAAAGCTGCTCGACCATGGCGTCATGCTTCTTATGGAGCAGGGCTACCATGGCACGGGAATCCAGGAAATCGTCGAAAGCGTCGGCATGCCGAAGGGGTCTTTCTACAACCACTTTCCCAGCAAGGAAGCCTTCAGTGCAGAGGTGGTCCAGCACTACATCGAGCCGTTCATCAAGCAACTCGACGGACACCTCAATCGCAGGAATGTCAGTGCGGAGGCGGCGCTGAAAGCCTATTTCAAAGAACTCATGGAGGAGACCGAGCGCAGAGACTTCAAAGGCGGGTGTCTGCTCGGCAACCTCATCGGAGAGATAGGCGAAACGAGCGATCTTTGTTCTACCTCGCTGCGCGACGCCGTCCACCGTTATCGCGACAAACTGAAAGAAGGTATCGCTCGCGGGCAAGCGGAAGGAAGCTTCCGAAAGGACCTGACAGCCACGTTCATGGCCGACCTGGTGCTCAATCTCTGGCAGGGCGCTTTGCTTCGCATGAAAATCGAACGTTCGGTTCAGCCTCTAACGCAGGTCTTCGGGTTTCTCCTCGACGATTACTTCAAGGCCTGATTTTTTTGCCCGTTAAAAAACGACCGGTCATCTTGTTTTCGTGTCGAGACTAAGAGAAAGGAGAACCGAGATGCTTTATTGACTGAGCAAAAGAGAAATGCGCAGAGCCCGAAAACGTTTACCCGACGAGAGTCGATCGATGTCGAAGAAATCCCGCTCCGTCATCCGAAATCTCGGCCCCGATCCGTGACGGGCCCGAAGCTATTGACCGGCGACACGGTCCATGGCGTCTGCATCGCCTTAGAGCCTATCCCAGGAGGTCCCAAAACCCTTCGACTCGGCTCAGGACAGGCCCTTCGACAGGCTCAGGGCGAACGGCCTACTAAGATCGGCTCGGAGACGAAGACATCATTCGCAAGCAATTCCCAGCCGAACACATGATGAAAAATTCACAGGAGAAAAAAGCATGAAATGCCATCGCTTCACCCGCGCCTCTTTACGAGTATTGAGTTTGAGCGCCCTGAGCGTCTTGGTACCGGCCACGGCAAGCGCTGAACTGCTCGCCATGCTCAACTATGAAAGCAAGGTTGGGCAGCCGAATCGCAGAGAGGGTATTGCGGTCATCGATGTGGACCCGAACTCGCCCACATTCAACCAGATTGTCAAAGATACGCCCTTGCCCCCGGATTTCGTGGCGCATCACATCTATTACAACAAAGACGTGACCAAGGCATATGTCACGTCCCTCGGGCATACCGAGCTCTATGTTTACGATCTGTCGAAATTCCCCGAAGAAAAGACCGTCGTAGCCGTCCCGGATTGCAAGGTGGGAGAGGACATAACGTTCTCGGACGATCGCAAGCACTGGTATCTCAGCTGCATGGGGTCCAACAACGTCATCGTTGGCGATGCCCGGTCGGATAAGCCGATTGCAACGATCGGGAACGACGGAGCTAGCGACAAGTTCATAAAGTATCCCCACGGCGTGATGCTCAATGACGAGCTCGACCGCATCTTCGTGACAAGCACGGTCAACCCCAATGATCTGAACGATGCCGGCGAGACGGTCTCCGTCATACAAGCGTCTACCCGGAAAATTCTTTCGACCCACAAGCTTTCGTATAAACCCTCGCCTTCCGGGGAAGCGCCGGTCGAAATTGCCTTCATCCCCCATCGCAAGCCCCAGATAGCCTACATAAACAATATGAATGGCGGAGCCTTGTGGACTGCGACCTGGCGTTCGGAGACCGAGGACTTCAGATTTCAGAGGGTATTTGACTTCGCGGAAACCGGCCAAAGTCTCCCGCTGGAAATGGGCTTCAACGAGGAAGTCGACCGCCTCTATATCACTACAGCCAAGCCCGGCGCTTTCAACATTTTCGACATCGCCGATCCTTATAAGCCGAAACTGCTGTCGACGATCCCGACTGCCGGCGGCGCGCACCACTTCGTGCTCTCGCCCGATCATCGCTACGCCATCGTTCAGAACAGCTTCATCAATTTGCCGGAGATGGACGACGGTTCGGTGAGCGTTATCGACTTGCACCAGAACAAGGTGGTCGCGACGGTCGATGTCCTCAAGAAGGCTGGCCTAACGCCGAACTGCATCATCGCGATGCCCAATTGGTATAAGAGCGATCACTGAGACGAATACGACGCAACCCTTTGCGGATGGCCTATTCCGGGGAATATGACCGCAAGAGCATTTTCATATCGACTGTACGGGCACTCGCGAGTAGGTCGGGAATCCCTTCCCAATCGCAAACGGGCCTTTAATCGGCCCCTCCCAATCGCAAACGTCGCTTTAGTCGCGACCTTCCAATCGCAAACGGCGTCTTCGGGAAGGGCGTGGCCGGCGCTCCCGGCCAGGCCGTTTGCGATTGGAAGGGTCATCCCAGCGCTCCTGGGATGACCGTTTGCGATTGGAGCGCCGAAGCCGCCCTTCCCGACAGTGCAGTTGGGCCAACGGGTTCGTCGGCAAAGGATTGCCGACCTACAAATGCTTGAATCAATTCATCCGAGCCGAAGGCGCCAGCGACGTCCGCCAAGCCGGTTTTGCCGTACGAGCGCGATGAAAACGCTCTAAGCAGACGCGGACATCCGAATGAGGTTTAACCGGGGAGAGCCGTGGGTTCTCCCCGTTCCATACGGGTAGGCGAGGAGAGGAGGGACATCGGGGAGCAGTCCTCGCGCGCCGACACATGCCGGAATTCGAGAACTGCCCCCATTCACCTGCGGAGGAAGAGATCGACCGTCAAGGCCGCAAACCATGGGCGCGCCTGATTCGCCTTCAGCGGGATTGCGGAGGCGAGCTCGGCGCAGCGGACCGGTCGCCGTTTCTTTTCAGAAAATCCGGGAGCGCGGAGGTGTCTTCCCAAAACAGCAAACCGGACAAAGGCCTGATCGGCTGGGGGTCTGAGGCCATGAGACCCGGGATCCAGTCCGCGGGAATGGCATAGTGTCCGGTCTTGCCGCCCGCGGAGAAGAATGTGGCGAGACCGACCAGGCGGCCGTCCTGGTCGAATATCCCGCTGCCGCTCGCGCCCTGGACGAAACCCGCGGTGGTTTCGATGACCAAGCTGCCGTCATAGGGATGCAAGCGTTCGACACGGCCCTCGGCGAAAGCGATGCCGATAGCTCGGGGATAGCCGTACATATAGATCGTTTCGCCGACGGAAAGTACCGATGTGGTGCCCAGACTCGCAACCGGTAGCGACATTCCCGGCGCTTCAAGAATGCACAGATCGTGTTTCAAATCGGCGCGCTGGCTGGCTGCGCGATAGCGTAAAGCGCCTTTCCCGACGACGATCGAATCGGCGTGCCGCGTGACATGGCAGTTGGTCGCCACGCGATCGTAATCGACGACGACACCGGAGCCGACAAAAGCCCTGCCGTCCCCTGGATAGGCCTGGACTTGAACGACGCTGAGCGCAAGCGTGTGATTCACTTCTGCCGCCCAGGCGATGTTTAACATCCAAGGTCCGAGCACGGTAACGATTAATGTGATCTGGCGCATGGGTTTCTTCCTGTTTCCCGGTACTCCGAAGGGAGCCTTTCTGTTTCGAACGTTCGAGCGTACCGGAAGTTTATACGGTTTCCTTTGCCTTTATATCGCCAACGGTTCCCGTGACGGCGACGCGGAAATCGCGTGATTTGGCTCCGAACAGGGGACGATCGTGGCTGCTCTGTTCCAGCATTGCGTTTCACTGAATGTGGGCTGCGACATCGTTACGCGCTTCGGCATATGCCGGCAAGCTGCCACTCCATCGCCGGAGGCGCACCAGCAAGTAGCCCGGATGAAACGCAGTGGAATCCGGGAGACTCGAGGCACCGATCGTCCCGGATTCCGCAAAGCTCCATCCGGGCTATGCCGGCTTCACCAAAAGACGGGAAGCGGGGGTGACGAAGGAATGCTTGACCAAATAATGAGAATCATTATCATTCGTGTCATGGAGGATGCGTCATCATGGGTTCCATAACTCCCCCGTTGAACGAGAAAGACAGCGTCAGGCTTCGAATCAGCGTCGACAAGCTCTCTGAGCTCATTGAAACAGGGAGCCTTTGTGCGACCGATTTTTCCTGTCTCGATCACCAATCCAAAACCACGATACAGGGCTTATTCCTGCGGTTCTGTCTGCATGGATGTCACGCCCATCGAAACGTGCGGGTTGGCCGACCGCCACCCATGACCGATTCGCCCAGTTGAGTGCCGGTCCCGGCAGACCTCGGAAACCGTTCGACCGACGTGTTCCGAGCGAAGGTGAGGGCTTGGGGGAATGGTCGAGCGTGATCGCCCGCAAATGTCCGGGACACGACCAACTTTGGCCAAAGCCGGGGCCATTGCGATAGAGATCGAGATTTGCGCCCGCTTTTACACATGAACGCCCGTGCGTTCCATAACTTAAGGAGAGACCCGTGCAACGAAAAGCTTGTAATACCGAAACCTTGGCCCGGAGCGAAGTCTGCTCGGTCGAGTACTGCCGGAGCTGCGCCGTGTTCCATGTCAATGTCGGCCCCGTCACGGTGCATTTCCGGCCGTCCACTTTCCGAATGTTGTGCACTACGCTGAACGCAGCACTCGCCCGATTTCGACACGTTCGTCCGGTATTGTCGTCCTGTACCGCAAATCAAGACGAGATCATCGATCGCAGTCCGTGAGGAGCAAGCAAACAATCAATACGAAGTAGCAAGGGCGGCGAGAGGAGCGCCATGGACGAAACGATGAGCGGGGTAGGGGCGACTTGGGCGGACGCATCCGTGCTGGAAGGCGTTCGGCGGCAGAGAGCCGAGCCAATGCAGCAGACCGGCGCGGACTTCGGCGCCGCCGTCATACACCACGTTTAGCGAACAAGTCCGGCGATTGGTCCGGACCGTCCTCACCCCGTCCATATCCGAGACACGGGTTTCGAGCTCATCGCCGGCGAAACAAGGATGCGCAAGCCGGGCGAGCCGCAGCCGAAACCGCCGGTAGGTATTTTCAAGAACTTCTAGGTGACACGACAATGAAGCTTGAACACGACTCATCTTCGCCCGGAGCGGGCGTCATCGAACTGGCGGATGAGGACCGTCGCCGACTGCGAGACGCTTTCCGCCAGCTCGAATATCCCAGCTTTGCCGCCCATCTGGCCCACGCCGTCGGCACTCCCGTCGACAAGGGGCTCAAGCTGATACCGCCGCGCTGGCATCGTCGCTTCTCCGGACACTTGCAGGCGGGCATCGGCCGGCTTCTGGAAGCCGCGGTCACCCGCCTCGGGCAGGGGCAGCCTCGCAGCGAACGCTTCTACCGTCGCATGGCGCGGAGCACGGGCGCGATTGGCGGATTGTTCGGCGGTTCCGCATTGCTGGTGGAACTGCCGCTCACCACGTTGATCATGCTCGCGGCCATCGCCGAAATCGCCCGCAGCGAAGGCGAGGATTTGAACCGGCCGGAAACCCGTCTGGCCTGTCTCGAAGTTTTCGCTCTGGGGGGACGCTCGAAGGCCGATGATGCCGCCGATACCGGTTATTACGGTTTGCGCCTGGCTCTCGAAGCCGCCGTCAAACAGGCGTCACGCCACATCGCCGAACAGGGCTTGAGCCGGAACGGAGCGCCGGCCATCAGCCGCATGATAGTCATCGTATCCGAGCGTTTCGGACTGATACTGTCGGAGAAAGCCGCCGCGGAAATGCTGCCCTTGGCCGGCGCGGTCGGCGGCGCCTTCATCAACGACTTGTTCGTCCGGCATTTTCAGAGCATGGCCCGCAGCCATTTCGTCATGCGCCGGCTGGAACGCCGCTACGGGAGGCATTACATCGAGGCCGAGTATCGGAAGCTGAAATCGGTTCGGCATGAGCGCCGGGCAGACCCGCCGGCCATGATGGCGCGGTCCGCATCATGCCAATGAGGACGATTCTCGGAAAATGGTCAAGCATTCTTTCTCACGCCCACTTTCCGGTCTTTTGGCAGAGCCTATCCCGGTAAGCCGTTCGCGCTGAGCCTGTCGAAGGGCCTGTCCTGAGCGGAGTCGAAGGGTTTTGGGACCTACTGAATTCGTTCTACCGGGACCACGTTAGGTGCACCTGAACAGGGTCAAATCGCAAGCCCGCTTGCGGTATCCGATCCGGCGATCAAGGTAACGGCAACCGTTTTTTCGCCGAGTATCATCGGAACCTGTCGATCTTCCGTTGTATGCCCGTTTGGGTTATTCACTCTCGGTGCTCACGAGGATCAGTTTTCGGCCGTTCCGGTCATCCGGTCTGACCAAAATCCGCCGTTCAGGAATGCTGCTTTCTTCAGAGGCGGGGGAGTAGTCCATGACCGAAGCGGACTGTCGCAAGCAAGTCAAGTTATCGACCGCCGCCACACTGTTACATACCTGTCCATGCCTCAATTTAGTCTGTGCTATCTGGGCTTCATTGCGCACTGAATTCCGCATCTTTTATCCTTTCGCCAGCATACTACCGGCGACATCGCCTCCGGTCGCTGCGAAATAGGTGGTGCCACTTGCTCACAGGATATACGACAACGTGCTGACAGCAGTCGAACTCTCCAAGCGATACTCCGGTCGGCCGGTCATAGACGGCTGGTCGTACGAATGGCCCAAGCCGGGCGTCCATCTGATCGCGGGTGCGAACGGCGTGGGTAAATCGACTCTCCTCGGCATGCTCGCGGGCGGCCTGGTTCCAGACGCCGGTGAAGTTTGGATCGGCGGCGTGAGCCTTAAGGCCCGACCGGCCCGCGCCCTCAGTTGCTTGGCTTATTGCCCGGCGGATTGTCCGGTCTTCCCCTTTCTGACTGGTGAGGAGTGGCTGGCCTTCGTCGGTTCTGTTCGGGGCGGCTGGGATACCGAGACCTTGGATCAGCTGACCGAATCGTTTCGGCTACACGCGTATTTGAAGACGAACTTCGGCCACATGTCGTTGGGTACGGCAAGGAAGTTTCTGTTGCTTGGCACTGTCGCCGCGGCGGCGGATGTCCTCATCTTGGACGAGCCGAGCAACGCGCTCGACGCCGCCTCGCTCGCGGCCTTGCAGGCGACGCTCCGGCGCCTGGCCAAGACGCGGCTGATCCTGATGTCTTGCCACGAGACCTCGCGGCATGCGGCCTTCGGCATACGGCCTGAAAACACCGTGACATTGACTTGAGAGGCTGTCACGTGTCTCGCCATCCACCGTTGGAAGTGTCCCGATCGCGCCTGTTTTTCCGCCTGCTCGGCTGGCGCTTGCGCCATTACGCCGACGCGACCCTGAAGCTTTTGCTCCGCCGCTGGCAATCTGTGCTCTTCGCACTTTTAGTCGTTTCGCCAGCCGCCACGCCACTTGCCGCACAAATCGACGCCGTCGGAACGCCGGTACGCAAGATTGTGGAAGGCGGCAGTCCGGCTTACGCGCTGACCGCCTGGCTGACCCTGTCACTGCTGGCCATCGCCTGGGCGGCCGTGCAAGCCGATGCCTTGCGAGGAGGCGCGCCCTGGCGATATCTGCGCACGCTGCCTGGGCTATCTCGCTTCGAGACCGGGCTCGACCTGACGCTGCTGCTAATTGCCGATCTCCCCCTGCTATTGCCCTTCGTCGCCTACGGGATCACTCTGCTCGGACCCGCCCGCAGTGGCGGTCTGGAGCATGGACTGCTGGCCTTGGCCCTCGGTACCCAATGGCCCATCGTGCAGCAACTCGTACTGCGTGGATCGTGGGCCGCATTGCTGGTCGCTGCAAGTGCGCTGATCGCCATGCTGGCTTTGTGCGTCGACGGGGCACGCGAATTTGCCCTTGTCCTGCTCACGGGCGGACCGATCGCGGCCTTCCGCTTGCGCAGGCGCCTGACGGGAGTGATGAAGACCGGATCTTGGCGGATCGGAAGCAGAATCGGCCAGCATCTACACCCTGTGGTAAACCTTGCGGCCATGGACGCGCTGGCATTGATGCAATGGAGCCAGTTGCCGGCGCGAGCGGCGCTGCTGGCTTATGCGGGTATTCTTGGCTGGTTCGGGACCGGCTGGGAGGCTGTCGGATTTCAACCGCAGGTGGCGGTAGGCCTGCTGCTGGCGGGATTCGTTCCGCTGATATTCCAGGTGGCTGGACTGGCGTTGACCCTGCGTGCCGAGCGCGCGCCCATGCGCCCCCTGCTCGCATCGTTGGGGATAGGAACAGCCGCCACGTTCGTGGCCGACCTGCTGGTATTGGTAGCGGCGTTCTGTCTGCTCGCGTTCCTGCCTGTCGCCACGCTTTACCCGCTCGCAGGTTCCTACGCCTTCCTGATACTACCCTTGGGAAGCACGGCAGTCGCCGTGACGCTCGCTCTTTACTCGACTATCGACGCAACGCGGTTCTGGCCCAAGTTGGTCACCGCAGCGGCGTTTTGGCTGGCGGCATGGCGGGTGGTCATGTTTCATTAGGAGCATCGGTTCGGGACCTGATACGGGCTGGAAGACCTTCATATCGAGATTCTCGAAGACCGCACGGCCCTCTACGGTCTTACCGCAAAGGCAGTCGACCGGATCGATCGCCAGTTCGAAGACACTCCATAAAGCAGCCGTTCGAACGATATTGTTGAATAACGACGAACGGCGGGTATGGCCGAATACTGAACAGATATCGGGATCAGCCTAACAGGCTCCAATTGGCCGGCTACTGCCAGTGGTGCGGTCTGTCAGCTGGCATTCGGGTATATGTTGGCTTTCAGTTTCGCCGAAAGGCCATTCCGTACCCGATAGGGACTGTGGCACCGTGTATCCAAGGTCTGCATACGATAGTGGAGCGGAGGGGGCCAGCAGAGAAATGACTACGTGACCGACCCTCCAATGGGCTACGAACCCTATGATCTCCACGATTTAAGAAAACATGGAGGCTGAATTTATTCGTGCCGCTATCGTCGAATTAAACGGGTGATGTGTGAAAGCCCGCAGTGAGCGATTCAGAAGGAGAGTAATTCATACGGGAGTAATGGTCAAATGTTGTGTACGGGGGTGGGCTCAGGCGGCGACTTTCTCGACGTCTTCCTGAACTCCATCCTTGAACACGACTCCCTCGATGACTTGGGCTAAACGGGGGATTCCATTCAGTT
>Ga0268296_1068_pt1 | contig 33719 bp, 34 predicted proteins | sample MetYM1_FD_191345 | JGI IMG/M metagenome (GOLD analysis project Ga0268296, IMG submission 191345) | Soil microbial communities from Anza Borrego Desert, Southern California, United States - Methylocaldum Y-M1 | ecosystem: Environmental > Terrestrial > Soil > Desert | place: USA: California... | reverse complement strand
GGCAGTATTTCGATGCCGAGACCGGTCTATATCAAAACTGGCATCGGGATTATGATGCCAGACTCGGGCGGTATCTCCAGAGTGATCCGATTGGGTTAGAGGGTGGCCTAAATACCTATGCCTATGTCGGCGATAATCCAGTCAATGTCACTGATCCTGATGGTTTATTGCCCGTTTTTAGATGGAGGCGATGCAACGAAGCAGAGGTAACTGCTTGCAAGAACTATTGTGACTTGGTAATTGGTCGACCTTACAAGAGTTGTCGCGCACGCATCGCCTTTATCGAAAACATTAACACTATTGACTACCGCAACTTACCGAATGGGCTGAGTTGCAGCTGTGAAGATGAAAAAGATGAGACGGATGATAGCTCTGAGCCAGCAGGTATGTGCAGATAAGACGAAACCATAGCGAATTTTGGTCCGTTGGAACTCCGAAGCCTGCAAAACGCATTACCGAATAAGGAATGCTCAGTCATGATCGACAAAACCAAATTGATACCAGGCGAATGTTACTTCTTTCTATCTTATCTGGATCGAGATCTTCGAATTCCAGAAATCAAAACTTTGGTGTTTTCTGAAAAGATTACCGATGATGGCGAAGTTAAAAAGGATCTGTGGATTTTTCAGGAACCACAGTCGTTTTTTTTGCCCCACGGTAGTAGCCAACGAAGCCATAGCAATAGACGGATGATTCATAGATTTGATGAGGATACTCTTTTCTCGATCTACGACTTGGATGGGCTGATTCACGAGCTTTCCATAAATAGAGCATCCCAGTAAGAAGGATGCGGTTATGCTGGAACCGCATTGTTCGGGGAGGTAACGGGTTAGGTCTTGAAATGTGATCCGGAAAACCCCCGTCGACGTCTACGACCTGACCTATACCTATGACCCGTTCAGCCAGATCACTGCCGTGGCCGCCCAAGTTCAGGATGAAAAATCCGATTTCGATTGCCGAAACCCTCTTCGGGTACGGCCTGCGCAGGTTTCAGAAGTCCAAGACCGGATTTCTTGTAGTGGCACGTTATGGATTGTAGGTAAAGCCTGCGCCCTTCTCCTGTCGATTTGGGAATGATAACGATAAGGTTCCAGCAGTGGCCGGAGTTGTGGTCCGGCGAGTTGAGTCTTCATCTTCGGGTGGATTATCGCCGGGAGGGGATCAACGAAGCGTTCCGCTTCGACAATCCCGACGTCAAGGCGACCTGCGGCTGCGGGGAAAGTTTCGCGGTCTAAAGGCCGTCTTCAATCTGCCGTGCGACGCCGTGACGCTGCTCATGGCGTTTGAAAACGGGTTCAAGGGCCGGTATTTCTTATCATCGGCTCAATTTTCCAGTAGAATCCCAATGTTTTATCTGCCCGTATCTGGGCGGCGAACGTTTTTCCGAAAGCCGAGAACGCTCGGTTTTCATTCACTACACAACACCGGCGAATCCGAATCAAGGAGATCCAATGGCGGTCGAACGCACCTTGTCCATCATCAAACCCGACGCTGTAGCCAAGAACGTGATCGGCGAAATTTACAGCCGCTTCGAGAAGGCGGGGCTCAAAATCGTCGCGGCTAAAATGCTGCATCTTTCCCGCGAGCAAGCGGAGGGATTTTATGCCGTCCACAAGGCAAGGCCGTTCTTCAACGATCTGGTAAATTTCATGATCACCGGTCCCGTGATGGTGCAGGTCCTGGAAGGCGAGAACGCCATCGCCAAGAACCGCGAAATCATGGGCGCCACGAATCCCAAGGAAGCCGCACCCGGCACCATCCGTGCCGATTTTGCCGTCAGCATCGACGAAAACGCGGTGCATGGTTCCGACGGACCGGATACGGCGGCACAGGAAATCGCATTTTTCTTCAAAGAGAATGAGCTCTGCCCCCGTACCCGTTAATTCCGGCGAAAAGCTGAATCTCCTCGGCCTAGACCGGAAGGCGATGGAAGCCTTCTTCGTAGAGATCGGGGAAAAACCTTTTCGTGCGACGCAGTTGCTGCAATGGATACATCAGCGCGGCGTCGCCGATTTCTCGGCGATGACCAATTTGAGCAAGTCGCTGCGGACGCGGCTGGCCGAACGTTGCGAAATCCGCGTGCCGGAGATCGCCTATGCGCAGAAATCCTCGGACGGCACCTGCAAATGGTTGCTGCAACTGGATGACCAAAACCGCATCGAGACCGTCTTCATTCCCGAAGAAGGGCGCGGCACCTTGTGCGTGTCGTCCCAAGTGGGTTGCGCTCTGGAATGCTCGTTCTGTTCCACGGCGCGGCAGGGTTTCAATCGCAACCTGAGCGCCGCCGAGATCATCAGCCAGCTCTGGGTGGCGCGGCGCGAACTCGGCGAAGGCCAGGTGACCAACGTGGTCCTCATGGGCATGGGCGAGCCGCTGCTCAACTTCAACAATGTTGTCGCCGCCACCAGCCTGATGCTGGACGATTTCGCCTACGGGCTCTCCAAGCGCCGGGTGACGCTCAGCACCTCTGGCATCGTTCCGGCCCTGGACAGGCTGGCCGAAGTGTCCGATATCGCGCTCGCCGTTTCCCTGCACGCGCCGGACGACGAATTGCGCAACGAGTTGGTGCCGATCAACCGCAAGTACCCGATTAAGGAGCTTCTGGCAGCCTGCAAGCGCTATGTCGGGCGGGAAAATCGCCGCAAAGTGACCTTCGAATACGTGATGCTCGACGGCATCAACGATACGCCCGCGCATGCCAGGGCCTTGATCCGGCTGTTGAGCCATGTTCCGTCCAAGGTCAACCTGATTCCGTTCAACCCGTTTCCGGGTTCCAATTACCGGTGCTCTGGTCCAGAAACCATACGCCGGTTCAGCGACATGCTGCACGCCGCCGGATTGATCGCCACGACCCGCAAAACCCGCGGCGACGACATCGACGCGGCCTGCGGCCAGCTGGTGGGGCGGGTGAACGACCGGACGCGCAGGCACCACCGCTTACAGGTTGTACAGTCATGAAATTCCGGGTTTTGATCGGTCCGATAGTGTGTGTGGCGCTCGCGGCCTGTGGATCGTCGAAGACGCACAATACCCGCCCTAACGATCCCTACGGCTCGCTCAGCCAATCCGACATTTATGTTCGAAAGGGCATCCAATACATGGAAGCGGGCAACTACGAGGTGGCCTTGCAGGATCTCACGCGGGCCGCCGAACTGGACGGACGAAACAGCGAGGCCTACAACGCGCTGGCGGTGCTCTATCAGCGGCTGGATCAGCCGGCCGACGCCGAGCGCGAGTTCAAGAAGGCCTTGTCGGCGAATTCCGAAAACTTCGGCGTCCGCAACAACTACGGCCGGTTTTTGTGCGGGCAGGGCCGGTACGCCGAAGCCATGAGCCAGTTCCGGGAAGTCATCGGTTCGAAGCTCTATAACTCGCCCTGGATCGCGCTCACCAATGCCGGGATTTGCGCCCGGTCGGCAGGTCAAAAAGGGGAAGCCGAGCAGTATCTGCGTCAGGCGCTGGAATACGATCCCCGCTTTGCGCCGGCGTTGATCGAGATGGCCGAGCTGAGCCGCGAAACCGGTCAGGGCATGTCCGCGCGCGCTTTTTTGGAGCGCTATCACGCCGTGGCGGAACCGGATCCGAGATCGCTTTGGATCGGCGTCGAGACCGAAGCCGGTCTCGGCAATTTCCATGCAGCCAGAGACTATGCGAAAACCCTGCGGTCGAAATTTCCAAATACCAAGGAAGCCGTGCAGGCCAAGCGCTACATTTCGGTAGACTGACTCCCGCTTCTTAAATAACCCCACGACAACCCTTTCGACTATGGAAAAGATTCAGGCGATTCGCGGCATGCACGACATACTGCCCGATCGCACGCCGCGCTGGCAGCATGTCGAGTCGGTGGTGCGCCGTGTCATGGCGAGCTACGGCTATGAGGAAATCCGTCTGCCGTTGGTGGAAAGGACCGAACTGTTCAAGCGCTCGATCGGCGAAGTCACCGATATCGTCGAGAAAGAAATGTATACCTTCGAGGATCGCAACGGCGATTCCCTGACGCTGCGTCCGGAAGGTACCGCTGGCTGCCTGCGGGCGTGCATGGAGCACGGCCTGCTGCACAATCAGATCAACCGGCTGTGGTATGCGGGACCCATGTTCCGCCACGAGCGTCCGCAGAAGGGCCGCTATCGCCAGTTCCACCAAGTGGGTGTCGAGGCTTACGGCATGGCGAGCCCCGACATCGATGCCGAGCTGATTTTGCTGAGCTCCAGGCTGTGGCGGGAACTCGGCATCGCGCACAAGCTCGAACTGCAAATCAATACCCTGGGAACGGCCGAAGAGCGGCACGGTTATCGCGCCAAGCTGGTGGACTTCTTCCGTGCGCACTATGGGAAGCTCGACGAAGACAGCCAGAGGCGCTTGGAATCCAATCCCTTGCGCATTCTGGACAGCAAGAATCCGGATATGCGCGAGCTGATCCAGGCGGCGCCGGTTTTAACGGACGAACTGGGCGAGGAATCCAAAACACATTTCCAGCGATTGAGGGAGCTTCTCGACGAAGCCGGTATTGCTTATTCCGTGAATCCCACGCTGGTGCGCGGCCTCGATTATTATTGCCGCACCGTTTTCGAGTGGGTCACCCACGAACTGGGCGCTCAGGGGACGGTTTGCGCCGGCGGACGTTACGACGGCCTGATCGAACAATTGGGCGGAAAAGGTTCCGCCGCAACCGGATTCGCTCTCGGCATGGAGCGCCTGATCGAGCTACTGGAATCCCCGGAAAAACTGGATGCCGCGGCGCTGCCCCATGCTTATCTGATCCGCGTGGGCGAACACGCCGAACGCAAGGGCGCCGTGCTGGCCGAGGCTTTGCGCGATGCCCTGCCGAACTTGAGGCTGGTGGTGAATTGCGGCGGCGGCAGTTTCAAGAGCCAATTCAAACGGGCGGACAAAAGCGGCGCAATACTGGCGCTGATCATGGGTGAAGATGAGGCGCGAGATCAGCTGATCGGCATCAAATACTTACGCACCGAGGCCGGCCAGACGACCCTTTCGCAATCCGAGCTGATCCCCTTTTTGCAAGCACTCATTTAACGCGACGAGGTTCGAGTGGAAACGTATTTGACAGAAGAAGAGCGCTTAGAAGCGCTCCAGCGGTGGTGGAAAGAAAATCGGCAATCGCTGATTCTCGGTGTTCTTTTGGGCGTCGCGCTCATCATCGGCTGGAACATGTGGCAGGGCAATGTGCGCAGCCAAAACGAGCAGGCCTCCAATCTTTATCTGCAAATGCTGAAGGCGTCGGAAACCAAGCAAACGGAACCCGCAATCAAATTGGGCGAGCGGGTCATCGCCACGTACCCGTCGAGCGCCTATGCCGATTACGCCCGGTTGCTGCTCGCCAAGCTCAAGGTCGATTCCAATGATTTGCCTGGCGCGAAGGCCGTTCTGGAAGAGACGCTTGCAAAAACCAAGGACGAAAACTTCAAGCATATCGCAAGGCTCCGTCTCGCCCAGGTGATGCTGGCTTCGGGAGAAACCGGTCCGGCACTGAGCCTTTTGGAGCCGTTGACCGCGGAACAGATGGGCAAGTTTGCGGGTCTTTACCAAGAGCTCAAAGGCGATCTGTACGCGGCCGCCAACCGGCCCGACGAAGCCCGTAGAGCTTACGAAGCCGCGAAAGAATTCGGCGAAGCTTCCCCGCTGCTGGAGCTGAAGCTTAACGATCTACCGGCCGCGCCGAAACCCGCCGGGTCCTGATGCGCCGTTTTCTGGTCTTGTTTTTGTGCGGTCTGCTGCTGACCGGCTGTAGTGCACTTGGTCCACTGAAAGAAGCAGCCTCCGGTATAGGAGAGTACTTCGGCGCTTCGGATAATGCCGACCCGCCCGCGGAGCTCAAAGATTTCGAGCCCGCGGTCAAGATGACGGTGCTTTGGGATGTCGATATCGGCAAAGGTTATGCCGAGCAATATGTGAACCTGGTTCCCGCCGTCACCGAAGACAAGATTTTCGCGGCCGACCGCAAGGGCGAAGTTCAGGCGCGCAGCCGTCTCAACGGCGACAAGCTGTGGTCCGTGGATATTGAGCTGGCCGTTTCCGCCGGACCCGTGGCGGGTGAGGGCAAGCTCATACTCGGCACCAGCAACGCCGAGATCGTGGCGCTGAATGACGGCGACGGTTCGGTGCTTTGGAAAACCAACGTGTCCAGCGAGATTCTCGCCTTGCCGCGCGTCGAAGGCGACACGGTGGTGATACGGAGCAGCGACGGGCGCATTACCGCGCTCGACGAAAATACCGGTGGGACGCGCTGGTACCATGACCGGACGATACCGGCACTTTCGATTCGCAGCCGTGGTTCGCCGACAATCGCAGACGATTTCGTGCTGGACGGTTATGGCAGCGGCAAGCTGATCGCCCTGAATTTGACTGACGGCAAACCGGAATGGGAGGCGACGATTGCGTTGCCCCACGGTCGCTCCGAAATAGAGCGTTTGGTCGATATGGATTCCGATCCGATCGTGAAAGGAGACACCATCTACGTGACGGGTTATCAAGGCGGCGTGGCCGCCGTATCGTTAAAAGACGGCGACGTGCTCTGGCGCCAGGCCGAACTGTCTTCTTACACCGGCATGGCGGCGGCCCGCCGCTCGCTGTTCGTAACCGACGCCAGCAGCGATGTTTGGCAATTGGACGTGCGCAATGGCGCCGATCTGTGGAAACAGGACGAATTGCACTTCCGGCGTTTGACGGCTCCCGCTTTGGTCAAGGACTATGTCGTGGTAGGTGATTTCGAGGGCTATCTCCATCTGCTTTCCCAGGAGGATGGCAGCTTGGTGGGCCGGGTCAGGGTGGACAAGAGCCCAATCGCGGCGACGCCAGTCGTGTTCGACGACGTCATCTACGTTTATACCAGCGGCGGCACCTTGGCCGCCATCGCGGTGGAAGGGGCATCCGGGCGCTCCCCGGATGACCGTTTGCGATTGGAGTAGTTTATGTTGCCCGTGGTCGCCCTGGTGGGCCGCCCTAATGTAGGCAAGTCCACCCTATTCAATTATCTGACCCGGACCCGCGACGCGCTCGTGGCGGATTTCCCTGGCTTGACCCGAGACCGGCAATACGGCCGGGTAAGGCGCGGTCAAAAGGACTATTTCGTGGTCGACACCGGCGGTATCGTCGAGACCGAACTCGGCATCGACGAACAGGCTATGCGCCAGGTTAGTTATGCGCTGGAGGAAGCGGACCTGATCCTGCTGCTGGTCGACGCCCGTCACGGCCTCAATGCCGGCGACGAAGCCATTGCCGAACGCTTGCGCAAGACCGGAAAGCCCGTTCTTCTGGTGGTGAACAAGATCGACCGGGCGGATTTGGCGGTCGTGGCGGGCGAGTTCTACGCTCTCGGCCTCGGTGAGCCCCACCCCATCTCGGCGTCCCATGCGATCGGAATCGATACGCTGCTGGACGAGCTGGAAGCCAAGTTGTCGGCTCCGGAAGAGCCGGAAATGACTGAAGAATCGCCCGGCATTCGCATCGCCGTGGTGGGGCGTCCCAATGTCGGCAAATCGACCTTGGTGAATCGCATTCTGGGAGAGGAGCGGGTAGTCGTCTACGATCAGCCCGGAACGACGCGGGACAGCGTCTACATTCCCTTCGAGCGTCACGGCAAAGCCTATACCCTGATCGATACCGCCGGCATCCGCCGCCGCGGGCGGGTCTCGGAAACCATCGAAAAGTTCAGCGTCATCAAGGCCCTGCAAGCGATCGAAACGGCCCATGTCGTGATTTTCCTGATCGATGCGCGCGAAGGCGTGACCGATCAGGACGCCAATCTCCTGGGCATGGTTCTGGAAATCGGCCGCGGGCTCATCATCGGCCTGAACAAGTGGGATGGGCTCAGTCCGGACCAGAAAGACAACGTGCGGCGCCAGATCGATTTGAAACTGCCGTTCCTTGATTTCGCGGAAAAGCATTACATCTCAGCGCTGCACGGCACGGGTGTCGGCAATCTGCTGGATACGGTGGAAGCCATTTACGAGGCTTCGATGCGGGATTTGTCCGCTTCGCGGCTAACCAAAATCCTTCAGGATGCCCTGGTCGCGCACCAGCCGCCCTTGGTCCGCGGCCGGCGCATCAAGCTCAAATACGCCCATCAGGGCGGTCAGAATCCGCCGGTCATCGTGATCCACGGCAATCAGACGGAAGAAGTGCCGGGGGCGTACAAACGCTACCTGATCAACGTCTTCCGGGATGCCTTGGACATACAGGGAACGCCGATCAAGCTCGAGTTCCGGAGCAGCGAGAATCCGTTCAAGGGCAAACGCAACATTCTTTCCGCCCGCCAGGTTCGAAAGCGTCGGCGCCTGATCAGGCACAAGAAAAAGACCTGACAGTGCTTCGGATAGAGCATTTTTGGTTTGCGGTAGCGCCCGCTCGCAAACGGCTGCTTTATTCGCGAGCCTTTCCGCGATCCAGCGGGTTTGTCGGCAAGGGATTGCCGACCTACGAGCCTGGGCCGTCTGGTAGGTCGGGAATTCTTTCCCGACATCTTGGTCTGGGTCAAACGATGTCGGGGACAAGGACTCATCGCCGGGAGCCGGTGCCGGAAACGTTGCGCTTATTCCGGCCTACGACGAGCTGATTCGCGGTTTTCCCGATCTTCAAGTAAATGTCGCAGATGCGATTCGATACTCGCAGTCGCGTCGGCGTATTCCTGTCCTGCCAAATTCAAGGGCTTTCCGAAGCGGACACTCACTTGACCCCACCTCTTCGGCACGAGGGTGTCGGGAGGGAGGATTTTCTCGGTGCCTTGAATGACGAGCGGCACGACGGGGACGCCCATTTCGACGGCGACCACGCCGGTGCCGCCCTTCAAATCGAGCAGCGGCCGTTCGGACCGATTCAGCCCTCCCTCGGGGAAAATCAGAATGTTCCAGCCGTCGTCGAGCATGCGGCCGATATAATCGAGCCCCGGCCGGATGTTTTCGTGGGTTCCGGTGGGAAACGGGAAGGCATTGAACGCGAGTTCCGCCAGCGGCGCGAACCAAGGGTATTTGCCGTAGAGAACCTCGGTGCCGGCCGCGATGCCGAGGCGCGAGCGAATAACTTCTGGAATCGTCCAGGTCGCGATGACCGGATCGAGAAAACTGCGGTGGTTCGCCATGAACAGCACCGGTCCCTGAAGATTCGTCAGGTTTTCCTCGCCGCTTATGCGCAAGCGGCAGAAGATAGAGAGCCACCAGCGGAAGACAACCTGATTTACCGCGGGCCGCAATCGGCCGGCCCAAGCCGAGTTCGACCAGCGTGGATAACGCCCCAACTGGGGCATTCGTCCCTTTTGGCCTTGCACAAGCGCGTCCAAATCGGCGACCGTGAGTTCCGGCGTGATCTGCATTTCCTCGATATAAACCCCGAATTCGTCCTCGATCCGCGAGACCAGCTCGATTCGCAGCAGAGAATCCAGGTTCAGGTCGGCTACGATCCGCGTCGAATCGTCGATTTCTCCGATCTCCGTTTGCGTCACCTCGACCAAGAGCCGCTTGAGCGGCGTGATCCGCCCGCCTTGAGACGGCCGGCCGGCCGGTTCGCTGCCGAGTCTTTTGATGACTTCCTCTTTTTTTACCTTGCGCGTGACCGAACGCGGGAAATCGGGCTCGGGCCAAACAGACCAGCTCGTGATTTGCTGGTGCGGCGCCAAATGCCGGTTGGCTTCGGCCACGGCGCCGGCGGCTCGGTTCGGCTCACAGAGCAGCGCGGCATGAACGACGGTCCGGCCGTTCCTCGGCAAGCCCACTACGGCGCTGTCGATGACGCCGGGAACCCGGCTCAGTTCGGCTTCCAGATCCTCGGGAAAGACGTTTTCGCCGCTCGGCCCCAGGATCATGTATTTCTTGCGTCCGAAGACGTACAGGAATCCGTCCTCGTCGAAGCGTCCGGCATCGTCGGTCTTGAACCAGCCGTGGTCCAGAACGGCCTCGGTGCGTTGGGCATCCCGATAGTACCCCTGCATCACGATCTGGCCTCGGACCAGGATTTCGTTGTCCGGAGCCAACCTGACCTCGACCCCGTCCAGAGGCTTTCCGACCGATCCCGCGCGATGGGCGGTGGAGGTGTTGGTACTGACGACCGGGCTCGTCTCGGTGAGTCCGTAGCCCTGCAAGACCTCGAAACCCAGGTTCCACCATTTGTCCTCGATCGTCGGATCGAGCGGAGCGCCGCCGCAGACGATGGTCCGGAGTGTCCGGGAGATGCGGGAACGGATGCGGTCGCGCAGCGCGCGCCGGAGGAAACCGGGGATTCGGCCCAGCCGGCTTTCCAGACGATCCATCATGGTCTTGAGCACTTCGGGCACCACGACCAGATGAGTCGCCGGCGTGTAGGTCAATGCTTCCCGAATGGCGCGGGTCGTCGGGGCGGCGATATAGGTGACCGAGCATCCGCTGTACAGCGAGCACAGGAGGCTCGTCATTTGACCGAACACGTGAAACAAGGGGAGCAAGGTGAGGATATGATCGTCGGGCGTCAAGGGCACCGCTTTCATCACGGCGTCGAGATCGGCCAGGAGATTTCCGTGAGAGAGCATGACGCCTTTCGGATCGCCGGTCGTCCCCGAGGTGTAGATGATTTCGGCGAGCCCGCCGGAGTTCTCGAAGACGGCTTTGTCCCGCATGGCCGCGGCTTCGTTCGCCGAGTAGGACGAGTCGGCCGTCGGCAAGCACGGCACGGCCTCGTCGGGCCAGGCGAGCGAGGGGGATAGCAGGGCCAACTTAGGCTCGGCGGATTTGCTGATCCGGTCGATCTGATCCGGAGTGCTTTTCGGATTCAGGGGCACCACCACGCCGCCGCGGGCCAGGATGGCGAAGAAGGCCGCAACCCAGTGTGGCGAATTTTCCGCGCAGAGAGCGACCCGATCGCCCGTTCCGATGCCGTGTGCGGCCAGCGTTTGTGCCAATCCGGACACGCGCTCGCCGAGCATGTCGTAACTCCAGCGAATGGTGCGGTATCTTGGCCTATAGCGAACGGCTTCCCGAGATCCGTGACGCCGGGTTTGCCGTTCGAAGAACGCGGCTAGCGAGTCATCGGGATGCCGGCCTTCTTGAGCTAGGAGGGTGTTTTTCTTCATGTCGGTTTGGGGCGGTCGGTCTTTTTCACGTCCTCGTCGGCTGGATCGCGACTTCGAAACTCATCAAGCGCTTTCGTATAGGTTTGACCACACCCTCCGGCCGATTACGCACGCTTGCTTTCATGTTCGACCTTCGGAACGGAGAGCCGAGCTTAGGATTGTCCGTCAACCGAGTATTTTTCGCATCGAGAAAGTGGATCAGGAGTGATGGATCGACGAAATAATCGTCTCGGTAGATCTGGCGTGCATCCGGCTGTTAACGGATATTCACACGGTGTGTTTTATGATAGGGTTATTCAGTAGAATAAACACGTTGGCAAGCAAGAGAGGAAAGACCCCATGACACACCCAGCTTCAGCCCCCGCCACAGACCGCTCGCGCGTCCTCACCGGAGCAGTGATCGAGGCCGCTCGCCGTCTGGGATTGGGGCCCAGCGATCTGAAAAGCATTATCGGCGCCAGCCAACCGACCGCGTCCCGGCTGTTGAACGGCCGATACGCTCTTCCGGAAGGCGGCAAACCCTGGGAGCTGGCCGCCCATTTCGTGCGCCTGTATCGTTCCCTGTCATCGCTGGTCGGCGGCGACGACGAACTGGCCCGAAGCTGGCTGAAATCGGCCAACCGCGCTTTTGACGGGCAGCGGCCGTTGGAGGTCATCAAGCGGGTCGACGGCCTGATATATGCCTGTGAGTACCTGGACGCCCACCGCGCTCACGTCTGAATCCCGCCCCTGGCGGGGCAGCGGCTGGCGGGCAGTCGAGGCGCAGCATCGGGTCGCGACCATGCACCTTGCTTCGGGCAATCTGGACGATCAGACATTGCTGGAAGACATCCTCGACGAGGCCAAGCCGCGCCAGCCCATTGAAGCCCAAGGCTTGCACTGGCTGCTGGCGACGCCGTTCCGCTATTGGCCGCTGCCGGGCGGTTCTCGATTTCGCCGGCGCACCGACCCCGGCGTTTTTTACGGTGCCGAGGATCGCCGAACGGCCACAGCCGAATGCGGCTACTGGCGGTTGCGGTTCTGGCTGGACAGCGAAGGCCTGTCAGGCCGTCCGGCGAGCGTCGAGCTGACCCTGTTCGAATTTCATGCCGCCGCCGATAAGGCTATCGACCTTTCGAAGCCGCCCCTGGTGTCCCATCGGGAGACCTGGACGCATCCTTCCGATTACGCCGGCACGCAGCTGCTGGCGGAACAGGCACGGGAAGCCGGGGTCGGCCTGATTCGTTACGAATCGGTGCGCGCGCCGGGCGGCTTCTGCCTGGCCGTGCTGAATCCCCAACCCTTCAAATCGGTAAAGGAGCCGTACCGCAACAATCAGCAAACCTGGACCTTATTGATCCAGCCGCCGCGCCGTATCGTGCTGCAGCGCCAGTTGGACCGGGAAAGCTGGGCTTTCGAGTTCTGACGGGCAGGCAAAAAAACGAAAACATTGTCCGAAAAAAATGGTCGAACTTGCGGGTTCTTGCCATTCAGTTATCAATAAATACCGATGCGTTCGGTTTCGATTCCAGATTAAAGGGACACGATAAACCTTCCGGGCGGCGAGAGCGTGATACAACCGACCCTTGGGACCTCTTCGCGATCGCGTGATAAGGTTTACACGCGGGCCTAAATCGAAGTTTTGTTTACGTTGCCGTGAAGTTGAGCGTCATGCGCCCCTAATCCCTCTCGTTCTTGCCATCGGGCCAGAATGGTGAGAAAGGCTACAAGCCTGCCTTGTTTCACTGTGACATGATTTCTTATCAATGATTAATACGCCCTTAGCCCCAATCCCCGACAAGGCAAAATCCGCGTTACTGGACTTATATCGCCACGCTCTCGACGCAGACGAACCCGGATTGTACTCCGCGGCTATCGAGGCGGCGGTCGCAGTGACGGACAGTGAAGTCGGCTACTTCCATCTGGTCAATGAAGACCAGGTGACTATCGAACTAGGTACCTGGTCGGCCGCAACCCTTCGCCAGTGCCAAGCGGTATATCAACGCCATTACCCGATAAGCACCGCCGGTATTTGGGCCGACTGCGCCCGCCATCGCAGGCCCTACGTTCACAACGATTACCAGGGGCTCAGTCGCAAGCAGGGCTATCCGGAAGGTCATGTCCATCTGGTGCGCCATTTGGGGGTGCCGGTCGTATACGATGATCGCGTGGTGCTGCTGGTCGGTGTCGGCAACAAAACAGTCGACTACGATAACGAGGATCTCGCATCCCTCCAGGCGATCGCGGATCATGCCTGGTTCCTGATTCGTCGATTCCGCCAGCGAGTCGCGTTGCAACTGTCCGAGGAGCAACTTCGGGATCTCCAAGCGTTAGCCGCCATTTGCGTCTGGCAGTGGGACCCGGTGGATCAGAAGCTCTTGTGCGACGGAAACATCCGCCGCATTTTTGCGGTGGATCCCTTAAGCGACTTTCCGTGCAATCTTGAGGGACTGCTGCAGTTCATCGACCCTCAGGATCATGCAGCTGTGCTCGACGTGCTGCACACCGCATCCGCCGATTCGGCTTTTGACCTGGAACTGCAGGGCACTCGTGCCGACGGAATTTTCGTAACTTTACACTTCCGGGGCGCGGCTTACCCGCGTTCCCAAGGCCGCGGCATCATTCTGCGCGGCATCCTCCAGGACATTACCGAGATCAAACGTGCGGAGGAAGCGTTACGCGAGGCCGACCGCCGGAAGGACGAGTTCCTCGCCATGCTGGCCCACGAGCTCCGCAACCCTCTGGCGCCGATCCGCAACGCCGTTCAAATCATGCGCAAATTGGGAACGGAGGATCCCAAGCTTCAGTGGACGCGGGATGTTATCGATCGGCAGGTCGAGCATTTGGCCCGGCTGGTGGACGATCTCTTGGACGTATCCCGCATCACCCGCGGCAAGATCGAACTGCGCAGGGAATTGCTGGTAGTGGCCGATATCGTGCAGCGCGCGGTAGAAACCAGCCGTCCCCTGATCGACGCGCGCCGGCACGAACTCCGCGTGCAACTGCCTTCGGAAACTATCCACGTCGAAGGCGACTTCGTGCGGCTGGCGCAGGTGGTCTCGAATCTGCTCAACAATGCCGCCAAGTACACCGATGAGGGAGGGCAAATCGGGCTGAGCGTCGAACGCGAAGGCGACGAGGTCGCCATCCGGGTCCGCGATAACGGGCGCGGCATCGATCCGGCGGCGTTGTGTCATCTGTTCGATCTCTTTTACCAGGTGGACCGGACTCTTGACCGCACCGAAGGGGGCTTGGGGATCGGCCTATCGCTGGTCGAAAGTCTGGTGGCGATGCACGGCGGCACCATACAAGCATTTAGCGAGGGGCGGGGAAAGGGTAGCGAATTCGTTGTCCGACTGCCGATCAGCGAGATCGATGATTCGGCGAAGCCGGGTTGAACTGCTTGACCTTGCGTTCGGTCACAAAGCTAACAGACTTGGCGTCAGGGAGCATCGCAGATGAGCGTACAGCTCAATCACACCATCGTCCCGTGCCGGGACAAGCGGAAGTCGGCGACGTTCTTCACCGAAATTCTCGGCCTGCCGGCGCCGAAACCGTTCGGACCTTTCCTCGTCGTTGAGCTCAGCAACGGCGTTTCGCTCGATTTCTACGAGACCGACGGCGAGATCGCCTGGCAGCACTACGCTTTTCTGATCGGCGAAGACGACTTCGATCGGATCTTCGGCCGCATACTCGAGCAGGGTCTCGAGTACTGGGCCGATCCCGGCCAGCACCGGCCGGGCCAGATCAATCGCAACGACGGCGGCCGCGGAGTGTATTTCGAAGACCCGGACGGTCATCTTCTGGAGATCATCACCCGTCCCTACGGCAGCGGCCGATAGGCATGCGGGCCGTAGAGACTGCCTTTGACATCGATCATGGCCAAGAAGCCAGGAGGTCAACATGAAAAAATCGCCCGGACACCAAAAATGGCCAGAGCATAAAGTGCAAGAAAAGCATCTCGGTCAAAGAGTGCAAGTCAAAATCGACAACGAAGTGATTGCCGACTCGCGCGACGTGATCGAAGTCGACGAAGACCAACATCCTGCGCGTTATTATTTCCCGCGTTCCGACGTCAGGCTGGATCGGCTCGAACGCTCGGATACCACGACAGAGTGCCCGTTCAAGGGGACCGCTCATTACTTCGATCTGAAGCTCGGCGAAACGAAACTCGAGGATTCGGTCTGGACCTACGAGGACCCCTACGAAGAGCATCGTGAACTGAAAGACCGGATCGCCTTTTACGACGACAAGTTTTCGGACATTCGTGTCGAAGTTGGGGCCTAGGCAGCATGTCGAAATTCGGGGGTAAGTAGGTCGGCAATTCCTTCCCAATCGCAAACGGTCATCCGGGGAAGGGGCTGGCCGGCGCTCCCGGCCAGGCCGTTTGCGATTGGAGCGCCCGAATGACCCTTCCAATCGCAAACGGGAACTTTGGGAGCACCAAAGTCCCCCTTCCAATCGCAAACGGTCATCCGGGGAAGGGTCTGGCCGGCGCTCCCGGCCAGACCGTTTGCGATTGGAGCGCCAGGACGCCCCTTCCGACAAAGCTGTCTCGCCGACAGGACTTGACACCGACCGACGACCGCTTTTAGCGCAACGGCCGCCCGGCGGGATACATCATTTTGGATGAGATCGAGGTCCGGGTATCCTTGGAGCTGTTTCTATTTCCAGGTATTGATTGCAATTGATCTTGCCGTGGGAGCGGGCTTTAGAGCGTTTTCATCGCGCTCGTACGGCAAAACCAGCTTGGCGGACGTCGTTGGCGCCTTCGGCTCGGGTGAATGGATTCAAGCATTCGTAGGTCGGCAACCCTTTGCCGACGAAGACGCTCGGCGGGGACGTGGCGTCGGGAAAGGATTCCCGACCTACGCGCGAGTGCCCGTACAGTAGATATGAAAATGCTCTAGCCCGCGACAGCCGGCTCGAGACTGCAGTCCGACAGCAGCCCTAATGAGACCCGGTGACCCTATTTGAACGGCTCTGATCAAGTTCCGCCGCCCCAACGCCCACGAAAGATCATCCACATCGACATGGATGCCTTCTACGCGGCGGTGGAGCAGCGGGACTTTCCCGAATTGCGCGGCAAACCCGTGGTGGTCGGCGGCGCCCCGAACTCGCGAGGGGTGGTGGCGACGTGCAGCTACGAGGCGAGGGTGTTCGGTATCCGCTCGGCCATGCCTGCGGCCAAGGCTTACCGGCTGTGTCCCGAGGCAGTGTTCATTCGGCCGAGGTTCGACGTGTACCGGGCGGTCTCGGCGGAAATTCGCGCCATCTTCCTCGACTTCACGGACCTGGTCGAAGCCATCTCCCTGGACGAAGCCTATCTGGATGTCACGGCAAGTCCGATTCTCCAAGGTTCCGCCACGCGAATAGCCGGGGAAATCAAGCGGCGCATCCGGGAAGCGACCCAGCTCACCGCCTCCGCGGGAGTTTCCTACAACAAGTTTCTCGCCAAGATCGCCTCCGACCGCCACAAGCCCGACGGGCTTTGCCTGATTCCGCCGGAACAGGGGAGGGCCGTCATCGCGGAACTCCCCATCGGCGCCTTCCACGGCATAGGCAAAGCCACCGAAGCGAAAATGCTCGCGCTGGGCATTCGTTGCGGCCGGGATCTCGAACGCCTGCCGCTGGCCACGTTGACACAGCAGTTCGGCAAGGCCGGCGAGCACTATTACCGGATCGCCCGCGGCATCGACGAGCGGCCGGTCGTCCCCAACCGCCCGCGGAAATCCTGGGGCGCGGAAACCACCTTTCCCGCCGACCTCTCGGACCGGGCCGAAATGTGCCAGCACCTCGCCAAACTCGCCGAAGGCGTTCTGAAGAAACTGGCCCGGCACGGCCTACAAGCTCGTGGCCTCACCGTCAAAGTCAAATACGACGACTTCGAATTGGTCACCCGCGCCCGAACCCTGGATCGGCCCTTCCGCGACATCCGCGATGTCCGGCCCCACCTTGCGGAACTTCTAAATCGCACCGAAGCCGGCCGGCGCAAGGTCCGCCTGTTGGGCGTCAGCTTTTCAGTCCTGGAAAACGCGCAACGTCCGGTGACGTTGGACCTGTTCGCGCCGGACTGACCTTGTCCAAGGGGGCCATCCAAGCCACGCCCGACTTTTCTCAGAACTTGGATTTGATAAAGTGTCTATCGGATCAGGCTTGAACGACAGGAAAACGCCATGCCGCGACCGATGACTCCCGCCCTTGCCGCCGACGCTATCATCGAATTGACCGACCGGCCCGGCCGGCCCATTGTCTTGATCGAACGTGCCTTTCCGCCTCAAGGCTGGGCTATTCCGGGTGGCTTCGTCGATATAGGCGAAACCGTGGAACAGGCTGCCAGACGCGAAGCCCAAGAGGAAACCGGGCTGGAGGTTCGCCTGATTGCCCTGCTGGGGATTTATTCGGACCCCAAGCGAGATCCTCGAGGCCATACCGTAACCGTCGTGTACGTCGCAGAGGCTAGCGGCGAGCCGATAGCCGCAGACGATGCCAAGCATTGCAGCGTGGTCATGCCGGATGAACTGCCGCAGCCTCTGGTCTTCGACCATGCCCAGGTGCTCGAGGACTACCGGGAATTCCGGGCGACCGGACGAGTGGCGCCGCTGCGGTGAACGAGAGCCGGAATCGATAGAGCCTGTAGGCCGGGATGGAAGCTTTGCGAAATCCCGGCGCAATTCCATTCGACATTCGAGTGAACATTCATCGTACGAAAATGAATGCCTGATTGAAAGCGATTTGGAATAAGAGCGCTATCGGCCAGAAGCGACTGATCAGACCTTCTTCAAAAAGCAGGCCTTCAGCATGAAATTGCCGTTATCCATTTTGCAGTCGACCTCATGGTCGCCGCCAACCAAACGGATGCTCTTCACCTTGGTGCCCATTTTGAGCGTGATGGACGAGCCTTTGACTTTCAGATCCTTGATCAGCACGACCGTGTCGCCGTCGGACAGAACATTGCCGTTGGCGTCTCTAACGACCGCATCCGCGTCGTCGTCGGAGGCCGCGGTTTCCTCGATCGGCCATTCGTAGCCGCAGTCGGCGCACACATAATTGTCGCCGTCCGGGTAGGTGTTTTCTAAAGTGCACTGGGGGCAAGCTGGGATAGTGGACATGATTCCGCTCAAAAATAAGTTGGGGTGTGCATTATAAGGGATCGGTAACCGCCCAAGAACGGAATGCATGTGCAACAGAGAATCCAGACCGGCTACGTCGAAGCGGAATAACGGTCATCGCCGTGAACGGCTCCGTCCGGCAAGGCGGCGAAAAGCTCTCTCGAAGCGAGGGTTAGCGTCTCAAATGCTGAACCAATCCGCGCAGCGGCAGGCTCAAAGCCAACGCGCCGAAAACCGTCGCCAGCGACTTGCCCGACAAGCGCTTCTCGTATCCGGGCGTCAGGCGCTCGGGGACCAGATGATAATCCGTCAGATAGGCAAGGCCAGCGACTATCGCTCCGCCCGTCAATGCTCTGGCGACATCGCCCGACTCGGCGGCTCGTCCGAACCAGCGTTCGTAGAGACTCGCCCACAGAACGGCCGCGGCGTGATTGAGCACGAATCCGGTGCCCGTGTATTTGAGACTGACATCGTTCTGCCGGGCGGCCCGGTCGCCCCAAGTGACGTGACTCACGGCGTTCAAAGGCGCCACGGCGCCGGAACGCTCGGCCTTGCCGCACGCTGCCGCCGCGAGCGTTGTGGCAATACCGACGATCGTCCCGGAAATCAGTGCATCGAAACTGCCGTTGCTGTTCGTACGCATCGCTATCTCCCGCCGGCTGTCCGGCTTCCGTGCGATCCTTTCCCGAATTGCTCGCCGTTCCGCTCTACTTCCCTGCGAAACGGCAGTTCGCCCTTTATGAAAGATGACCTTCCGGGCGAACCGGGGTTCCTTCCCGGAGAAGAACGGCCGGACAAACCGCGGCGGGGGCTGCTCGATCAATTCAGGGATAGGAACCGCATCGACAAGCAAATGCGCAACCACGGCCATCTAATAAAGTGCATCGGCCGGTAACGGGATTATCGACATGGCCTTCAACGTCATCGACGTCTTCCTTCTTCTGCTGATTCTGTTCGCCGTCTGGGGTGGATGGCGGCGCGGTTTCATCCTGGGTTTTCTCAATCTTCTGCGCTGGCTGGGCAGCTTGCTTGCGGCCTGGTTCTTTTATCGACCGGTGGCGGATTTACTGGGTTCGAAAACCGGTTTGTCGAACACGTGGCAGCAGCCTGCCGCGTTTCTTCTCATCGTTCTGCTCACCAGCTTGGCCATCGGGCTGCTCGGGAATGCGCTGCTCAAACGCTTGCCGCATGGCATTCACCGACGGCTCTTCAATCACCTGTTCGGCACGCTTCCGGGATTGGCCAACGGGCTGATAACGGCAGCCATCGCCGCCGCCTTGTTGTTCGTGGTCCCGCTGCCGGGCGATCTACGCGAGGATGCCCGCGAAAGCGGGACGGCGAACCGCTTCGCGGTTCTGGTGGAACGGCTGACCACGGCTCTGATGCCGATTTTCGAAGATGCGCTTACCCACGGGCTGAACCGCCGGCTTCCGGTTTACCCGGAATCCGACGAGCATATTTCGTTGCCGTTCAGGGTCGGAGCCCCGCAGCCGAGACCGGCGCTCGAGGAGCAAATGCTTGGACTCGTCAACCGCGAGCGCGCCACGGAAGGACTTTCGCCGCTGAAGATCGATCCCGCCTTGACCGAAGTGGCGCGAAGACATTCGTCCGACATGTTCGCCCGCGGTTATTTTTCTCATTACACTCCGGAAGGTAAAAGCCCGTTCGACCGAATGCGCGAATCGAATGTCGGTTTTCTGATCGCCGGCGAAAACCTGGCTCTCGCCCCCAGCGTTCACATCGCGCACGCCGGCTTGATGAACTCGCCCGGCCACCGCGCGAATATCTTGCGGCCGCAATTCGGGCGTGTCGGTATCGGCATCATGGACGGCGGCGTTCACGGCTTGATCGTGACGCAAAAATTCCGGAATTGAGCGGCCGGCAATTCAAGCAGGTGCAGACCAATCCGTGTAGTGTACTGTTAAGGAAGCTCTGATTAAGTCCTTCGACAGGCTCAGGACGAACGGTAAGGTATTGATTCCGTTCGTGGTGAGCTTGTCGAACCATGAACGGAATCAACTTGTTCAGAGCTTCCTTAAAGATTAAAGAGTCGGGCAGGCGTGCGGACGCCGTCGCTCGCCACTCAAGGTGGACCTTTGTTTTAATCGGACTTGGACATCGCCGTACCGGATAATGTCGAATATCGAGACAGAATTTCTTACTCAGGAGTATGCAGCTTGATGGCGTTTCCCATTGTTGGCATCGGAGCTTCCGCCGGCGGACTGGAAGCATTGTCGGAATTTCTGGCCGACCTTCCCGCCACCAGCGGTATGGCTTTTCTGTTGGTCCAACACCTCGACCCCCACCACGAAAGCGTCCTGACGCAGATCCTCTCGACCAGAACGGCCTTGCCGGTCCAGGAGGCGACGGAGGGGCTCGCGGTCGAACCCGACCACATCTATATCATCCCGCCCAATGCCGTCATGACCCTGGTCCAGGGCCATCTGGCTCTCGCTGCCCGCAACGGGCTTCCCGTGCCGCCCATGCCCGTCGACCGCTTGTTTTATTCCCTCGCGCAAGAGCAGGGGGCCAATGCGGTCGGGGTCATTCTCTCGGGCACGGGCTCGGACGGCGCGCTGGGGATGCAGGCGATCAAGGGTTCCGGCGGTATCACCTATGCCCAGGACCAAGGCTCGGCCAGATTCAGCGGCATGCCGAAGGCGGCGGTAGATCTCGGCGTGGTCGATCGGGTGCTGCCCCCGCGCGAGATTGCCCGCGAACTCGCTCGCCTCGGCGGCCATCCATACCTGAAGGTAGACAGCACCGCCTCCGCCGGCGAACCTCCGCCCACGGACGAGGAAACGCTCAACCGGCTCTTTCGTCGCCTCCGCAACGTCTCCGGCGTGGACTTCACGCACTATAAGCGCGGCACCGTGCAGCGGCGACTCGCGCGCCGCCTCGCCCTGCACGGATTGGATACGCTGCCGGAGTACCTGAATTTGTTGGAAAGCGACACGGAGGAAACCCAGGCCCTCTTTCAGGACCTGCTGGTTCAGGTGACCGATTTCTTCCGCGATCCCGAGTTGTTCGAAGAGTTGAGCCGAACCGTCTTTCCGCGCTTGTTCGAACGACGTCCATCTCAAGCTCCGCTGCGGATCTGGGTCCCGGGGTGCGCCAGCGGCGAGGAGGTCTATTCCATCGCCATCTGCCTTCTGGAATTTTTGGGCGAGCGCCTGACCCAAACCCCGATTCAGATTTTCGGCACCGATCTCAGCGAGTCCGCCATCGAGAAGGCGCGTACCGGACTTTACCTGGAAAATATCGCTCGCCACGTCTCCGCCGAGCGGCTCCGGCGCTTCTTCGTCAAGGTCGGCAGCCACTATCAAATCACCCGCACGATCCGCGATTTGTGCGTATTCGCCCGCCACGACGTGGCCCGCGATCCCCCTTTCTCGCGACTGGATCTCGTGAGTTGCCGCAACGTGTTGATCTATCTCGAGCCGGCTTTGCAGAAGCGGGTGATCCCGCTGTTCCATTACGCCTTGAATCCGGGCGGATTTCTTGTGCTGGGACCCTCCGAAACCGTAGGCCCCTTCTCCGAGCTGTTCAGTTCCGTCGACAAGCGGCTCAAAATCTATTCCAAGGCGATCCTGCCCGGACAGAAGAATCACTTGGCGTTGCTGGAGGAGTATCCCGCGTTGCCGGACCGGTCCCGCCCGAAACAGTTGGCGCTGTCCAGCGAACCCGTGGAGGCGGAGCGCTTGCAACGGGAGGCCGATCGCCTGGCCATGGCTCGCTACGTGCCGCCGGGCGTCCTGTGCGATTCGGAGATGAACGTGCTTCAGTTCCGAGGCGAGACCGGCCCGTATCTGACGAATCCGGCCGGTCCTCCGACTTTCAAGCTGCAAAAGCTGGCCCGTCCGGGCCTCCTCGTCGACCTGAGCAGCGCCGTCGAGCAGGCCCGCACGGAAGGGGCTCCGGTGCGGCGGGAGGGCGTGCACGTGGAGGGGCCGGACGGCACCGGCACAGTCAACATCGAGGTCATGCCGGTTCGGATCGCCGGGGCGGAAAACCCGTGGTTTCTGATTTTTTTCGAAGCGCAAGCCTCACTGGTACGGGACCAAGGCGCGACCGTTGTCGGGGAAATTTGGCGTTCGTTCCTGAGAAGAATGAACTCGGGTCGACGGGAGGAAGACTTCCCCCTGGATAGCGAAAAAGACCTGCAAATCCAGAGGCTTACGCAGGACCTCGAAGCGGCCCGCGATTACATTCGGGCCATGCTGGATACACACGAGGCAACGGTGGAAGAACTGAAGGCAACGGAAGAGGAACTGTTATCGAGTAACGAAGAGTTCCAGAGTACCAACGAGGAACTCGAGACCGCCCAGGAAGAGCTGCAATCGAGCAACGACGAACTGCGCGCCCGCAACCGCGAACTCAACGTGCTGAACGACGAGATGCGGCAATCGCGCGATTTCGCGGAGGCTGTCGTCGAAACCATGCGTCAGCCGCTGCTCGTGCTCGATGGCGGTTTCCGTATTCAGCAGGCGAACCGCGCCTTCTACCGGAACTTCAAAACCACGCGCGAAGCGACCGAGCAGGTCCGGCTCTACGAATTGGGCCATGGGCAATGGGACATTCCCGCCTTGCGCCAGCTTCTCGAAGACGTTTTGCCCGCCCAGGCCGCTTTCCAGGATAAGGAGATCACCCAGACCTTTCCCGAGCTCGGAGAGCGGACGATGCGTCTCAACGCGCAGGTGTTGCGCTGGAGCGATCAGGAGCGCATCCTCCTGGCGATCGAGGACATCACCGAGCAACGGGCGGCGCTGGACGCGCTCAAAACGGTCGATCGGCGCAAGGACGAGTTTCTGGCCATGCTCGCCCACGAGTTGCGCAATCCTCTGGCGCCCATCCGCAACGCCCTGGAAATCTGGCGGCGCGGCGATGCCGACGAGGCGGCGGAGAAGCAGGCCCAGGCCATGCTGGATCGCCAGCTCCGCCTGGAGGCGCGGTTGCTCGACGATCTCCTCGATCTGTCCCGCATCACCCGTGGAACAGTCGTGCTTCAGAAACAGCCGGTCGATCTGACGCACCTGGTGGCGCAGGCGGTCGACGATGCCCGCTCTCAGCTCGACGCGCACCACCATCGGCTCGGCTTGTCGCTGCCGGAGCACGGCCTGTCGGTCGAAGGCGATCCGGCCCGATTGCAACAGATCGTCTCGAATCTTCTGGGCAACGCCATCAAATATACGCCGTCCCACGGCGATATCACCCTGACCCTGACACACGAAGGGCAGGACGCGGTGCTCAAGGTCGCCGACACCGGTATCGGCATCAGCCCGGAACTTCTGCCTTCGATCTTCGACCTCTTCGTGCAGGCCGACAAATCCCTCGATCGTGCCCAAGGCGGCCTCGGCATCGGGCTCACGCTGGTTCGCCGCCTGGTCGAATTGCACGGCGGACAGATAAGCGCACACAGTGCCGGGGTGGGTGAGGGAAGCGAGTTCACGGTCCGTTTGCCGGCTTTGCCGGAAACGGCCGTCCCTGCCGCTCCGGCGGAAACCGAAGCGGCCCAAGCCATGCCCCTCATGCGCTACCGTATCCTGGTGGTCGATGACAACATGGACACCGCGGAGAGTACGGCGCTGTTGCTGCAACTCGAAGGTCACGAGGTGCAGACGGCACTCGATGGTCCGAGCGCTCTTGAAGCCGCGACGATGTTTCACCCCCAGATCGTCCTGCTCGATATCGGATTGCCGGGTCTGGATGGCTACGAGGTGGCTCGCCGTCTGCGGGCGCTGCCCGAGTTGGAGGGGGCGCTGCTGGTGGCGATGACCGGCTATGGACAGGAGGAAGACCGCGACCGATCCCGGACCGCGGGATTCGATGGGCACCTGGTCAAACCGGTCGACCTCGACCGGCTCAAAGCATTGATGGGAGCCTACCCACGCCGGAAGAAGGCGAACGACGCTGAGGAAACCTCGTGAAAGTGCTAAGAACCATTGATAGCGCTGAAAAATACATCGTCTATGTGCTGGTTTTCTTGCTGCTGATTTCCGTGATTTTGGGGACCCTCGAGCTCAGCCGGGTCGTCATCAAGAACATTATCGAGTCTTCTTTCTTCTTGGTTGATATCGATCGCTTATTCGAATCATTCAGCCTTTTTCTCATCCTGGTCATCGGGTTGGAGCTCCTCAAGTCCATCAAAAGCTATCTCGTGCAGGGCTCCATCAACCCGGCCTTCGTGGTGGAAGTTGCCATCATCGCGTTAGGCAACAAACTCATCACCCTGGACCTAAAACATGCAGAGCCCGGCCTACTCATAGGCATTGGAGCTATCCTCCTGGGATTGTCGGCGACCTATCTGGTTCTTAAAAAAGCATTCGGCCCCACAGACGTTCAGACTGGAAATCAATAACTCGATTGACCCGGGTAAACGGGAGGCTCTATGGAAGTGATGTGGTATGTATTGATTGGCCTGGCAGCCGGTTGGCTGGCGGGGCAATTGGTCAAAGGCGGCGGGTTTGGCACCATCGGAGACATTATTGTCGGGGTGTTCGGTGCCGTGTTGGGCGGTGTTCTGTTCGATGTGCTGGGTTTGTCCGCCGGGGGCGGCAGGCTTGGGAGCTTGATCATCGCGACGGTTGGCGCCGTAGCCTTCTTGCTTCTGTTGCGTCTGATCAGAAAGGATTAGCCAAGGCCCGTGCCGGCAACGTCAAAAAATCGCCTGCGCACGCTGGCGACACGGTGCAAAACCTTCCCGGTCGTACTCGCTCTAATTCGATGAAGGACTAAACATGTTATTCCCCCCGTTTATAGGATAGGGATAGATGATTGATGGATTGCTCAACATTCCCGGATGGGGGCTTATTGCCATTACCCTGGGCCTGACCCACGTCACCATTGCCAGTGTGACCATTTTCCTGCATCGTCACCAAGCGCATCGCGCCCTGAATCTCCATCCTGTCGTCAGCCATTTCTTCAGATTCTGGCTGTGGCTGACCACCGGTATAGTCACCAAGGAATGGGTGTCGATTCATCGCAAACACCACGCCCATTGCGAAAGCCCGCAAGATCCTCACAGCCCCCGCGTCTTCGGCATTCGGAAAGTGCTATGGGAAGGCGCCGAGTTATACCGGGCCGAAGCCCGCCACGTCGAAACGCTGGACCACTATGGCTATGGCACCCCGAATGACTGGATCGAACGGAACCTTTACAGCCGCTATCGAGGCGGGGGTGTTGCCCTGCTGTTCGTCATAGATGTCGTGCTATTCGGCCTGTATGGCATCACGGTCTGGGCGGTGCAAATGCTCTGGATTCCCTTTTGGGCGGCGGGCGTGATCAACGGCCTGGGCCACTACCGGGGCTATCGCAATTTCGAAACCCCGGACGCCTCCACGAACCTGTTTCCCTTAGGGCTCCTCATCGGCGGCGAGGAATTGCATAACAATCACCACGCGTATCCGGCCTCGGCCCGTCTCGCCCATCGCTGGTGGGAATTGGACATCGGCTGGGTCTACATCCGCCTGCTGCAAAGGTTTCGGCTGGCCGAGATCCGCCGCACGGCGCCTCGAATCCGCCTCGAGCGCGCTCCCAAACCGATCAATCCGGCCACGGTCCAGGCCGTGATGCGCAACCGCCATCATGTCCTGGCTTTGTACGGGCGTCGCGTCGTGCTCCCGGTACTGCGGCACGAGTGGAAGGCCGCTCCTTCCGCCCACCGGCCTTTGCTGCATAAGGTAAAAACGCTTCTGGTCCGGGAGGGCGTCGAACTCGATGAAGCGGCCTGCCAAACCTTAAAACAGGCGCTGAACTTGAGCCGGACGCTGGAGACGATCTACCGTTCCAAACACGACCTGAAACAGCTCTGGATCCGATCCGCCAGCCATTATGAAGCCCGCGTGCAATTGCTCGAGAACTGGTGCCGGCAGGCGGAAGACACCGGCATCGAGGCCTTGGGCGACTTCGCCCGACTACTGCGCCGATATACGCTCCCAAGAGCCTAGGCCGTTTTCATCTCGCTCGTACGGAAAAACAGGCCTGGCAGGAGTCGTTGGCGCCTTCGGCCAGGGTAGATCGACTCAAGCTTTCGTAGGTCGGCAATCCTTTGCCGACGAACCCGTTGGCCCAACGGCGGCGTCGGGAAGGGGGGCTTCGGCGCTCCAATCGCAAACGGTCATCCCAGGAGCGCTGGGATGACCCTTCCAATCGCAAACGGCCTGGCCGGGAGCGCCGGCCAGCCCCTTCCCGACGACGCCGTTTGCGATTGGAAGGGGGACTTTGGTGCTCCCAAAGTTCCCGTTTGCGATTGGAAGGGTCGCGACTAAAGCGACCGTTTGCGATTGGAAGGGTCGCGACTAAAGCGACGTTTGCGATTGGGAAGGATTCCCGACCTACGCGCGAATGCCCGTACAGTCGGTATGAAAATGCTCTAGCCTGGACAGCGTTCGAGTCCTTGGCTTGACGCGAAACGCGCGGATATGCGAGCGCTTGGAGTGATAACGATTGAGTTTGATATGCCGAAGCCAAAGAGGTCGTGGGTTAGCTTAGCGTGTGTGCGAGAAGCTACTGCACGGCCTGAGGGCAGCCCCTCGACAAGCTCAGGACGGACCCTTCGACGGAGCTCAGGACAGGCTTGCCTTCGGGCCGCTCGTGACGCTTTCTAAACACCCTCTTAGACTACCAAGGGCTTTGGAGAACGACAGGGCTCGACCTTTCCTTATCTTTTACAGTGAGTGAAGAAAGCAATGCCAGTATTACCCGTCATTCCGGCAGGGAGTGCCGGAATCCAGAGGCCAAGGATGGCCTGCCCTCTACATCCTTGTAACCTGGGCCCCGGCAGTCCCAATCGCAAACGGGCCTTTAGTCGGCCCCTTCCCTGCCGGGGTGACGATGTGGTTTGACTTTCGTTACGAACAGTAAGCGGGTGGTGATTGGGCATTTCCAGTCGATCTGAGAAAACGACGTGCTGAGCGAAAACCGTGTCGACCAGTGGGCCGGCTTCGCCGTAGTCCTCGTATTGATCCTGGGCTGTTTCGTCGTGCTGCGTCCGTTCCTTTCGGCGATCCTGTGGTCGGTCATCCTGGCCTTTTCCACGTGGCCGGTTTATCAAAGGATCGAATCGGCCGTCGCGGGCCGGAAAGGATTGGCCAGTGGACTGATGGTCCTGATAGTGGCAGCCGTTTTGATTGTCCCCTTGGCGCTCCTCGGCACCAGTTTGGCGGAAGACGTGACCGCGCTCGTGGAGATGGCACGGCAACTCCTCAGCGAGGGACCGCCGACCCCACCCGCGTGGGTAGCCAAGCTGCCGGTTGTGGGTTCGCGTCTGCACGACCACTGGCAAGAGATGGCGGGGAGCGGCGCCCGCTTGACCGAGGCGTTGCTGAAGTACCTCATGCCCCTGCGAGATTGGGCGTTGCGCAGTGCGGCAAACTTCGGAGAAAGTCTCCTGTACTTAAGCCTCAGCGTGTTCATCGCGTTCTTTTTGTATCGGGACGGTGCCGCGTTATCCACAAGGCTGGCCCCCTTATTCACCCGGGTCGGCGGCCAACGGGCGCCGGCATTACTCCATGTGGCGGGGGACACCATCAAAGGCGTCGTTTACGGCGTTATCGGTACCGCGCTGATTCAGGGGATTTTGGTTGGTATCGGGTTGTGGATCGCGGGCATCCCCCGCGTCCTGTTGCTCGGCGTGCTGGCGTGCGTTCTGTCCTTGATTCCCGTCGGTCCCGCATTAATCTGGTTACCCGCGGCCATCTGGCTGTTCGGAAAGGGTTCGACGGGGTGGGCCGTCTTTCTCGTGCTCTGGGGACTTCTAGTGGTGGGGCTCGTCGATAATTTTCTTAAGCCCTATTTCATCGGCAAAGGGAGTCATCTGCCATTCATCCTGGTGTTTCTCGGAACTTTGGGCGGGGTGATGGCCTTTGGCTTCCTCGGCATATTTCTGGGTCCGACCTTGCTCGCCATAGCCTATGCCTCGTTTCAGGAATGGAGTGCCCGGGAAAGAGCTTTAAGTTAGGGAACGGACCCAGCGAAATAGTGGCGTCGAATCCCTTGCAGGAAGACTCAATCTACAGCGAGGGCGGCGACGCGATGATCATGCTCAACCAATAGGTATCGGTCTTGTAACAATGCCAGAGTTGTGTTTCCTCGGTGAACCGGGCGAAGAGTTGGCCATTGGCGTAGACCACTCCATCGGCAACGGAGATTTCATCGAACGGGCCGAAGCTTTCCGAGGTGTTTGCCAGCGCATCCTCAAAATGGATCGACGTCCGGTCATGGCAGGCGTACTGGGTGAAGTGCTGCTGGCCTTGCATATCCCAGAAGTGATTGCTGAATTTGGCGACCACTGTCCCGTTGGGCCCTTGGCTGATGAAATTGCCGGTGATTCGGAAGAAAGGCGCCGGTGCGAGCTTGGTGGTTTTCGCTAGCTGCTCGGATTCGAAGATCAGACTGATCATATCTTGGCTCATCCGCATAATGCTTTCATTTCGATTAGACTGCCGAGGTTTCGTCGGTTCATGCGGCAATCCGATGAAGTCGCAGAAAGTTCTCGAAGCGACGCGGGTGATCGTCGGGAGCATCGACAAGCCGACCGCGCTTCGTCATCTCGATGTCGTTTAAAATGGGAGCTTGTGTCCTCTACAAGAACCCGATGCGGGCGAGTCCGGCAGTCTCGACAGGGCCCGGAACCGGGCCGCCTTTCTTGCTATAACAATTAACCAGCAATAGACCCACCATCGACGACCGTCATTCTCCCCTTCCGAACAATGCAAAGAAAGTGGATCTGGATTCTTGCCATCGGCGTGCTCGCTGCCGCCGGCGGAATTTTTTGGTGGCGCGAAGGTCCTGTCACGGTCACCGTCGTGACGCCGACTCGCGGGCCCGCGGTGGAGGCGATTTACGCGACCGGCACCGTGGAACCGACGGTCATGCTGCCGATCGCGGCGCGGCAGGCAGGCCATTTGGTTGAACTCAACGTCGATGAAGGGAGTCAAGTGCGTAAGGGACAGGTACTCGCTCGGCTCGACGACGCGGATTTGAGGAACACGGTCGAGGAGCTGGCCGCCCGCGTGCGGTTCGCGCGCACGCAGTATCAGCGCTTGCAGGAACTGGTGCGCCGCAATGTCATCGCCAAAGTCGAACTGGACCGGGCGCGTTCCGATCTGGAAGCGGCCGAGGCGGCGCTGGAGCGCGCGCGGGCTCAGCGTGATTTCATGACTCTCACGGCGCCCGCGGACGGCCTGATCATCCGGCGCGACGGCGAGATCGGCCAGTTCATTCCCGCCGGACAGGCCCTGTTCTATCTCTCTTGTTGCGCGCCTTTGCGGGTCACGGCCGAGGTGGACGAGGAAGACATTCTGCGGGTGCATGTGAGGCAAAAGGCGGTGTTGCGCGCCGACGCGCTGCCGGACGAAGTGCTCGACGGCGAAGTCAGCGAAATCACGCCCAAGGGCGACCCGATCGCACGCAGTTATCGGGTTCGCATCCGGCTCGCCGACCCGGAGAAGTTGCAGGTGGGCATGACGGTCGACGCCAACCTGATCGTTTCCGAACGGGAAAATGCCCTGCTGGTACCGTCCACCGCGGTCCAGAACGGCACCATATGGGTGGTTGAGGACGGGAGGCTACACCAGCAGCCGGTGCGGACCGGCGTAACCGGCGCCGTTCGTACCGAAATCGTCGAGGGACTGTCTCCGGAGGCCCAAGTCGTCGAGACGCCTTCGGAAAACCTTCGCGACGGACGCGCCGCCCGTATCCGTTCGTCATCTCCCGTGCCGGTGTCCTGATGCGCATCCAGCTCCAGGTGGCGCTCACGCACCTTACGGGCCGCACACGCCAGACTTTTGTTTCGCTTACCGGAGTCATACTCGGCGTAGCCTTCTTCCTGGCGGTGTCGTCCCTGATGCGAGGCTCCGAGAAGGACTTCATCAAGCGTCTCATCGACAACAGTCCGCACATCACGGTCTACGACGAATACCGCTTGCCCCGGACGCAGCCGGCGGAGCTGCGCTGGGCGGGCGGCGCGATCCGGATCAGCAACGTCAAGCCGCAGACGGAAACGCGCGGCATCCGCGGTTATCGTGAAAAGCTTGAATTCGTGGAGTCCATGCCCGGGCTGAAGGTCGCGCCGGTACTGGTCGGTTCGGCCGTGCTCGTATTCGCCGGCCGGGAGGAAAGCGTCACCCTCTCGGGCGTGGTGCCGGACAAGATGAAGACGGTGTCGACGCTCGAGGAGAAGATGATCGAAGGCTCGATCGACGCGCTCGCGGCCAATCCGAACGGAATCGTCATCGGCACGGGGCTGGCGCAGAAATTCAATCTCGGCCTGGGCCGCAACGTGAACGTGGTCGCCGCGAACGGCGCCAGCCGTCCGATGAAGGTGGTCGGTATCTTCCGCACCGGCAACGCGAACTACGACGAGACCCAGACGTTCACCTTGCTGAAGCGCGCCCAGGTGATGTTCGACCGGCCCAATCGGGTCAACCGCTTGATCATCCAGCTCGACGACCCCTACGAGGCCCGCGATGCCGCCCAGCGAATCGAAGCGGTCGCCGGCTACAAGTCGGTGTCGTGGATCGAAGCCTCCGAGGACATCTTGAGCGTGCTGATCGTACGCAACATCATCATGTACAGCGTGGTGTCGGCGATCCTCATCGTGGCGTCCTTCGGGATATACAACACCCTGTCGACCATCGTGATGGAAAAGACCCGCGATATCGCGATCCTGAAATCCATCGGCTTTCACGCCCGCGATGTACGCCTCATCTTTTTGCTCGAAGGGGTCATCATCGGCGTGGTGGGCAGCGTGTTCGGCCTGATTCTGGGGGCCGGACTCATGAAGCTGCTGTCGACCATCGAGTTCAGGCCGCCCGGCATTACGGAAAAAGTGCAGATGCCGATCTGGTGGGGACCGGAACAATTCGCCATCGCCACCGCTTTCGCCCTCGTCTCGTGCATTCTCGCCGCCTATCTGCCGGCACGCCGCGCGGGCCGCGTGCATCCCGTGGAGATTCTGCGGGGCGCGGCATGACGGCGGTCCTGCGAGCCGAGCATCTCGGGCGCACGCTGGCCGGGGAAGTTCCGGTGACCCTGGTGGAGGACATCAACCTCGAGATCGAGCGGGGCGAGTTCATCTGCATCATGGGGCCTTCCGGTTCCGGCAAGTCCTCGCTGCTCTATCTGCTCGGTCTGCTCGACGTTCCCACCTCGGGGCAGGTGTGGCTGGACGGCGAGGATACCTCGGCTTACGGCGAGAACGAGTTGGCGAATCGTCGGCTGGAGAAACTGGGATTCGTGTTCCAGTTCCATTTCCTGCTCGCCGAGTTTTCGGTGCTCGACAACGTTACGCTGCCGATGCGGCGGCTCGGCAAGCTCGGCGATGCCGCGATCCGTTCGCGCGGCATGGAATTGTTGGCTCGGCTGGGCGTCGCCGAGCAGAGCGCGAAACATCCGCACCAGCTCTCGGGGGGGCAGCGCCAGCGCGTCGCCATCGCCCGCGCGCTGGCCAACGATCCCCTGGTCGTTCTGGCCGACGAGCCGACCGGCAATCTCGACTCGGTATCGAGTGCCACGGTGCGGCAGATTCTCCACGATCTGGCTCACCAAATGGGCAAGACGGTGGTCGCCGTGACCCACGACGCTGCATTCGCTTCGGCCGCCGACCGGCGCATCGGCCTTGTCGACGGCAAGATCAGCGCCGACTGGCGGCCGGCGTAGTTTCAGTCGAATTCTCTTCTTCTATTGCCGGATCCAGGCCGATTTACCAAAGCCGGCCGCCGAGATTGATTTCTTTCAAAACGCCTCTGGCTGTCCACGCGGCAAAACCCTACACTGGCTAGTGGGCCGCTCGGTCGTGTTCAAGCTTGGTCCGATCGATCTAAAAACAATGAGCTACAAAGATCCGAAATCTGGAGGAATGCCGCGATGTCTTGGTATACCCGTATGCTTGCTTTTCTAGTCAAATGCGCCGCCTGGGCTAAGAAGAACCTCGAGAACTCCGCTTACTGGAACGCCAAGTTCGACCGGTTCGCGAGACTGTTCTCTCGCTTGTCGGGGCGCCCCTTGGCTTTCAACATCGCAATGATCGTGATCCTGGTATGGGTCATCAGCGGACCGGTCTTCGGATTCAGCGATACCTGGCAGTTGGTGATCAATACGGCGACCACCATCGTGACGTTCCTGATGGTATTCCTGATTCAGCACACCCAGAACCGGGATACCGAAGCCCTCCAAGTGAAACTGGACGAACTCATCCGCGCCATCGAAAAAGCCGATGACACGCTGTTGGATTTGGAAGAGCTGGAAGAAGAGGAATTGGCGATACTGCGCAGCAAATACGTGACCCTCGCGCGCGTGGCCCGCGAAAAGGCGAGGACCGAAACGAAAGTGGATTCCTCCGCAGGCAAGCCATGAGGAGCTAAGTACAGTCCGCAAATATTTGCGGAATCTCGACAGATTGGCTTGATTGGCGGGGTTGTCCTGCAGGTTGCCTATGCCGCAAGACTTCCCTGAATGTACGTAGAGCGTTTTCATCTCGCTCGTACGGCAAAACAGGACTGACAGGACTCGTTGGCGCCTTCGGCCAGGGTAGATCGACTCAAGCTTTCGTAGGTCGGCAATCCTTTGCCGACGAACCCGTTGGCCCAACGGCGGCGTCGGGAAGGGCGGCTTCGGCGCTCCAATCGCAAACGGTCATCCCAGGAGCGCTGGGATGACCCTTCCAATCGCAAACGGCCTGGCCGGGAGCGCCGGCCACGCCCTTCCCGAAGACGCCGTTTGCGATTGGAAGGTCGCGACTAAAGCGACGTTTGCGATTGGAAGGGTCGCGACTAAAGCGACCGTTTGCGATTGGGAAGGGATTCTCGACCTACGCGCGAATGCCCGTACAGTAGGTATGAAAATGCTCTAGCTTGAACGACGCGGCGGTGCCGAGCTTGCCGGTCGGCTAGGGCGCGGTCACATCCCGCGTGGCCGGATTCGGCAGTGACTCGTTGCCGATGTCGGAACTACTGAAGCCGCGCCCTGGCCGATCATAGCCCGGCCCAAGTGCAATTCTCGCAGGGCCGGCTTCAGGTTTCTCCAAGTCCATTGGCATATGAAAGGGGTTCCGTTACTTCCGGCACTTCCCCGGCTTTTCGGTTTCAATCTCCTCGACCGAGCCTCCCTCGTACTCGACCTCCACGCAAGCTCCAACCACCAGAGGGCCGTCGTCTTCCTCCAACTTGGTTTTTTCCGTCACCACCACCTCGCGACCGCCTATCATCCAGGTGCCGACCTTGCCTTCGGGACGCTTTTCAATGGTGCCGTAGAACTCTTCGCCCGCTTGAATGCTCGGCGATACCGAGAGGACGGCGCTAGCTAGCAACAGCATGCTTATCAGGTGTTTCATCGTTCGCTCCTTTTCGAATGGTCCCGTTTTTTTTGGACAATCATCGCGTACCGATAATTCGTCCATCTGAGTCTGGCTAATCATCATGACGCCGGCATTATGGCCGGACAGACCGAATTAGCCTGGATATTTCATGAAAGGAGGGGTGGCGGAATCGAAAAGCCCTTAAAATTCAACTGCTGACATCGAATTTGTGAGGAGATTCCGCCGTGACACATTGTACCGGACAAATCGAGCTGTTTGC
>Ga0268296_1063_pt1 | contig 45231 bp, 44 predicted proteins | sample MetYM1_FD_191345 | JGI IMG/M metagenome (GOLD analysis project Ga0268296, IMG submission 191345) | Soil microbial communities from Anza Borrego Desert, Southern California, United States - Methylocaldum Y-M1 | ecosystem: Environmental > Terrestrial > Soil > Desert | place: USA: California... | reverse complement strand
CGACACCACCTCGCGCCGCGCGCCCATGCTGATCTTTCCCGCCATAGACGCCACCGAACCAATTCGATGGCATCGACCCAATCATCGGCGAGAAGTTGTCCAGTAACATTCTGGGTGAGGCAATGCGCCCCTCGTCGGCGTCCAATTTTGACCCCTTGGTGCGGCGGGGTTTGGCGGTAGCGCTCGTCTCGTCGGAGCTGGCCGGGATAGCGGAGGCGAGACGAGCGCGGGTGATATGATCGTCGTCTCGGCTTTTGAATCGCCAGCTGTCGTTGCCGGTCTCGACGATGTCGCAGTGATGGGTCAGCCGATCGAGCAGTGCGGTGGTCATCTTGGCGTCGCCGAACACACTGGGCCGTTCGCCGAAGGCAAGGTTGGTCGTGACGATTACGGATGCGCGCTCATAGAGCCGGCTAACGAGGTGGAACAGGACTGGGCGAAGGGCGGATATCCGAGCTCGTCCAGGACGATGAAGTCCATCCGGGTGAGATGCTCGGCAAGCCGGCCCTGCCGTCCGTTGCGGGTCTCGGTCTCCAGACGGTTGACGAGGTCGACCACATTGTAGAAGCGGCCACGGGCGCCTGATCTGATGCAGCTCCTGGCGATTGCAATGGCCAAGTGGGTTTTGCCAGTGCCGGTGCCGCCGACCAGGACGACGTTGCGCTGCAGAGCGATGAAGCCACCCGCCGGCGAGATCATTGACGAGCGTCTGGTTGATCGGGGTGCCGTCGAACTGGAAGTCGGTAATATCCTTGGCAAGCGGCAGTTTGGCGATGGTGAGCTGGTATTTGATCGACCGGGCCTGCTTCTCGTTGATCTCGGCGTGGGGCCAGTTTCCCGCCAAACCGGCGCGCCTGCAAGGTGATGGTAGAGCTTCTGGAGCTGGCTCACGAGCGCGCCTGCGAAGCAGAACTCGCCGGATTGTCGGGCGCTCGAACTCCTTCAACGTCTCCGAGCGGGGTATCCTGCGCGCCCACCGATCGTTGCAGGCCTGATCGCGCACGTGCCCCTCCACGTCGAGGTGGTCCGGTCCTCAGGCAGACCGATGACCGAGTCGTCGCGGCATCCGATTTCTTACGATCAGTAGCCGATTTAGCGCCGTAGCGGACCAGTGACTCGACCCGCCGACGTTTCCGATGTCTCGGTCTGCCAATCACGACGCGCTACTGCAGTTGGACTTTCCGCTGTAAGCCGTTGATCTCTAGCCCTGGTGCGCCCACCAAGCTTTTGAAAGACTTAGGGCATTTACGAATCAGAACGGGCTCTTTCAGTTGGGAACCCGGCTTGATCGTTCCGAGCTTTCGAGCGCTTCTCCTTCGTTTCTGTACGTTCGCCACGAAGTACAGCGCTCAGGTCAATTGGTACAGATCGATTGCGAGCTCGTCGTAGATTGGGATACTAGCGCGCGCAGATAGGAAAGTCCGACGGGCGCAACTCGCCCCAGAACACAACCGGAATGTTCGGGTAAGAGGGCGAGTCGCTCCCCGCTACCAAGACAACGAGCTTTCGCGCTAGGACTATGCTTTCCGCGATTTTCTCTGTCATCCGACGGCTCGCAGCTAGTTTAGCGAAGCAGCTCCCGGGCAATCACCAATCGCTGTATCTGGTTCGTACCTTCGAATATCTGGGTCAGTTTGGCATCGCGCATCATGCGCTCGACCGGATAGTCCATGGTGTAGCCGTAGCCGCCGAAGATCTGGACGGCGTCGGTCGTCACCTTCATGGCCATGTCGCTTCCAACGCACTTGGCCATGCTGGCCAGCACGTTAAGGCGCTTCCAGTCGCCGGCATCGCCCGCGTGGGCGCACTCGTACACCAGCGCGCGTGCCGCCTCGATGTGCATGGCCATATCGGCAAGCATGAACTGGACGCCCTGAAACTCCGAGATCGGCTTCTTGAACTGCTTCCTTTCCTTCGCATAGGCGACGCAGGCGTCGAGCGCGCCCTGTGCGAGGCCAACGGATTGGGCGCCGATGGTGGGGCGGTTGAGGTCGAGCGCTCGCATGGAGGCGCGGAATCCCTTGCCTTCCTCGCCGACGAGATTTTCGAGGGGAACCCTGACATTATCGAAGAAGATCGGCGTGTTGGGGGCGCCGCGAAAGCCCATCTTGCGCTCGTGGCGTCCGAACGAAACGCCGGACATTTTTTTCGGCTCGACGATGAAGGCGCTGATGCCGTCCGCGCCATTGCCATCGCTCGTCCGCGCCATCACTACGATGTAGTCGGCCACGACGCCGTAGCTGCACCATTGTTTGCGGCCGTTTAGAACGTAGCAATCGCCGTCTTTGCGGGCGCGGGTGTTTATGGCGGCGACGTCCGAACCGGCCTGCGGCTCGGAGATGGCGATCGCGGTGACGATGCCGCCTCGGGCGATGATCGGCAGGTATTTCTTGCGCTGCTCCTCCGAGCCGAAATGCAGTAGCGGCATGATGAACATCGTGTTGAGCGCCGCAATCGAGGCGCAAGCCGGTGAAATCTTCGAGATCTCCTCGCGTGCGATGCAGGCCATGGTGAGATTTCCGTTCGGGCCGCCATATTGCTCCGGCACCCAAAGCTGCATCAGCCCCATCTCGCCGAATAGCTTCACGAGCTCGGTCGGAAAGCGGTCGGTCTCGTCGATTTCGGCAGCAATCGGCGCCACATGCTTCTCGGCCATCCTGCGCACAGTGTCGCGGAAGGCGATCTGCTCTTCGGAAAAGTTCATGGGCCCTCTCGAGAACTTTTTGCTCGAAGCCCGAAAAAGGGGCTTCCGTTGAATGGGTGATCCATTTAATAGTTCACTCCATGAGCACCAAGTCAAGCCCCCGCGCGTCCGCGCGCTCACGCAAGGTTCCGTCCGGGAGGCGGGAGCGCGCCGCCGATCAGCGGGCTGCCGCAAGCCCGTCGCCAGCGCCAAGATTTCGCCCGATCCATACCCGCCGCGCGTTCGAGGAAATCTGCGAACGCATTCGCGAGCAGTTGGCGCTTGGGTTGCTGAAGCCCGGCGACAAGCTGCCTCCGGAGCGTGATCTCGCTCAGCAGCTCGGTGTCAGCCGCAATGTCCTGAGGGAGGCGCTGCGCAGCCTCGAGATGGCTGGCGTGCTTCGATTGCTGAAAGGCGTCAAAGGCGGTGCCTTCATCCAGGAGGGCGACACCAGCCGCATGAACGACGTCATGAGAGACATGCTGAGCCTTGGCACGATTTCGGTCCGGGAGCTGTCCGAGGCGCGTGTCCACGTGCTCGACCTCGTCGTCGGGCTGGCGTGTGACAACGCCCGTCAGTCCGATCTGGACGCGCTCGAGGCCAACATCCGGCGAACCGAGCTTGCGACGAGAGAGGGGAGACTTCTCGACCGGGTCGAGTGCTCCCGCGAATTCTACAAGCTGCTGGCGGTTTCGACCGGAAACAAGGTCATCGCGATGATCATGGATTCGGTGACAGAAATTCACATGCGTTTTGTCTACGCCAAGGTGGCCTCGAGCGGCGTTGCGATGAGCCGGCTGGCTGAGCGGCGGCGTCAATTTCTATCCGCCATAGCCGAACGAAACACCTCATCGGCGCGCCGCCTGATGCGCGCGCATCTCGAAGCTGTCCAGCGAATGCTTGAGCAGGACCCGGGCGCGATGTCGCTGCATGTCGCGATGGCCGAGGTCCGGCCGGGCATGCGGCGTTAGTTGGGCTTGGAAGCTGACGGCCTACGCTCAAACAACGACAAAAACGGGAGGAATAAAGTGTCGAATTACGCGAAGTATGAATGCCTCAAGGTCGACGTGGCGGAGAAGGTGGCGACGGTGACCCTGAACCGGCCGCAGTCGCGCAATGCGATCAATCAGAAGCTGATCCGCGAGCTGCGGACGATCTGGGACGACCTCGCCGATGACCATGCCGTCAGCGTCGTGGTGCTGACCGGCGCCGGCGATTTCTTCAGCGTTGGCGGCGACGTCAAGGCGATGTCGGAGCGTCCCGGCGGGGACGTCCTGGAGGAGGGCGAGATCCATGATCCCATGATCAGCCGCCGCGGCGTCACCCGGCAGCTCGAGCTCGACAAGCCCATCATCGCGGCGATCAATGGCGATGCCATCGGGCTGGCTGCGACCCACGCGCTGCTGTGCGATATTACGGTCATGTCCGAGGACGCCCGCATCGGCGACACGCACGTCTCGCGCGTCGGGCTGGTTGCCGGAGACGGTGGCACCGTGATCTGGCCGTTGCTGGTCGGCATCAACAAGGCCAAGGAGTTTTTGATCCGCGGCACGCTGCTCAAGGGCAGGGAGGCCGAACGGATTGGCCTGGTCAATCATGTGGTTCCTCGTGCTGACGTGCTGGGCAAGGCGCGGGAAATCGCCATCGAACTGGCGAACGGCCCGACCTGGGCGATCCGCTGGACCAAGCTGTCGATCAACCAGATCGTGAAGGATCGCGTGAACATGTTGCTCGAGGCGTCAATGGCGCTCGAACAGGTCACGTTCGAGACAGCTGATCACAAGGAGGCAACCATGTCCTTCAAGGAGAAGCGCAAGCCGAGGTTCGGTCAGGCGTAGGCTGTCGCGATGGCGGCCTCCGACATCGAAAGCGACGACGTTGCGGGCATGCTTCGCGATTCCTTGCGCGGACTTCTCGAAGCGCATTGGCGCGCCGACTGCCTGAAGGATGGTGCGTCGCCGGACGCGATCACCGAGATCTGGGACAAGCTGGTCCAGCAAGGTGTCGCGGTTCTGGGCGCCGATCCGGAGGCGGGCGGCCTTCGCGAGATCCTGGCGGTGATGGAAGAACTCGGCCGTGCCGCGTGCCCCGCTCCGATGTGGTCTGCCGTGCTGGCCAATCTCGTGCTGTCGGATGCATCCTCCGATGCAGCCGAGTTGCAAAAGGCGCTTCACGTGGGCGCGGCGCGCATTGTCGTTTCCTTCGGTGCGTTCGATTCCGATCCCGGTATCGGCTCGATCACGCTTCATGGCGATAAGGCAACGGGAGGCCTACGGTTCGTTGAAGCCGCGGGAAGCGCGACCCACCTGTTCACGCCGGTGGATGAGGCGCGGCTTGTGCTCGTCGACCTTCGGGCTCCCGGCGTCAATCGTATACCGACGCGCGCCATGGGGGCATGGGGCAACTGGGAGCTGACGCTCGATGCGGTGCCGGCAAGACTTGTTCCTGCTGCCGAGATCAGCCTGAGCGATCTGCGATCGATCGCGCGTCTGATGCTACTGGCGCGCGCACATGGTGCCGCGCGCCGCGCGTTCGAACTGGCGGTCGCCTACGCCAGGGAACGGCAGCAATTCGGCCAGCCGATCGGGCGGTTCCAGGCGATCCAGCACAAGCTCGCCAACTGCTTCATCGATCTCGAAGGCGTGCGCCTGGTTCTGCACCATGCGGCAAAACTGCGGGACGAGGGCGGGCTCGACTGGCCGTACTTCTCCGATTGCGCCATGGCATTCGCAGGCCCTTCTTTGCGACGCGTTTCGCTGGAGACGCAGCACACATTCGGCGCGATCGGCTACGCCGAAGAACACGAAGCGCCGCTGCACTTCAAGCGCGTGCATCTGGACACCATCGCGCTTGGTGGCGCCGCTTATGCCAGACGAAGCCTCGCCGCCTATCTGTTCGATAATGGCGGTGCGGGGATGCCGCTATATGACCTCGGCTCCGCCGGCAATGAATTGCGCGACCAGGTCAAGCGGTGGCTTGCGCAAAACTGGGCGGGCGGCAGAAAGGCCGCCTTCGACGCCAAGCCGTTCGCAAAGCGTGAGTTCGACGCTGAATTTGCTGCCGATATGGGGAGCACCGGCTGGATCGGCCTCGGCTGGCCCCAGGAGTTCGGCGGCCAGGCGCGTTCGCCGCTCGAGCAGATCGCCCTCATGGAGATCATGGAGCAGAACGAGGCTCCGCGCATCGGAGCGTCGATCCAGGCCAACGCCTTGATGATGTTCGGAACGCCCGAGCAACAGAAGAAATATCTGCCGGAGATTTTGCGCGGCGAGGCCATGCACGGGATGGGTTACAGCGAGCCGCAGGCAGGGTCTGACCTCGCGGCGCTACGCACCAGCGCGGTCCGCGACGGCGACCACTGGGTCATCAACGGTCAGAAGATCTGGACCACGACCTGGTGGGGAAAATACATGTTCCTGGCGGCGCGAACCGACAAGAGCGCCAAGCCCCATGCCGGCATCAGCATGTTCATCGTGCCGATGAACACGCCCGGGATCACGATCCGGCCGGCCACCACCATGTACGATGGAACGTTCGCGAACATCTTCTACGACGATGTTCGCGTGTCCCTGGAGAACCTCGTCGGCGGTGAGAACGAGGGCTGGAAAGTCCTGACCGGAGCGCTCGCTTTCGAACGGGGGCTGGTCGGCGGCGGCATCGTGCTGAAAGTCGCGCATGCCTTTGAACGATTACGCCAGCACGTCATGGCCCGGCAGGAGTTGAGCGGGGATCCGATCATCCGGGACCGCATGGCGGCGTTCGCGTGCGAAATCGAGATCGGGCGCCAGCTGATGATGCATTGCGCTGACCTCGCCGCCGGCGGCATCACTCCGCCGGAGTATGGCGCGATCAGCAAAGTCTTTTCCAGCGAGCTGATGGAACGCTTCGGCGAAGCTGCGCTCGACATGCTGGGCATGCGCGCAACGCTGTCCGAACAGATGCCGGGTGCCATCGACAACGGCCGGTTCGAGCAAAACCTGCGTCATTCCCTGATGTGGGTGATCAGCATCGGAACGAACGAAATTCAACGCAGCCTGATTGCGCAGCGTGCGCTCGGCTTACCTCGATAGGAACCGATGATGCAGGGACAATCGTTGAAATCACCGCTCGAGGGCATCCGCGTGCTGGATTTCTCCATCATGCTCGCCGGACCCTACTGCGCCCGGCTGCTGGCCGATGTCGGCGCCGAAGTGATCAAGATCGAGCCGCCGGAAGGCGAGGAGATGCGTCTGCGCGCGCCCCTTCGCGACGGCCAAAGCGCCTATTTCGGTCAGCTCAATGCCGGCAAGAAGAGCATCGCGCTCGACCTCAAGTCGTCCGAGGCGATCAAGCTCGTGCATCGCATGGTCGAAAGCACGGATATTCTGGTTGAGAACTTCCGGCCCGGCGTCATGGAGCGACTCGGTCTCGGATATGAGGCGCTTCGCAAGATCAATCCGCGTTTGATCTACTGTTCGATATCCGGCTACGGCCAGACCGGTCCACAGTCGGAGCGCCCGGCCTATGCAATGATCGTTCATGCCGAGAGCGGTTTCGATCGCGCACTGATGCGATATGCCGGCGATCGCGACCGGCCGGCGGCAGGAGCCGTGTTCGTTGCCGATATTCTCGGCGGCGTTTTCGGGTTCTCGGCGATTCAAACGGCGATGGTACAACGGGAGCGTTCGGGAGCAGGGCAGCACGTCGATGTCGTTCTGATGGACTGCATGCTGAACCTCTTGGTCTATGAGCTGCAGGAAGCGCAGTTCTCGGCGCCGGCGGCGCGCCCGACCTACGGCCCTGTGCGCGCTAGGGACGGCGACGTCCTGATCGCGCCGGTGTCGGCACGCAATTTTGCGGCGCTTCGCGACCTGACGGGCTTGCCGGAGCTTTCGTCCGACCCTCGCTTCATCTCGGTATCGGCGCGCGGTGCGAACTGGATCGCGATGATGCAGGTCATCGAGCGATGGACGATGCAGCACTCCGTGGATGAGTGCCTGGCTGCGCTCGATCGCGCCGGTATTCCAAGCGCCCGCTTTCGCGATCCCGCGGAGACGCTGGATGACCCGCATTTGTCCGCCCGCGGCGTATTCGCGCCGATCGCCGACGTCGCAGGCGAGTTCAAGGGCGTCAACGCGCCGTGGCGGATGTCGGGCGCGCGGACTGAAATCGGCCACGACATACCCGCCATCGGCGAGCACCGGGATGAGATCCTCTCGCGCGTGCTCGGCCTGTCCAAGGATGACGTCGGACAGGCGGCTGCGGCCGGCGCATTTGGGAAGAGTGAGACATCTCCATGATTTGATGCCAAGGCGCGAAATTTTTCGGACTGCAAGATAATCAAAAAACAGCGTGGGAGGATCGTGGTGAAGGTACTAGGTGTTCTGGTTTTCATGTTCGGAGCGGCGATCCTCGTCGCGCCCGCCGCAGCGGACAATTATCCATCGCGTCCGATCCGGCTCATCGTGCCTTATCCCGCCGGCGGTTCGACCGACATCATGGCGCGTGCTCTGCAGGAACCGATGACAAAAATCCTCGGCCAGCCGATCGTCATCGACAATCGCGGCGGTGCGGCCGGCACGACCGGTTCCAACGAAGCGGCTCGATCGGATGCCGACGGTTACACGCTTCTGTTTGCCAACAACGGCCCGATCTCGATCGCGCCGTTGCTGCAGAAGGGCATCGATTTCGATCCGCTAAAGAGCTTTGCGCCGGTGTCGCTGGTTTCCACAGCGCCGCTGGTTCTGGTGGCAAGCGAAAAGGTGCCGGTGAACGACGTCGCCGGGCTGCTTGCCTATGCCAAGGTGCAGAGCAAGCCGTTACTGTACGCGTCTGCCGGACCCGGCTCGCTCGGGCATCTGAGCACCGAGCGCTTCCTCAATCAGGCAGGTCTGCAAATGGTCCACGTCCCATACCGGGGCCAGGCGCCAACGACGCTTGCGATCTTTGCCGGCGAGGTCGACATTCTTCTCACCACCACTTCCGATACGCTGAACGAGCACATCCGCTCCGGCAAGGTGAAACTGCTCGGGGTTTCCTCGCCCGGCCCATCGCCGGTTGCTCCCGGGGCGGCATCCATCGGCAGTGCCTTGAAGGGCTATTCGGTCGAAACGTGGTTCGGCATTCTCGCCCCTGCCGGCACTCCGCCGGACGTCGTGGCCAAGCTCAACGCCGCGCTTGGCACGGTGCTGGCGATACCACAGATACGGGATCGGTTTCTCTCCTATGGCGTCGAGGCCAAGGCCAGCACACCTGCCGAGCTGCACGCCCTGATCGCCGCAGAAATACCGTCCTGGCGCAAGGTGATCGAGGAGCGCAGCGTCAAGACCGAATAGCGGAGACGGTGCTAGTCGAGTGTGATGTTGGCCTCCTTCACCACCTTCGTCCATTTGTCGACATCGGCGCGGATGGTGGCCGCAAAAGCATCCGGGGTTGAGCTCTTCGGTTCGACGCCCAGCTTCTTGAGGGCCTCCTGCACGGACGGCGTCGCGACCGCGCGCGTGACTGCGTCGTTGAGCCTGGCCACGATCTCTGGCGGGGTGCCAGCGGGCGCAAGGATGCCAAACCACACCACGACCTGAAATCCGGGAAGCGCCTCGTTGATGGTCGGCGTGTCCGGAAACAGCGGCGAGCGCTCCGCCGTGCTGATGCCGAGCGATTTGAGCATGCCGGCCTGGACCTGCCCCATGCCTTCAAGCGGTGTGATGAAATAGACCGAAACCTGGCCCGCCAGCGTATCGTTCGTTGCGGGCGCGCCCCCGCGATACGGAATATGCTGCATTTCAATGCCGGCCTGACGACGAAACAGCTCTGCCGTGACATGCGAGGCCGATCCTTGCCCGACCGACGCATAGGTGAGGGCGTTCGGATCCTTCTTGCCGCGCGCGATGAGATCGGAGACGCTGCTGATCCCGGTCGACGGCGCCGTCACCAGCAGGAACGGCACGTCGACGACCTTCGAGATCGGCACGAAATCGCGGACGGGATCGTAGGCGAGCTTCTTGTAGAGGCTCGCGTTCAACGCGTTCGGCCCGAGATTGCCGAATACGATCGTGTATCCGTCCGGCGTTGCCCGAGCCGCTTCTGTCGTGCCGATGATGCCCCCGGCACCCGACTTGTTGTCGATGATGACCGGCTTGCCAAGGATTTCGGTGAGGGGTTGCAGGATCGCCCGCGCGAGGATGTCGGTGGAGCCGCCCGCCGGATAGGGAACGATCATCCGGATCGCACGCTCCGGATACCCGTTGGCCAGACAAGGGACCGCGAACAGGAATGACAGCAGCAGAACCAGTGCGCGCATCAGCGCCTCCCCTCGACGGGCGCTCTATGGCGCCTCGGAAATATATTTAGTACGTATACGTATCGTATCGGCCGAGGGATTGCAACAGCCGTGGCCAGCCAAGCGGCGGCCTGGCCGCGGCTGCGGGACTCAGGCGCCGGGCTCGGGAGGGGGAGACTTCGCGATCGCCAGCATGCAACGCAGGAAATGCGCGCGGTCGTCCTGGCTCAAGGGAGCAAGCATGAGATCCTGCAGCCGGGCCGCGGCCGGAACCACGGCCATCAGGGCGCTGGTGCCCTTGGCCGTGATCTGGACCTGGATGGAACGGCGATCGGCGGGATGGTTCTTCTTGGAGATCAGCCTGCGTGCGGTCATCCGCTTCAGCATTTCGCTGAGCGTATTCCGGTCGCAACTGATGCGTTCTGCAAGCGCGGACGCCGTCATTGGTCCCTGCTGCAGCAGCGCCATCAGGACGCCGAACTGGCGGGGCGTGATGTCGGTTTGCCGCGTTACGCTCTGGTAGAGCCCGTCATATTTGGCTTCGAGCAGGCGCAGCAGAAATCCGATGCCGCTTTCCAGTCTCCACTGATGTGCCAGCGCGGCAACCGGATCTCCAGCTTCGTCCTTTTTGACCGACATGACGCCTAGTTCCCACCTGCTCCAGTGTAACCATCGGTTAGCAGCTTGGCCGTGGCCCCTCAACCGCGGGGACGGGGTTCGCCCCGGCGGCATCCGGACGGTTGCCAGGATCAGGGCGATATGATACGTATACGTATTAAATGGTCGCTCCTAGAATAGAGCCCCAGGGAGGCCCGGCGTTGGATCTACGCGCTCTGTTGTCGATTCCATATCTGCTCGAGGCGGAAGCTGTCGAGACCGAGCCCGGAGAATGGCTCGTCCGTTGCGCTTATCCGGAGCTTCCCGGCTGCGCCGCGGAAGGCGTCGTCGTTGAAGACGTACTGAAGGATCTGGAGCGTCGGCGGATCGAAATGATCATCATGCTGGTCGAGGCCGGAAAGCAGCCACCGATTCCGCGACAGCCGCTTGCTTCATCCGACCCGTTGTGGACCGCGCGCGATCTTGGATTGTCTGATCGGGTCACAGCCTTGCTGGACGCGAGAACGACCCAAAATCGAACCTGACAAAAGCGATCGAGGAGAAAATCATGCTCTCGCACGAGGACAACGAGCGGCTGGTAAGAGTCGGCAAGGGCACTCCGCTGGGGGAGTTATTCCGGCTCTACTGGATTCCATTTCTGCCGTCCGCCGATCTGGCGCGCGATGGACAGCCGAAGCGTATCCGACTACTCGGCGAGGATCTGGTGGCTTTCCGCGACACCGAGGGCCGCGTTGGTCTGGTCGACCAGGCCTGTCCGCACCGGGGCGCGCCGATGGTTTTCGCCCGCAATGAGGATTGCGGCCTGCGCTGCGTCTATCACGGCTGGAAGTTCGACGTCACGGGCGCGGTGATGGACATGCCGGCCGAACCGGTCCGCAGCCGGCTCAAGGAGAGGGTGCGTATCAAGGCCTATGCCTGCCGCGAGCGCAACGGAATGATCTGGGCGTATCTCGGGCCGGATCAGGCCGCGCCTCCGCCGCTGCCGAATGTCGAGTGGAATCTTGTCCCCGAGGAGCAGGTTCACATCTCGGTGCGGGTACAGGAGTGCAACTGGCTGCAGGCCGTCGAAGGCGAGATCGATTCCGCGCACGCGCCGTTGCTCCACGGCCGTCTCGACGCGCAGGGCACCACCAGCGCCTGGATCCAGAAGCGCGACCTCCGCCCGACCTTCGAATGCGTCAAGCAGGATTTCGGCATGAGCATTGCGGCACGCCGGAACTACGACGCCAATACGCTCTACTGGCGCGTCAATCAGTTCATGCTGCCGTTCTACACGCTCGTTCCGCCGCTATCGCCGTTTCCCGATCTGAGCGGTCACGCCTGGGTGCCGATCGACGACGAGAACACGCTCTGCATCATGTTCTCCTATCATCCCTCGCAGCCGCTGCTGGCCAAGACACGCGAGGTTTTCGCGGAAGGGCACAAGGGCCGGGAGAGCGGCCACGCCAGCCGCCACGCGCTGGTCAAGCAGCCGGTGACGGTGCCGTACGCCGACTACTGGACGAAGTACAATCCGCAGAACGGATATCAGTTCGACTACGAGGCACAGCGGACGACATGGTTCTCCGGTCTCCCCGGTCTTTGGGTCCAGGACGGGGCGTGCCAGAGCGGGGTATCGCCGATCGCCGACCGCACCAAGGAGAATTTGTGTTCCAGCGATACCGGCATCGCGATGACCAGGCGGTTCATTCTGGAAGCACTCGGCGCCTATCGCGACCACGGCACCACGCCGAAGGGCGTCACCGATCCGGACGTGTTCATGGTCCGCGCGGTGTCCTTGCGGCTGCCGCCCGAGGACTCCTGGATCGATTCCGGCGCGCCTTTCATGCGGGCGAAGCTCGGCGCGGATTTCGGCTACGAGCTTTGAGCGCTTCGACATGGCCGGCGACCTGCAGGAACTGCGAGTGAAGCGCATCAGCTATGAAGCCGAGAGCATCAATTCCTATGAGCTGGTGCTTCCGGCAGGAGGCGACCTCGCACCCTTCACCGCGGGCAGCCACATCGATCTGCATCTGAAGAACGGCATGATCCGCAGCTATTCGCTCGTCAACGATCAGAGTGAACGGCATCGCTACATCATTGCCGTCAACAAGGATGCTGCTGGGCGCGGCGGTTCGAGCTTCGTCCACGACAGCTTCAAGGCCGGCGATATCGTTACCGTCTCCATGCCGCGGAATAATTTTGCGCTGCGCGAGGATGCGGAATCCTCGCTGCTGATCGCAGGCGGCGTCGGCATCACGCCGCTGGTGTCGATGATCCGGCGCCTGCAAGCGCTGAGCCGCCCGTGGAAACTTTCCTATGCGGCAAGGACGCGACGGGCTGCGGCATTTCTCGGCGAGCTCAGCGCCATCGAGTCGAACGCCCAGCTCCATCTCCACTTTGACGATGAGCATGGCGGGCGCCCTCTCGATCTTGCCGCCATCGTCGGAAATGCGCCGGCCAGCGCGCATCTCTATTGCTGCGGCCCGGTGCCGATGCTGGAAGCTTTCGAGAAGGCCACCGCAGGCCGTCCGGCGGGGCATGTCCACGTCGAGTATTTCCAGGCCAAGCAGGCGCCGTCCGTCGACGGCGGATTTGAGGTCAGGCTGGCACGCAGCAATCGCACGATCCCGGTCGAGCCGGGCAAGACCATTCTGAATGCCGTTCTCGATGCCGGCGTCATGGCCAATTACTCCTGTTCGGAAGGCGTTTGCGGGACCTGCGAAACGCGGGTGATCGAGGGAATCCCCGATCACCGCGACCTATTCCTGAGTCCGGAAGAGCAGGCAGCGAACAAGACCATCATGATCTGCTGTTCGGGATCGAAGTCCGGCACGCTTGTGCTCGATCTTTGACCGGATCATATCGGAACAAAACCATAAGGGTGGAAAGATGCTGGATCGGATCGAAGCGGACTTTCCGGAGCACACGCCCCGAACAACTGATGCGCCCAGGACGCTTGCCGGGATCAGGGTCGTGGACTTCTCGCATTTCATTGCAGGTCCGTTCGCAACGATGATCCTGGCTGACATGGGCGCCGAGGTGATCAAAGTCGAGGCCCCTGTGCGTGGCGACGACCTGCGGCGCTACCCGCCAATCGACGCCAGGTTGAACTATGGTGCGCCGTTCCTGTGGACCAATCGCAACAAGCGAAGCGTGGCGATCGATCTGAAATCGCCCGAGGGCGTTGGGGTCGCGCGGGACCTGATCCGTACGGCGGATGTCGTGGTCGAGAATTTCTCCACGGGGGTCATGGAGCGCTTCGGGCTCGGTTACGAGAGTTGTCGTCAGATCGCGCCGTCGATCATCTATTGTTCGGTCTCCGCCTACGGCAGAGAGGGACCTTTCTCGGACCGGCTCGGCTTCGATCCGATCGCCCAGGTCGAGAGCGGGTTTGTATCCATGAACGGCTACGCGGACCGCGAAGGCGTGCGCGCGCTGTCGCCGGTCATGGATATCAGCACGGCCATGATGGCCAGCAATGCCGTTCTCGGCGCACTTGTCGCACGCGAACGCAGCGGCATCGGTCAGGCCATCGAGGTATCGCTGTTCGACACTGCCGTTCTGATGACCGGCTATGCGTCGCTGCAGCAGTTGTTCACTGGAACGGACCCGCAGCGCCACGGCAACACCAGTCCGGACACTTGCCCCTCGGGGGTGTTCCAGGCCGCCGATTCCACTTTTTACATCAACTGCGGCAACGACAAGATTTTCCAGCGCCTGATGTCGCAGGTGATCGGTCGTCCCGATCTTGCATCGTCAGATCTCTATGCGACCGGAGCCGATCGCATTCGCCGACGCGATGAACTGTTTGCGATCCTACGCGAAGCGTTCGCGCAGCATCCCTGGTCGCGCTGGCAGTCGAAGATGCGCGCCGCGGCCGTGCCCTGCGGCAAGGTCCGGACCGTCGGTGAGGCGATCCGGTCTCCGGAAGCGCGCGAGCGCGGCATCGTTACGCGGATTCCTCATGATGAAGTGGGGTGGATCCCGAATGTCAGCCTGCCGATCCGCTATTCGCAGACGCCGGTCGTCGACCCCGTCGCCGCTCCTGCCGTCGGCCAGCATACCGAGCAGGTGCTCCGCGATCTGCTTGGCTATGATGAAGCCCGCCTCGCGCGGTTGGCCGAGGCAGGCGCCTTTGGTGCCGCGGTCAAGGCATGACGGCGCGGGCAACAGGCGAACGCACGCTGCGGGGCCGCGTTGCCGTGGTCGGGATCGGCGAGACGGATTACTATCGCCACGGCGCATCGCCCGACTCCGAATTCAAGCTGGCCCTCAAGGCGATCCTGGCAGCCTGCAACGATGCCGGGCTCGACCCGCGCGAGATCGACGGGTTCTCGTCCTACAGTGACGATCGCAGCGATGCGGCGCGCCTGGCGGCAGCGCTCGGGGTACGCCGGCTGAGCACGACCACGATGCAATGGGGCGGGGGAGGCGGGGGCTGCTGCGCGGCGGTGGCCAACGCCGCTGCTTCGATCGTTGCTGGCCTCGCGGATTGCGTCGTGGTGTTCCGTTCGCTGGCGCAAGGGCAGTACGGACGCTTTGGACAGGCCGGCGGTATCGGCACTATCTCAGGCGAGAGGGCCTATCTGATGCCGTACGGCGTGCTGGCGCCGCCGCAGCGTTTTGCGATGCGCGTGCGGCGCTACATGCATGAGCATGGCGTGCGGCAGGAAGCCATGCAGGCGATTGCGCTGGCCTCGTACCATCATGCGCAGTCGAACCCCCGCGCGGTGATGTTCGGCAAGCCGCTCGATCCCGAAAAGTACAACGCCTCGCGCTGGATTGCCGAGCCGTTTCATCTCTTCGATTGCTGCATGGAGAATGACGGCGCCGCTGCGATCATCCTCGTGCCTGAGGGGCGCGCCGGCGATTTCCGCAACAAGCCCGCCTACATTCTCGGTGCGGCCACTGGCGCCGGATACCGCAGCGGGACGATACCGCATAATTCACCGCAATATGCCAGCGCCAGTTTCGGGACGCTCGCGCCCGCGCTGTACCGCATGGCCAGGATCAGTCCCGCCGAGGTCGACGTCGTTCAAAGCTACGAGAATTTTACCGGTGGCGTGGTGATGGCATTGGCCGAGCATGGCTTCTTCAAGCCCGAGGAGGCGAACGATTTTCTTGTGCTCGACAATCTGATCGCGCCATCCGGGCGGCTTCCGCTGAATACCAGCGGCGGGAATCTCGCCGAATGCTACATGCACGGCTTCGAGCTGGTAATCGAGGCGGTGCGCCAGATCCGCGGCCAGTCGGTCAACCAGGTCACGCGCAACGACGTGGCGATGGTGATCGGCGGGCCGATGGTGACGCCGGCCAGCAACCTTCTCCTTGGCTCCGGAGCAACGCTATGAGCGACACTCCGCGCGCGACCTATCTTCCCGAAGGGCTGCCGATTCCGGTCCCCGAAAACGATGGATTATCGGCACCGTATTGGGCGGGGTTGCAGCAGAACCGCCTCTTGGTGCAGTGCTGCCCGCACTGCGCGACGTGGCAGTTCGGGCCGGAATGGCTTTGCCACCACTGCCATTCGTTCGACGTCGAATGGACCGAGATCGAGCCGCGCGGCCGCATCTTCAGTTGGGAGCGCGTCTGGAGTCCTTCCCATGACGCATTGCGTGGGCGTGGACCTTACCTCGCCGTCCTGGTGGAGCTGCCGCATGCCGGACATGTGCGCATGGTGGGGAATCTGCTCGGCGATCCCCTGCAAACCATCAACATCGGTACCGATGTCCAGGGCGTATTCGAGCATCACCATGACTCCATGCCGCGATATTCATTGCTGCATTGGCAAACCACCGGATAAGGGCGGTGAGGTGAGGCCAACCGACGTCAGGCCGGCGCACGCGCGCGGCGGCGGGCGTCGCCGCGCAGCCGGACTTTCTCGGTGTTCAGCAGGTGCTCGTTCAGTTTGATGAGATAGCTGCGCATCGTCTCACAAGCGCCCTTGGTATCCTTGGCCTTGATCTGTTCGATTAGCCGCAGACGAGAGGCGATCACCGGGTCATGGGCGGGCGGCCCGGCGATCAGGACAAAGCGGCGGATCACGGATGCCATGGCTTCCAGAATCGCCGACATCACCTGGTTGCCGGTCGAGTTTGCCAGCAAAGTGCTGAACTCGACGGCCTTCAAGGTCCGTTCCTCGTAGCGGCCCTGCCTCGTCAACTCGACGGTCTCGGCCACATTTCTGCTCAGCCGTTCGATATCCGCGAGCTTGGCGCGCTCGCATGCGGCTCGTACCACGGCGTCCATCACCATGAGCCTCGCCTCGAGCAACGTCGCCAGCGACACATGACCGAAGTCGAGCATGTCACGGAACGTACGGGTGACCTGCCCGGCGCCGCTCCGGGTGATGAAAGCACCACCCCGGCTTCCCTTTCGCATTTCGACGATGCCGGCGATCTCGAGGCTGCGGATGGCTTCGCGCAACGCGGTGCGGCTGACATCGAGCATCTCGGACAATTCGCGCTCGGACGGCAGCCGGTCGCCGGCTTTCAGTTCGCCGCTGACGAGCTTGTCGCGGATCGCATCGCAGATCTCCTCGAAGATCCGGCGGGTCTTGATGGGACGGAAGGGCTTTCCGGCAGATCGGCTATCCCTGTGATCACCAGCCGATGGTGCCGACGTGCCGTCCGCAGTCTTTCGACCGGTACGCGGCTCTGGCCTGGATCGTTGTTGCGGCATGAGTCGTCCCTGGGGTTATCAGGTCTTCATCAGCCCGCACCAGCCCCTTTGCAAGAGCTTCCGCTGGCTGATCAGATAGATATGTGGAAACCGCCGTTGACCGCGATGTGCTGGCCGGTGATGTAGGAGGCGGCGTCCGAAAGCAGGAAACAGACCGGCTGCACCACTTCTTCGGGCTGGGCCCAGCGACCCATCGGAATGCGGGCCAGTATCCCCTCGCGGAACTTGTCGCCACGGATGGTCTCGGTCATGGGTGTCTCGACCACGCCGAAGCAGACTGAATTGGTTCGGACCCCGAACTTCGACCACTCCTTGGCCGAGGTCATCGTCATCCCCAGCATGCCGCTCTTGGCGGCGGCATAGTTGATCTGGCCCATCGCGCCGGCACGCCCTGCGTCGGACGAGATATTGACGATGGAGCCGACGTTGGTCTCGCCGCCCTTTGCGCGCTGCAGCATGGTGCGTCCCACCGCCTGGGTCCACAGGAACGCTCCGGTCAGATGCACCTCGATGACCGTGTTCCATTGCGCAAGCGTCATCTTCTCCGACATCGCCGGCCGGGTGATGCCGGCATTGTTGACGAGGCCGTGGATCGCGCCGAACCGCTCGACGATCTTCTCGACCGCATCCGTTGCGAACGCCTCGTCCGTCACGCTGCCGGTGATGGTCATGAGTTGGCGATCGGACGTATCGTAGGTCGACAGCGTTTCGCGATTGAGGTCGATGGCAACTGCGTTGGCGCCGAGTTCTCGCGCCAGGTTGATCGCGGCACGGCCGATGCCCTGGCCCGCACCGGTAACGACGACAGTCTTGCCTTCCAGGGAAACGATGTTGCGCATGGCTTTGCGTCCTCAAGCTTCAGATCAGAGTGAACATCGGCGCGAGTGTGCCGTCAGCGCCCGGGCGAACGACCAGGCGGACGGCTGCGCCGTTCGACAAGGCACTCGGCGGACTGTCGACTATCGATGTCATCAGCGTCGGGCCCTCGTCGAGCGTGACATAGGCAAGAACCGGCAGGTCCTTGGCCGCGCGCAGCACACTGTAGGCGTAGATCGTTCCGGTGCCGCGGCTTTCGAGCCATTCCGTGGCATCCGAGAAGCAGAAGGGGCAGCCTGCGCGCGGATAGAAATGCGGCTGCCGGCAGTGCGTGCACGTCTTGATCAGCAGCTTCCCGTCGCGAAGAGCCTCGAAGTAGGGCTGGATTTCGGGATTTGCGGATGGAACAGGGGTTTGCGACACGGGATTACTGCCTCTCCAGAATGACGGTGGCACTGCCATGGCGCGTTCCGAGCGAGCCTCCGGTGCCATGCGCCAGGGCCAGCGCGCAGTTGGGCACCTGCACGGGGGGATGGGCCTCGCCGCGCAACTGACGGACGGCCTCGAGCACTTTTGTCATGCCGCCCAGATTGCCGGGATGGTTGTTGCAAAGGCCGCCGCCGTCGGTGTTGAAGGGCAGCTTGCCATGTCCCGAGATCAGATTTCCGTCGGCCACGAAGCGGCCGCCCTGGCCCTTGGCACAGAAGCCGAGATCCTCCAGCGTCATCAGCACCGTGATGGTGAAGCTGTCGTAGATCGAGGCGTATTGGATATCTGATGGACGGACGCCGGCCTCTTCGAATGCGCGCGGTCCCGACCAGACGGCGCCGCTGTAGGTAAGATCGATCCTGCCACCGGCGGAATGCTTGATCGCCTCGCCGGCCCCGCGAATGCTGACGACCGGCCTTTTGAGGCTTCGCGCGACTTCCGGGGCGACGAGAACGATGGCGCCGCCGCCGTCGCTGATCACGCAGCAGTCGAGGCGATGCAGGGGATCTGCCACCATCGGAGAATTCAGCACGTCCTCGACCGTCACGACGTTCCGCAGCATGGCGTGTGGATTGTGCTGAGCATGATGGGATGCCGCGACCTTGATCCAGGCGAGTTGTTCCGATGTGGTCCCGAACTCGTGCATGTGACGATTGGCGGCAGCGCCGTACATCGTCGCGATCACGGGATTAAAGGGCGCCTCGAACGGCGCGTCCGCCGTTGCGCCAGGCGCCGGACGGATCTGGCTTTGGCCGGCGGCGCGGGGCCGGCCTGCCAAGGTGATCAGGGCGACGCTGCATTTTCCGAGCGCGATTGCGGCCGCGGCATGGCCGACCGCCAGAACATAGGCGGAGCCGCCGGTATCCGTCGAATCGACATGACGCGGCTTGAGGTTGAGGTACTCGACCATGTTCATCGGACCTAGCCCGGGCGCATCGCCGGCGCAGAAATAGCCGTCCACGTCGTCTTTGCTGAGGCCTGCGTCGGCAAGCGCGCCGCGCGCGACTTCGGCGTGGATCTGGGCGAGCGACAGCCCGTCGGCCTTCCGCGTCGGGTGCTCGTAGATACCGGCGATGCAGGCCTTGCCCCGAATGCTCAAAGGCATCTCCATCTCAATTGGTCTATTGATCTAATGGTCAGTCCATTATATTGATGCCAAAGTCAAGTTGGGCAAAAGACCCGCGGACGGAGGAAATGTGAGCGACGAAACCGCGACCATCATCGTCGGTGAACGCACCCGCTCGAAGTCCGAGCTTCTGGCGCGCGGCCGCCGGGCCGCCACCGGACTTGCGAGGCTCGGCGTTCGCGAGAACGACGCCGTAGCGCTGCTGCTGCGAAACGATTTTGCCTTCCTCGAAGCGACCCATGCCGCGAATGCCATCGGCGCCTATGCGGTGCCGTTGAACTGGCACGCAAGCCCCGACGAAATCATCTATATGCTGGGAGATGCGAAGCCGAAGGTGCTGGTCGTGCACGCCGACTTGCTCGCCCCGGTGCGCCGGATCATTCCGGCAGCATGCGAGGTCCTTGTCGTGTCGAGCGCAGATGCTGGCAATCCCGTCGCTGTGCAGGACGGCGATCAGGATTGGGACCGCTGGCTGGATGCACAGCCGGAATGGGACAGGCCGCCGCTGCCGCCACGCTCGTCGTGGATCTACACCTCTGGAACGACGGGCCGGCCCAAGGGCGTCCGTCGCGAACCGGCAACGCCTCAACAGGCCGCGGCGATGCGCGATCTGTTCCGTGTCGTCTATGGCTGCCGCGAAGGAATGCGCTCATATGTCGGCGGACCGCTCTATCACGCCTCGCCCAACGCCTTCGCGAGGCAAGGCCTGGCGCTGGCCGAAACGCTTGTGCTGTCATCGCGCTTCGATCCTGAAGAGCTGCTCCGGCGGATCGACCGCCACCGCTTGACGACGCTGGTGATGGTGCCGACGTTCTTTGTGCGGCTGCTCAAGCTCCCGGAAGAGGTGCGGCGCAAATACGACGTGTCCTCGCTTGAACTCGTGCTACACACGGGCGCGCCGTGTCCGCCGGATGTCAAGCGGGCGATGATCGCCTGGTGGGGACCGGTTCTCGTCGAGACCTACGGCGGCTCCGAGACCGGCGTTGCCACGATCTGCACCTCACACGACTGGCTCTCCCGACCCGGAACCGTGGGGCGTGTCGCTCCCGGCGGCACGATCAAGATATTCGACGAGCAGGGCCGCGAATTGCCGCCGGGCGTCAGCGGCGAGATCTACGCACGCTCGCCGGCCTATCCGGATTTCAACTATCACGGCCGCGATGATGATCGCCGTTCCGTGGAAATCGACGGTCTGATCACCTGCGGCGATGTCGGTTACCTCGATGCCGACGGCTATCTGTTCCTCAACGACCGCAAGCGGGACATGATCATCTCGGGCGGGGTGAACATCTATCCCGCCGAAATCGAAGCAACGCTTCAAAGCTGTCCGGGCGTCCAGGACTGTGCGGTTTTCGGTATTCCCGATGACGAGTTCGGCGAGCGCATCTATGCGGCCGTTCAACGCGACGCGGGCGCGGCGCTGACTGAAGACGATGTCAGGAATTTCGTCCGCGGACGCCTGGCGGCATTCAAGGTGCCGCGCGAGGTGGTCTTCCACGACACGTTGCCGCGCGAAGAGAGCGGCAAGATCTTCAAGCGAAAGCTGCGCGAGCCGTTCTGGGCCGGACGTTCAACACGAATTTGAGAGGGACCATGCTTACGCGACGTTCACTCATGAGAAGTGCCGCCGGCATTGCAACACTTGCCGCGACGCCCGTGCTGGCGCAATCGCCATGGCCCAGCCGGCTGTTGAAGATCGTCGTGCCGCTGCCGCCGGGCGGCGTGATGGACGGCTTGACGCGCGTCGTGGCCGACCGGCTGGCGCAGCGCCTGGGCCAGTCCGTGATCGTGGAAAACAAGCCGGGCGCCAACGGCATGATCGCAGCGAGCGCGGTCGCGGGGGCGGACCCCGATGGCTACACCATCCTCTCCACCATGAGCTCGATTGTCCAGAACGTATCGTTGCACAAGTCACCGAGCTACAAGATGTCGGACCTGGTGCCGTTGGCGCCTCTCGGCCGCTTGCCGATCGCGTTCATCGTGCCAAAGACGCTCGGTGTAACGACTCTGCGGGACTTCGTCGAGAAGGCCCGTAGCAGCCCCAAACCCCTGAGTTACGGAACCTACGGCCTCGGTTCGAGCGCGCATATCATCGGCGAAGTGCTGATGAAGAACACCGGCATCAAATTGCTCCAGGTGCCGTATCGCGGCGAGGCGCCGGCGCTGACAGCGATCCTTGCCGGCGAAGTGGACAGTGCCTTCGTATCGGTCGGTGGGGCAGTAGCTCAAAGGGAGAGCGCACTGACGCTGGCGATCGCCAATCCGGCGCGTATGAAGCGCTATGCCGATATACCCACCTTTGACGAGGCGGGATTTCCCGTGCTCGGCCTGACCGGGTTTAGCGGCTTCTTCGCACCGTCGGCCGTGCCCAGGCCCGTTGCCGATCGGCTCACCAGGGAATTGCGGGAAATTGTCGCGCTCCCTGATGTGAATTCCAGACTGCTCGATCTCGGGTTTGAGGATATGAGCGACGTCACCGATTTTCCGGGCTTTGTCGACGATGAGGTCAAGCGATGGGCCTCCGTCATCCACGAATTCAATATCAGCATCTAGGATATCCCGGTGGCCATCAACCTCGAGGCGCTCCAGGCGCTGGAGATCACCGACATGCGGTTTGCGTATGGGGAGCGCGAGACGATGCTGTACGCGCTCAGCATCGGCATGGGACGCGATCCGCTCGACCTGCGCGAACTGCCGTTCGTCTACGAAGGCGCCGCGCTGCAGGCGGTTCCCACGATGGCGGTGGTGCTCGCATCGACCGGGATAATTCGCAAGACCGGCGTTGACTTCACCAAGGTTCTGCATGGCGAGCAACGGCTCACCCTGCATCGTCGGCTGCCGGTCGCAGGCGAACTGCTGGCGAATTCGCGCGTCGCGGCTGTCTATGACAAGGGCGCCGGCAAGGGTGCCGTATTGCTGCTCGAAACGACCGCGCGATCGGCAGCAGATAACGCGCCCCTGTTTACGTTCGTCATGACGATCATGGCGCGCGGTGACGGCGGATTCGGTGGGCCTCAAGGTTCGGGCCCCGAGCCGCATCAACTGCCGGAGAGGCCGCCGGACCAGACCGACACGTTCGAAACGCGCCCGGAGGCGGCGCTGCTCTATCGCTTGAACGGAGATCGCAATCCGCTCCACGCCGATCCGAGGGTGGCCGGCCGCGCAGGGTTTGCGCGACCGATTCTTCACGGGCTCGCGACTTACGGGATTGCCTGCCGTGCCGTGCTGCGGACGATCTGCGACTGCGACGCGGGACGGGTGGGATCGTTCGATGCGCGCTTCTCCGCGCCGGTTTATCCAGGCGATCGCATCGTGACCGACATGTGGACCGACGGCGACGTCGTGTCGTTTAGATGCCGCGTCCCTGATCGCGATGTGATCGTCCTCACCAGCGGGCGATGCCTCTTGGCCCGATCATGATTTTCGAAGCACCGATTGGGTCCAGCTATTGCGGTTCGTTCCGATGTTGTTCGCGCGACTCGCGGTGCGCGCCCTCGTCGGGGCGACCCTGCTCGAGCAAAACGACGAGCGAGCGGTCCAGCGCGGCCGCTACACGACACTGGAAACGATCGCCCCGTTGGGCGATGATCCCGCCGTCAGCTTCCCGGCAATCGCCAGCTGACCGATCCGGTCAGGAAATTTCTCTCGTTCAGGGTGTATGCAAATGGCAAGATCGACGCCCGCACGATGATTCTAGACGCGGTCAATGACGTCGTTCTCAAGAATGCGGCATTCGATTGCGAGGTTGGAAAAGGCGCGACATTCCATTGGTGACGTGCGGTCGTTAGGCGGACTGGTCGACCAGACTGCCGGACGGCTGGCCCCTCTTCTCTAGCCGCTGTTCGATGGCTTCCCTAATTTTCTGCGCCGGCGCCGCTACTCTCTGGTCCGGGGTCATTTTGGCGAGATCGGCCTCGATGAGATTCATGCTCTTCAGAATGCCGGCCCGCATACGGTCGAGGGGAATCATCTTCGCGTATTTCAGGAAGTCCTGCTCGACGCTGCTGCCGCCCAAACCGCCATCTTCTTGCTCACGAGAGCCCCCCTCGTCGGTAGCCGACGGCTTCGATGCTCCGCGCGATGCGCCCGCTTTTGCAGGCTGGTAGCCGAAGATTGAAGCTCCCGTCGTGACTTGCATGTTCGGCCCCTCAAGACGATCGCAAAGCCGAAGCAACGTGCATGGCAGCATGCGGACGCGCGCCTTCGAGCAAGACGATGCCCATGCGTTCTGCCGCGGGCCGAACGTGGAGAACGATGTCGCTTGCTTCATCGTCTTGCTGGGCGAGGTCTACCGAGACCTCGGTTTTCTCTCCTACGAGGTGGCGCTGGCCACGCGGCGGGCGGCGCGCGCCGGCGACGACGCGATCTGGAATTGGTCAGAGGCGAAGCTCGGCGATGCCGGCGCGGCAATGCGGCCTTGTGCCTCAATCAATCCCGGCAAAGGCGCGTTCGACGGACCGAAGCTGGAATTCGCGTGGCGCGTGAAATGGCGGTGCCGGAGATGGCCATCGTCGCCGGATGCGAGATGAGGGACGTCCAGGTAAGCCTGCGCGAGCCGACGGCTTACAGGCCGACGTTCCGCTCACCGAGGCGGTGTCCCGCCTGCAGGCGAAGGCCCGGCCGGGCGCCCTTGCGGCCAGAGCATGCGACGACGGTCTGGGCTTCGGTGGGTGTTGCCCCAAGCAAGCGTTTCGACCATCTGCGCGATGAGCACCATGCCCAACCTCTCATGGCCCAATTCCCTGGCATTCTCCCGCGAGCAAAATCAATCGCGTCTGACGGAATCGGGTCAGTTTTGCGTAAAATGCGCAATTAATCTTGAATATTGCGCGATATGAGCATATACGGCCAGAGACTTGCTCGTTTTTTGGCGAAACGCGCAAAATGATCGGAAGTGTGTGGTGTGCGGGAGGACAACAAAGATGCAGGTTCCAATTAAGCGGGCGATCGAGAGCGTGCCTGGCGGGATGATGGTGGTCCCTCTGTTGGTCGGGGCGCTTATTGCCACCTTCTTTCCCGATACCCCGAAGTTTTTTGGCTCCTTCACCGGCGCACTGTTCTCTGGAGCGCTGACGATTCTCGCCGTGTTCTACGTTTGCATGGGCGCGAGCATCGACTTCCGCGCGACCCCCTACATTGTGAAGAAGGGCGGCACCCTGTTGATCGTGAAGGTTGGCGTGGCCGTTGTCCTCGGCCTGATCTTCGGCCGCATTTTGGGAGAGACGCCGGTCGCAGCTGGTATGTTCGCGGGTGTCTCGACGCTCGCGATCGTCGCCGCCATGAACGACACCAATGGCGGTCTCTATATGGCATTGATGGGCCAATATGGACGTCCGCGTGACGTCGGCGCCTATACCGTCATGTCGCTGGAGAGCGGTCCTTTCCTCACCATGATCACTTTGGGCGTCGCCGGCCTCTCGGCATTTCCATGGCAGACCCTCGTGGGCGCTATCCTGCCTCTGGTGGTGGGTATGATCATCGGCAATCTCGACAGAGAGATGCGCGACTTCCTGAGCCGCGCGGTGCCTGTGATGATCCCGTTCTTCGCCTTCGCGCTCGGCGCCGGCCTCGATCTGTCGAAGGTTTGGCAGGCCGGCCTGCTCGGCCTCGGCATGGGAGTGGCCGTGGTGGTCGTGACCGGCATCCCGCTGTTCCTCGCCGATCGCATCACTGGCGGGAATGGTGTCGCGGGTGTTGCGGCGGCCTCGACGGCCGGTAATGCGGCGGCCGTCCCGGCGATTGTCGCCGCGGCGAATCCGGCCTATGCGGACGCGGCGCGGCCTGCGACTATCCTCGTCGCGGCGTGCGTCGTGGTGACCGCAATCCTCGTGCCGATCGTCACCGCCTGGACAGCCCGCGTTGTTGGTCGCGACGTCGAGGAGCCTGCGGAAGAGAACAACGTGGCTTCTGCCGGCAAGATGACCCCCGCGGCGCGCTCGGTTGTCACTGAGGCAAGTCACTGACACAAAGTCACCGAAGCAGGTCGCTGAAGATGGCCCCTAAAGCGCTTTCGAGCGAAGTGGATGCCGGTTCGCGTCAGGAAAACGCATCAAGCCAAAGCTGGCTGATCGTCGCTGACGATCTCACCGGTGCCGCGGACTGTGCGATCGCCTTCGGCAGAAGGGGGCGCGCGGCTGCGGTGACGTGGGGTGAGATGACCGACGCATCGGGCTACCAGCTGCCCGTCCTGGCCTACGATGCCGCGAGTCGAGGCCTTTCGGCCGGGGCCGCTGCAGCCCGCCATGCCGATGTGCTGGCGCGCCTGGGCGAAGGCGGACGTATTCTCTTCAAGAAGATTGACTCGACGCTGCGGGGGCAACCTGCAGCAGAGATTGCAGCCGCGCTTGCGCATCTCAAGTCACGGTCGGGTCCGGCCTTCGGCGTGTTCGCGCCGGCCTTTCCGGCCACCGGCCGCACCACCATCGACGGGCGTATCCTGGTCAAAGGCCGCCCCCTCGAGGAAGCCGAGGTCTGGCGCCGCGACCACACCTACCCGAACGCCGATCTTGTCGACGTTCTCGCGACCGCGGGCGTCCGCGGTAAGAAGGTCAAGCTCGCTGCCGTCCGCGGTGGCGATCTCAAGGCCACGTTCGCGAGGCTCGCCCGGGAGGGCGACGTGGTCGCGGCCTGCGACGCCGAGACTGAACACGATCTGCGTTTGATCGCGCGGGCGAGCCTGCATGCTTCGCCTGCAACCTTCTTCATCGGCAGCGCGGGCCTCGCGCACGCCCTGGCCGGCCTCGAAGCCAGCCATGCCATCGAGCCATTGCGCATTCCGACGAGCGCTTCCGGCACCCTGATCGTGGTGGGCTCGCTCGCCGGCGCATCTCGCGCCGCCGCGCGCGAGCTCGATGCGACCGGCACCGTGGCGCATTTCCCGGTCGCGCCGGAGACGCTGCTCAACGATGGTGCCGGCAGGGCGGCGCTCGCTGCGGACGTGATGAAACGACTTGCCGGCGGCGGCGATACACTGGTTGAGATCATGGTGGATGATCACCCCGACATGTCGCTCGGCCCGCAGCTCGCCAAGGGGCTCGCCGACGCTCTTGAGGCCGTCGCACCCGCGATCGGCGCCTTCGCTGCGACCGGCGGAGAAACCGCGGCGGCGATGCTGTCGCGCTTCGGCGTCAACGGCATCCGTCTTGCCGACGAGATCGAGCCGGGCGTGTCGCTCGGCCTTACTCTTGGCCGATTGTCTGTTCCGATCGCCACCAAAGCGGGCGCGTTCGGTGACGAGAACAGCCTCATCCGCATCAGCGAGCGGCTTCGCGCCGTCCGAACCAGAGGAAGTTTCACATGACTCGTCCGACCATTGCGATCACCATGGGAGATCCGGCCGGTATCGGGCCCGAGGTGATCATGAAGGCGCTGGCGCAGCCGCAGGTGCAGGCGATCTGCAATGCGCTGGTGATCGGCGACTCCAACCGTCTGCGCAAGGCCGGTCAGATCGTCGGCGTGCCGCTCAAGGTCGATGCGTTGAGCGACGCGAAGCAGGCGAATTTTGCGTCGAAGGCCGTGCAGTGCGTTGACCTGAAGCTTGTGCCGGACGATCTGCCGTTCGGCAAGGTGTCTGCGACGGCAGGTGAGGCGGCCTATCGCTATATCGAGAAAGCGGTGCAGGTGGTGCAGGCAGGGCTCGCGCGGGGCATCTGCACCGCGCCGCTTTCGAAGGAAGCGCTCCATGCGGCCGGCCACAAATATCCCGGCCATACCGAGCTCCTGGCGCATCTGACCGGCACGCCGGAAGTGTCGATGATGCTGGTGTCGCCGAAACTCCGCGTCATTCACGTGACCACGCATATCGGCCTGCTCGATGCGATCGAGAAGATCGAGCCGGGCCTCGTCGAGCGTGTCATCGCACGCGGACATGACGTACTGGTGCGCGCCGGCATCGCCAATCCGAAGATCGGCGTCTGCGCCATCAATCCGCATGCCGGCGAGAACGGGTTGTTCGGTCGCGGCGAGGAAGCCGCGAAGATCACGCCGGCCGTGGAAGCCTGCCAGCGCAAGGGCTGGGACGTGCGCGGCCCCCTGCCTGCCGACACGCTGTTCTTCCTGGCCGGCCGCGGCGACTACGACATGGTGGTCGCGATGTATCACGATCAGGGCCATGGACCCATCAAGGTGCTGGGGCTGGAAGCCGGTGTGAACATCACTGTTGGTCTGCCGGTGATCCGCACCTCGGTCGATCACGGGACCGCCTTCGACATCGCAGGCAAAGGCATTGCCGACGAGCGCAGCCTGATCGAGGCGCTGCGGCAGGCGGTCGATCTAGCGCCGAAGGAGGCGGTTTGAGGGGGCTGCGCGGGTTCCTCAGGATGACGAGCGAGATGCGCGTTGAGCACTGACATTGCGGGGCCGATGCATCGTGGTATCCGTCGGCCGTGCCGCGAAGCCGATACGTCGAGTTCGGTTGACGGCAATGAATCCGGGGGCTGAGGTTCGATGTCGATGCGCAGCAAGGAGCGTCACGCTCGTCTGTTGGAAGCACTGAACGCGGGAGAGATCGATGTCGATGATCTCGCGCGGCGCTTTGACGTCTCCGCTTCCACCGTGCGGCGCGACCTCCAGCATCTTTCCAAGAACAATGCCGTGCGCCGCACCTATGGCGGCGCCATTCTCACCGCCCACGCGAACGAGACGACGCTCGAGCAGCGCCTCGCGGTTCAGGGCAAACAGAAGCAGGCCATCGCGCGCGCGGCGATCGATCTGATCGAGGATGGCGACACGCTGATACTCGATGCCGGCTCGACAGTCGCAGCCTTCGGCCGACTGCTGCAGCAGCGGCGGCTGCGCATCATCACCAACAATCTTGCGCTGCTGCCTTTCCTCGCCAAGGCTCCGAGCATAGAGCTTGTGGTGCTGGGCGGCGCGCTGCGCACCACCAGCATGAGCACCATGGGTCCGCTCGCCAATGAGGCGCTGCGGCGCATGACCGCGGACCACGCCGTCATGAGCGCCGACGGCGTGGTGAATGGCCGTGGCCTGTGCGAAGCGGATCTCGAACAGGTTGCACTGAAGTCGCTGATGATGCAGCAGTCGAAGGAAGTCATCGTTCTCGCCGACGCCAGCAAGCTCGGCCGCGCAGAACAGATGGCCTGGGCGCCGCTGCCGCCCCGCTGGACTCTGGTGACTGATGTCGGCGCATCTGAGCAGCAGTGCAAGCGTCTCGCCGATGCGGGAGCGCGCGTGATCGTTGCCAGCGTTCGCTGAGCCGGCATCGCAATTTTTCGCGTGATTGGAGAAAGATATCGACCCGAGGCAGGGTTGCGATAAGGAATCGCCGAACTGGAGCGCAATGCGGTCAAGTTGAATGGCCATATGCCAGGTTGCGAAGCGTCCGCCAAAGCCTGTGCTGCGACAGGATTGTCGTACCTGGAATCCGGCCGTTGCAGATCTGTCAGAAAAACATACAAAACATGGAAACGATTTGCCTATCGTCTGAGTAAGCCAATCCCCAAGGTGGGATCTGGACGGCAGCCGCCGCCTACAACAAAAGTGCGTGAATGCCGTATTTTGGCGCGCAAAGCGCCCCAAGCCTATCAGGCAATGCAAATACTAAGATCGTGCGACGAATGCCTACTTTCAGCTGGATAAGCCAAGTGGTGCGACCAGCAAGCGTGCCGCTGGCGAGCTCCTCTTCTACGCCGTGCCGCTGACGAAGGGCAAATACGACACGGTTCAGGAGTTCAGGTTTGGGGGTGGCACCTCGTTCCAGTTGGACGCCCGCCGCTGCATGTCGAGAGAGGATCGCGTCTATCTAGGAGAGAGCCCGTCCAATGCCACGCTCACAATGAGCAGGCGGCGCGCCAGCATCGATGTCGATGCCAGTGTCGGAGAATTGGGCACGCGGAGCTGCGCGGCTGCGGCCTTGCCGTGCGGGGGCCGGACGATCGCGGTCGCGGCGCCAGAGCACCGCCTGGCGCTCCGCGCAGCCTCGCACCGCGCTGGCGGCCCTTAGTTCATCATCGCAAGCACCGGACGCCGGCCTTCGCTGGACTCGATGATGCCGGGGAGATCGGTGGCCTCGCCGGCGATCATGCCCGACATCTGCCAGAACAGGTACGCAAGGCGAGATAACACTATCCGCTCGCGCTCGGCAGCAACGGTGCCGTCAGGAATCGTCACGGTCTCCAGGCCGACCACCTTCTTGAAATCCGGCCAGATCACCATCGATTGCGCGATCACGGAGTAGCAGCGCGGATCGTCGTCGCTCTCGTCACACGCCGACGGCAAGCCCGGATATTGCACCGGCGCGGCGTAGAACTTGTAGGCGCCATAACCGAGCTGGAGCAGCAGCTTTTCGGGAACTGCGACATCGGCCGCAAAGGATATCAGCCGTGCTTCGTTCAGCACGTCAGGCTCGATCGCGCTGAGGTCCGATGCGCGGAGCGCCGAGCAGAAGGAGAGATCGCGATTGTGCTCGCGGAGCAGATTGGCCAGCGGCTGCTGTTGTTGCACGGTGTCGGTGAGCAGGATGATGGTCTTGAGCATCTCGGATCTCCGTCAGGGGAAAAGTCGGCGTGCGGACATGACCGCGTCGTCGGAAGCGTGGGCGGCGAAGAAGTCGTTGGTGATGCGCTGTCCCGGCGCGATCTCCAGGACGCAGTAGCGCGCCTGCGCGGCGGCCTCGCGCGCGGCGCCGACGTCGTCCTGCCAGGCGCAGAGCGACAGCTCGAGCCGGCCGTACCCGCCGCAATCGGCGGCATAGGCGCCGGTCACGGCCTCCACAGTCGCGGCCACCGCGCCGGCATCGCTGGCCGAGACGTTGCGCAGGATCACGGCGATGCCGTTGCCGGTCCCGGCTTTCGAGGTCATCACCATGAAGGCGTCGCGGGCGCCAGTGCGTCCGGCGCGACGGGCGGCACGAACCATGCTCGCAAAGCCAAGATCGGGGCCGAGCTCCAGCGTCGTCGTCTGCTGGTCATGCAGGATCGTGGCGCGCGAGGCGCCGAGGTCGCCTTTTAGTGCGTGATAGGATCGCGGCAGCCATACGGTGTCGAGCGGCACCTGCGACGACGTCAGGCTCCAGGCCTGGTCGAGCAGATAGCCCTCCCAGATCGCGGGATAGGACGCGGCGAGCTGCTGCCATGTGCGCAGCATCATCTCCGCAGCTTTGGTGCGGCCGAGATAGAGCGTGCGCGCCGACATCTCCCAGCGATTCCACTTGTGCAAGGCCACGTCGCAGCCGAGGAAGGACGGCAGCAGCGGCGCCTCGCGCACCACGGCGCCGGCTTCGACGAACAGCAGCGGCTCGCGATATTTGGTCCACGTCCGCATCATGAACTCGGCCTTTTCGAAGCAGAGGATGCGGTCGCTGAGCTGGGCTTCGATCGGCTCGATGTGGCAGGCGAGGTCAAACCGCTCGAGCGAATGCCGGAGTGCGAAGGCTGCGGTTGCGTCGCCGCCGCGCGGATAGCAGGAGACGATCCGCGGACGCAGGGGAGATGAATCGGCGGCAGAGAGGAATTTCGACCAGCCGATGCCGCCCCACCACATCTCGTGCGGTCCGTCCGAGCCGCAGGGGCCGACAGTGCCGAACTCGGTCAGCTTCGACTTGAGGAAGTCAAAGCCCGGATTTTCGCTTCTGGGAATGACGACGGCGCAGCCGGGCGTTAGCGAGCGGTAGAACAGCTCGGCGGCCGCGCCGCTTGGCGGCTCCCGAAGAATGATGACGCCGTTGCGCCGCCCCTCGTTTAGCCCATCGAGCGTCGGCGCACCGTATCGGCTGACCAGCCAGGCCAGACGGTCGTGCTGGGCCTCGCCGAGCCGGATGCCGCCGGATTGCAGGAGCCGATCAAGATTCGCGTGCGTCTCGTCGGTCAATTCCGTGCCCCTCGCGTCGCCAGCCCTTGACGTCGCCGGGCCCTGGACTTCAACGGCCCGGGCAGTGCGATCAGGCGCACTATTTGGGGACGGAGCCGAGCGGCGTGATTGCGACGGAGTAGACCGCGATCTCCTGCGCCATCGGGGCGACCGGGATCAGCAGGCAGCCGTCCCCGTCTTCGGTGCTATAATGCGCGCCGTTCCGCTGCAGGCCCGCATAGACCAGGCTGTCGGCGGCGATGCCGATCGCGTCCTGGCTCTCGGCAGCATCGCGTACCGTGTCGGCGGACTGGATGGTCACGCCGTGCACCAGGCCTTCGGCAGCGAATTTCGCCAGCGGCAGCGCGATCGTGGTGATGCCTATGGCGCGCGAGAGCGGAATGCGCAGGCGCAGCTCACCGAGGCCGGTGCGGTGAACGGTCACCGCCTCCAGCGTCGCTTCGCCATTGCCGCGGAACAGGCCGATCTGGACCCGATCGCAAGGGCTCTCCCCGAAGACGTTAGCGGGCAGGCGGTTCGCGCCGAACAGCGCATAGAGATAAGCATGGGACGGCGATAGCCGCGCAAAGCTGCCTGCGAGCCACATCGGCGGCGCCGATGCCGTGCAGGCGGCTGAGAGACCGCGGGCGGTGATCTGCCGACGGATGAAGTCGCCGTCGATCATTGACGCCAGCGCATGGGTGCCGAGATTGACGTCGTGCTTCAGTTCGCCGAGCAGCGCCAGCTCGTCATCGTCGGGCAGCAGCAAGAGGCGCGCCAAGGTTGCCGCGCACCAGCGCGCGGCGACGTCGGGTGTCGCATAGGGGCTCAGACAAAAATCGAGGGCGACGTGTTCGGCGGTTTCTGCAAAGGCGAGAGCGCCGGCCTGGATCTCGGCGGCCAGCGCGATCTGGCTTTCGGGGCGCGGATTGATCTCGCGCAGCACCTGGTTGCCGTCATAGTCACGCACCGAGCCGTCGGCGGAGCAGCAGATCTGTTCCAACAGTGCGACGTTGCGGATCAGCATGCGCTTGACGTGAGGGGTGACCACGAGGTCGGAGATGAATCCTTCGGCGCTGTCCTCCTCGGCGAGCTCGTCGAAGGCGTCGTCGAGCGACATCAGATAGGCGCCGTGGAGGCGGATCCCGATGCCTTCGAGGTCGAAGATGCGACGCAGCGCCTTCTGCACGCTGCCGGAATAGCCGAGATCGGCGAGGACGAGATCGGTGCAGTCGTCGAACCCGGGTACGGCTTGACGCAGATAGGCGAGCAGCCGCGCGCGCAAGCCTGCGGCAAGTTCGACGATTTCGGCTGGATTCATCAGTCCCGGAAGCGCCTCGGCGAGTTCCTCGCCGGAAGCGATCCCGTCCGGGAAGCCGGCAAAGAACGCGGCGACCCTCGCTGGCATGATCTTGAGCATGTCGCCGAATGTCGACGCGTCGATCTTGAAGACCTTGCGGAGGAGATCGACGAGCGGCTGCATCGTGTCCGCCGAGGCGATCAGGCTGACGCGGCGGTTGATCTCGATATAGGCCGATGTGGTGCCGTGAAGCTGCTGCCAGATCTGGTGCGACAGAAAGCCGTCGCGGCCAAGGAAGCCGAGAACAACCGTCCGTCCTGGGCCGGAGGCCGCTTCACAGCGCCGGGCGATAAAAGCGTCGAATGCCGTCATCACCGGGCCGAGCACGGTCACGCCGAGGTGGAAGGCCGGCGACCTCTCGGCGCTGCGTGCGGCCACCATGCGCCGCAAGGTGCGTGCGCCGTGGTCGAGCCGCGACGGCGCGCCCTGGCACAGGAGCTCGAACAGGGCGGTCTCGCGTTGAAAGGTCGACGCCAGTTGTGGCGTGGCCTGCGGATAATAGCGGGGGCGGATGCCGTGGCGCTTCGCCCCACTGATGTCGGCCTTCTCGTTGTCGCCGACGTGAAAGGAGGAACCGGCGTCGATACCCTGCTCCGAGAGATATCTGGCGAACAAGGTTTCGCTCTTGCTGCTGCCGTGGTCGCAAGACGCATAGAGGAAGTCCCATGTGAGCCCGGGACTGCAGGCCCGCAGCAACCGCGCCAGCCGGTCGGAGTCCCAATAGGTGTCGGAGATGAAACCGACGCGACGGTTCGTGCGCTTAATTTCCATGTATTGCCGAAGCATGTCGGGGTTGGCGCGGCAGAGCTCGAGCTCGGCTGCGAATTCCGATTCGACCAGATCGTTCAGGTCGCGTCGCGAAAGGTCGAACAGCCTGAACGGAAAACAGGAATAGATCTCCGCGATGTGCACTTCACTCGTGCCGCGAGTTTCTTTTGCCGTCCGGCGCGCACGCGCTTCGGCCTGGATGCGATGCTGAACGAAACTCGTGGAAACACTGGGACAAGAACTTGAAATGCCGGAAAGCTCGTAAGTCCTTTCAAATACGCCATCCGGCGTCGCGCAGGCGCGAAGCAGAAATGTATCGAAAACATCGAATGACCAAGCAGAAACAATTTGCGTGCGGCGCTCCGTGCCACTCGTTGCGATCTTCATGCTGCAATTCCCCGTCCACCAGGACGATTAACGTGCGCATGTGTCGAGTCAGGCGCCACGTATACGAAAAAAGTTCACGCGCGATTCGAAATCGCGTTCGTCGCGACTGACAGATTCAAAAAAATCGCTAGGTTCGCAAAAGGTGATTCGGAAAAAATTGCCGCGTGCAGAAGTCGTCTCGCGTTCATTCACACTCGGAAACAATTGTCTCTTCATGCACCAGTCGCGTGTCGCGTCTGATCACCTAGTGCCGCGTAATGTCAGCGTTTTTCTCTCGATGACATCTGCTCAGGATGAACGATCCGCCATGACGCGAGACGATGTGATGATTGCAGGTGCGACGCGCAAGATGATCGTGCGACCGGCAATTATTGCCCGATACTCGGCAAAAATGACCAGGTAACATCTTGAAAAGCAACGGAAATTCACCGCCTGGATTGCTTTCGTCCCGCGTTCAACGATTGGAAGCCGTGTGGCATGGGCGCCGCGGGCATTGCGGGTTGGAGGTTGCGGGATGAGTTACGCTGCTGATGTCTGGGCTCCCGTCGAGGCCGAGATCGCGACGACGGTGCCGGCCCAAGAGACGGTGCCGATGATGCCGTCCGCGCCGCTCGTGCCGGGCGGGCCGCCTGATGTCGCCGATGTCGTCTACGACGAGGACAGCGAACTCCTGGACAGGCTCGCTACCGGCGATGAGGTCGCATTCCGCATGCTGGTCGAGCGTCACATCGATCGCGCCTATGCCATTGCGCTGCGTATCGTCGGCAACACCGCGGACGCCGAGGACGTGGTGCAGGATTCCATGCTCAAGATCTGGAGTCATCGCGGACGTTGGCAGCACGGCCGCGCCAAATTCTCGACCTGGCTCTACCGCGTCATCTCCAACCGCTGCATCGACCTGCGTCGCAAGCCGCGCACCGAGAACGTCGAGGCCGTGCCGGAAGTCGCCGACAAACAGCCCGGCGCCGTCGAGCTCATCGCGCGCAATGAGCTGAACGACGCGCTGGAGCTCGCGATGCAGCGCTTGCCCGAGCAACAGCGCATCGCGGTGATCCTGTCCTACCACGAAAACATGAGCAACGGCGAGATTGCCCAGGTTATGGATACGACCGTCGCCGCCGTCGAGTCGCTGCTCAAACGCGGCCGTCAGCAGCTGCGCCAGCTCCTGCGCAAGCACGAGCGCGACATCCGCACCGCGTTTACCGACTGCTAACCATAAAAATCGCCTCGCGAAGATTTTCGCGCCTGATCTCCTCGTGCTCCGCCGTTTGAGCGAACGGACGGGGCTGCGGTCCGCGTCGTCGTCAGTCGATTTCAACGATGCGGCACGCCATGCCCATCAGCACAGGAGCTTTCAATGCCCGCAATCAACACCAATACCGCCGCCAACGCCGCGGTCCGCTATCTCAACATCAACGCCGCGCAGGAGAGCAGCTCGCTCTCGAAGCTGTCGAGCGGATCGCGCATCACCTCGGCATCCGACGACGCCGCGGGCCTTGCGATCTCCACGCGCATCTCTTCGGACGTCACCACGCTTCAGCAGGCTGCGACCAACGCCTCGCAGGCGACCGCGATTCTCCAGACCGCCGACGGCGGCGCGTCGAACATCTCGGACATTCTCGCCCGCATGAAGTCGCTGGCGTCCGAATCCGCGTCGGGCACCGTGACCGACTCCAGTCGCGCCTATATCCAATCGGAATTCTCTCAGCTCAACGCCCAAATCGACTCGATCGCGACCGGCACCCGCTATTCCGGCCAGAGCTTGCTCGATGGATCCAGCGTGTTCTCGTCCGGTGTGTCCGTGCTGGTCGGCTCGGACGGCTCTGACACGATCGATATCCAGTTGACCAGCCTGACCGCGTCCTCTCTCGCTGTCTCCACGCTCGACGTCAGCACTCAGTCCGGCGCGACGTCGGCGCTCGATGCCATCGATACTGCGATCGACACCGTTTCTGCCGCGCGCGCCTCGATCGGCGCTCAGGAATCGCGGTTCAACTTCTCGTCGGATTCGATCTCGACCCAGACGCAGAACCTCCAGGCGGCAAACTCCGCGATCGAGGACGTCGACATCGCGTCCGAGCAATCCAAGTTGTCTTCGGCCGAAGTGAAGACACAGGCTGCCGTGTCGGCGCTCGCCGCGGCGAACCAAATGCCCCAGTACTTGCTCCAGCTGCTGAACTGATGATGATCCGGGCGGGTCGGCATGAGGCCGGCCCGCTCACTACCAGGGAATAGGCAACCAAAGTGGCCAGCGTCAGCTCAACCAGCAGCGCAAGCTCGGGTGTCACCGTCACCACGAGCGGGTCGACCAATTCGAGCAGTATCGACTGGTCAGCGCTGATACAGTCCGCCGTGGACGCGAAGACCGCGCAGGCGGATACGATCTCGACCACGATCACGAACAACGAGGCCAAGATCGCGGCCTATCAGACGCTTCAGAGCGATCTGCAGACGCTGTATTCCGGCTTGTCGTCACTGTCCACCGCGGTGGTCAATTCGCTCTCCACCAGTGCATTCGCGACGCGCGCGGCGAGCATCAGCTCGACCGGAGACGTGAGTGCCTCCTCGGCGCTTTCCATGACGATCAAGAACGGGGCGGCGATCGGCGACCATACATTGACGATCAGTCAGCTCGCGGCCGCACAGAAGGTGGTCGGCACCTCGCAATCGAGCCAGACCGACGAACTCGGCTATTCCGGCACGTTCTCCATCGGTTTGGACGGCGAGGCTACGTCCGATATCACCATCACCAGCACGATGTCGCTTCAGGACGTCGTCGATGCCATCAACGCCCAGACCTCGACGACCAACGTCCAGGCCTCGATCGTACAGGTCTCCAGCACGTCCTTCCAGATGGTGCTGACAGGCACGGAGGATGCCGCCGACATCACCTATTCGAGCACGTCCGGCGACGATATCCTGAACAAGCTCGGCGTGACCAACAGCTCTGGCAGCTTCACCAACGTCATCCAGGAGGCGCAGTCGGCCGAATTCACGCTGGACGGCATCTCGATGACCCGCGAGACCAACGACATCACCGACGTTCTGAGCGGGGTCACCTTCAGCCTGCTCCAGGCGACGCCGGACGGAACCTCGCTGAACATCAGTATCGAGACCGACACCAGCCAGATCCAATCGGCGCTGGAGACCTTCGTCACCAACTACAATGCCTTTCGCGACGAGGTCATCGCCCAGCAGGCGACCACGACCGACGGCACCGCAGACTCGAGTGCGGTCCTGTTCGGCGACGGAACCATGCGCAACATCATGGACGCGCTCCAGAACGCCCTCAACAGCACCGTCGGCGGCATGACGATGGCCGATCTCGGCCTGTCCTTCAACGAGAGCAATGAACTCGAGCTCGACACCAGCACGTTGTCGGAGATCCTGAGCACCAACCTGAGCGGCGTGACCAAGCTGCTGTCGGCGCAAACCACGACGTCGTCGAGCCAGCTCAGCGTCGTCAACACCGGGACGTCGCCGCAATCCTTCACGCTGGAACTGACCGTCGATTCCGACGGCAACCTGTCCTCGGCCTCGGTCGGCGGCGACTCCTCGCTGTTTACGGTCAGCGGCACCACGATCATCGGCGCGTCCGGCTCGATCTATGCCGGCATGGCCTTCACCTATACCGGCTCGACTTCGCAGTCGATCACGGTCACTTCGAGCACGGGGATTGCATCGCAGATCTACCAGCTTGCGAAGGACTATTCGTCATCGACCGGCGCGCTGCAAACGCAGATCACCAGCTTGACGACGCGCGACGACGAGCTCCAGCAAAAGGTCGATGATATCAACAGCGCCGCGGCGACGCTGCAGTCGCAGCTGCAGACGCAGTACGCGAAATACCAAGCCGCGATCGAGAGTGCGAACAGCACGCTCGACTATCTCAAGGCCCTGCTCAACAGCTCGAGTGATTGATGATGCAAAATCAGATGGCGTACAGGGCGAACCAGGCCTATCGGGGGACGGCAATGACCGTGCCGCCGCTCAAGGCGGTCTCGATGCTGCTCGGCGGCACGATTATCTCTCTCCAGAGATCGCTCGCCGCCCAGGAGGCGAGGCGTTTCGAGGAAGGGCACGAGCACCTGATGAAGGCGACCGCGATCCTGCGTGGGCTCAGCCACAATCTCGATTTCGCCAAAGGCGGCGACGTGGCGGAGCGTCTGTTCCAGACCTACCACGCGATGATCCTGGCGAGCCACAAGGCCTATGGCCGTCCGCACGCTCGCCAAAGTTTCGGCCGCATCATCGCCGGGCTGACCGAACTGCGGGAGGCCTGGGAGTTCGTCGACGCGACCGTGCGGGGCGGCAAGCCTGGACCGGCCGATTCGGCCCGCAAGGGCTGAAGCTGCCCGCTGCTCCGCGACGGGGAGAGGGCGGGCATCGGAACGGTCGCCGTTTCCACCGCTTTCCGTAGTGCTGCGGGCACATTTGGCGGGCGAAGCCGCTGAAATCCGGTTTCCGCCGCGCTTGCAATGCTTTATGACGGCCTGACCGAGGCGGGATCGGCGGGCGATGGACGTCACCGAGTTTGAGGAACTGATCGATCGGCTGGGCGAGGATGTCTCCCTCTGGCCCGGCGATCGGCGCTTGGCCGCCGAAGAGCTGCTGTCGCGGTCGTCCGCCGCGCAAGCCCTGCTGGAACAGGCGCGCGCCCTGCGCCTCGCGCTCGCGGCACCGCCGGTGCGCGCGCCGGCGGGCCTCGCCGACCGCATCGTCGCTGCGGCCGCAAGAATGAAAGATGACGCCGCCGAGCCGCGCACCGAAGGCGAGACGGCGGGGAGCTGAGCGCTCTGCTCTCAATCGTCGCTTCCTTCGCCGCCCTTGCGTCAGGACAATCGCATTTGGGAGTTTTTCCCGCGGCCATCCTTCGAGACGCCCGCTTTGGGCGGGCTCCTCAGGATGAGGGCGGAGCACGCGGCAGCAATTTCGATGAGCGCTGATGCTGATGAGCCTCGTCCCGAGTTTCCAGCGCCGAAATGGAGAGGAAGCGCGTAAGCGCCGTCTAGAAGGACGAGGCGTGCGCGCAGGCCGCCGCCACAAGTCATATGCGTTTGCCCTGACCCGCGGGCGGGGCGATGGAGTGCACGGCCACCCCCCGCGCCAAATCAACTTGAACTCACTGCTCTTTGAGACTTGCACACGGCAGATTTTGCCGTGTCGAAAGCCGTTCTCGCGCGCGTGAATCGCCGCCCGAATCTGCGCGGCCAGCCGTTTCATCAGCACACCAATTTCGAGCGCCGCGAGCCGACATCTGCTCGCCGGCAGCAAAGACGCCGGAGTCTCCGATGACCGTTTCCGCCGTGAGTTCTGCAACGACTGCGACCACCACGACATCGTCGTCGTCGAGCACGTCGTCCAACTCGACGCTGACATCCGACGATTTCCTGAGCATTCTGGTCAGCGAGCTGCAGAACCAGAATCCGCTGGATGCGACCTCGACCACCGACCTCGTCAATCAGCTCACCTCCTACGCCAATTTCACCTCGCAGCAGTCGATCAACTCCAACTTGTCGTCGCTGGCGAGTTCGTTCTCGAGCCTCGTGACGCTGAACTCGGTGAACTACATCGGCCACACTGTCGAGGCGAAGTCCGATACGGCGACCTTGAGCAACGGTTCGGCGACCTATGGCTACTCGCTGTCGTCGACCGCTTCGGACGTCTCGATCAGCATCTCGGATTCCTCCGGCAACGTCGTCTACACCGGCACCGGGACGGGAAATGCGGGTTCGAACACCTTCACCTGGGACGGCAAGGATTCTAGCGGCAACCAGCTCTCCGATGGCGGCCAGTACAGCATCTCCGTGACGGCGACGGACACCGCCGGCAACTCGGTCCTCAATTACACGACCGTCACCGGCACGGTGACCGGCATCGACACCTCGACGTCCACGCCCTCGCTCACGGTGAACGGCGTCGCGGTCAGCGCCGCCAACATCCTCGGCGTCACATCCTGATCTCACATCCTGATTTCCTCGGAGCTTCATCATGAGTCTCACCGGCGCATTGTCATCGGCGATCTCGGCGCTCAGCGCCCAGAGCCAGTCCCTGTCGATGATCAGCGACAACATCGCCAATTCCGACACGACCGCCTACAAGACGACGTCGGCGATGTTCGACGCGCTCGTGACCGCCTCCAGCAATACGACCTCCTACGCCTCGGGCGGCGTCACGGTCTCGGGCCGTTCCAACATCACCCAGCAGGGCCTGCTCGCCGCGACCTCCAACGCCACCGACGTCGCGATCCAGGGCTCGGGCTTCTTCGTGGTGACCGACGCCAAATCGGGCGGCACGGTCGCCTACACCCGTAACGGCGCCTTCACCACCGACAATGCCGGCTATCTCCAGAACAACGGCTACTACCTCGAGGGCTGGCGCACCGACGCGGACGGCAACGTCGTCGGCAGCGAGTCGGCGAGCAATCTGGAGGCCATCAACACCCAGGTCGCCTCGACCAGCGGCAGCGCCACCACAAAGACCACGATCGAAGCGAACCTGCCGTCGGATGCCGCGACCGGCGCCACCTACACCAGCTCGATGACGGTCTACGATTCGCTCGGCGCCTCGAATTCGATGCAGGTCACCTGGACCAAGACAGGCACCAACACCTGGAGCGCGAGCTTCGCCAATCCGACCTCGGCGTCGGATACCACGACTGCGACCGGAACGGCCTCGGGCACGATCGACATCACCTTCAACAGCGACGGTTCGCTCGCCAGTACCAGCCCGAATCCGGCCACCGTCTCGATCACCGGCTGGACCGATGGTGCGGCGAACAGCACCATCACCATGAATCTCGGAACCGCCGGCAAAACCGATGGCCTCACGCAATATGCGTCCGCCGAAACCACGCCGTCAGTCAACGTCACCAGCATCGACTCTGACGGCCTGTCCTACGGCAAGCTGTCGAGCGTCTCGATCGGTGACGACGGCCTCGTCAACGCGACCTATTCCAACGGCCAGACCATCGCGATCTACAAGATCGCGGTGGCGACCTTCGCCGATCCCAATGGGCTCGCCGCCTCAAGCAACGGCATTTATTCGGCGACCGTGACGTCGGGGAACGCCTCCTTGCAGGGCTCCGGCGAGAACGGCGCGGGCACGATCTACGGCAGCGAGCTGGAATCATCGACCACGGATACCTCCAGCCAGTTCTCGGACATGATCTCGGCGCAGCAGGCCTATTCCGCTGCGTCCCAGATCATCTCCACCGTCAACGAGATGTACGACACCCTGATCTCGGCGATGAGGTGAGCGATGCGCGGTGAGCAGGCGAACGCCGTTGGGGAGGCGCTGCTGCGCCGGCTCGAGCGGCTGATGGCACGGGCCGCAACCGTCAAGGGCAGCGACCGCAAGCAGTTGCTCGTTCTGCTCGACGACGTGGAAACGACACGGCGTGGCTTGGTACGGGAAGCCGCGGAGATCGACGGTGAGATGAGGCAGACGGCCGCCAGGACGGCCGCGATCGGCGCTTACCTGCGCAACTCGCAAGGCGGCCGCGGCAAACGGAATAACTAGAAGAAGGCGATGACCATGACTGTAGCCCAAGCCACAAGGACGAATGCCGTGAACGGCGATAGCAGGATCAAGTCGCTGATCACGCTGATCGACACCCTGACTGCATTGATCGCGGAGGAGAACGCGGAGCTTGCCAAGGGCCTGCCGGCCTCGCGCCTGAAGCAGGTCGACGAGAAGAACAAGCTGGCGGAGATCTTCGAGCGAACCGTGGCCGAGTGCGCGGCAGGCACGACCAGCCTGACGGTGCGGGACCGGATCCTGCGCGAGCAGCTGCTGGAGCGGATCCTGAGGCTGCGGGCGGCGATGGACGAGAATCTGGTGCGCCTGCGCGCGGCGATCGAGGCCAGCAACCGCCGGATCGAGGCCGTCATGCAGGCGATCCGTGAGCAGATCGTCGCCGTTTCGCCCTACGGCGCATCCGGTCGCGTCGCTGCCGCCCGTGCGGTGTCCAGCGGCACCAGCCGCAGCGCTTGACGGAAGGGGAGGCCGCCGTGTCGCTCGATATCGCTCGATCGGTCGCTTTCAGCGGGCTGTCTGCGACGTCCGTACAGATCAGCGTGACGTCGTCGAACATCTCGAACGCCGACACGACGGGCTATACTAGGAAGTCCGCGACCCAGTCGAGCAGCGTCACCAACGGCGTCGGCACCGGCGTCACGGTGACCGGCATCACCTCGACCGTCGACAAGCTGCTGTTGAAGTCGCTGGTCAGTGCGGATTCCGAGCTCGGCGCGGCCGACACCACCAACACCTACCTGACGTCGCTCCAGCAGCTCTACGGCTCGATCAGCAGCAGCGATGATTCCTCGTCCGGGACCTCGCTCGCCAACAGCATCGCCTCGCTGGAATCGGCGCTGTCGTCGCTGGCGAGCACTCCCAGCAGCGCCTCGCTGCAATCCAACGTCGTCAGCGCGCTCGACGACGTCGCGAGCCAATTGCGGGAGACCTCCAGCGGGATCCAGAAGCTCCGGTCCGACGCAGATCAGGACATCGCGTCCTCGATCGACGACGTCAACGCGAATTTGCAGCAGATCGCGGATCTGAACACCCAGATCAAGCAGATGGCCGCCTCCGGCCAGTCGACCGCCGACCTCGAGGACCAGCGCAACACCGCGCTTCAGGACCTCGCCTCGAAGATGAACATCAATTACTCCACCGCTTCGAACGGCGACATCCAGATCTACACCAAATCAGGCCAGGCACTGGTCGACAGTTCCGCACATACGATCAGCTACACGGCTGCGTCCAATGTGACGGCGTCAACGACGTATACCGCCGGCTCCTCGTCGAGCGGCTTCAACGCGATTACCGTGAACGGGGTGGACATCACCTCCCAGATCACCGGTGGGAATATCGGCGCGCTCATCACGCTCCGTGACGAGACGCTGCCGGACGCGCAGTCCCAGCTCGATCAGCTCGCGCAGCAGCTTGCGTCCGTGATGAACAACGTCTCGAACAGCGCCTCTTCGGTGCCGGCGCCCACCAGCCTGACGGGGACGACGGCCGTCACCAGCAGTTCTGCCCTGTCCGCCTCTGGCTCGGTGCGTATTGCGGCCACCGACCAGAGCGGCAACCTGGTCTCCTACGCCGATCTCGACCTGTCGTCCTACGCGACGGTCGGCGATCTCGTCACCGCCATCAACGGTATCTCCGGCTTGTCCGCCTCGGTCGATTCGGATGGCCATCTCTCGATCACGACGACCGGTTCTGGCAACGGGGTCGCCATCAACGAGATGACGAGCTCGGTCGGCAGCTCCAGCGAGGGGTTTTCCGAGTATTTCGGCCTCAACGATCTGGTGACGGGAACGAGCGCTTCGGACATCGCAGTCAACAGCAAGATTCTGTCCGGCACGAACGAGCTTCAGCTTGCGACACTGGACTCGTCGTCGAGCCCGACTGTCGGAAGCTCGGTACTGTCGTCCGGCTCCGCCACCGTGGTCAATGCCTTTTACGATGCGTTGACGGCCTCGCAGACGTTTGCATCGACGGGCAGGCTCGCCGCGAGCACCGGGTCGCTCGCCGACTACGCCTCGGCCATCGTCTCCGACGTCTCGAGCAAGGCTTCGCAGGCCTCCACGGATTACACCGCCAAGGAGACCGCGCAGTCGACCTATGCGAATTCGCTGTCGTCGCAGTCCGGCGTCAATCTCGACGAGGAATCGGCCAATTTGAGCACGCTCCAGAACAAATATTCGGCGGCGGCGGCGCTGATCCAGGCCATCAATTCCATGTATTCGGCGCTGCTCACCGCCGTGCAGTCGACGTAAGGGGGTACGATTATGGTCGCGATGAGGGTGGCCACCTTCGCCCAGTCGAACAGGATGATCGCCGATGCCATGCGCGTGGAGTCGGTCATGGCCACCAAGCAGATCCAGGAATCGACGGGCGTCGTCTCGACCGATTTCGGCGGCTACGGCGCGGACGCGCAGCACGTCATCAACCTTCAGGTCTCGGTGACGCGCGCGCAATCCTATATCGACGCGGCCACGCTCGCCGGCAGCAAGGTCCAGGTGATGTATTCGGCGGTCGGCTCGGTGACCGACATCCTCACGCAGCTGCGCTCCCAGCTCAGCGCGGCCTCGACGGGGAGCTCGACCGAGGTGAACTCGGCGATCAGCTCAGCCCAGCAGATGCTGGAGCAGATGGGCTCGCTGATGAACACGCAGTATGACGGCCAATACGTGTTCGCCGGCGGCAAGACCGACACGGCTCCGGTCGATCTCACGAGCTTCTCGTCCGGAACCGGCTCGACCACCACGTCGGACACCAGCTACTACAATGGCGGCAACGAGATCGCGTCTGTGCGGGTCGCTACCGACCAGACCGTGTCATATGGCATCACCGCCGACAATTCGGCGTTCGAGGAGGTGATGCGGGTGCTGAAGTTCGTGGCCAACAGCACGACGCTGTCGTCCTCGGACATCACCAGCGCGCTGGATCTCGCCAGCACGGCGCTCGACGACACCGCGGCCCTGCAGGCAAAGCTGTCCGGCGCCGCGTCATCGATCGAGACCGCGAGTGCTCGCCAGGCCGACTATAAGAGCTATGCCGAGACGCTGTCGAACGACCTCACCAGCGTCGACGTTGCCGCCATCACGGCGCAGCTCTCGACCTACGAGACGCAACTCACCGCATCATATTCGGCGCTCGGCAAGATACTGAGTATGAATCTTGCCAGCTATCTCAAATAGAACCAGCATCCTTGCAGGTCCTTTTCCGCTTCCCCACGACCTCGAAGAGTCCTTACTACTCGGTGTCGTGGGCAGATACCAGCCATCTTCAGGAGTCGGTAGCTGAGCGATAGCCTTGTCGCGGGGAGCAATGTGAATGTCGGTCATGGGGTTGGCGGTAGAGCCTCACTGCGAAATCGCTGTCGGAGAGGGCGCATGTTGCGACCTGTAAACGCGATCTCTCCAATGATGGATTGGAGCGATACGCCAATCTTTTCAATAGGTTAGGAGGCGGTGTGTGCGCGACGTGTGCACCGGGAGTTCAAAGAAGATCTAGCGACAACCTACGTGCTCTCGCGCGCCATTTCGAAGCAGCGCGACCGCGTGCCTCAGAATCCTGCAAGTATTTATCTTCGAATGTTTTTTGTTGATCCGTTGTCCTAGAGCAGATTCCGATCAAGTTGAACTGTATCCTGCTGCCGTGAAGTAGTTGGCGCATTCGGCAGGGGTGAATGCTCTGTAGGCGTCGGCAATCGCAGCTTCGAGGGTATCGACGGTCCTGGCTGC
>Ga0268296_1062_pt1 | contig 49781 bp, 45 predicted proteins | sample MetYM1_FD_191345 | JGI IMG/M metagenome (GOLD analysis project Ga0268296, IMG submission 191345) | Soil microbial communities from Anza Borrego Desert, Southern California, United States - Methylocaldum Y-M1 | ecosystem: Environmental > Terrestrial > Soil > Desert | place: USA: California... | reverse complement strand
CAGAAGCGCACCATCGAGGACACCTGGCGCCATATCGGTCACCTCGTCCAAGACATCCAGCCTCGCGAATGCGCAAACTACTTCGCAAGCGCCGGTTATGCTTCAATCAAAATGTGAAACGCTCTAGACCTTTTGCTGGGCTACCCCTCTCCCCCGCCCTCCCCCACAAGGGGGGAGGGAGCGCAGCGCCGTTGCGGCGCGCACCCGGGCCCAAGCCAGCAACGGCTCAGCGTGCAAACACCAGCGTGAGATTGTTCGCGGGCATCTCGACGGTATCGACAAGGCGAAGGCCTGCGCCTTTCGCCAGTGTCTCGACATCGCTGATATCGCGTACGCCCCAATCGGGATTGCCCTCGCGCAAGGAGGTGTCGAACACCGCATTGCTGAGCGCGGTGTGCTTGCCGTCGCGCTTGAAGGGGCCGTAGAGGAACAGCTTGCCGTCGGCGCGCAAGTATCGACCGGCGCCGGCGAACAGGCCTTCGGCCACGGCCCAGGGCGCGATGTGAATGACATTGGCGCAGAACACGGCCGCAAGGCTTGTCGGCCCCAGCCCGCTCTTCATCTCCGGACACCAGTCGGGATCGGTGAGATCGATCCGCAGGGGCGAGCGGATGTTCGGCAGGCCCGCATGCACCCGCCAGGCTTCGATGCTCCTGAGATGGCGCTGATTGAGGTCGCTCGGCCACCAGATCAGGTCGGGCGCGTGGCGGGCGAAATGAACCACGTGCTGACCGGTTCCGCTGCCGAGTTCCACCACGTTGCCGGTGCAGCCCGCGAGATACTTTTCCAGCGCGGCCCAGATCGGCTCGTGATTGCGATGAAAGGCCGGCGCATCGAGCCGGCCATCCGGCTCGACCCGTCCGCCATCCCTGCCAAATTCGACGACATATTCAGCCAAGTGACGTCCCCAATAATGTGAAACAGAAAACACGGTTTCAGGGCCAAACGGCCCGAGAATAATTTGCTAATTCCAGTCGATCCGATGAACGAACTATCTCATCGGTTGCAATGTGCGCGGGATATTAACTCCATTTTGCCGCGTGCATAGTGTTGATTGTCAGGCTCTCGCCTTTGTGCTTTTGAACCATTCCGCAAACGACATCATCGACATACCGCTCCGGACGATGCCTTGACCGTCTTTCCTTGCAAGCCCGCCCTGCTGGTTGCGCTGGCCCTTATCGCGGGCGCGGCTGCGGCCCCGGCGCGGGCGCAGTCGACCGTGGCCGCGGGCCAGAAGCTCGCCTTCGACCGCGGCAAGGGCAACTGCCTGACCTGCCACGTCATCAAAGGCGGTGATCTGCCGGGAACGATCGGGCCGGAACTGAAGGACATCAAGGCCAAATACCCCGATCGCAACGAGCTGTTCGCCATCATCTTCGACGAGACCAAGCGCAATCCGCAAACCATGATGCCGCCGTTCGGCCGGAACCGGATTTTGACCGAACAGGAGATCAACGCGATCGTTGATTTCCTGCAGACCCTGTAACGGCCGGCTGCCCCGGAGACTTGATATGACCACGACCACCGGCGCTCATCCGACGCGGCGCCTGATCCTTCAGGGCGCAGCCTCCGTCGCGTTGCTCGGCCTCGGCAATCTGCCGTTCGGCGCCGCTCCCGCGCGCGCCGCGGCCAACGACAAGTATCCGGAAGAGGCGTTCAAGCAGAAGAACGAGGCCGACGCGATCAAGGCCCTCTATGGCAGGACCGCGGAGCCGTCCGACAAGGTCAAGCTCGACGCGCCGGAGATCGCCGAGAACGGCGGCGTGGTGCCGATTTCGGTGACGACGTCGCTCGACAAGGTGACCTCGATCTCGTTCTTCGTGGCCGAGAACCCGAACGCGCTCGCGGCAAGCTACAGGATTCCCGAGGGCACGATCCCTGCCGTCGCCAACCGGCTGAAGATGGCCAAGACCACCAGATTGACCGCGATCGTGGAAGCCGACGGCAAGCTCTACAGCGCGACCAAAGAGGTCAAGGTCACCGTCGGCGGCTGCGGCGGCTAAGCGAGGCATTTCGACATGGCATCCAGCATTCGCGTGCGCGCGACATCCAACGGCGACATCACCGAGGTGCAGACGCTGATCCAGCACCCCATGGACACCGGCCTGGTCAAGGATTCCAAGGGCGAGCCGATTCCGGCGCACTTCATCCAGGAGCTGAAGTTCGAATGGAACGGCAAGGACGTCTTCGTCGCCGATTGGGGCACTGCGGTCTCCAAGGACCCCTACGTCAAGTTCAGCTTCAGGGGCGCCAAGAAGGGCGACGAGCTCAAGATCTCCTGGACCGACAACAAGGGGGCGTCGGATACGACGACCGCGAAGATCGCGTGATGAAACAGCGCGCCACCGTTTTGCTCGGCTCAGCCTTCGTCGCGCTCGCGACGCTCGCTTTCGCCGCAACGCGTGTCGTCGCGGCCGACAAGGTCGATCCCGTCGCCGATGCCAGGGCGTTCCAGAATTTCTTCTTCCAGAAGTTTCCGAACGTGAAGCACGAGGACTTCGTCAACGGTCCTTATTCCATGAACGAGGACATGAAGCGGCAGTGGCAGGAGAAGGAGGAATTCCCGCCCTACGAGTTCGCGCTCGATGCCGGCAAGGAGATGTTCTCGACCCCCTTCAAGAACGGCAAGACCTACGCCGACTGCTTCCCGAACGGCGGCATCGGGATCCGACAGAATTATCCCTATTTCGACGAGAAGGAAGGCAAGGTCGTCACGCTGGAGCTCGCACTCAACCGCTGCCGCGAGACCAATGGCGAAGCGCCCTATTCCTACGTCAAGGACGAGATGGCCTCGCTCACCGCCTACATGGCCTATACCTCGCGCGGCAAGCCGATGGACATCAAGATTCCCGACGATCCCCGTGCGCTGGCGGCGTACGAGAACGGCAAGCGCTATTTCTACACCCGGCGCGGCCAGATGAATTTCTCCTGCGCCAGCTGCCATGTGCAGAGCCCGGGTGAGCGCATCCGTGCCGAGACCCTGGCACCGGCGCTCGGCATCCTCAATGCGATGCCGATCTACCGCTCCGAATGGAGCGGCATGGGCACCACCAGCCGCCGCTTCGTCACCTGCAACAGCCAGACCCGCGCGGTTCCGCTGGAGCCGCAATCGGACGAATATCGCGACGTCGAATATTTCCTGTCCTATGTCGCCAATGGCCTGCCGATCTCGGGACCGGGAGCGCGGCCATGAAGCGGTCACTTGCTCTCGCCATGCTGCTCACGTTGAGCCTTGCGCCGTCCGCGCGCGCGGCGAACGAGGCGGACTACAAGGCGGCCTATGCCGCCGCCGAAGCCGCCTCCAAGGAGGCCGCCGGCATGCGCAATCAATGGACCGTGACCGTATCTGCGCTGGCGGCCGCGAAGAAGGCTGCCGACGGCGGCGATTTCGACCGTGCTGCTGCCGCAGCCAGGGAGGCCGAGGCGCTGGCGAAGGCATCGATCTTCCAGGCCACGTCCGAAAAAGAAGCCTGGAAGGCGATGGAAATCCGCTAGACTGCGCCTGAGTGGAATAGTCCGACGATCACGAGAGGCGCGGAGAATTCTTGGATGGCGATCCGCCGCCGCGATTTCCTGAGAAGTGCAGGCCTTGCCGCCGCGACGCTCGGCCTGCCGCGGCTGGCCCGCGGCACCGAGACCGCTGGCATCTACGACCTCGAGCGGTTCGGCAACGCGCGGATCCTGCACATCACCGACACGCACGCGCAGCTCAATCCGGTCTATTTCCGCGAGCCCAGCGTCAATATCGGCATCGGTGAGATGGCGGGACGGCCGCCGCATCTGGTCGGCCGCGCCTTCCTGGAACGGTTCGGCATCCGGCCCGACAGCGCGGATGCCTATGCCTTCACCTGCTTCGAGTTCGAAAAGTCCGCAGGCCGCTTCGGCAAGCTCGGCGGCTTTGCCCACCTGAAGACGCTGGTCGACCGCTTGCGCGCCGATGTCGGCGAGAGGCGCTCGCTGCTCGTCGACGGCGGCGATCTCTGGCAGGGCACCGGGCTTGCCAACGTCATGAAGGGCCGCGACATGGTCGAAGTCGCCAATCTGCTCGGCATCGAGGCGATGACCGGGCATTGGGAATTCACCTATGGCGAGCAGGCGCTGCGCGACAATCTCGAGCGCTTCAAGGGCGAGTTCCTGGCGCAGAACGTGTTCCTGACCGAGGAAGCCGCGTTCAACGACGCCCCCGCCTTCGACAAGGCCACCGGCCGCGTGTTCAAGCCTTCGATGATCAAGGAGATCGGCGGGCATCGCGTCGCGATCGTCGGCCAAGCCTTCCCTTACGTTCCGATCGCGCATCCGAAACGATTCACACCGGACTGGAGCTTCGGCATCCGCGAGGAGGAGTTGCAGAAGCATGTCGATGCCTTGCGGGGCACCGACAAGGTCGATGCCGTCGTCCTGCTGTCGCACAACGGCATGGATGTGGACCTCAAGCTCGCAAGCCGGGTCACCGGCATCGACGTCATCCTCGGCGGCCACACCCACGATGCCGTACCGCAGCCGATTGCCGTGAAGAATGCGGGCGGCACGACGCTCGTCACCAATGCCGGCTCCAACGGGAAATTCCTGGCCGTGCTCGATCTTGCACTCGACAAGGGCAAGGTCAGCGACGTCCACTATCATCTGCTGCCGGTCTATTCCGAGCTGCTGAAGCCCGACCCTGCCATGGCCGAGCTGATCGGCCGGCTGCGCGCGCCGCATGTGAGCGACTGGTCGGAGAAGATCGCAACGCCGGATCGCCTGCTCTACCGCCGCGACAATTTCTCCGGGCCCGTCGACGAATTGATCTGTACCGCGCTGCGTGCCGAGCTCGACGCCGAGATCGCGCTGTCGCCGGGCTTCCGCTGGGGCGTCACCGCGCTGCCCGGCCAGGCGCTGACCATGGAGGATCTGCTCGCGGAAACCGCGATCACCTATCCCGAGACCTATGTGCAGGACATGACGGGAGCCCAGATCAAGGACGTGCTGGAAGACGTCTGCGACAATCTCTTCAACGCCGATCCCTATTACCAGCAGGGCGGTGACATGGTGCGCGTCGGCGGGCTCAGCTACACCTGCACGCCGACAGCCGCGATCGGCAGCCGCATTTCGGAGCTGAGGCTTGGCAGCGGCAAGACGCTCAGCGCCAGACACCGCTACAAGGTCGCGGGCTGGGCTTCGGTCAACGGCCAGCAGGGCGCGCCGGTGTGGGAGGTCGTCGGCAAATATCTGCGTTCGGGCCGGATGTTGCCGGAGCGGCTAGGCTCCGGCGTGACGCTGAAGGGAGTCGAGGGCAATCCAGGCATTGCAGGACAGGGATGATGCGATCGCAGCTCTTGGCCGCGATGATGCCGGCACTGCTCGTCTGGGCGGCGGCCCCGCCCGCTCTGGCACAACAGGTGCCGCTCCAGGACAAGCCGTTCGCCGAGCACAAAATCGTGCTGCAACTCTCCGACGGCGATGCGAGGAAGCAGGCGCTGGTGCTGAGCGTCGCCAACAACCTGCTGAAGGCCTACGATCCCGACAAGATCGCGATCGAAGTGGTGGTGTTCGGTCCCGGCATCGACCTGCTTCTTGCCGGCAGCGAGCGCCGCAAGCAGGTCGAGAGCCTGATCGCGCAGGGCGTGCGCTTCGACATCTGCCTCAACACCGTCGATACGATCGAGCGGGAAGCCGGCAGGCGGCCGGAGTTCATCCCCGCTGCAACGCCGGTGCAGGTGGGGGTCGGGCAGATCCTGTTCCTGGCGGAGAACGGCTACACATTGGTGCGGCCGTAGGGGCTGCCGCGCGCTCCCCGTCGTCCTGGATAACCGAAGCACCGAACGCGGAATTTCGCGGCACGGCCCCGCAACGCACTTGCTGTCATTCCCCGCCACCGGGTCTCGCCTTCGGCGAGCCCGATGACAGGCTCCAGCGGGGAATCCAGTACGCCGCGGCTTCTCCGCCCCGCTGTCTCTGGAATACTGGATCGCCCGCCTGCGCGGGCGATGACAGCTGAACTTGTAGCCCGGATGAGCGAAGCGACATCCGGGAATGCCGCGGGCGCTGGCCCCGCATATCGCTTCGCTGATGCGGGCTGCGGCAGTAATGCAAGCCGTCATGGCCGGGCTGTCCCGGCCATCCACGTTCTTGACGTGCTTCAAAAACGTGGATGCCCCGGACAGGCCCGGGCATGACGATTGAGAGCGTGGCGCGAGCCCTGGCTCAAGCTCGCGATGACGGCGGAGAGACCGTCTTACCGCATTGGCGGTGCGTACTGCACGCCGCCGGCATTCCACAGCTGGTTCATGCCGCGCGGGATCTTCAGCTTGGACTTCTCGCCGATGTTTCGGTCATACATCTCGCCGTAATTGCCGACGTGGCGGATGATGCGCGCCGCCCAGTCCTTGGTGAGGCCGAGCTGCTCGCCGTAACGGCCTTCGGTGCCGACGAGGCGCATCACTTCCGGCTTCTTCGACTTCAGGGCTTCGTCGATGTTCTCAGAGGTGACGCCGAGCTCTTCGGCGTTGATCATGGCGTACAGCGTCCATTTCACGATCATCATCCAATCGTCGTCGCGCTGACGCACGACGGGGGCGAGCGGCTCCTTGGAGATCATGTCCGGCAGGATCATGTGGTCGCCGGGTTTCGTGAGGTTCAGCCGCAGCGCGTAAAGCTGGGAGACGTCGGCCGAGAGCGTGTCGCACCTGCCGGTGTCGTAGGCCTTCACGACATCGTTGAGGTTATCGAACTTCACCTCTTCATACTTCATGTTGTTGATGCGGAAGTAATCGGCGACGTTGAGTGTGGTCGTGGTTCCGCTCTGCACGCAGACCTTGCTGCCGGTCAGGTCCAGCGAGGTCTCCTTGTTGCGCGTGCGCGGCACCATGAAGCCGACGCCGTCGTAATAGGCCACGGCCGGAAAATACAGGTCGTAGTCGAGCTCGCGCGCCATGCTCCAGGTCGTATTGCGCGAGAGGATGTCGACCTTGCGGCTCTGCAGCTCCTTGAAACGCTCATTGGCGTCGAGCGGAACGAACTTCGCCTTGCCTGGATCGTCGAAGATCGCTGCGGCGACCGCGCGGCAGAAATCGACGTCGAAGCCGGTCCAGTTGCCCTTGTCGTCGGGGATCGAGAAGCCCGGCAGGCCCTTGTTGACGCCGCACAGCACTTCGCCCCGGCGAACGGTGCGCTTCAAGGTGCGGGTGTCGTAGAATTCATAGATGATGGCCAGGACGGCGACCAGCACGGCGACGGCAAGCCCGATCAGCAGGCCGCCACGAAAAGTGCGCATCATGTTGTTCTCTCGAAATACCGGGAAAAGGAATCAGGCGAGGACGGAGAGCATGATCCGGATCCGGAGGGCCGCGTGAGCGCGAAGCGCGAAGCGGCCGTCCGAAAGATCATGCTCGAACCATAAGCTCTAAAGCTCGGGCTTCTGCCGGATGACCACCTTGGTGCCAACAGGAACGCGATCATAGAGATCGGCAACGTCATTGTTGACGAGGCGGAAGCAGCCGGACGACACCTTGGTGCCGATCGTGTCCGGGCGGTTGGTGCCGTGGATGCGGTAGACGGTGGTGCCGAGATACATGGCGCGGGCTCCCAACGGATTGCCGGGGCCGCCGGCCATGAAGCGTGGCAGATAGGGCTGGCGCTGGATCATCTCCGGCGGCGGCGTCCAGTCCGGCCATTCCTTCTTGTTGGTGATGGTCACCAGTCCTTGCCACTGGAAACCGTCGCGGCCGACGCCGATGCCATAGCGGATCGCGCGCCCGCCGGGCTGCACCAGATAGAGGTGCCGCTCTGCGGTCGAGACGATGATCGTTCCCGGCGGCTCGGTGGTGCGGAAGTAGACCACCTGCTTCTGCCATTCCGGATCGAGCTGGTAGCCGTCATCCGCGATCAGGCCCGGCTCGTCACCGCGGTCCGGCTGCTGGGCGAAGGCCTGCGGCGCGGACAGAATCAGGCCCATCGCAGCCACAAACATCCCGGTCAGGCGACGAAAATCCGTCATGTAAAGCTCTCCCCGCTGCCACAGCGCAAATCAATCATGAACCATCAAACCTGAGGGGCAAGTTCATGGCAAGTTGATGGCGCGCCGCCCTGGTATGTCACGAGAATACTTTGGCTTTTTGACGGGCCGGAGCAATGCCACGAACAGGGGATGGCGCGAAAAGCAGTGATCGTCGCGGCGAGGCGGTACCGCGCTCCGCTCCCGCTTGCCTGCGGGAGAGGCTCCGAGAGAGCTTGCGGGGAGATCGACTTCGATAATCGGCGCCGGGTGCAGCTAAATCTTGTTGCTTTCCGCCGCAATTCCGAGGCGCCGAACGATCTCGACCGCCACGGCGCGCGCCTCGGCTCGCGATCCGATGCGGGGGCTGCGAAATCGCCGCCCCGAGTGCAACCGGATCACGACGATGCAGTGCTCGTCCTCGGACCGGCCGCGGCGCTCGACCGTGATCGTCTTCACGTCGCGTCCCTCGATCTGGTCCGCGCGCAGGCTGCCATCGCCCCACAGGCGCTCGATGCGAATGTCGGCCGGCCGGATGATCCAGAAGGCACCGGTGACGAGGTTGGCGTATCTGTAGACGACGAACGCCGCGATCGCGCCGGCGGGCAACAGCGCGATGTCGATCGGGCCCGGCGGCAGGCCTCGCCAGAGCTTGTAGGCATAGGGAACGGCGCTCACAACGACCGCGATCAGTGCAACGATGTAGATGTCCCGCGCCGGAAACGGCTCGATCGGTTCGCCGAGATGCATCTCGGGATTGCTGGCATCGAGCGGATTGCGAGGTGCCTCGACATTGGGAACGCCGAATTGCGTGGCGATCCGGGTCACGGTGTCACGCACATGCGTGACGTCCGAGATCGGCGGGGACGTCAGACGTTCCCCCGAGGCCAGCGTGAAGGCAAGCTGGAAACGCGCTTTCACCCTCTTGTCGCCGGGAACCTGCAATTCCCTGATGTCGTCCTTGGGCACGACCCGCGTGCGGAGCTTTCCGAACGGGCGCTGCTGCCCGATCAGGATCTCGCTCGGTGTGATGATCCACACCACCGCCGGCGCCATCATGATGCCGACGACGAAGCCCGCCCCCACGAGCAGCGCGACCACGGAGATCACGATTTCCAGGATGTCGCGCGTGAACAGGCCCGGCGTGAAGCACAGCGCAACCGCGGCCGCAAAGCCGGACATCACCAGCCGCTGGGCGATCGAGGCGCCTTCACGAAGGCGAATGTCGCTATGGCTGGTCGTGTCGTCCATTGCGGCGGCTGATTGCATCGCCTGCGAAACTCCACGGACGGGTCCGTGGAGTCAAGCAACAAGGGCGACAACCGAGACCTGCCGCGTGCTCGCCGTGCGGCATCAGCTGTCGAGGTTCAGCAGCCTCGCCACCGTGCGGTCGATCTGGTCGTAGCTGCCTTCGCCGGCGTGCTGGAACACGATCTTGCCGCTCCGGTCGATGATGTACTGCGCCGGCCAATATTGGTTGCGATAGGCGTTCCAGGTCTTGGAATCATTGTCCTGCGCCACCGGATAGGTAATGCCGTGGCGCTTCAGCGCGGCCTGCACGTTCGCGGCCGACCGTTCGAACGGGAATTCCGGCGTGTGTACGCCGACCACGACGAGGCCCTTGTCCTTGTACTTGGCATAGAGGCTGGTGACGTGCGGCAGCGTGTTGACGCAGTTGACGCAGCCATAGGTCCAGAAGTCGACCAGCACGACCTTGCCGCGGAGGTCGGCGATGCTGAGCGGTTTCGAGTTGAACCAGTTGTTGATGCCGGTGAAGTCGGGCGCGGTCTGTTGGCTTGCGGCGGCGACGCGGACGGGGCTTGCGCGGGAAACCTCGTCGCAGACGCCGGGGATGACGGCGCCGGTGACGGTGAAGCCGATCAGTGCGGCGGAAGCGGCGAGCAGTTTGAGAGTCATGGAAGCGTCCTCCGGGTGAAATCTTCGACGGTCAGAGGCCGATCTGGCCGGTGGGATAGAAGCGGGTGAGCCACGCCACGATCAGCGTGTCGTATTGGAAATACGCCGCGACGGCGAAGCCGATCACGACGACGCCAAAGCCCTGTTGCAGCCGCGGCGAGATGCGCGCGAGGCTGCGCACGCGCGTGGTGGCGGCCTGTCCGCCATAGGCGATCGCCAGCATCGGAATCGCCGCGCCGATGGCGTAGGCGACCAGCAGCGTGCCGGCCCAGGCAACATCCTTCGAGGTCGCGACCAGCGTCAGGATCGAGCCGAGCACCGGGCCGGCGCAGGGCGTCCAGACCAGGCCCAGCGTGGTGCCGAGCACGAGGCCACCCAGTGCGCCCTCGCGCTGCGCGCCGTTCGAATTGCCGAGATCGAGCCAGCCATTGAGTCGTGCCGACAGCCACTCGAACGGCGCCGGCCACAGCATCAGCAGGCCGAATCCGAGCAGCAGGATCGATGCGGCTTCGCGCAGCACGTTCGGGTCGAAATCGAGCAGCCGCGTGATCGCACCGAGCAGCAGGGCGACTGCGGAGAACGAGACGACGAAGCCGAGCGCGATCATCGCCGGCCGCAGATGTCCGACGCGCCCGATCGAGGCGCCGAGCAGGATCGGCAGCATCGGCAGCGTGCAGGGCGCGGCAATGGTGAGGAGGCCGGCAAGGACGGCGAAGAGGAGGTCGAGCATTGGCCCTCGTGGATGGGGTCACGAAGGCAGTTCGCGCCTGACACGTCGCCCGTTACGCAACGTCACGGGGTCGTGACGGCGCGGCAGTCGCGGAGGTCGTCATGGCCCTCTCAAGGCCGTTTCACCCCCAAATACAAAACGACCCGGACGGGGGCATCGTCCGGGTCGCTGGAGGTCTTGGGAGGTTTAACGAAAACCGTATGTGGGCTTTATAGGAGGGAAGTTTTTCCGCCTGATGTTGCGCGTTGTTTCAATTGTTTCGTCGGCGGTAACACTTCCGTGTCCGGGGGCAGGGCCTGCGATGCGGTCCTACCCCGTTGAATTGATTGGAGTTAGGCGGCGAAACGATCGACGCCGGCACCCTTAAGCAAATCGGCCAGTTGCTTGCGGGCGTAGAACATCCGCGTCTTCACCGTGCTCTGGGGGATGCCGATGATCTGCCCGACCTCCTCCACCGATTTCTCGTGATAGTAGACGAGGTTGATGATCTCCCGATGCGCGGGCGACAGCTTCTGCACGCAGGCGCGCAGGATGGCGCTGGTGTCGCTGCGGTCGAGCGAAGTCTCCGGCGTGTCGGCACCATCGGCAATCTGGCGCACATCTTCCTGGTCGATGTCCTCGAAGCGGCGCTGGCGCATCGCGGTCAGCGCCTTGAAGCGGGCGATCGAAAGCAGCCAGGTCGAGACCTGCGAGCGGCCCTGGAATTGGCCGGCGGTCCGCCACACGTCCAGAAACACCTGGCTGACCAGGTCTTCCGCAGTGGTGGCATCGCGCACGATGCGCAGGATGAAGCGGTACACCCGCACATTGTGCCGGCAATAGAGAATGTGCATGGCCGTCCGGTTGCCGTCGGCAATGCTCTCGAGGAGCATGTCGTCCGAGGTCGCCTGAGCGGCGATGATGCTCTGGCTGGCTTGGGCGTTGATGGCGATGACGTTCGGCATTGACTTTGCTCCCCGTAGCGCCGCAACCGAGCGGCGTTTCCTTGGGTCGAAGTGTTAATCAGCCAACGTTTCGGGATGTCTGCACGAAAAGGCGAAAATGGTTTCGTGCGCCGTCAAATTGTTTCGTCGCAGCGGCCGCGACGAAACAATCGGGACAAAAAGGCGTGGAATTTCAATGTACGGGAAATACGGGGAGGGAGATTTCGAGGCGGACCGGGACGCGGCGGAACGAATCCCGGCGATTTGCGTTCGGTCGCGCCACACGCACCCCTGTCGTCCCGGGGCGCGAAGCGAACCCGGGACCCATAACCCCAGGAAGAAGTCGTGGCGGGAGCTGCCAACTCCGAGTCTTCGCCAAACCGCGCCCTGTGGCTATGGGTCCCGGATCGGCGCGCGCTTGAGGCGCGCTTGTCCGGGACGACAGCTGTGGGTGCCGCGTGCCCTACGCCTTTTCGCCGGCCGGCGAAAACAGATAGCCGCCGCCGCGGATGGTGCGGATCACGGCCGGCTTGGCCGGGTCGGGCTCGATCTTGCGGCGGATGCGCATGATGCGGAGATCGACCGCGCGATCGAAGGCCTCGGCGTCGCGCGCATTGGCCAATTCCAGCAGGCGCTCGCGCGACAGCACGCGTTTCGGATTGGCCGCGAACACCTTGAGGAGCCCGAACTCGGAGGCCGTCAGCGGATGCTCGTTGCCCTCGTCGTCGCGCAACGCCTGCGCCTCGAGATCGAGCCATTTGGTGCCGAAGCGCACCAGCTGCTCCTTGTCCGATTTCGCCGCCGCCTCGGGCACTGCGGCCCTGGCCGGCACGCTCCGCCGCAGCACCGAGCGGATGCGCGCCATCAGCTCGCGCAGCTCGCAGGGCTTGGCCACGTAATCGTCGGCGCCGAGCTCGAGTCCGACGACGCGATCGATCGGGCTCGCGGTCGCCGTGAGCATGATCACCGGTACGTTGATGCGGCTCTTGAGGTCGCGAATGATCGAGAGCCCGTCTTCCTCGGGCATGTTGAGATCGAGCACGACGAGGTCGGGCATGCTGCCCTGGATCGCGGCGCGCAGGCTCTTGCCGCCGTCGCACAGCGTCACGGTGAAGCCGTGCATCTTGAGGTAGTCGCCGACCATCTCCCGGGCCGGGGCCTCGTCGTCGACGATCATGATGTGCTGGCTTTGGGTCATGGGCTCTGCATCACGGCGTTTCAGTCGCGGGGAGGGTGATGGTGAAGGTCGATCCCTTGCCGGGGCCGTCGCTGTCGGCGGTTACCTCGCCGCCATGCATGTCGATGATACGCTTGACGATGGAGAGCCCAAGCCCCGTCGAGCTCTCGCCGGCGGTCGGCTTTGCCGACAGCCGCTGGAACCGGCCGAACAGGCGGCCGAGATCCTCCGGCGACAGGCCGGCGCCCTCGTCGCTGACGCGGACGATGGTGTCGCTGCCCTCATGGCTGACGGCCACGTCGATCTTGCCGCCGATCGGAGAATATTTGATGGCGTTGCTGATGAGATTGTCGATCGCCTCTCGGATGCGGTCGGTGTCGCACATGGTGACGATGTTGGGCGGCGCGGTGACGCTGATCGCCTGCTGCTTGTTGACCGCGAGCGGCTGGTTGGCGTCGGCAACCTCCTTGGCCAGCGCGGCGACGTCGACCGGCTCGCGGCGGATGGTGATGTCGAAGGCATCGGCCATCGCATCCGAGATCAGGTGATCGACCATCGTGGTCAGGCGCTTGGTGGCGTCGCGAATGTGGTCGACCTGGGCGGCCACGCCGCTTTCCGAGGCGCCGGTCGAGATCAGCTCCTTCAGCATCTCGGTGCGGCCGAGAATGACCCCGAGCGGATTCTTCAGGTCGTGCGCGACGGTGCCCAGAATCTCGTTCTTGAAGCCGTTGGCGCGCTGCAGCCGCAGCCATTGCGCCGAGAGCCGGCGATTGGCCTGCATCAGCGCGCGGGTGCGCTGGGCGACGCGGTCCTCGAGCTGGGTGTTGGCGTCCTGCAGCTGCTGGTAGAGGATCACGTTGTCGAAGGCGATCGAGAGCCTGGAGGAGAAGATCTCGACCAGCGAGCGGTCGGTCTCCGACAGCTCGCGCTCGGCCTGGAGCAGCACCACGACCTCGCGGCCGCTTCCGGTGCGCAGATAGATCACGCTGCGGTGGTCGGCGAATTCGTTCTTGCGGCGCTGGAACGCGGCCTCGACCATCTCGCGCAGGTCGGGATCGAGCGCCTTCGACGTGGTGGTGCCGATGAAGCGGCTGTAGCAGCCGCTGCCGGCGAGCACCGAGAGCTCGGGGTCGACGCCGCCATTGTCGCGCAGGACCAGGATGCCGGCGCAATCGACGTTGAGCAGCGAGGCGAGCTGGGTCAGCACGCCCTCGGCGAGCCGCTGCATCGACTTGAAGTCGTACAGCGTCGAGGCGGCGTCGATGATGATCTCCAGCCCGCGCCGCGTCTGCACCATGCGCTCGAGCTGCTGATAGGAGCGCAGCGCCGCGGTCAGGGAGGTGAACAGCTTGTCGGCGGTGAGCTCGGTCTTGGCCTTGTAGTCGTTGATGTCGTACTGCACGATCACGCGCCGCTCCGGCGCCTGGCCGGGCTGGCCGGTGCGCAGGATGATGCGCACGGTCTCGTTCCGGATCTCGTTGCGGATGAACTCGACCAGTTCGAGGCCGGCGACGTCGGTCTCCATGATGACGTCGAGCAGTACGGCGGCGATGTCATTGTGCTCGGCCATCAGCTTGCGGCCTTCCGCTGCGGAATAGGCCGAGAGGATCTCCAGGCTCTGGCCGTTGAGGCTGTAGTCGGACAGCGCGAAACGGGTGCCGTCATGCACGGCCGGATCGTCGTCGATGACGGCGATCTTCCACTTCCGGGCGTTGCTATCCTCCGACGTGGTACCGGTATCGTCGATCAGGTGGAGGACATCGTCCTGTTCGGCCATTGCGAAGATCCGTCACTTTCTGTGCTTTGCGTGCCGCCCTTGGCGACCCGGGGCATGATAATGCGAAAAGTAGTGCCTTGTCCCAGCTTGGATTCCAGCACCATGCGGCCGCCGAGCTGCTGGGTGACGAGGTTATAGACGATATGCAGGCCAAGTCCCGTGCCGCCTTCATTGCGCCGGGTGGTAAAGAAAGGGTCAAAGGCCTGGCGCTGCACGTCGGGGGTCATGCCGGCGCCGTCGTCGGCGAAGCTGATTTCGATGTCGTCGCTCCCGCGCGGCCGCGCCGAGATCGCGATCGTGCCGGCGCGCCCGTCGGCGAAGGCATGGTTGGCGGCGTTGAGAAACAGGTTGGTCAGGATCTGGCCGTAGGAGCCGGGATAGCCGTCGAGCAGCAGCCCCTCGGGCACGTCGACCTGAAGCGTTATCGGCGACCGCTTCAACACCGGGCGCAGGCTGGCGATGATCTGCTCGGTGGCTTCGCTGAGCGAGAATTGCCGCCGCTCGATATGCGAGCGATCCACCGCAACCTGCTTGAAAGACTGGATCAGCTCGCCGGCGCGCTGGAGGTTGGCGACGAGCTGCTGCGAGGCGTCGCGTGAGGACTGCACGAATTCCTCCAGCTGTGACCGGCGCAGGCCGCCCTCGCCCTTGAGCTGGGCCTCGAAGATCTCGGTGCGCCGGGCCAGGCTGGAGGCCACCGTGAGGCTGATGCCGATCGGGTTGTTGACCTCGTGCGCGACGCCGGCAACCAGGCCGCCGAGCGCCGCCAGCCGTTCGGCATCGATCAAATTCTGCTGCGCGGTATTGAGCTCGAGCAGCGCGCTCTCGGCCTTCTCCTTGGACGCGCGCAGCTCGTCCTCGGTCTCGCGCTTGGCGATCGCGTTCTCGCGGAACACCTCCACCGCGCGTGCCATGGCGCCGACCTCGTCGCGCGCCTTGGTGCCCTGCACCTCGCGATCGAGGTCGCCGAGCGTGATCGCACGCATCGCGGTCATGATCTGCTGCAGCGGCAGGCGGATCGACAGTGCGATCAGCACGCCGGCGCTGAGGATGATGCCGAGGAAGATGACTGCGATGGACAGCACCCGGCGGGAAATGTCGGCGAGCGTGCGGTCGAAGGTCTCCTGCGCCTTCTGCTCGCGTTGGCGCATCTTGCTCGAGAGGTCGTCGATGGCGCCGATCGCCTCGGCCTGGCTGGCGTCGATGGTGCTGCGGAGCAGCTCGGTGCGGCTCGCGAGCCGCTCGGAGAGCTTGGCAAAGCCCTCGCGCAGCGCCATCGTGCGGGCCGCAAGCCGCCGCAGAGCCATCTTCTGGAGGTCGTTGTCGGCGAGATCGATCATGACCGGGATGGTCTTCTCGATCGTCTCGGTGTTGCGGCGCGCGTCGTCGGCGGCGCCCGATGATTGCGACAGGTAGTAGGAATTGGCCGCCACCAGCATCGCGGTGAAGGCCTCGCGGGACTTGCCGAGCGAGGGCCAGATCAGCGCGTCGCGATGGCCAGTGGCGCCCTCGATGATGGAGTAGAGGCCGGCCATGTCCCTGGCCGGGCCCTGCACCTGCTCCTCGTAGGTCTTGGCGATCGTCGCCTGCACGCTGCGCAGTTCGCCGAAGCCGTTGAGGAAGCGATCGGTGGTGCGCTCCAGCTCCTCGACCGAGCCCGACAGCATCGGGTCCTTGGCAGCGCGGTTGGTCAGCGTGCCCAGCACCGCCTCGCGCAGCAGGAGGATCTCGGCGAACAGGTCGGGGCTCGGCTGGTTGATATAGCGGTGGATCAGGTTCTGGAGGCGTCCGGTCTCGCTTTCGAGCAGCGCCAGGATCCGGTCGGACTCGCGCACCTGGCGCACGTCGTGCCAGGCCGAGCCCAGCACCTGCGCGCCGTTCCAAATCATCGCCACCAGCACCACGACCACGGCGGAGTTCAGCGCGGCGATCGACAGGATGCGCCAGCGGATCGGCACCGCCCGCAGCACCCCGACGAGCCGCGCGCGCAGCTGCCCGATCGGGCCGGGCGGCCTGTCCGCGTGTTCGTGATGTCCAAGTGCAGCCAACAGGCCTCACTCCACCTTGCGAATGCGTTCGATCAGCGCGGCCGCCGCAGGATCGCGTCCGGCCTTGGCGTAGATTGCGGCCATCGCCTCCTCGAACGGCTTGCGGTCGATGTCCTTGATGATGGTCACGCCCGCGTCCTGCGCCTTGCGCTGCGACTGCTCCTCGAGGTCGCGCCACTTCTCGCGCATGAAGCGGCTCGAGCGCTGCGCGGCCTCCCTGAAGATGATCCGGTCGTCCGGCGACAGGCTCTGCCAGGCCTTCAGCGAGATCACCAGCACCTCCGGGCTCATCGTGTGCTCGGTGAGCGTGTAGTGGCCGGCATGCTTGTAATGGTCCGTCGTCACGAAGGATGGCCAGTTGTTCTCGGCGCCGTCGATCAGGTGGTTGGCAAGCCCGGTGAGCACCTGCCCGTAGGGCAGCTCGACCGGTTCGGCGCCGAGCGCGCGCATCATCTGGTTCATCAACTCCGACTGCTGCACCCGGATCCGCAATCCCCGGAGATCTGCGACGCTTCGGACCGGGCGGACGCCATTGTAGATCGACCGCGCGCCCGAATCGTAGAAGCAGAGTCCCACGAAGCCGTAGGGCTCGAAACTGTTCAAGATCTCGCTGCCGATCGGCCCGTCCAGCACGTTCTGCATGTGCTCGATGGACCGGAACAGGAACGGCATCGCGAGCACGTTCATCGCCGGGACGAAATTGCCGATCAGCGCCACGTTGGTCCGGTTGAGGTCGATCGCGCCGGCCCGGGTTTGCTCGATGGTCTCCTTTTCCTCGCCGAGCTGACGGGAGTGGAACACCTTGATCTCGTGCCGGCCGCCGCTGCGCTCGGCGATCAGGGCGCCCATGTAGCGCAGCGCCTGGACGGTCGGGTAATTCTCGGCCTGAGTGTCGGCGGCGCGAAATTCGCGCGCAACGGCGCCCGTCGTCCAGACGGTAAGCAGAAGCGCGACGAAGATCACCCCGGTCCGCGAAGATTCGGCACGGTTCAGCACTGGCACACTCGACCCCTCAGTGGTGGAGTCTATGGTAGAAGGAAAAGGTTCAATGCAATCTAACAGATGGTCATGGGAAAGCCATTCCGCCGGTTCCGCAGGGCAGAATTGTGCGGCGCGGCCGGCGCTCATTCCCGGTTGAAACCGCCAATGCCGCGCCTTAAGCAAGGCAGCCGTCTTCCGGCGTGCGGCAAGGGAAGAGCCACCGTGATGTCAGCACTGCGCCTTTTGCAGCTCGTCGCCGCCCTTGCGGCGCTCTCATTGGCCGCGCCTGCGCGTGCCGCCACGGACATCGCGCTGTGGCACGCCATGTCCGGCGAGCTCGGCCGGCAGCTCGACAAGCTCGCCTCCGACTTCAACGCCTCGCAGTCCGACTACCGGATCGTGCCCGCTTACAAGGGCAGCTACACCGAGACGGTGACGGCCGCGATCTTCGCCTTCCGCTCCCGCAGCCAGCCGGCGATCGTCCAGGTCAACGAGGTCGCCACCGCCACCATGACTGCGGCCAAGGGCGCGATCTATCCGGTGTTCAGCCTGATGCGGGACCAGGGCGAGCCGTTCTCGCTGGGCAATTACCTGCCCGCGGTCTCCGGCTACTACACCGATGCGGCCGGCAATCTGCTGTCCTTCCCGTTCAATTCCTCGACCCCGATCCTCTATTACAACAAGACCATGTTCCGTGAGGCGGGCCTCGATCCGGAGGCGGCGCCGAAGTCCTGGCCGGAATTGGGGGCGGCCGCAAAGCGCCTGCGCGACCGCGGTGCTCCTTGCGGCTTCACCACGTCCTGGCCGTCCTGGATCCATGTCGAGAATTTCTCCGCCTTCCACAATCTGGCCCTGGCGACACGGGCGAACGGCTTTGCCGGGCTTGATGCCGAATTGACCATCAACAATCCGCTCCTCGTCAAGCACATTGCCCAGCTCGCGGAGTGGCAGAAGACCGGGCTGTTCGACTACAGCGGCCGCGGGCAATCAGCCGAGCCGCGCTTCCAGAAAGGCGAATGCGGCATCTTCATTGGCTCCTCGGCGACGCGCGCCGACATCAAGGCGAATTCGAAATTCGAGATCGGCTACGGCATGATGCCGTACTGGCCCGACGTGAAGGACGCGCCGCAGAACTCGATCATCGGCGGCGCCACGCTCTGGGTGCTGCGCGACCGTCCCCGCCAGGAATACAAGGGCGTCGCGCGGTTCTTTGCCTATCTGTCGCAACCCGCCGTGCAGGCTGCTTGGCACCAGAACACCGGCTATCTGCCTGTGACCCGCGCCGCCTTCGAGCTGACGCGGTCGCAGGGCTTCTACGAGCGCAATCCGGGCTCGGCGATCTCGTTCGAGCAGATCACGCTGCATCCGCCGACGGAGAACTCCAAGGGCATCCGGCTCGGCTCCTTCATCCTGATCCGCGGCGCCATCGAGGACGAGCTGGAGCAGGCCTTTGCCGGCCAGAAGAGCGCGCAAGCCGCACTGGATTCCGCCGTCGAGCGCGGCAACAAGCTGCTGCGCCAGTTCGAGCGCGCAAGCCCGGACAGGTAGAAGCAGGATAGAAGCTTGGCGTTGACCGGCGCGCGAGACCTTTCCACAGCGTCATGGCCGGGCTTGTCCCGGCCATCCACGACTTGCCACGCAGCACGAAGAACGTGGATGCCCGGGACAAGCCCGGGCATGACGAGCGCAAACCTACTGTGCGCGTGATGTCGATGACGCTTCCTCACCTCACCGATGCGGAAAGCTTTCGCGCCTTCCGCTCGGCGTCCTCGCAATGGCTGCCGATCGCGCTCGACATCGCGCGCGGACACGGTCTCGATGTCGGCGCGCCGCTTGTGTTTGCGACAGGTACCAATCTCGTCGTCGGCCTCGGTGACAATCTGATCCTGAAGATCTTCCCGCTGCTTTTGCGCGCGCAATTCGTCTCCGAGCGCGCCTCGCTGTCGCAGCTTGCCGGCCGCTTGCATTTGCCGATTCCCGAGATCGTTGCAGAAGGTGAGCGCGACGGCTGGCCTTATCTGATCATCACGCGCCTTGCCGGCACGCTCGGCTCGGAGGTCTGGCCGCATCTGCCGGAAGACCAGAAGGAGCGCGTGCTGCGCCAGATCGGCGAGACCATCGCGATGGTTCAGCGCGTCCCGCTTGGCCCGCTCTCTGCGATTGAGCCGCGCTGGGACGAATTCATGCGCCGGCAGATGCAGGGCTGCCGCGCGCGGCACACACGTCTGGGCCTTGCGCCGAAATTCCTCGCCGGTCTCGACGATCTCCTGCGCGATGCGGCTCAGCTGATTCCGATGGATGCGCCGCCGGTGATCCTGATCGGCGAATACATTCCGGAAAACTTCCTGCTCGCCTCCGATGACGGCCAATGGTCGCTCAAGGGCCTGTTCGACTTTGGCGACGTGCTCGCGGGATGGCGCGACTACGATTTGCTCGGCCCCAGCGCCTTCATGGCGGCGGGCCGGCCGGGCCGGGTGAAGAGCCTGCTCGAAGGCTTTGGCTATACGAAGCTCGATTTCGCGCTCAAGCGCCGCTTGATGGCCTTGATGCTGCTGCACCGCGCCAGCGACCTCAACGGCCACATCTGCATCGAAGGCTGGCAGGAGAGGGCGGCGGACCTGGTCGAACTTCAGGATCTGATCTGGCCCGGCTGAGTACGCCACGCCTCCCTGTGATTCCGGGGCGCCGCGGCGCGGCGAGCCCGGAATCCATGCGCCGCGCGTTCTGCCGCCCGATGGATTCCGGGCTCGATGCTGCGCATCGCCCCGGAATGACGGCGGAGATCGTACCGTTACGCCGTGGCTTGAAGGATTTTCGCCGCCGCCTTCCGAATGGGCTCCTCCATTTGTTGGCCTATATTTTAAGCAATTGCCTCTCTTTGTATGCAATACGAGGCGTGATCGCCCTCTCCAACTTCCGCCAGAAATGGCAGAATATGATTGGAATCAGCATGTTAATCCGCGGGTAATGCCTCGTTAAGCTCTGGCACAAACCTTGCGAAGTCAGTTCCAACCAAAACGTTGTGTTGGAGCCATTTCATGAAACGCCGCGATTTCCTCAAATCCGTTTCCGGGTTGGCCGCCGGAGCGGCGCTTCCGGCCATGCCGTCCGTGATCTCCTCCGCCAAGGCCGATGCCCGCTCGGAGACGCTGCTGATCGTCTCGGAGGGCGGCCCCAACAATCTCGACATCCATGGCGTCGGCACCAACGTGCCCGGCTACGAGGTGTCCTGGAATTGCTACGACCGCCTGATCAGCCACGAGATGAAGAGCGGCCCCGGTGGCGTGCCCTATTACGATCGCGACAAGTTCAAGGGCGAGCTCGCCGAGGACTTCAAGATCGACGACATGTCGGTGACCTTCAAGCTCAAGAAGAATGCCAAATTCCACGACGGCGCGCCTGTTACCGCCAAGGACGTCAAGTGGTCGCTGGACCGCGCCGTCAGCGTCGGCGGCTTCCCGACCTTCCAGATGAGCGCGGGTTCGCTGACCAAGCCGGAGCAGTTCGTCGTGATCGACGATCATACGGTACGCGTCGACTTCCTGAAGAAGGACAGGCTCACGATCCCCGATCTTGCCGTCATCGTGCCCTGCATCGTCAATTCCGAGCTGGTGAAGAAGAACGCCAGCGAGAAGGATCCCTGGGGTCTCGAGTTCACCAAGCAGCAGACCGCCGGCTCCGGCGCCTACAAGGTGGTGAAATGGACCGCCGGCACCGAAGTGGTGATGGAGCGCAACGACGACTGGGTCGGCGGTCCCCTGCCGAAGATCAAGCGGGTGATCTGGCGCATGGTGCCGCAGGCCGGCAACCGCCGCGCGCTGCTCGAGCGCGGCGACGCCGACATCTCCTATGAGCTGCCGTTCAAGGATTTCCAGGAGATGAAGGCGAACGGCAAGCTCAACGTGGTGTCGCTGCCGTTCTCGAACGGCATCCAGTATATCGGCATGAACGTGACCAAGCCGCCGTTCGACAATCCGAAGGTGCGGCAGGCGATCGCCTATGCGATGCCGTACCAGAAGATCATGGACGCTGTGCTGTTCGGCCTTGGCAATCCCATGTTCGGCGCGCCCAAGGACAAGCCGACCGAAGTCGCCTGGCCGCAGCCGCACAAGTTCAACACCGACATGGAGAAGGCGAAAGCGCTGCTCGCCGAGGCCGGCTACGCCAACGGCTTCGAGACCACGATCTCGTTCGACCTCAACTTCGCGGGCGTCAACGAGCCGCTCTGCGTGCTGGTGCAGGAATCGCTCGCCCAGCTCGGCATCAAGACCACCATCAACAAGGTGCCCGGCGCCAACTGGCGCACCGAGTTGAACAAGAAGGAGATGCCGCTCTTCACCAACGTGTTCTCGGGCTGGCTCGATTATCCCGAATACTTCTTCTATTGGTGCTATCACGGCAACAATTCCGTCTTCAACACCATGAGCTACAAGTCGGCGGAGATGGACAAGCTGATCGATGGCGCGCGCACCGCTGCTTCAATCGGCGACACGGCGACCTACGACAAGGACGTGAAGGGCTTCGTCGATCTCGCCTTCACCGACATGCCGCGCATCCCGCTGTACCAGCCCTTCGTCAACGTCGCGATGCAGAAGAACATCAGCGGCTATCAATACTGGTTCCACCGCAGGCTCGATTACCGCGCGATGGCGAAGGGGTGAGAGGATATGCTGATCGTCGGCGACGCATCGGCATCGATTGATCGTTTCGGCTGGAGTGAGGTGGGCACTGCTCTCTCATTCCCTCCCCCCTTGTGGGGGAGGGGAAGGGAGGGGGGTAGCCACGAACTCCGACCTCTCCCGGGGCCACCCCCCTCCCTGGCCCTCCCCCACAAGGGGGGAGGGAACGCAGCGGAGCGCGCGACAAGCAGCGTACGCAACACGCGCAGGAGCTCCCCATGCTGACCATGATCGGCAAGCGCCTGATGTTCGCGATTCCCTCGCTGATCGGCGTCGTCATCGTCACCTTCCTGCTGACGCGCGCATTGCCGGGCGACCCTGCGGCGTACTTCGCCGGCCCTGCCGCTTCGAAAGAAGCCGTCGAGCAGATCCGCAAGAAGCTCGGCCTCGACAAACCGCTGATCGAGCAGTTCTTCCGCTACACCAACGATCTCGCCCATGGCGATTTCGGCAACTCGCTCACGACCGGCCAGCCCGTCGCCGCCGAAATCCGCAATCGCCTGCCGGCCTCGGCCGAGCTGACGCTGCTCGGCCTCATCGTCTCGGTCGTGATCGCCATCCCGCTTGGTGTGCTCGCGGCGACGCGCCCGGGCTCCTGGATCGACCATCTCTGCCGGCTGACGACGACGGCCGGCGTGTCGCTCCCCGTGTTCTTCACCGGCCTCGTGCTGGTCTACGTGTTCTATTTCCGGCTCGGCTGGTCGCCCGCGCCGCTCGGCCGTCTCGACGTGTTCTACAGCGCGCCGCCGACGGTGACCGGCTTTTACCTGATCGACACTCTGCTCGCGCGCGACGTCGAGGCATTCCGCTCGGCGCTGAGCCAGCTGATCCTGCCGGCGACGACGCTCGCGATCTTCTCGCTGGCGCCGATCGCGCGCATGACCCGCGCCTCGATGCTGGCGGTGCTGGCATCCGAATTCGTCCGCACCGCGCGCGCCAGCGGCCTGTCGCCGGCGACCGTGATCGTCACCTACGCCTTCCGCAATGCGATGCTGCCCGTCATCACCACGCTGAGCATGGTGTTCTCGTTCCTGCTGGGGGCCAACGTGCTGGTCGAGAAGGTGTTCGCCTGGCCCGGCATCGGCTCCTACGCGGTGGAGGCGCTGATCTCCTCGGACTTCGCGCCGGTGCAGGGCTTCGTGCTGACCATGGCGGTGATGTACGTGCTGCTCAACCTCGTGATCGACATCTTGTATGGCGTGATCGATCCGCGCGTCAGACTTGAAGGCTAGGGGGACCACATGAGCTCCGTTGCGCCTGCTGTCGAACCTGCCGGTCCCGCCCGCACCTCCGGCCTCGTCGCGATCCTCGAGCAGACCCGCTACGTGCTCGGCGAGAACAAGGTCACGGGCTTCGCCTTCGCGCTGCTGATCGTGATCCTCGTCGCGGCTATCTTCGGCCCTTACGTGGTGCCGTACGATCCGCTCGCCTCCGACACCGCCGCAGCGCTAAAACCTCCTTCCGCCGCGCACTGGTTCGGCACCGACCAGCTCGGGCGCGACATCTTCAGCCGCGTCATCGTCGCCACGCGCCTCGACGTCTTCATCGCGGTCGCCTCGGTTGCGCTGGTGTTCCTGATGGGTGGGCTCGCAGGCATCGCCGCCGGTTACTTCGGCGGCTGGACCGATCGCATCGTCGGCCGCATCGCCGACACCATCATGGCGTTCCCGCTGTTCGTGCTCGCTATGGGCATCGTCGCCGCGCTCGGCAACACCGTGCAGAACATTATCCTGGCCACCGCGATCGTGAACTTTCCGCTCTATGCCCGCGTTGCGCGCGCCGAGGCCAATGTCCGCCGCAATGCCGGCTTCGTGCAGGCCGCACGCCTGTCGGGCAACGGCGAATTCCGCATCCTGCTGGTGCACATCCTGCCGAACATCATGCCGATCATGATCGTGCAGATGTCGCTGACCATGGGCTACGCCATCCTCAACGCCGCGGGCCTGTCCTTCATCGGCCTCGGCGTCCGTCCGCCCACGGCTGAATGGGGCATCATGGTCGCGGAGGGCGCCGGCTTCATGGTGTCAGGCGAATGGTGGATCGCGCTATTCCCCGGCCTCGCCCTGATGATCGCCGTGTTCTGCTTCAACCTCCTCGGCGACGGCCTGCGCGACATCGTCGATCCCCAGCGGAGGACGTGATGGTTGGTCTTCAGTCGGTGGCGAGCGAAGCGAGACTCACAGGTGAGGAGGGCGCCGTCCTCTCGCTCCCTCCCCCCTTGTGGGGGAGGGTTGGGGAGGGGGGTAGCCCAGGAAAAGGTGTCTGTGGGACGGATGTTGCGGCGCTCGCATGCGGAGAGAGTCCCCTTGTGGCACCCCCCTCCCTGCCCCTCCCCCACAAGGGGGGAGGGAATGAGAGGGCGGCGGCCGCCTCACGCGCAAATTTCCGGCCGAAATTCTCCAATGATTTCAGTCGCCATTCTACTGTGCATGGGGTTGTTTTCGAATGTTTGAGTGACGGGAGCCGTCCATGACCGCCCAGCCGCTGCTCGACGTTCAGGACCTCACGGTCGAATTCACCACCCGCCGCGGCATCGTCAAAGCCGTGCAGCACGTCAACATCTCCGTCGCCAAGGGCGAGACGCTCGCCATCGTCGGCGAGTCCGGCTCCGGCAAGTCGGTGACGTCCTATGCGGTGATGCGCATCCTCGACCGCGCCGGGCGGATCGCCGAGGGTTCGGTGATGTTCTCCGGCATCGACGTGAAGGCCGCGACCGAAGACCAGATGCGCGACCTGCGTGGCCGCGAAGTCTCGATGATCTTCCAGAATCCGCGCGCGGCGCTCAACCCGATCCGCAAAGTCGGCGACCAGATCGAGGACGTGCTGCGCACCCATGTGCAGCAGGCCCAGGTGGCCGATCACGGCGAGAAGGCGATCGAGGCGCTGGAGCAGGTCAAGATCGCCCGCCCGCGCGAGCGCTACCACGCCTATCCGTTCGAGCTCTCCGGCGGCATGTGCCAGCGCGTCGTCATCGCACTCGCGCTCGCCTGTAATCCGCAGCTCCTGATCGCGGACGAGCCGACCACCGGCCTCGACGTCACCACGCAGAAGGCGGTGATGGACCTGATCGTCGAGCTGACCAGGCGCCGCGCGATGTCGACCATCCTGATCACGCACGATCTGGGCCTGGCTGCCGCCTATTGCGACCGCGTCGTCGTCATGGAGAAGGGCCGGGTCGTCGAGACCGCGAAAGCCGCCGACATCTTCGCCAATCCGCAGCACCCCTACACCAAGAAGCTGATGCGCGCGACGCCGCGGCTCGGCGTGAGCTTGCGGGATTTGCTGCCGGAAGAGGAGGGCGCCGCCTTCGCCTCTCCCCGCACGCGGGGAGAGGCCGACACGCTCGGGAGCGCAATTGCGCCCCAGAGCGTGGCGGGTGAGGGGGACTCTCCCAGCACCGTGCTCGCGGAAATAGCCCCTCACCCCAACCCTCTCCCCGTGAAGAACGGGGAGAGGGAGCAGAGCAGTGCAAGCGCGGAGAAGACCCCCCTCCTCCTCGTGGACAAGCTCGTCAAGGAATATCCCCGCCAGGGCGCGACCGCCACGCTCGGAAAACTGTTTCGCCGCAAGCCGCCGGTGGAGCCGGACGTGTTCCGCGCCGTCGACGGCATCAGCTTCTCGATCGGCCATGGCGAGAGCGTCGGCCTCGTCGGCGAATCCGGCTGCGGCAAATCGACGACCTCGATGATGGTCATGCGCCTGCTCGACCAGACCTCCGGCCTGATCCAGTTCGACGGCGAGGACATCGGCGCCATCCAGCCGGCGTCCTTTGCCCGCCTGCCGCAGCGCAGCCGTATCCAGATGGTGTTCCAGGATCCGACCGACAGCCTCAACCCCCGCTTCACCGCCGTGCGCGCCATCGCCGACCCGATCATGCAATTGGGTGACATCAAGGGGCGCGACGCGCTCCGCGCCCGCTGCGAGGAACTGGCCACCATGGTCGGCCTGCCGCACAACCTGCTCGACCGCTTCCCGCACCAATTGTCCGGCGGCCAGAAGGCCCGCGTCGGCATCGCCCGGGCGATTGCCCTCCATCCGAAGCTGGTCATCCTGGACGAGCCGACGGCGGCGCTGGACGTCTCGGTGCAGGCCGTGGTGCTCAATCTGCTGCAGGATCTCAAGGCGCGGCTAGGTATGAGTTATCTGTTCGTCTCGCATGATTTGAATGTGGTGCGCTTGCTGTGCGATCGTGTCATTGTGATGCGGACGGGACGGATCGTCGAGGAAGGCTTTTCCGAGCAGGTCCTCAGCGATCCCAAGGACGACTACACCAAGGAGCTGCTGACGGCGATCCCGCATCCGCCGCTGCAGGTGCACTGAGATCAGTTTGAGAGCGTGATGGCCGAACCCCTGGACGACTATATCGATGCCGTATCGAAGGCGCTGGCGCTGCCGATCGAGGAGGCCTGGCGGCCTGCCGTGCGCGCCAACCTCGAGGTCTCGCTGCGGCTCGGCCGTCTCGTCGACGAATTCGCGCTGCCGGACGAGACCGAGCCGGCGCCCGTCTTTACGGCCTGATGCTGTCATGACCGCCAAGCCAGAGATGACGGCCTCCGAGATCGCGAGTGCGGTTGCGGGCGGCAAGATGTCCGCGCTCGATGCCACCGAAGCCGCGCTCGCGCGCATCAAGCAGCATGACGGCATCCTCAACGCCTTTACCGACGTCACCGCCGAGCGTGCCCGCGCGAAAGCACGCGCGATCGACGCTGATATCGCGGCGGGAAAGAAAGTCGGCCCGCTCGCCGGCGTGCCGTTCGCGGTGAAGAACCTGTTCGACGTCGCGGGCCTGCCCACCCGCGCGGGCTCGAAGATCAACCGCGACCTCGCACCCGCCAAGCGCGATGCGGCGCTGATCGAGCGGATGGAAGCGTCCGGGGCGGTCCTCGTCGGCGCGCTCAACATGGGCGAATACGCCTACGACTTCACCGGCGAGAACGTCCACGACGGCCCCTCGCGCAATCCGCACGACACGACGCGGATGAGCGGCGGCTCGTCGGGCGGCTCGGGCAGCGCCGTCGGCGGCGCGCTGGTTCCGATTGCGCTCGGCTCGGACACCAACGGCTCGATCCGCGTGCCGTCCTCGTTCTGCGGCATCTTCGGCCTCAAGCCGACCTATGGCCGGCTGTCGCGCGCGCGCTCGTTTCCGTTCGTCGCGAGCCTCGATCATCTCGGCCCATTCGCGCGCTCCGTCGCCGACCTCACGCTCGCCTATGACGTGATGCAGGGGCCGGATGCGGACGACGCCGCCTGCACCACGCGTGGGCTGGAACCGACGCTGCCGCTGCTCGCCAATCCGGTCTCGGATCTGCGCATCGCCATCGCCGGCGGTCACTTCCAGAAGAACGTGTTTCCGGAAGCGGTCGAAGCCGTCAGCCGCGTTGCCAAGGCGCTTGGCGCAACGCGGGTGGTCGAGGTGCCCGAAGCTTCGCGCGCCCGCGCCGCAGCCTATGTCATCACCACCACCGAAGGCGCCTCGCTGCATCTCGATCGCCTGCGCAAGCGCCCGAACGACTTCGATCCGGCCGTGCGCGACCGGCTGATCGCGGGCGCCATGGTGCCGGCGCCGCTGGTCGATCGCGCGCAGAAATTCCGCCGCTGGTATCGCGCGCAGCTTGCCGAGATCTTCAAATCGGTCGACGTGCTGCTGGCGCCGGCGACGCCCTGCACCGCGCCGAAGCTCGGCCAGGTGAATTTCAACCTCGACGGCGTCGAGCTGCCGGTGCGCGCCAATATCGGCATCCACACCCAGCCGATCTCGTTCATCGGCCTGCCGGTCGTGGCAGTGCCGGTGCCGCTCGAACCGCTGCCGATCGGCGTGCAGATCATCTGTGCGCCCTGGCGCGAGGACATCGCGCTGCGCGTCGCGCACGCGTTGGAGAAGATGGGCGTCGTCGCTGCGCCCACGCCAAGAGGATTTTGAGATGGAGATCGATCTCCCCGAGGTGATCGCGGAAGTCAAAGCCGCGTTCGAGCGCTATGAGCAGGCCCTCGTCAGCAACGACGTCGCCGCGCTCGGCGAACTCTTTCGCGACGATCCCCGTACGCTGCGCTACGGCATCGGCGAGAACCTCTACGGCTATGAGGCCATCTCTGGCTTCCGCGCCGCCCGCTCGCCGGTCGGGCTTAACCGGCGTACCGCAAGGACGGTGATCACCAGCTACGGTCGCGACACGGCCGTGGCCTCCACCCTGTTCTATCGCGACACGGCGCCCGGCAAGGTCGGCCGGCAGATGCAGACGTGGATTCGCTTCCCGGAGGGCTGGCGCGTCGTCGCGGCTCATGTCAGCATCATCGACGAGCCGAAAGAGACCTGACCGAATGACGCTTGACGATCTTCCGCCCGGGACATTGCCGGCCGAGCCGGTAGTGCCTCGCGTCGACCGGGCACTTCCGTCGCTGCAGAAAGTCACGCGCGCCGAGGAACTGCGGCTTCAGCTTGCCGACGAGATCGTGCGCGGGATGCTGGCGCCGGGCGCGCCGCTGGACGAGACCGACATCGCGCGGCGCTTCAACGTCTCGCGTACCCCGGTCCGCGAGGCGCTGCGCCAGCTGGTGGCGAGCGGGCTGGTCGAAGCGCGGCCTCATCGCGGCGCGGTGGTGGCGCGGCCATCCGTCGAGCGGCTGAAAGGCATGTTCGAGGCGATGGCGGAGCTCGAGGCGTTGTGCGCAGGCCTTGCCGCCGAACGCATGTCGGCGGCCGAGCGTCACGGCCTGGAAGCCATCCACGAGGAGCTGCGGGTGCTGAGCTACACCGGCAATCCCGAGCGCTTCCACGAGGTCAACGAGCGCTTCCACAACGCGATCTATACCGGTTCGCAGAACGGCTACATCGCCGAGATCACGCTCGCCACCCGCGTCCGCGTGCAGCCGTTCCGCCGCGCCCAGTTCCGCAATCTCGGCCGCCTCGCCAAGTCGCACGCCGAGCACGACCGCGTCGTCGTCGCCATCATGCGCGGCGACAAGCAAGGTGCCGCAGCGGCGATGCGCGCGCATATCGAATTGGTGCGCGGCGAGTACGAGATCTACGCGGTGTCGGTGTAGCCGCACACGCGGTGCCGTAGGGTGGGCAAAGGCGCAAAGCGCCGTGCCCACGTGTTTCCTCATTGATGAAGATGGTGGGCACGCTTCGCTTTGCCCACCCTACGGCTGCGCCCGGGACACGAGGCCGATCACCCCGTCGCGGCTTCTGCCATGAACTTCCGCCAGCCGCCATACGCCGTGATGTCTCGCGCTTCGCCCAGCACCTCCGGCTCGACGAGAAACCCCTTCACGCTGCGGCCATCCGCAAGCCTGATCGTGCCGATCGCCATGGGTGCGGGGATCGCGTTGACGAACCTGCCGAAGGCGGATGACGACAGCGACCAGATCTCGAGCTCGATCGCGGCGCCCTTGCCGGCTGCGACACGCAGCATGCCCGGCTTGGCCGGCGTGGTCGGCAGCGCGTAGAGCTTGTAGTCCGGCGCGGTTTTGGTGACCTCGATCAGGCGCCCGTCGAGCGCCGTCAGTTCGCCGTTCAGCGCCATGCCGGACAGGTGCGCGCCGACGACCGCGATGGGGATCTCGTCGCTGCTGCCGGTGGCGAGCGCTGCGAGCGGCGGCTGCGCCACCCCTCTCGCGCCGACGGTCAGCTTCGTATCGGCATGAAACACCCGCCCGATGCTGGCGAGCAGCGCATCGCGTCCTGCGGGCGCGAGCAGCGTGATGCCGAACGGAATGCCGTCGTTGCGCATCGATGCGGGTACGGCGAGGCCGCAGAGGTCGAGCAGGTTGACGAAATTGGTGTAGGTGCCGAGACGGCTGTTGAGCTCGATCGGGTTGGCGAGCACCTGTGCGGTCGTGTAGGCGGTCGGTGCGGTCGGCAGCACCAGCGCGTCGATATTGGCGAACGTGCGCTCGGCGGTCTTGCGCAGCCCTTGCAGGCGATAGAGCGCCGAGAAGGTCTCTGACGCGGTCAGCCGCGCGCCGGCGGTGGTGATCTCGCGCGTCACGGGATGGATCGTGTCGGGCGCGGAGGCGAGCAGGTCCTTGATCACGAGATAACGCTCGGCGACCCAGGGACCCTCATAGAGCAGGCGCGCCGTCTCGTAGAACGGCTCGAGGTCGAACTCAACCAATGTGGCGCCAAGCGCAGTCCATCGCTTCAGTGCATCGCCGTAAGTGGCTTCCGCGTTCTTGTCGCCGAAGAAGATCAGCTGCCCCTTGCGCGGCACGCCCAGGCGCAGGTTTGGCGGCATCGGCGTGATCGCGCCGAGCGGCCGGTCGCGCGAGAACGGATCGGCCTGGTCCGGCCCCGCCATCACCGATAGCGCGAGGGCGGCGTCGTCCACCGTCAGCGCAAACACCGAGATACAGTCGAGCGTGCGGCAGGCCGGCACGAGGCCTGCCGTCGAGATCATGCCGAGGCTCGGCTTCAGCCCGACGATGTTGTTGAGCATCGCCGGCACGCGGCCGGAGCCGGCGGTGTCGGTGCCGAGCGACAGCGGCACGAGCCCGGCGCCGACCGCGACCGCCGAGCCCGAGCTCGAGCCGCCGGGAATGAGATCCTCGCGGATCGAGTTTTTCGGAATGCCGTAGGGCGACCGGACGCCGACGAGGCCGGTTGCGAACTGGTCGAGATTGGTCTTGCCGATGATGATGGCGCCGGCGGCGCGCAGGCGCTCCACGGCGGTCGAATCGTGGGCCGGCGTGTACGAGAAGGCCGGGCAGGCGGCCGTGGTCGGAAAGCCCAGCGCGTCGATATTGTCCTTCACCGCGACCGGCACGCCATAGAGCGGCAGGCTGGCAGCATCCACGCGGGCGGCAAGCTTCTCGGCCTCCGCGATCGCGTCCGTCTCGTCGCGCAGGCTGATGAACACGGCGGGGTCATTGTGGTCGCGGATGCGCTGATAGGTCCGCGCGACCGTCTGCGCCGGCGAAAGCCGGCCCGCGCGGTGCGCGGCCACAATCGCGGCGATCGTTTCAGGCTGCTCAGCCCCCATGGCGACAAAACTCCGGCAACATGTCCTCACCAGGAGTGAAGCAAGCGATGTGCCATTGTGTACATTATCCGGGCAGGACGATGGCTCTGAATATTATCGTGTGATCAGTGGGTTGGGGGATGTTTCGGCAGGGGCATGAGCGGGCGCGTCGGCGACCCGTGACGTGCATCTGCTTAAATCATGGGCAGGTCGGGATCAGGTGAAGCCGGCGAGGATCCGGAGCAGCTGCGCCCTGTTCTCCCTGCCGATCTTCGCCTCGACGTGCCGCTCGTGCTCGGCCGCGAGCCGCTTGAACTTCGCCAGCGCGGTCTCGCCCTGCGCCGTGAGGTGCAAGGCATGGGAGCGCCGGTCCTCCTTCGACTTGATCCGCTTCACCAGCTTGCGCTGTTCGAGGCTGTCGAGCAGATGCACCAGCCGGGCGCGCTCGATGCCGAGGCGCTTGGCCACCGCCATCTGCGACAGGCCCGGATTGGCGCCGATCACCGTCAGCACCGAATATTGCGTCGGCCGGATGTCGACCTCGCCGAGCGTCTTGATGAAGTCCTGGAAGATCCAGATCTGGAAACGCCGCACCGCATAGCCGGCATGGCCGGCCAGTGCGTCGAGGCCGACATCGTCGGCGACATCGCGAGATGCGTCGCCGTTGCCGGCGCGCTTGCGTGGGGAGGGGCGGCCGTCGGCCCGGGCTGCGCTGGCTGTCACGTCGGTGTCTCCTGTCGCGCGACCCTAGCGCCTCGCGGCCTCGAGAGAAAGATTGTTGTTGACGACAACAATTGCCGTGCCCAACATTATGTCCAAGCGGCCCGGACGAGGCTGCGGCCGATCCCATATCCGGGCGGAGGAGGAAACACATGACAGTCGCCCCAGGTGGTGACGTTGCAGGCCTGTTCGCAACACCAAGGACGATCGCAGAGCAACGCGCCGACGGCAGCATCGTGCTGCGATCGCCCGATCCGTTGCGCGACGGCGCGCGTTGCGTCGGCGACTGGCTGGAGCAATGGGCGCGGCGAACGCCGGATGCGATCTTCCTGGCCAAACGGGGCAATGTCGAAGCGCCCTGGACCACCGTCACCTATGCCCAGGCGTTGCGGAAGGTGCGCGCCGCCGCGTCCTGGATCCTGGCGCAGGGCCTCTCCGCAGAGCACCCGCTCGCGATCCTCTCGGACAACAGTATCGATCACGCGCTGCTCGCGCTTGCCGCCCAGCATGTGGGCGTGCCATCGGCCGCGATCTCGCCCGCCTATTCGCTGATGTCGAAAGACTTCGACAAGCTCAAGAGCATGATTGCGCTGCTCGAGCCGGGCGCGATCTACGTCTCCGCGACCAAGCCATTCGCAGCAGCGCTGGCAGCTATCGAGCCGCTGCACCAGGCGCTGATCATCAGTGGCAATGCCGATGACGATGGCGCACTCGCCTTCCGCAGCGTTGCGGCAACGCCCGAGACGCCCGACGTCGCAAGGGCCTTTGCCGCGCTCACGCCGGATACGGTCGCGAAACTCCTGTTCACGTCAGGTTCGACCGGCACGCCCAAGGCGGTCATCAACACCCAGCGCATGCTGACATCCAGTCAGCAAGCCAAGGCGCAGACCTGGACTTTCCTCGAAGAGAGCCGCGGCAATCTCGTCATCCTCGACTGGCTGCCCTGGAGTCACACCTTCGGCGCCAACCACAATTTCAACCTCGTGCTGCGCAATGGCGGCTCGCTCTATATCGACGGCGGCAAGCCTGCCCCTGGCCTGTTCGCGACGTCGCTCGCCAATCTGAAAAGCGTGATGCCGACGGTCTATTTCAATGTGCCGCGCGGCTTCGACATGCTGATCGCGGCACTGCGTAGCGACGAGGAATTGCGCTGCCGCTTCTTCGGCGAGGTGAAGTTCGCCTTCTATGCCGGCGCCGCGCTGCCGCAGAATCTGTGGGACGCCTTGGCAGAGCTTTCGTCCAAGACCGTAGGTCGCACCCTGCCGATGGTCTCGGCCTGGGGCTCGACGGAAACCTCACCGCTCGCCACCGATTGTCATTTCCTCGCCGAGCGCTCCGGCAACATCGGCGTGCCCATTCCCGGCACCGAACTGAAGCTCGTCACCTCCGGCGACAAGCTGGAGGTGCGGGTGCGCGGCCCCAACGTCACGCCGGGCTACTGGAAGGCGCCGGAACTGACCAGGCAGGCGTTCGACGAAGAGGGCTTCTACCTGATCGGCGACGCGGTGAAGCTTGCTGACAGCGCGCGGCCGGAGCGCGGCCTGTTCTTCGATGGCCGGGTCGCGGAAGACTTCAAGCTCAATTCCGGCACATGGGTCAACGTCGGCACGCTGCGTGTTGCAGGGATCGCCGCGCTCGCGCCGCTGGCGCAGGACATCGTCGTTGCCGGTCACGGCGGGGACGAGGTGCGCTTCCTGGTGTTCCCAAATATCGCAGCCTGTCGTGCCCATGCCGGGCTGCCCGAGACGGCCGCTGTGAACGGCGTGCTGACGCATGACCTGGTCAGAGCCGCGATCGCGCAGGGCCTGGCGAGGCTGAAACAGCAGAGCGGCAACTCCTCCGGCCACGCCACGCGCGCGCTGCTGCTCGCCGACCCGCCGTCCGTCGACGGCGGCGAGATCACCGACAAGGGCTACATCAATCAGCGCGCCGTGCTGACGCGCCGTGCCGATGCGGTGGCGCGGCTGAATGACGATGCGTCGCGCGAGTGGATCGGGTTGGAGCGAGCGAGCTAGCGAAGCCGCATTCCGCCGTCATTCCGGGGCGCGCGCAGCGCGAACCCGGAATCCATTTCTCCGCATAGTCCGTTGTGCGATGGATTCCGGGTTCGCGCTACGCGCGCCCCGGAATGACGAGCGGAGGGCGATGCAACTGTTGAGCAAACCGAGGCAGCAACCCTGTCGGGATATCCTGCCGATTCTTTTGTTGCCTAAGCAACTAATTTGTGCGAACCGTTCCGGGAAGCGATGACGGCGGGGAAAACTGCCGCGTCCGATCCTGGAGGAAACGATGCTCGGCACGAATGGTGCCGCCGGCAAACGCCGGCGCATGCCTGGAACTGTCGGAGGGCGCCGCCTGACGCGCGGCCGGTCAGGCCCCGGTGCCGCCGGTGACCGCGCCGAGATTTTCGTGCAGCCGGCGCAGCAGTTCGATCAGCACCTCGCGCTCGTCCTTGCTGAGGCAGGACAGCAGTCGCCGCTCACGTTCGAACGCAGCGACGATCACCTTGTCGTGGGTGGCGCGCCCCTTCGCCGTCAGCGAGATCGAATGGGTGCGGCCGTCGTTCGGATCGGTGCGGATCGAGACCAGCCCGCGTTTCTCCAGTCCTGCCAGTGTCCGGCTCACCGGTCCCTTGTCGAAGCCGATGACGTGGCAGATTCGCGACGCCGGAATGCCGGGTTCGATCGCCAGCAGCGACATGATTCGCCATTCCGTGACGTTGACGCCGAACTGCTTCTGATAGAACGCGGTCGCGCTGTTCGAGAGCTTGTTGGCGATGAAGGTGATGAACGCCGGGACGTAACGGTCGAGATCGAGCGTCGGTCCCACATCCGTGGGCGCGGGCTTCTGGCGGACTCTGGTCGAAGACGGCGGCATATCGGGTTTCTGAATCGCGGCGGGCCCGCTGACCTAAGGGCATGCGCTCCCCTTTCACAAGATCAAAATGAGGGAGGTCTTCCATGACCGTATCCGGCCCAGCTGGATCAGGCATTCCGCATCTCGACGTCGATCCCTTCGACATGAAGTTTTTTGCCGACCCCTACCCCACGCATGAGCTGCTGCGGGAAGCCGGCCCCGTGGTCTATCTCGACAGATGGAACGTGTACGCCGTCGCGCGCTACGCCGAGGTCCACGCCGTTCTCAACGATCCCATGACCTTCTGCTCGAGCCGCGGCGTCGGGTTGTCCGACTTCAAGAAGGAAACACCGTGGCGGCCGCCGAGCCTGATCCTCGAGGCCGATCCGCCCGCGCACACCCGCACCCGCGCCGTGCTGTCGAAGGTGCTGTCGCCCACCGTGATGAAGCAGGTCCGCGATCGCTTTGCCGCAGTGGCCGAGGCGCGGGTCGATGCGCTGCTGGAGAAGCGCAGCTTCGATGCGATCACGGATCTTGCGGAAGCCTATCCGCTCTCGATCTTTCCGGATGCGCTCGGCCTGAAGCCGGAGGGGCGGGAGCATCTGATTCCCTATGCCAGCGTGGTGTTCAACGCCTTCGGTCCGCCCAACCAGCTGCGCCAGGAAGCGATCGAACGCTCGGCACCGCACCAGGCCTATGTCGCCGAGCAATGTCAGCGCGAGAACCTGGCGCCCGGCGGCTTTGGGGCCTGCATTCATGCACAGGTCGACGAAGGCGCCATCACGGCAACCGAAGCACCGCTCCTGGTGCGCTCGCTGCTGTCGGCCGGTCTCGACACCACCGTCAACGGCATCGCGGCCGCGGTCTATTGCCTCGCCCGCTTCCCGGATCAATGGCAGCGCCTGCGCCAGGATCTTACGCTCGCGCGTGGCGCCTTCGAGGAGGCCGTGCGCTTCGAAAGTCCGGTGCAGACCTTCTTCCGCACCACCACGCGCGAGGTCGAGTTGTCGGGCGCGCGGATCGGCGAGGGCGAGAAGGTGCTGATGTTCCTCGCCGCCGCCAATCGCGATCCCCGCCGCTGGGACGAGCCCGACAGCTACGACATCACCCGCCGCACCTCCGGCCATGTCGGCTTCGGCTCCGGCATCCACATGTGCGTCGGCCAGCTCGTCGCCCGCCTCGAAGGCGAGGTGATGCTGACGGCGCTGGCCCGGCGGATCGCCAAGATCGAGATCACGGGCGAGCCGAGGCGCCGCTTCAACAACACGCTGCGCGGGCTCGACAGCCTGCCTGTCACCATCACCCCGGCCTGACGAGGAGCTCATGCCCGCCATCAACTTCATCCATCCTGACGGCAAGTCCGACCGCGTCGAGGCCGGCGACGGCGAGAGCGCCATGCAGGCCGCGACCCGCCACGGGCTCGACGGCATCCTGGCCGAATGCGGCGGCAACGCCATGTGCGCCACTTGCCACGTGTATGTCGACGACGGCTCGCTCGCACTCCTGCCCGCGATGGCGGATGACGAAGACGCGCTGCTCGACGGTACCGCGAGCGAGCGGCGGCCGAACAGCCGGCTGTCCTGCCAGATCAAGATCACGCCCGCACTCGATGGGCTGGTGCTGAGACTGCCCGAACGGCAGGTCTGACTTTTCAAACGCGTCGGCAGAGACCGGCGCGCCAATCGACCAAACAGGGGAGGGAAATGATGAAACGTCTGAAGTGGACGCTCGCGCTGGCCGCGAGCCTGGTAACCGGCGCGGCGAATGCCGAGATATCGGACAACGTCGTGCGCATCGGCGTGCTCAACGACATCTCCGGCATCTTCCAGGACACCAACGGCATGGGTTCGGTGGAAGCCGCGCGCATGGCAGCGGAGGATTTCAACGGCGGCGGCAAGGGCCTCAAGGTCGAGATCGTCTATGCCGATCACCAGAACAAGGCCGATGTCGGCAACGCGATCGCCCGCAAATGGCTCGACGTCGAGGGCGTCGATGCCATCGTCGACGTACCGAACTCGGCGGTCGGCCTCTCCATCAATGCCCTGCTGCGCGACAGCCGCATGACGTTCCTGGCGTCGTCGACCGCAAGTTCGGATCTCACCGGCAAGGCCTGCTCGCCCAACACCATCCAATGGGTCAATGACGCCTGGGCAACCGGCAACACCACGGCGGCCGCGATGATGTCGCGCGGCGGCAAGGACTGGTATTTCCTCACGGTGGACTACGCGCTCGGCAAGGGCATCGAGGCGGAGGCGCAGAAATACATCGAAGGGCACGGCGGCAAGGTGCTGGGATCCTCGAAACATCCGCTCGGCACTTCCGACTTCGCGTCCTTCCTGTTGCAGGCGCAGAGCTCCAAGGCGCAGGTGATCGGGCTCGCCAATGCCGGCGGCGACACCATCAACGCGGTGAAGCAGGCGGCCGAGTTCGGTATCCAGCAGAGCGGCCAGAAGCTCGTCGCCTTCCTGCTCTTCATCAACGACATCCACGGCATGGGCATCAAGGTCGCCCAAGGGCTCCAGCTCATGGAGGCCTTCTATTGGGACATGAACGACGACACTCGCGCCTTCGCCAAGCGCTTCGCAGCCCGGCCCGGCATGAACGGCAAGATGCCGAGCGGCAACCAGGCCGGCGTTTATGCCTCCACGCTCGCCTATTTCAATGCGGTCGCAGCCACAGGCAGCGACAATGCCAGGAACGTCGTGCCCGAGATGAAGAAGTTCCAGGGCAAGGACAAGCTCTTCGGCGACACCACGATCCGCCAGGACGGCCGCGTCGTGCATCCGATGTACCTGTTCGAGGTGAAGAAACCGGAGGAATCGAAATATCCATATGATTACTACAAGCTGGTCTCGACGATCCCGGCGGCGCAGGCGTTCCGTCCGCTGGCGGAAGGCGGATGTGAGTTGGTGAAGTAGGAAATGATGGTCTCGTGCCCCGGACGCGGTGCAGCGCGAAGCATTGCGCCGCAGAGCCGGGGCCCACCGCCTCTGGGTCCCGGCTCTGCGTCGCGTCATTTCATGCCGCGCCGCGTCCGGGACACGAGACCAGTCTCACCCCACCACCTTGCTGCTTCCCTGCGTGATCAACCGCGCGGCGCGCTGGTCGCGGGCGTAGATCCAGAGCCAGCTCAGTGCGACGCTCAGCCTGTGGCGGAGGCCGATCAGGAAGTAGATGTGGGCGATGCCCCATATCCACCATGCGATGGCGCCGCGCAGCTTGATGCGGCCGAAATCGATCACCGCCAGGCGCTTGCCGATCTGCGCAAGGCTGCCGGCATGCTTGTAGCGGAACGGGCCCGTCGCGGCGCCGCGCAGGCGCGCTCTTATGGTTTCGGCGACGTGGCGGCCCTGCTGCTTGGCGGCCGGTGCGATGCCGGGCACCGGCTTGCCGTTCCAGGCGTTGATGCTGACGGTGTCGCCGATCGCAAAGATCTCGGGATGGCCGGGAATGGTGAGGTCGGCTTCGACCTGCACGCGCCCGGCGCGGTCGCTGGGGGCGCCCAGCCATTCGGCCGCGGGCGAAGCGCGCACGCCGGCGGCCCAGATTCGGGTCTTCGCCTCGAGCAGCCTGCCGCCGAACACGACGCCCTCGCGATTGATCTCGGTGACGGCCTGGCCGAGCACGACCTCGACGCCGATCTTTTCCAGCGACGCCTGGGCATAGGCCGAGAGGTCGTCGGGAAATCCTGCGAGCACGCGCGGGCCCGCCTCGATCAGCACCACGCGCGCCTTGTGCGTGTCGATGTTGCGGAAATCGCCGGGCAGGGTGTGATGCGCCATCTCGGCGATGGTGCCGGCGAGCTCGACGCCGGTCGGGCCGGCTCCGACGATGACGAAGGTCAGCCGCGCCGCGCGCTTCTCCGGATCGGTCTCGCGCTCGGCGCGTTCGAACGCCACCAGGATGTGCCGGCGCAGCGTGGTCGCATCCTCCAGCGTTTTCAGGCCGGGCGCGAACTGCTCCCACTCGTCGTGGCCGAAATAGGCGTGCCGCGCGCCGGTGGCGAGCACCAGCGTGTCGTAGGGCACCTCGCTGCCGTCGTCGATCAGCACGCAGCGACGTGCCGTGTCGACGCCGCTCACGGTGGCAAACAGCGTCGTCACCTCGCGGCGATCACGCATGAGATGGCGGATCGGCCAGGCGATCTCGCTGGTTGCGAGCGAGGCGGTCGCGACCTGGTAGAGCAGCGGCTGGAACAGATGATGATTGCGGCGGTCGATCAGCGTGATCTCGACGGGAGCGCCCGCAAGCCGGTAGGTCGCTTCCAGCCCGCCGAAGCCGGCGCCGACGATGACGACGCGATGGGGATTTGCGGCCATGATGCACCTTCGAATCTCGCTGCTGCTGCTCACCTTCATTTAAGTGCGGATTGGGCGCCGCGGTCCAATAGCCGTCATCAATCGCTGCATAGGCCTGATGTATCGATCTGGCGCGAAAAAGCGCCGCAGCCTTGACCAAGCCTTGGCCGAAGTGAGTAGAATTATATTTCTTGCCATCGCCGATTGAGGCGAAATATGGTGCAGGGCGGGCGCTGAGCCATTGGCGGCTCGACAGATTTTGCGTTCAATAGAAACAGGCTTGGAGCGGCGATCACCCCGTTTCCGGGACCGATAAGATAATATGGAGGGAGTGGTTATGAGGACGGCATTTTGGCTGGCGGGCGCAGCGGCGCTGGTGCTGGCAAATCAGGCATTCGCCGGCGACACGATCAAGATCGGTTTCGTCTCGACCTTCAGCGGCCCGACCGCCGTGATCGGCAACGACATGCGCAATTCCTTCGAGCTCGCGCTCGATCATCTCGGCCGCAAGATGGGCGGCAAGCCGGTGGAGGTGCTCTACGAGGACGACGGGCAGAAGCCCGATGTCGGCAAGCAGAAGACCGAGAAACTGGTGCAGTCGGACAAGGTCGACTTCATCGTCGGCTATATCTGGTCGAACGTGCTGCTCGCCTCGCTCAAGACCGCGGTCGATTCGAAGACCTTCCTGATCTCGGCCAATGCCGGTCCGTCGCAGCTCGCGGGCGAGTTGTGCTCGCCTTACGTGTTCTCGACCTCGTGGCAGAACGACCAGACCCCGCAGGCCGTCGGCACGTATATGAACCAGAAGGGCGTCAAGTCGGTGTTCCTGATCGGCCCGAACTACGCCGCCGGCAAGGACATGCTGGCCGGCGTCAAGAGCACCTTCAAGGGGCAAGTCGTGGGCGAGGAATACACGGTGTGGCCGAGCCAGCTCGACTTCTCCGCCGAGCTCTCCAAGGCGCGCGCCTCCGGCGCCGAGTCGATCTTCGTGTTCTACCCTGGTGCCGCCGGCGTGCAGTTCCTCAATCAATATGCGCAGGCCGGACTGAAGAGCACGATGCCGCTCTACACCGCCTTCACCATCGACGAGCTCTCGCTGCCGCTCCAGAAGGAGAACGCGCTCGGGGTGCCCGGCGCGCAGCAATGGGTCAACGACCTTCCCAACGAGCAGAACAAGCGCTTCGTCGCCGACTACCGCAAGAAGTACACCGGCCTGCGCCCGACCTTCTACGGTGCGCAGTCCTATGACGCCGCGAACCTGATCAACAGCGCTGTCGTCGCCGTGAAGGGCGACACCTCCAAGAAGGACGAGATGAAGGCCGAGATGGAGAAGGCCAACTTCAAGTCGGTGCGCGGCGCGTTCAAGTTCGGCAACAACCACATCCCGATCCAGAACTTCTACCTGCAAGACGTGGTCAAGGATTCCGAAGGCCAGCTCGCGCTGAAGACCGTCGCCACCATCGTCGAGAACGACCAGGATCGCTTCCACGACAAGTGCAAGATGAAGTGAGGTTGGTGCTCCCAGCTGCCTCTTCCCCTCTCCCCGCTTGCGGGGAGAGGGACAGGGTGAGGGGGGAGTTTCCGCGGGGGCGGTAGACGTTGAGTTCGCAACTACTCACCACATCGTCATTGCGAGCGCAGCGAAGCAATCCAGTCTCTTTCCGCGGAAGGATTCTGGATTGCTTCGCTGCGCTCGCAATGACGAGTTGAGGGAGCGTTGCTCTTGATTGTAATGTGACTCGCTGAGAGTCACCCTCACCCGGAATTTACTCTCGCAAATTCCGGCTTCTCTCCGCATCCGCATCCGCATCCGCATCCGCCTTCGCCAAAGCTTCGGCGGACAAGCGCGGGGGAGGCGAAGAACTACACCCGCGGCATGCTCATCGGCCTCACCTCGCGCGACTGCGCTGCGAGCCTGATGCCGGCGTTGGCCGCACCAAAACCCTGATAATTCCTGCGCTCGACGATCTCGAAGAAGAACCGCTCGTCGAAGATGTGGGTGTAGACCTGGAAGAATTCGCCGTCGCCCTCGCGGTCGTAGAGGATGTGGTTGGCGCGCAGCTGCGCCATCAGTTCGGGTGCGAGGTCGTATTTGGCTTCGATATCGTCGTAGTAGTTCTCGGGGATATCCAGGAAGTCCGCACCGCGCTTGCGCATCTCAGCAACGGTCGCAAAGATATTCCGGCATGCGAACGCGATGTGCTGCACGCCCGAGCCGAAGAACTCGGAGATGAAGCGCGCCGGCAGCGTCCGGTTGGCGGAGGAGCCGTTGAGCACGAAACGCAGGCTTTCGTCGCCGTTGACGATGGCCTGGCTCTGCACGAGGCCTCTGGGGTCGACGATCTCCATCTGCGGCAGTCGCTTCAGATCGAGGATGCCGGTGTAGAACAACAGCCAGGACAGCATCTCGTCATAGGGCATCGACTGCGCGATGTGGTCGACGGCGAGCAGCGCGTCCGTGCTTGCGTCGCTCGTGACGGGTTCGAAATCGGTGTCCCAGTTCTTGCCGGCCTGATCCAGGAAATAGAGCAGGCTGCCGCCGACGCCGTGGATCGCGGGAATTTCCAGCTCGCCCGGCCCGACCGGCTGGTAGAAGGTCCGCGCCTTCAGCGTCTCGGCGCGCTGCATGGCGAGGCCGGCATTGTCGACGTCGAGCGCAATCGCGCAGACGCCGGGACCGTGGGTGACGTAGTGCGAATGGGCAAAGCCGTCGGTCTCGCAATTGATGACGAGCTCGACCTTGCCCTGCGACCAGCGCTCGACCGCCTTGCTGCGGTGCCGGCCGGTCTTGCGGAAACCGAGCTGCGAAAACAGGCGGCCGAGTTCGCTCGCCTTGGTCTCGTTGACGGCGAACTCGATGAAGCCGGTGCCGCGACTTCTGGCTTTCGGTGCCAGCGGCTCGCCGGCAAGCTTCGGCCAGTCCGGTGCGAGCTGGTCCTCCAGCAGGATCAGCGAGCGCAGCCCGTCAATCGCAGTCTGCGCCGCCGAGCCGGCGCGGAACTGGTCGTTGAAGATCTCCAGCGACAGCGGCCCGGCGTAGCCGGTCGCCGCAATCGCGGCCATGAACGCGGCGACCGGCAGGTCGCCCTGGCCGGGAAAGGAGCGGAAATGCCGGCTCCAGGAGAGAATGTCGAGCTCGAGCCTCGGCGCGTCCGCCAGCTGCACCAGAAAGATCTTGTCGCCGGGGATCGAAGCGATCACACGGGTCGGAAAGCCCGGCGCCAGGGCGTGAAAACTGTCGAGGATGATTCCGATCGCGGGATGATCGGCGCGGCGCACGATCTCCCAAGCGTCGCGATAATCGTTGACATGGCGGCCCCAGGCCAGCGCTTCGTAGCCGACGCGCAAGCCGCGCCTGGCGGCCCGCTCGCCGAGCTCGCGAAAATCGTCCGCGGCGCGGTCGATGCCGCCGAGCGCGGCGGGCGACACGTTGGAACAGATCAGCAAGAGGTCGGTGCCGAGCTCCTGCATCAGATCGAACTTCCGCTCCGCGCGGCCGAAGTTGCGCGCGCGCTGGGGCTCCGGCATGCCTTCGAAATCACGGAACGGCTGGAACGCGCAGATCTCGACATTGAGATCGCGGCAGAGCTTTGCGATGTCGCGCGGGCCTGCGCCGAACGACAGCAGGTCGTTCTCAAAAATCTCGACCGCGTCGAAACCTGCGGCCGCGATGGCGCGGAGCTTCTCGTCGAGGGCGCCAGAGAGGGAAACGGTGGCGATCGAGCGCTTGTTCATGCCGCACTTTCCTCCATGACACCGCCGAGGAAGAGCTGGCCGATGCGGGGATCGTTCAGGATACGCCTGGCATCGTCGACCATGCGGGTCTGGCCGAGCTCGAGTACGATGCCGATGTCGGAGATCTCCAGCGCCGAGCGCGCGTTCTGCTCGATCATCAGGATGGTGACGCCGCGGTCGCGCAGGGATTTCAGGATGTCGAAGGTCTGCTGCACCATCAGCGGCGACAGGCCGATCGAGGGCTCGTCGACCAGCACGAGTTTCGGCTCGAGCAGCAGCGAGCGGGCAATCTCGAGCTGCTTCTGCTCGCCGCCCGACAGCGTCGAGGCCTGCTGCGTAGACTTGCGGCGCAGCGCGGGGAAGAGGTCGAGCGCCGCCTCGATCCGCCTGGGCAGGTCGAGGCCCTTGTCGGCAGCAACGCCGCCGAGTTCGATATTGTGACGCACCGACAGCTCGGGAAAGATGTTGCGCCCCTGCGGCACGTAGCAGATGCCGGCGTTGAGCAGCGCGCGCTGGCTCCAATTCGTGACATCGCGACCCGCGAAGTTGATCTTGCCCTCGCGCAGCCTGAGCAGGCCGAAGATCGCCTTGAACACGGTCGACTTGCCGGCGCCGTTCGGGCCGATGATGGTGGTGATGGTCGCCTGCGGCACGGCGAAGGTCGTGCCGTTCAGGATCGTCATCTTGCCGTAGCCGCCGACGAGATTGTGAACCGAGAGGATCGGATCGCTCATGGCTCGCTCTCCTAATGTCCGAGATAGGCGTCGATCACGGCGGGGTTCTTGCGCACCTCGTCCGGCCGGCCCATCGCCAGCACCTTGCCCTCCGCCATGACCATCACGCGCGAGCACAGCGACATCACGAACTCCATGTTGTGCTCGATCACGACGAAGGTGGCGTTCTTCTCGCGGTTGATCGCGACCAGCCGCTCCTTCAGGTCAGCCAGCATCGACGGGTTGACGCCGCCGGCGGGCTCGTCGAGCAGCACCAGGCGTGGTCCGCCCATGAAGGCCATGGCGGCATCGAGCAGCTTCTGCTGGCCATAGGAGAGACCACCGGCCGGTTCGTCGGCGAGATGGTCGAGCTTGAAGAAGCCGATCATCTGGTTGGCGGCGTCGGTCAGGCCGGCATCGGAGCGGCCGACCAGGCGCGAGGCCATGTTGCCCTGGTGCTCCTGCCCGGCGAGGATCAGGTTCTCGCGCACCGAGAGCTTTGGGAACACCTGCAGCAGCTGGAAGGTGCGGCTGACCCCGAGCCTGTTGAGCTCGGACGGACGCAGGCCGGTGACGAGGCGCCCGTCAAGCCTCACTTCGCCGCCGCTCGGGGTGAGCTGGCCGAGGATGCAGTTGAACAGGGTCGACTTGCCGCAGCCGTTCGGGCCGATCAGGCCGAGGATCTCGCCCTCGCGCACGTCGAACGAGACGCCGCCGACGGCGCTGATGCCGCCGAAATTCTTCTTGATGTCGGTGACTTCGAGGACCGCACTCATTGCGCCGTCTCCAGGCGGGATTTCGCGACGGCGCGCAGAGCGGAAGCCGCCTTGGTACGGCGTTCGGCGAGATAGCGGTCGAGGATTCCCAGAATGCCCGTTGGCGACCAGATCAGCAGCAGCATCACGGCGACGGCGTAGAGCATCAGATAATAGCCTTCGGTGAAGCGCAGCCATTCCGGCAGCAGCACCGCGATCATGGCGCCGAGGAAGGGACCCAAATAGAAGCCGGCGCCGCCGACGATTACCATCATCAGCAGGTCGAGCGAGAGCGACAGGTTGAAGGGAACAGGGTCGATATATTGCGTCAGCGGCGCATATAGCGCGCCGGCGACGCCGCCGAGTGCCGAGCCGATCGCGAACGCCATCAGCGTGTAGCGCCGTGTGTCGATGCCGAGCGATTGCGCGCGCAACGGATTCTCGCGCAGTGCCATGAAGGCGCGGCCCCACGGCGAGCGAATCAGCCACCACATCGCGAGCGACACGATCGCAAGCGAGGCGAGACACACATAATAGAAGGGCAGCGGCTTGTTGGTCGCCAGCCCGAAGACGTGCGGACGCGGGATGTTGGAGATGCCGTAGATGCCGCCGGTGAGCCAGCTCTCGTTGCGGAATACCAGGAAGGCCAAGGTCGAGAAGGCGAGCGTGACGAAGGCGAGGTAGTGGTGCTGCACGCGCAGCGCGGGATAGCCGAGCACCCAGCCGACGGCGAAGCTCAGGACGATCGCGACCACGATCGCCGCCGGCAGGGGCCAACCATGCGTCGTCATGATCGCCGCCGCATAAGCGCCGATGCCGACAAAGGCGCCCTGCGCCAGCGAGACCTGGCCGGCATAGCCGAGCGTGAGATTGAGGCCCATCGCGGCGATGCTCATCACCGCCCATTGGCTGAGGATGAACAGGCCGTAGCGGTTGAAGTTCATGGGGACGATGATCAGCGCGGCGATGACGGCAAGGCCGAGCGCGATCTTCAACGGTTTGGCGAAGCCGCTCATACGGTGCGCTCCTCGGCACGGCCAAGCAAGCCCTGCGGCCGGAACAGGATGACGGCGATCAGGAAGATCATCGGCACGGCGGCGCGGTACTGCGTCGAGACATAGGCGGCCGCGAGATTATCGAGCACGCCGATCAACAGGCCCCCGGCGATCGCGCCGCGCAACTGGTTGAAGCCGCCGACGATTGCGGCGATGAAGGCGGCTTGCCCGAGCACCTCGCCGGAGGAGAATTTGGCGAGGTAAATCGGCGTGATCAGCAGCGAAGCCAGCGCCACCAGGAACGCGTTGATCAGGAAGGTCAGCAGGATCATGCGCTCGACCGGGACGCCGATGATGCGCGCCACCGTCGGGTTCTGCGCCGCGGCCTGCATCTGGTGGCCGAGCGAGGTGCGGTTGAGCAGCGTCGTCAGTCCAAGAACGGCGAGGATGGCGACGACGAGCACGCCGATGCTCTGCAGCGAGACGGCGTGGCCGAGGATGGAAATGTCGCCGGTCGGCACGATCGAGGGGAAGGGCGAGGCTTCCGCGCTGTAGAACTGCTTGACGGCCTCCTTGATGCCGATCGCGAGCGCCATCGTCGCAATCGCCAGCGGCAGCACGCCATGGCGCATCATCGGGTCGACCAGAAGCAGCTTGAAGGCGAGGCCGAGCAGGACCATCGAGAGCAGGATCCCGAGGATGATGGCGAGCCAGAACGGCGCGCCCACATGCATCGCCGCCAACATGAGGAACGCCGGCAGCATCACGAACTCGCCTTGGGCGAAATTGATGGTCTGCGAGGTCTGCCACAGCAGCGTGAAGCCGACCGCGACCAGCGCGTAGATCGCGCCAGTGGCAAGTCCCGCGACCAGAAGATCGAACAGGTTGGACATTTTCCCCTCTTTATCTCACTCCGCTCTATCGTCTCCCTCTCCCCGTTCTTACGGGGAGAGGGCGGGGTGAGGGGCTGTCTCCGCGAGCTCAACTGTCACCGTGACTGCGGAAACAGCCCCTCACCCCAACCCTCTCCCCGCAAAGAGCGGGGCGAGGGAGAAGAAGGGCGAGAGCGCCTCACTTCACTTTCGGCAGCACCTGCTTCACGACCTGCTTGCCTTCGACGACCTCGACCAGAAAGCTCTGACGGTCGATGTCGCCGGTATCGCTGAAGGTGACGTCCATCAGGATGCCCGGCTCGTCGGCGGCCTTGATGGTCAGGCCGTGCAGCGTGTCGGCGAACTTCTTGGGGTCGACCTTGCCCATCTTCTCGGTGGTGGCCTTCACCATATAGACGGCGAGATAGCCCTTCAGGCCGTTGTGGTCCGGCACGTAATTGTACTTCTTGGAGAACTTCTCGCGGAACGCCTTGATCAGATCGACCGGGGCATCCGTGGTGAGGCCGACATGACCGCGGGCGCCGTTGGCGGCATCGCCGGCGAGCTCGATCACCTTCTGGCCGATCAGCGTGGTCTCGCCCATCAGCGGCACAGTGACGCCCTGCCGCTTCAGCTCCTTGAGGATACGCGCGCTCTCTTCTTCGTTGAGATACACGAACACGGCGTCGGGGTTGGCGGCCTTGATCTTGCCGACGTCGGCCGCGAAATCGGCTTGGCCCGCCTCGGTCGAGAGATCGGCGACCACCTTCGAGCCGAGCCGGTCGAGCTCCTTGATGACGACGTCGCGGCCGCCGCGGCCGAAATCGTTGTTGACCCAGACCACGGCCACCGACTTCGCCTTCATCTCGTCGTGGATGTATTTCGCGACCTTCGGCATCGAGGATTGCTGGCCGAACGAGGTGCGGAACAGGTACTTGTTGCCTTGTTGCGTCAGCTCGGCGGCCTCGCCACCCATGATCTGCGCGATGCCGGCCTCGGCGGCGAGCGGCGCGGTGACCTTCACCGAGCCGGAATAGCCGGGCCCGAGCAGCACATAGGGCTCGGCGTCGAGCGCCTTCTGCACCTGCGCGCGGGCGACGCCGGGGTTGGACTGCGAGTCGGCGTGGGTGACCTCCAGCTTGCGGCCGAGCACGCCGCCCTTGGCGTTGATCTCCTCGATCGCGAGGTCGATGCCGTTCTTCCAGTTGGTGCCGACGGTGGCGCCGCCGCCTGACAGCTCGGCGACGTCGGCGAGCTTGATCGCCTGGGCGTAGGCGCTCGTTGCGGTCATGATGGTGAACAGCGCGCCCACCAATAGCGTTGGTTTCATCGTCCTCTCCTCCCGTTTCGAATCTTGCAAGCGGCCTTGTGTCCGGCCGCTTTGCCTCAAGCTGCCTGATAGGCGGCACTGCGCGCAGCCATCACGGCATCAAAAGCCTCTCCCATGATCTCGGTCGATGGGGCAAGGCCGGTGAACAGTTCGAAGGCGTCCGCGGCCTGGTAGATCGCGAGCTCGCGTCCGGTCATGATCCGGGCGCCTTTCTCTCGCGCTGCGGCAAGCAGCGGCGTGATCAGCGGCGAATAGACGGCGTCGGCGACCCACAGGTCCGCCCTGAGCAGCGCCGCCGGTACCGGCGTGTCACGGCTCGGCAGCATGCCGACTGGCGTGCCGTTGACGAGGCCGGTCGCGCCAACGAGCGCGTCCTCGACGCTTCCAGCCACTCTCGCGCCGCCTTGCCCGGCGAGCAGCCCAGCGAGTTTCTCGGCGCGCGCCGGCTCGCTGTCGAAGATGCGGATGTCGGCGACTTTCAGGCTCGCCAGCGCGAACGCGATGGCCTTGCCAACGCCGCCGGCGCCAATCACCGCGACGGTATTGCCGGACGGCGCAAGCAGTGGCGCCACCGCCCGCGCGAAACCCGTGGTGTCGGTGTTGTGGCCGGTCAGCCGGCCATCCCTGACCACGACGGTGTTGACCGCGCCCATGCTGGCTGCGCCCGGCGCCAGCGCGTCGAGCAGCGGGACCACGGCCTCCTTGTAGGGGTAGGTGACATTGACGCCGGCGAAGCCGAGCCGCCGCACGCCTTCGAGCATCATGCGGAGCCCGGCCGCGTCGGCGCCGGCGACCTCGATGAGCTGGTAGTGACCGCGCAGGCCAAGCGCCTCGGCGGCGCGCTCATGCATGGCGGGGGACGCGGAATGCGCGATCGGCGCGCCGATCAGGCCGGTGAGAAGCTTCTTGCTGGCGGCGTATCCGCGCTTCGACATGGTTCGCCATCGTCTCGTTGGGAGCATCCGGTCCCGGCCATCAGCGGGGAAAACCGCCCAATTCCAGCTGCGACGATAGCCTTTCCTCCGCCTAACACAATTACCCTTTTATCCGGCAAACCTAACATCATGTTATTTCTTCCGGCCCCGTGCCGAAACGGACTTGCCGTTGCCGCGGGACGGCTCGACCGCGCGCATCTCGGTGCGCAGGGACTCGATGAAATACTCGGCATGCAGCGACAGCGGCGCGCCGCGCTTCACTGCGACATAGGTGTCGAACCGTGTCGGCTCGGTGATCTTCAACAGCTCGATTCCCGGATAGCCGCCATGGGCCACCGTGAACTGGTCGATGATGGCGATGCCGAGCCCCGCCTTCACCAGCGCGCAGACCGTGGTGCCGAAGCGCGCGCGGATGGTGATGTTGTAGTCGAGCCGGTTGCGCGCAAAGATCTCGGCCATGATCCGCCCATAGGGATCGTTCGGGTCGATGCCGATCAGCGGATAGCGGGTGATCTCGGCGGCCGAGACCTGCTTGCGCCCGGCGAGCTCGTGACCCGGCGGCACGATGCAATAGAGCTCGCCCGAGGCGAGCGGCATGAAGTCGAGCCCGGAATGCTCCAGCCGGTAGCTCATCGCGACGCACTCGCCGCGGCCGAGCAGGAGATAGTCGATGGCCTCCTCGAGCTTGAGGATGTTGATGTCGATGCCGAGATCGGGATAGCGGCGGCGGACGCGCTCGATCGCGCGCGGCACCATCACCTGCGAGATGCTGGGCACCGAGCCGATGCGCAGCTCCGACAAGCCGCCGCGGCCGATCTTGGAGATGATCTCGGAGAGATCGTCGACCTTCTTGTAGACCCCGTTGATCTGCTCGAAGATGTTCTCGGCTTCCGGCGTCGGGAAGTAGCGCCCGTTCTGGCGCTGGAAGAAGCGGATGCCGAGCGAGCGTTCGGTGTATTTGACCAGACGGCTGATCCCCGGCGCCGACACGTTGAGCAGCTTCGCCGCACCGCCGATGGTGCCCGTCACCATCACGGCACGGATCACTTCAACCTGGCGCAGCGTCATCATGGCCTTGAAATGTCCTTGGCATCCGAAACACGATCGTGGTGGCGATCATCTCACGAGAGCCGTGATGTCATCCAGCGGCAAGTGGGGTGTCGATGTGGACGGAGGCGGCAGACTCTGCCCTCTCCCCTTGTGGGAGTGGCTCGCCGCGTAGCGGCGAGACGGGTGAGGGGTCTCTCTCCGCGACTTCAAATGGGAGTTGGATTCGCGGAGAGAACCCCTCATCCGGCGCTTCGCTGTCCAGCGGATGGATGGGTAACAAACCAGACCGGATGGATAGGTAACAGTCGTTCATGGTTCGGTCCGCTGCGGCGCTGCGCTAGCGCAGCGCCGCAGCGTTGAT
>Ga0268296_1061_pt1 | contig 52730 bp, 50 predicted proteins | sample MetYM1_FD_191345 | JGI IMG/M metagenome (GOLD analysis project Ga0268296, IMG submission 191345) | Soil microbial communities from Anza Borrego Desert, Southern California, United States - Methylocaldum Y-M1 | ecosystem: Environmental > Terrestrial > Soil > Desert | place: USA: California... | reverse complement strand
CTGGCTGACCATCAAGAATCAGGAACAGAGCGTTGCCGAGGACGTGAGACGCATCCGTAATCACACCCTGGTGCCGAAGAACATTCCGATCTACGGTTTCATCTACGACGTAAGATCGGGCAAGCTGATCGAAGTACCGGAGGCGATGAAAGCCGGTCGCGTCGGCTGAATTTCGGTTCCGACGAGTCGAAGCGGATAAGCCCCAAGTGGAGTCGGTCGGAGTATCCATCCATCGACCGACTTCCCGCCCAAGATTCGGTCGGTACGATTGGTATGAACAATTTCGAGAGGCAATACCATGCAACGAAATCCAAGCTGTTCGTATATCGCCCTCATGCTGGGCATATTAATTTTCGGTGCCGGGATCGGCTCGGCCTACGCCGAGGAAGCGCCGACGATGGCGCCGCGGCAACTGTTGTTGAAAAAGGCGGTACCGCTATCCGCCGATACCGTCGAAACACGAGTCGTTCGGGTTCAGTTCCCGTCCGGCTACAAGACGCCCCTGCATACCCACGAAGGTCCCGGTCCGCGCTACGTACTCAAGGGGAGGTTAAAGGTGGAGGACTCCGGCGAGACGCACGTCTACGGTCCGGGCGATGTTTTCTGGGAAACGGGGGCCGCCATGACCGTCGAGAATATCGGGGGAGGCGACGCCGAGATCGTGATTTTCGAACTCGCGCCGGTGAAGTGAGATTAAGGCCATGAATCGCCGTGTCGATTCCGGAGGATGACCCGTTCGGTTCATCCGGCAGATGCCGACTTGCCTGTTGTCGGTGACTATTTTTCGTTCGGAACCAGCCGTTGTTTGGCACGTGGCGGACGGTCGGAATCTACCGGCCTGCCGCGCTCGCCTGCTGTTGTACCGGTTTCAGGGCATCCGGCCACGGTTTTCCCTTGGGAGATGCGTTCGGTATAAGCTCTGCCGGGTAATACCCCGTTTCTGATATGACTTCCCGGCCGCGCATCCGGCTGTCCCATCGCTGCCATACCATCCTTTGAAACCTCTCGGTGTGTGATCGGCTTTACCGCTTTTAATTCGTCCGCCCTTGCGCTTCTTCCTCGCATAACGCCTTCCATCGTTTCAGGGTCATCTTCTTCCCGAACCTCAGATTCTCATCTTGCAGGCTTACGTTCGCCGGATCGCGTGCTACATCGATGAATTCTCGAGGGGCGCTGGTTGGCGCCCCTTTCGAGACGAGGTAATTCAGAATGTCGGGCCTTTCCGCATAGATAGCCATGTCGCTCGGAAAAACCTTGAGCTCGGGGTCTTTTCTATCAACCGGGTAACCCGCTTCGACGAGAATTTCGACGGCCTCTCTGTTTTTGACGGCGATGGCCAATAGAAGCAGGTCGTCCTTGGACTCGAGACTTGCGTTTCTCTCGATCAGTTCCTTCAAAACGAAAGGGTTTTGGTAGCGAACGGCATAATAGATGACCGAGTGGCCTCTCCAATCCCTGGCATTGATGTCGAACTTTTTTTGCATCATGCGGCGAGCGATCTCATCGTGACCGCCTTCCAATGCGGCCATTATCAGGGTGTTTTTATAGCTGTCATATTCATGGTAATCGAGGTTCAGCTCTTCATTATTCAGGAGATTTTTCGCTTGCGCGTAATCTCTTTTCTTCATTGCCTGAATGAATTCTCGTTCGAGGTTGCCCGGTTTCCAGGTGTCCGGAATCAGTCCGGGAAGATACTCTTTCGATGCCATGACGGCAGCAAAACCAAAGATGCCGATAAAAGCCCATTTGACGTGTTTGAACCAAACGGGAGCGTGTTCAAAAATAGGGTCGACATCGTTTTCTGTCGCCGCGGACAGCATTGGCCAGCATAGAAGAGTCAATCCGAAGAAGATCGAACCGAGAACAAAATAAATGGCGGCGGCGGTATAGCGTACGTAAAAGGTATCGACATACACACCGCCTTTTCCATCGGCCACGACGCTGATAGGGACCTGGTCTCCAGGCTCATACCATTCGATGGGAACGATATTGGGATCGATGTACGTTTTGCCCTTGTACTCGACCTTGGGCTGCGGAAACCAGACGCCCGTCGTGTAACCGGTGCCTGTTGTTTTTCGGACTCTGGATATCTCTTGGTGGTAGCCAAGCAGTTTGGCGGTGGTTTTCTCGAGAGAGGATGAGAGAACCGTTACCCGCAGTGATTCGTAGGTTTCATGGCAGGCTAGCCCAATCAGGCCGATGCCCGTTACGATGAACAAGCCGGCGACAAACCTAAATAGTCCCATAGCTTATCGTTTCTTTCGATGGTTTATTGTTGCGATCATATATTGCGTCGGCATAAAGAGCGATCTTCGACAATTCAGTCCGTAGGACGCACCGACATTCGGGAAGCGCCCTTCGACTCGGCTCAGGACAGGCGTCGTCGCCGGTTTGGCAATGCTGAAAGCGGCCAAGGTTCGGTTGATTGTCCGCCGCAAATTCTAGTCTAAGACATAGTGGCGGCGCACAATTCCACTGTTCGGATTGGTATCTCTCGCGCGGCGGGAAACACCTGGAGCCAGTTACCTCCATGTTGCCATCCGGGGATTTCGTTGAGCAAGTTGCGAATAATGAGGAAAACGTCCCTTGTCATTTGCCAGGCTTATCCACCATGTTGTTTCGGGTCTCATTCCTTGAACGCGTATTGATCCGGTTTAGCGGAAAGATTTCGACCTTATCCGCCAGGGTAAAAATCTCCGCTTTCCTTGTTTTGGTCGCGTTCGCCTTGGTCGGTGTTTATGCCACCGTCACATTCATGGTCGAGCGATGGTATTACGGCGCGTTCCCTGAAGCGCAAGTTACTGCCAGCTATCGGAGAGACATCAAGATATCGAAACATCTCTTCGCTCTTGAGCTCGCAAGAACAATCAATACCAAACACCCAAACAGAAAATACTCGACCGTTGCGGCCGCCCGCCTCGATATCGAAAGCGCTGTTTACAAGGTAGAGCCAGACCATTACAGAAGCATCGATAATTTTATCGAGGATGTGAAAAAGGAGGTTTCTTCCGGGATTAATCTCAATAATCCCGACAAAAAGGACGTCCAGCGTTTAGCCGATGTCATCAAACATATCCTGTATCTTCGCCTGATAAATCACACGGCTCCGCAATACCTGTTGTCTCAAGGACTGGATGAAAAATCGCTGGATTGCGATACGCTGGTAACGCTCTATCTCGCGGTCGGTGAAGCGCTCAATCTTCCGTTTCGAGCGGTCGTCCTAAAGACGAACGATGCGGCGCGCGGGAACATCGAGCACGTCATGCTCGTTTGGAGAACGGGGAAAGGACGCTGGTACATCGAAGTGACCAATACCGAGCTTGCTGTGCCGTTGAATGAAGACGAATTTCGCGCTTACCGGGAGAAAGAAGGATTTACGACCTTTTCGGAACTCAACTCTTCCGATTTTTTAGAGGACGTGAAATGGACGGAAATCGCGAAGTATTACTACAACACGATTATTTATCGCCCCTGACTCCGCCCTGCTGGTCGGACAAGACCGGTTCGCCTCATCTTCCCTCATTTCGGGAAAACCGCCGAGAGCTTCCTTAACCGCCCGAGGTCGTCACCGGCGCCGTACAAATCGGCATTCGCATGACCCCGAGGGTCAGCATCGGCGACAACTTCCGGAGAAAGCGAAGCTTCTACTTTGCCAGTTCGTCTCCCTGTCGCGCTTGAAGGCCATTGCGTCTTAAGACGACCGCCGAAGTGCTATACACTGGGATCGGAAATTCCCACTCACTGATCGACCATGAAGCTACTGCCCGACGATCTGAACAAGATCGTAACCCTGACACTGGCGCACTATAACCGGCATGCGGAAGATTTTCGGGAGGGAACGCGGAATCACGACGTCAGCCAGAACATCGATGCGCTGCTGCGCCATATCGAAGGGGACCCACCCTTCAGAATCCTCGATTTCGGCTGTGGGCCGGGGCGTGATCTCAAGGAATTCGCCAGGCGCGGACACATAGCTGTAGGCGTGGAGGGGGCGGAGCGTTTTGCGGCCATGGCGAGGGAGGCTACCGGCTGCGAGGTGTGGCAACAGGATTTCCTGCAACTCGACCTTCCGAAAAGTTCCTTTGATGGCGTATTTGCCAATGCGAGCTTGTTTCATGTTCCATCCCAGGAACTGCCGAGGGTACTCGGTCAATTGCATGCCGCACTGAAGGCGGGCGGCGTCCTTTTCAGCTCCAATCCGCGCGGTACCAACGAGGAAGGCTGGAGCAGCGGACGCTACGGCGCTTACTATGACCTGGACGGGTGGCGTCAGCGGATGACCGCTGCGGGATTCGTGGAGCTCGAACACTATTTCCGGCCCGCCGGATTGCCTCGACCGGCGCAGCCCTGGCTGGCCAGCGTGTGGCGGCGGTCCTAGGTTCCATGAAACGAATCCTGCGGTTTCGCCGGCCGGTCTCTTCGCGCGAGCTGGCTTGCACGTCGGGAAACTCAATAGACAGGAGATTTCACGATGAATGTCGGCGATCAGAAATCCTTTTCCGTCCGCGCTAGATCGTTCTGGAACGACAGCGGCATCGATCTCGCCGCGGGTGGCATTTATCAGTTTTCCGCTCGGAGAACATGGACGGATTTCTTCATTTCCTGCGGCCCCGCCGGGTACTCCGGTTTGTCTTATCAGAACAAGTTGGCGTCGTCGCTGCGTCTTCCACGCGAGAAATGGTTCGCTCTCTGCGGAGCCTTGGACCGGAACGGCCAGACGGCATTTGTTATCGGGGAAAGCTGTCGGTACACCGCCGAAGCCGCAGGGCGGCTGTACTGTTTCGCGAACGATGTGCCGGGGTGGTACTGGAACAATTTCGGAAGCGTGGAAGTAATTGCGACGCGCCTTGCTTGAACCCGATTCTTGCCGCTATCGACCTGTGACCGTTGGTCCAAACGATTCGGTGCCGATCGACACGTTCACGACAAACATTGTCGGGTTTCCATCACTCTTCTTTCTTCGGATATCGGCAAAGGCCCGCGAGATGGTGAAAAATCGAGCAGTTTGTATCGGTTTAATCCTGGTACCGGAATTGCTTGATGGCTCATGGGCGCAACGTCCGCCGAGATCCCGTGCGCGGCGCTTCGGTCCGATCTTCAATCTTGGGTGTGCGATATGAATGAGCTATTTGTAGTTTGCCGTACGACGGAAATAGACGAAGAACAGGCGCGGGGCTTTTGGCTGGCCGTGCGAACCGAGACCGGCGAGGTAAAACCCTGGCCGATTCTGATTACGCGCAAGGGCAACCGTTTTTTTGGATTTGAAAATGTCTGCCCTCATGCCGGCAGCCGGCTGGATACCGTACCGGGGCAGTTCATGGATGAAGATGGCAACTTTCTGACCTGCGGCCAACATCACGCCCAGTTCGACATCGATAGCGGGCACTGTTTCATTGGACCCTGCCAAGGCAAGCAGCTCACAGCCGTGCCCTTGATCGTCGATGACGGCGATGTTTGCGTCACCGGCGTGGAACTAGCCGAAGAAGACGGCCTGGATCTCGACGCGTGATGAATTTCCGGACGGCGGTTTTGTGAGGAATCCGAGATGACACCGGAGCAGCAAGTCCGGCTTCGCGCTTTTCTGGCGAGCCTGCCGGAGATGAGCGTGGATCAATTGTTCGAAGCTCTGCACAACGCGCGCAGCTGCAAAGCGGCAGCGACCGAAGGCGATGCTCCTTATTGGCGCGCGCTGATGCTCGGCGTGGGCGAACAACTGCACCGGCGTCTTGGCCCCGGCGCTCTGCAAGAATATGCCAGGCGTTATTGCTGAACCGATCGGCTGATCGCGATCGACACGATTCACCGAAAACGTTCCCGGCGAAGAGTCCGCGCGTTCGGGTGGTCTTGCGGGCGTGAACGCATCGGTAAGAAAGCTCTGATCAGGTCCTTCTTCAGGATCGGGACAAACGGTAAGGTGTTGATTCGGCTCGTGGTGAGCTCGTCGACTCCCCTCATGCGTCCAGACGAAGGGCACGAACTGAACCAACTTCTTTAGAGTTTCCGTAATTTTTCCGGTATTCGGCGCCGCTGGAAACCACACTTCCTCGCCGGGAAACCGGCTTTAGAGCATTTTTCACCACAATATAGCGTCATAGCATGGGAGACCGCTCCACCCCTAAAATGGAGGCCGAAAGAATCGTAGGTCGGCAATCCGTTGCCGACAAACCCGCTGGCCGGACAGTTGCTGTCGGGAAGGGGCGTCCTGGCGCTCCAATCGCAAACGGTCATCCCAGGAGCGCTGGGATGACCGTTTGCGATTGGGAAGGATTCCCGACCTACAACAGCGGGCGCTACACCAAACCGAGAAACCGGCTCTAGCCAAGTTTTTGAGCAGTTCCAGCGCACCCATAAGCGAGTGAATGCCATTCATCGGTTCGCCATGGCCGCTTCCAAAATGGCTTGCATCGTATCGGCTGTCATCGGGCGGCCGAATAAATAGCCCTGGGCGACGTCGCAGCCGTGGCGCTTCAGGAAAGCTAGCTGGGCTTCCGCTTCCACTCCCTCGGCCAGCACCTCCAGTTTCAGGTTCCGCGCCATGGCGATGATGGCGGCGGCGATTTCCATGTTGGACGTATCTTGAGGAATGTCCCGCATGAAGCTTTGGTCGATTTTGAGCTTGTCGATGGGGAAGCGCTTCAGATAGGCCAGCGACGAGTAGCCTGTACCGAAGTCGTCGATCGCAATCCGGACGCCGAGCTCCTTGAGGGCAGCCAGTTTGGCCTCGTTCTCCGGGCCATCCTCCATGAGGGCGGTTTCGGTGATTTCCAGTTCGAGGTGATGGGACGGCAGGCCGGTTTCGGCCAGGATGGCACGGATGCGTTCGTGAAGATCGCCCTGCTGGAACTGGCGCGGCGAGAGATTGACCGCCAGCATTTCCAGCGGCAGACCGGCATCCAGCCAGGCTTTCATGCACCTGCAGGCCGTGCGCAGTACCCATTCGCCCAGCGGCACGATGAGGCCGGTTTCTTCCGCCAAGGGAATGAAACGATTGGGGGAAAGCAGACCCTGGTCGGGAATCTGCCAGCGCAACAGGGCCTCCACGCCGAAGATCCGGCCATCCGTCAGCGTCACCAGCGGCTGATAGTGCAAGACGAATTCATCCCGGTCCAGCGCGTGGCGCAGCCGGGTTTCCAGAGCGAGCCGCTCGTTGGCGGACGTGGTCAACGACTCGGTATAGAAGTGATATGTCCCTCGACCGCTGTCTTTTGCCTGGTAGAGCGCCGCATCCGCGTATTGGATGAGCCGATCGGCATCATCGCCGTCGTCGGGGAAAATGCCGATACCGAGACTGGCGCCGATGTAAACCTCCTGTCCGCCGGACAGCACGAAGGGCGCGCTGAGCCGGTCGATCAGGTGATGAGCCACGCTCGCGGCGTTCTCGGGATCGGACAGTTCTTCCAGCACCACGACGAATTCGTCGCCGCCCAAGCGGGCCACGGTATCGGTCTCGCGCAGGCATTCGCGCATGCGCTGCGAGGCGAGTTGCAACAGTTCGTCGCCGGTGGCGTGCCCCAAGCTGTCGTTGACGTTCTTGAACCGGTCAAGGTCGAGAAACAGTACGGCGCCGCGACTCCTATCACGCCTGGCGCGCTCCAGGGCATGGTTCAGGCGGGAGAGGAGCAAAAGCCGATTGGGCAAGCCGGTCAGCGGGTCGTAATGAGCCAAGTATTCCAGTTGGGTTTCCGAACGCTTGAGGTGGGTGATGTCGGTAAACACCCCCACGTAATTGACCGCCTCGCCTTGCTCGTTGCGTACCGTGCTGATGTTGAGCCACTCCGGATAGATTTCACCGCCCTTGCGCCGATTCCAGAGTTCCCCCTGCCAGGAGCCGGTGGTGCGGATGGCGTGCCACATGGCTTGGTAGAACGAGCGGCTATGGTGGCCGGATTGCAGAAGGCGCGGGTTCTTGCCCGAAACCTCCGCCTCGGTATATTCGGTGATCATGGTAAAAGCCGGGTTGACCGTGAGGATGTTGCCATCGAGGTCAGTAATGATCACTCCCTCTTGAGTGCTGGTGAATACGGTGGCCGCCTGACGCAGCCGCTCCTCCGCCTGGCGTTGCTCCGTGATGTCCGAGGCCACGCCCGAGGTCAGGATGACCTTGCCGGCATCGTCGCACAGCGCGTAGCTGCGGTCGTTGATCCAGCGCACCGTGCCGTCGGGACGGTTGATGCGGTACTGAATGTCGAAGTGGCGGCCGTGTGCCAGCTCTTCCAAGGCACGCAAGACTTGCCGGGAATCCTCGGCATGAACGGCCTCCATCCAAAGCTTGGGATTCGCATACAGTTCGGCGCAGGGTCGTCCCCAGACCTGTTCGAATGCGGGGCTCACGTAAAGAATGGACCGGAAATCCGGCGCGCTCAGCCAGAACACTTCGCCTATCGTTTCCGCCATCCGGCGAAAACGCAGTTCGCTCTCGCGCAGGGCCTTTTCGGCGGCATGCCGCACACGCCGCTCTTCCATCTCGCGCAAGCTGCGCTCTATGGCCGGCCCGAGACGGCCCGGACGGTCCTTGAGGACGAAGTCCCAAACGCCCTGTTTCAGGAGTTCGACCGCTCTCTCTTCGCCGATACTGCCCGAGATCAGGATTACCGGCAAATCGGGGAACCGTTCCTGTATGAGCCTGAGACTCGCTTCGAAATCCAGGCCGGGTACGCTGTAGTCGGATAACACGGCATCCCAGCTCTCTTCCTCCAGGGCCTGGTTCAGTTCTCCGCAGCTCACAACTCGCCGACAGCGGGCGGTCAACCCGTGAAGCCGCAGCTGGCGCTGAATCAAGAGGAAGTCGGTCTCGCTATCTTCGATGACCAGAAGGTTTAGCGGCGCGGTCACGGTCTCGTCAACCCCATGGCGGTTCGTTCGTGGCTAGCCAGTAAACCCCGAGGCGCGCCACCGTTTCTGCGAATTCGGTGAAATCCAGGGGCTTGCGGACGAAACTATTGGCACCGTGTTCGTAGCTGCCCAAGCGGTCTCTCTCCTCGTCGGAGGACGTGAGGATGACCACCGGCACCAGACGGGTACGCGGATCGGCACGCAGCCGTTCCAGCACTTCCAGACCTCCGATTCTGGGCAGGTTGAGATCCAGCAAAACCACCGTGGGCAAGTCGGGACCTTCGCGTGTCGCGAATTCGCCCTCCCGGAACACATAATCCAGCGCCTGCTGGCCATCGCGTACCACGTCCACCTGATTGGCCAGATTGACCCTGCGCAGCGCGCGCAGGGTCAGCATCTCGTCCTGAGCGTTGTCCTCCACCAGCAGAATCGTCTTGGCTTTCATCGAATTTCCTCGTCTCCGCGGCCCACGGCCGGTAGCGAAAAACGGAAGGTAGCGCCCTGGCCCGGAATAGAAACGGCATCAATCGTGCCACCATGACGATGGACGATGCGCTGGACCGTGGCCAGGCCTATGCCCAGACCCGGAAATTCCTCTTGCCGGTGCAGCCGCTGGAATGGCTGAAACAGCTTGCCGGCGTGGGCCATGTCAAAACCGGCGCCATTGTCTGCCACATAAAATCGCCGATACTCGCCTTCAGAGGCTTGCTCGGCATACACCCGGATCATCGGCGTATCGGTGCCGGCGGTGTATTTCCAGGCGTTGCCGATGAGATTTCTCAGAACCACTTCGATCATTCGAACATCGCCCCGAGCGAAAAGGCCCGGTTCTACGCACCATTCCACCCGGCGGGCCGGTTCCACACGAGTCAACTCGGCGAGGATGCGTTCCGCAAGCGCCGAAAGATCCACCGGGTCACGCCCCAACTCACCGCGGGTGCAGCGCGAAAGTTGGAGCAGGCCGTCGATCAACTCGCCCATGCGACGACTGGCTAGCATGATTTGATCCAGATAGACGCGGGCTTCGCCTTCCAGGCGCTCGCCGTAATCCTCCATCAAGGCCTGGCTGAATCCGCTCATAGCCCTAAGAGGCGCGCGGAGGTCGTGAGAGACGGCGTAGGCGAAACTCTCCAACTCCTGGTTGGCGGCCTGGAGTTCGGCCGTACGCTCCTCGACCCGTCGCTCCAGATCGGCATTGAGGAGGCGGATTTCTTCCTCGGCCCGCTTGCGCAGGGTGATATCGACGACACTGACGATCACATGGAGCTCCCCGCCAATGGCCACCGGCCCCAAGCTCACCTCGCAGGGAAACTCTTCCCCGTCGGCCCGGACAGCGTGCAGATCGCGGCCCTTGCCCATGGCGCGCGGCTCCGGATGGCGGAAATACTCCGAAGCGAGCATCTGATGACGAACATGAAAACGTTCGGGTATAAGGACGTCCATCGGACGTCCGATCAGCTTTTCGGACGGGCAGCGGAAGAGCTCGGCGGCACGCCCGTTTACTTGGACGATTTGTCCGCCGCTATCGACGACGAGCATGGCCAAAGGCGAGGTATCGAAAATCAGCTGGGCTCGCGCCTCGCTTTCGCGCTGTGCCGCCTCGGCCGTGTCCTTGGCCCGGGCATAAATCTCCGCTTCCATCCGCAAAACTTGTTCACGCAGCGACTCGGTGAGCCGGTTCTGCTCGACTCCCTGCTGTTTGAGCCGGACGAGTTCGGTGACGTCCTCCACTCGGTGGATGATGTAGGCGACCGAGCCGTCCGCGCTCAGCACGGGGGAGTTGAATGGGCTCCAGTAGCGCACGGCAAACCCGCCGCCTTCCTCCTCTGGTATACGGATATCGTATTTCTGCACCGCCATGACATCCGCCGTACGGTTCCGCAGCACACGCTGCAGGGAGGCTCTCAAGTTGCGTACGCCAGTGGCGTCAGGGTCCTCGGGATTGTCCGGGAAGACCTCGAAAATATCGCGGCCGATAATCTCCTTCCGTTGCGTCATCGTGGCACGCGCATAGGAGTCGCTGACGGCTGCGATACGGAGGTCCGGAGTCAGCACAAGATAAAGGCCCGGCGCAGATTCGAATAAGACCCGGAAGTCCGGATCGTCGATTGGAATGCGAGTTAACGGCTGCGAAGCGTCTGGCTCGGCGTTCATATCGCTGATCGGATCAAGCCTGGCCTATTTCGGTTGTCCGGCTGCGGAAAAGCATAGCCTTCGGCGGCACGCGGCAGAGCCAAATTGTTATCGTTCATTGTTATTCTTTATAGTCGTTCATTGTGCCGTCGGCGCCAGCGTTCTCTCCGCTATCGCCGTCGAACAGTCGTTGTCCCAACCCATAACGCAGCACCAAGCGTTACCACGGGCTGCGCCAATCATATTCCCGACCTTACCGTAGAGAAACATGGCGTGCTATCACGTTTGACGTAGCGACCAGCCCGCGGCTTTCCAAGCTGTCCGCTCCCGGCTTCTCGCGTCTGCTCGACAAAAACCGAATCGGCGCTTTCCGTTAAAGAACTATAAAAATAGTAGGAAATTTCGCGCAACGTGAATTGTTATCTTGACAGAGAAAAATTCTACTGGAGGGTTTTGTGCCGGCACATCATCCGCGGAAGAGATTCCTCAGGCGCTCGAAGATTTGATATGGCATCGGCTTGGCGGTTCGAGTGACGCGGCGTCGCCGTGCTGTCCGTCATTTCACCGGCGAGCGCTGCGCAGCTAGTGCAAGATCTTCGGTTCGACCGTCTGAGCGGGGCTGGATCGAATTATGAAGCCGGAGAGCCACGATTGGCGGATGCTCGACGAGGTTCAAAATTCCGGGCCATTTCGGGACTTAAGGCATCGGACATACGCTGCTCGTCCGTGCTGTCGCTCTTGTCCCAAAAATCATAAAAATTGAACCAATTGTAAGGCGCCTGGCGGCAGTAATGTTCCAGCCGGTCGGCGTAGTGCTGCATGAACGCCCGGATTTTTTCGTCGCGGTTTTTCCGGGAACACTCGATGCGCTCGGCCAGCAGCTCAAAGTGTACGTCGTAATCGGCGCCGCCTTTGTGGAGACAAAAGAACAGAATCACCGGAGCCTTGAACAAGTTCGCCAGCAGCACTGGCGCCGCCGGGAACCAGGCGTCCTCGCCGAGAAACCGGCACAGGACGCGCTTCTCCCCGTGTACGCTGCGGTCTCCGAGCAAGGCGACCACGCCGCCGTTATCGATGTGCTCATCCAGCCCCAGAAGGGCGCTCGCCGTGCCTACGGGGATGATGTCCTTGAACAGATCCGGGTTCAGCGTCCTGAAAATGGCATTGATCTTGGGGGAATTCTCGCCGTAAACCAGCGCCTTGACGGAAAGCCCCCTGTGCCTCAGTCCGAGGCCGCGGAGGATTTCGAAGCTGCCGACATGGGCGCCGACCAGGAGGAATCCCTGTTTGTCCGCTATCAGCCGCTCCAGCACATCGAATCCGTGCATCCGGATTTGAAAGAATTCGTCCCGCTCGGCGAACACGAACACCCTGTCGAGCAGAGCTTCGGCGAAAGTGTGATAGTGGCGGAACAACTCCCGGCCCGACGGTGGTCTACCGAAGATGCGTGTCAGATAGGCAGCGGAAGCTTGCCGCGCGCGGTCGGCGAAAATCAGAAAATACGCCGTGATGGGGTAGAGCAGGGCGCGGGCGATCGGCCGCCCGAGCCGCAGGGCGATCCAGACGATCGTTCGCAGCCAGAAGCCGGTGCTGCGCTCTTTTTGATTAATCCAGCTGCGGCTCATGGTGCGACTGAGGTGAACAGCAGACGCCCTTGCGCGATGCGCCGGTCGCCCGAGAAGCAGTCGAATTTCACCGATTTTTCTCCCGCATCATCGAATTGCACCCGGCACGGTTCGCCCGGACGGAGCACCGAGAGAAATTTCGCGGCAGGAATGCCGGCGAGGCGAAAGCCTGGATGGCCCGCCAGCCAGAGACAGGCGATCTCGTCCAGAATCACTACGCCGGGCACCACCGGATTGCCCGGAAAATGACCGGGCAGGGCAGGGTGGTCTGATGAAACGGTAAAGTGTGCCTCCATCGGTCTGGTTGTCGTTCGAGTTCGCCCGGCGGAATTCCGGTCAGTTCCTGGGAGCCGAGATTACGCCCGAGCGGGCGATGGTCGCGATCAAGTGGAGGATGGACGGATGGCTGTGATGCCGGTAGCGGATGCGCCGGTAGATGTACTCGGTGATGAAAAACGCGCCGACGAAGAAATAATTCACGGTGTTGGTGAATAGGAGAAAGGTTTCCACCGGAGCGAACAAGGCCAGCAACACCGATTCCAGAACCAACAGGCAGAAAAAGATCGCCCAGGCCCAGGTGAGATTGCGAGTGTAAATCCGCAAATCGTCGGGCAGCACACCCCGCCGCTCCAGCCGGGCAAAGCGTGTAATCAGCGGTTCCCGTCCCGGAGTCAGCGTCGTCAGGAATAGGCTTGCGAGTATCAGGCCGATGCCGACGGGCGAAAAATAGATCATCGCGTCCGGCCTCAGATAAAAGAGCGGCGCGCAGAGGCCGATGCCCACCGCGAAAGGCCAAAGGCGGCCTATCATGCTCGACCGGCCTTCGCCCGATAAGCGCATTGCGATCAAGATGGCCGTGAAGAGAAGAAAATCGACGAATCCAAGCCAGACCGGCGAGATGTCCGAACGGACGGCGGCAAAGGAAAAAACCGGAAACAGCGCCGCCAGGCACACGGTTAAAGCCGGTTTGATCCCCATACCTTATTTCGCACGCCGCTTTTCGATGGTGCTGGCCAGCGCCCGGAGCGAAGAGAAAATGTTAGTGACGTCCGGATCGTCCGATTTGATCTGAAGTCCGTATTTTTTGGAGATAACCAGGGAGAGTTCGAGCAGGTCTATGGAATCGAGTCCCAACCCGTCCCGGTACAGAGGTTTTTCCGGCTCGATGTGCTCGGGAATGGCTTCGAGATTCAACGATTCGACGATCATCCGTGCCAGTTCCAGTTCCATCGGGGTCAGTTGCGTGGTCATAAGCTATTGATATTCGACAGTTAGATCATTAAGGCCGATCGCCTTGGACCGGATTACGAACGGGGCAATCGAATAATGCCTTCGATTTCCAGCAAAAGGTCTCTGCGGCAAATATCGCCTTGTAGAAAGATAACCGGGCATAAAGGATTCAGGGTTTCCGCGAGCAGTCGCTTCGCGATGCCGAAATGTTCGTGATGGCGTATATAAACTTTCAACATGCTGTCTGGCCCCAATTCTTCGAGCTTGATTCGGGACTGGCCCAGCTCGTTTAGTACGGCCTGAATGTTGCTCAGCGTTTCCCGCAATTGCCCGGCCGCATCCTCGGGATGCAGGGTTTCGTGCCCTACGATGCTCGCGGTTCCCGACAGATAAAGCTGGCGTTCACCGCCGAACTCCGTCAGCGTCGCGCGCGAAAACGACGGGCTGCGCGGTCCGTATTGTAACGGATATCGATAGGCGCTCACCTGGCGCGGATTCTCGATCTGGCGTCCTGGCGCGCGGGAGGCGATGAAATAGATCCGCAGCCCTTCTGCCCCGGTCCCGATCGCGCTGGCGGCGGGCAAATCCCGGTCGAACACGTAATCGGCTTCGGCGAAGGCTTGGTGCCGCCCCAGGCAAAAGCGCTGATAGTTTTCGAGCCCAAGGTATTCGCCGTTGATCCGCGGAAGATAGTTCCACATGCGGATGAGATGGGTATAGCCGGAGACGCGGATCAGATCCAGTATCCGGCAGTACGTCCGGTAAGTCCGGGCTTCCACCGAATCCTGCTCCTGTTCGGGCAAATAAAAGCAGCCGAACAGAATATCGCCGTTGCAGGCGTAGCGTATCCCCTGATGTTCTCCGTAGCGTGCCGGCTGTGGGCTGAGCCAGACTTCGCAAAGTTTTTGTTCGGCCAAGCTGCTCATGGGCAGCGTCAGGACCGGGTACGGCGTGTCTGTACCGGATTCGGAAAAGCCATCGAAGCCGATGATTCCGAGCACGGAGGCTGGCTTCGTGTTCGTCAGACCGCTCAGGGCTTCGGCAGGAAACAGGGTGAGATAAACGGGCGGATCAAGCCTGGCGGAACGCTGTTGCGTAACGCCTAGGCTCGGATCGAAAGAGCCCATTCGTGCTGGCAAATTCATGTCGGGCGTATATGAGACGAGCTTCAGGATGCGATGTTTTGGCGTCTGCGCTTATGGGCCGCGTAGTTATTGATCGGGTCGAACAGGCTTTTCAAATAATAAATAACCTTGAACATCAAGAGTTTGGGCGCGATCGGGGTGTTCCGGAACAGGTCGCCGGCAAGCAGCGAAATGACGCCTTCCTTGATACGGAACCGGTTGTGAGGATGGATGATCAAGTCCCGCATGGCGGGTGTCGTGATGCGGTAGATGAACCAGGAAAACGTCTTCAGCCCGCGGCGCACCGATTTTTCGTACTGATTGAGGCGTTTTTCCGCGGTTTTCGGCTCGCGCAGGATGCCGTCCACGGTCTCCGCGCCGGACATCGCGCCGTACAGCGCGAGATGGACGCCGCTGGAAAATACCGGATCGATAAAGGCGAAAGCATCGCCGATCAACAAGTAATTCTTGCCCCTCATCCGTTTGGAAGCGTACGAATAATTGCCGGTCGCGGTTACGGGCGACACCAGCCGGGCGTTTTTCAGGCGAGCTTGCACCGGCGGGCATAAGGCGATGGTGTCGAACAGGAATTGTTCGACCGGTGTCTGGCGGCCTTTCAGATAATAAGGCCAGCAGACGGCGCCAACGCTCATCAGGTCCCCCTTGAGCGGGATCATCCAAAACCAGCCGTGATCGAACCAGTAAATGCTGATATTGCCTTCGTCCCGGCCGCTTCTGCGCTCGGCTCCTTCGAAATGGCCGAAAACAGCCGCGCTGCTGTGTTTCTTGTTGCGCTCCTTGGTGCCGAGCCTGTCGGCCAAAAAGGTGTCGCGGCCCGATGCATCGACCAGGAAGCGCGGTTGCCAGACATGCTCCGCGCCGTTTTCACCGGTTGCCCTGACTTTATCCACGCGGCCTTCGTGGAATTCCACCGAAGTCACGCGGCAGCCCTCGCGAACGTCCGCGCCCTTGGCGGCGGCGTTTTTCAAGAGGATATGATCGAACTCCGCCCGCTTGACCTCGAAGGCATAGGGATGAGTTTTGTCCAGAGCCTCGCCGAACTGAAAGTCGGAGCACTTGCCGTGGTAGATGGAATCGAATTCGGCGGCGTACTTGCGAAGACCGATCTTCTCGACCTCATTCAGCACGCCCAGCCGTTCCAGGTAAGGAAGACTCAAAGGCAGCAGGGATTCGCCGATGTGAAACCTCGGATGTCGATCCTTTTCGGCCAGAACGACGCGCCAATTCTTTTCCGCCAGCAACGCCGCAATCGACGACCCGGCCGGTCCTCCCCCGATGACCAGCACATCGCATGATTCGCTCATATGAGAATTCTTGAGTTGATAAGTCAGCCCCCGAGGCCGATAAGGATAATCGGCAAGATTCGTGCTGCCAAGCCACGTTTGCAGAAGACAGGGGGCGCAGACCCGCCCGGCCGCCGGCGCGGCCGGGATCGGCCGATCAGGGACGCGCCTTTCTCAATGATCCGTCACGAGGTAGTTCCGGGTGATCGGTACGGCTCCATGCCGCTTCGCCAGCTGAAGTTGAAAAACCACCATGTCGCGCCAGCGGAACGAGCCTTCGCATACCGCCAGATAAAATTCCCACATGCGGGCGAAGCGTTCTCCCATCCGCTCGACCACTTCGGCTCTATGGTTCTGGAAACGCCGAAACCATTCGCGAAGGGTATATGCATAATGCAGCCGCAACACCTCCAGGTCGGTCAGAATCAGGCCCGAGCGCTGCATTGCCGGCGACACGTCGGAAAGCAAAGGGATATAACTGCCCGGAAAAATGTGGCGCTTTATCCATGGGTTGGCAGGGCCATCCTTGTTGGTGGCGCCGATGGTATGGAGCAGTGCTATGCCGTCGGGTTTCAGCAGTTTCGCCATTTGCCGGAAGAAAGCCGGATAGTGGCGGGCTCCGACATGTTCGAACATTCCGACGCTGACGATCCGGTCATATTCTCCGGTGTGCTTCCGGTAATCTCGAAGATGGAAGCGAACCTGATCTTGAAGTCCGAGTCGTTCGGCATCGGCTTGCGCCACTCGGAGCTGCTCCCTGGAGAGCGTTACGCCGGTTACTTCGACGCCGGCTTCTTGCGCGAGGTAAACGGCTAAGCCTCCCCAGCCGCTGCCGATATCGAGGACCTGCATTCCGGGCTGTAGACGCAGCTTTCGGGCGATGAGCCGGCATTTGGCGAGTTGCGCCTCTTCGAGCGTCTGCTCGGGCGTTTCGAAATAAGCGCAGGAATAAAACAGGCGTTCATCCAGAAACCGTCGGAACAGCCATTCGTCGAGATTGTAATGATGGCTCACATTCCGGTAACTGCGGGCGATGGCGTTACCCGTTCGAACAAGCGGGTGCAACCATCGGCGGACATGCAGATAGGGTGCGGGTCCGGGTTCGGAGAAATTCCGCATCATGACCTCCATGAACGCCGGCAACGCCTCGGAGGATCCCACGTTCCAACCGCCTTCGAGATAGGTTTCGCCCAATTGAAGTTCCGGATCCCACAAGAGGCGGAGCAGGGCCGAAGGGTCTAGAACATTCCAGTGCGCTTCCGGCTGCCCGGTTCCGAAGCGGCGGCTCGGACCGCCTGTAACGTGAAGATGGAGAGAGCCTTCCCGGATATGCCGGTCCAATAGTCCGGTTACGGTCTGATGCAGTATTTTTTCCAGTGCCATCGGTTTTCACTCCTTGTTCACCGCGGTACGAAAAGCCTACCCGGATAGGATATAGCCAAAAACAATGTTCCGATTCGTGTTTCCGGCGTAGGGCGGGTTAGGAGAGCATCGCAAGGGAACCGAAAAGTTCCTTTGGTGTTTCCACGCGCCGTCGTCCACCGGGCAAGGCCGCGGAATCAGTGAGTTAGGCGCGCGGAGAGTCCGGCAGCGACGGCATGGTTCGTAGCAGTGCGCGTCTAATCCACCCTATATCCGAGTGAGACAAAACGGGAAGCGACAGATGCCGAACCGCTGGAACCGGGTACGCGCCAATCGGCATCGTTCAGCGAAAAGCCTGTTCGTTTCTATAGATCGAGTTGCTGCTTGAGCAGGGCGAGCTTAAAGTCGGCAGTTTGCGATTCGGCGTTTTCCCAGGGGAAATTCGGCAGATTTTCCAGAGCGAGAATCAACCCCTCGTTCCATTTCTCGGAAAGCTGCCGGGCGAAAGGATCATCCTCGGTGAGGAACAGCCGGCGGCCTTCGGTCAGGCTGTCTCGCTCGTAGATCAACAATTCCACCGGCGGGCCGACGGTCACGTTGCTGCGTATGGTGGAGTTCATGGAGACCAGGGCGCATCGGGCGGCCCGCTCCAGGCCGATGTCCCGCTTGATGATGCGGTCCAGGATGGGCTTGCCGTACTTGGTTTCGCCGATTTGCAGGAAGGGATGTTCCCCCGATTCGTGAATGTAATTGCCCTGCGGGTAAATCATGAAGGTCTCGGGCGGGCTATGGCCCAGCTGGCCGCCGAAGATGAAGGTGGCCTCGAAGCTGGTGTTGGCGGTATCGCGGCTAGCCTGCTGGCGCTGTAGCTGGGTGCTGATCATGCCGACGTAATCCGCGGCTTCGCACATGTTGGTCGCCGTCATCAGATTGGGTACCCAGGCCTGCTCGACATCGCGATACATCTTTTTCACCACCGCCTGGGTGGTGGCGAGATTGCCGGCGGAGAGCAAGACAAAAACCCGCTCTCCCGGCCACACGAAGGTGTGCATTTTCGAATAGGTGCCGATGCTGTCCATTCCGGCATTGGTGCGGGAATCGGAGCAGAACACCAGGCCGCGTTCCACGTTGATCGAAAGGCAATACGTCATGGCAATGTCAGAATGGACTCAGTGTATGGGTATTCGATCGATTCTATCGTTAGACGTTTCAGGAAGAAATCGTTTAGTACTACAGCTTCAGTAGATCGGGAATCCCTTCCCAACCTTGAGTCGGCAAAGGATTGCCGACCTACTTTCCCGTTGCTGACCTTTTTCCGCACGCGAAAACCATTCTTGCTCAGGGATCATCGATCAACCGTCATACTAAGGCTGACAAGGCGTTAGTACTACAACTCCAGTAGAGATGGAGCGCCCGAACACCACGCCAGATCACGGAACGCACCACAACAGCGCGGGGCGCTTGCAACCGTGCACCTTATTCGCTTTGTCAGGGAATCGACGCAGACGGCGAAACGCTTGCTTGCCCGGTGGCGCGCCGTAGCACTCGTCTGTGCCATTGGCACGGAGGATGCTTCGTCGGAAACGTCAACATCATCGTTCGCTCATGAACATTTCCCACGACTACCGCAACAGCGAAGCCTACGACGAACTCCTGGAACCGGGCGGCCAGCCTCGGTCGGCCGCCCGGGCTCTGTTCCGTTATCTGAACTCTCTTCAGCCGGGAGAATTGGAAGCCCGCCGGCAGTCGGTGGATGCGGCCATCATGACGATGGGCATCACGTTTACCGTGTACAGCGAGGCCGGGAACATCGACCGGGCCTGGCCTTTCGACATCATCCCCCGGGTCATGGCGAAAAGCGAATGGATGCGGATCGAGGAGGGGCTGAAGCAACGGCTTACGGCTCTGAATTTGTTCATCAACGATCTTTATAACGAGCAGCGCATCGTCAAGGACGGCGTTTTTCCGCTGGAAGTGATCGCGGGTTCGCGCAACTTCCGCCCGCAGTGTCTAGGTATCATGCCCCGTTTTGGCGTATGGGCCCATGTGTGCGGTACCGATTTGGTGCGTGACAAGGACGGCACGGTCTACGTGCTGGAGGACAATCTCCGGGTGCCGTCGGGCGTGTCTTATATGTTGGAAAACCGACAATTGACGAAGCGCCTGTTTCCCGAATTTTTTCAGGGTTGCGATATCTTGCCGGTCGATGACTACCCGGTTCAGCTCTACGATGCGCTGGCGGCTCTTTCTCCGAGGGATGGCGAGAGGCCGGTGGTGGCCGTGCTGACTCCGGGAATTTTCAACTCGGCTTATTTCGAACACAGCTATCTGGCGCAGCAGATGGGCGCCTTCCTGGTGGAAGGCTCGGATCTGATGGTGGATGCGGATGACAGGGTCTACATGAAGACCGTTTCCGGCCCCAGGCGGGTCGATGTGATCTACCGCCGCATCGACGACGATTTTCTGGATCCGGAGGCCTTCCGTCCGGACTCGGCGCTCGGCGTTCCGGGTCTCATGCGCGCCTGGCGCAACGGCAAGGTCGGCATTGCCAATGCGCCCGGCTCCGGTGTGGCGGACGACAAGGTCGTATACACCTACGTGCCGAAAATCATCCGCTATTACCTCGATCAGGACCCGATCATTCCCAACGTGCCGAGCTACCTCTGCATGGACGAAAAAGAACGGGCCTATGTGCTGGCTAACCTGGACAAACTGGTGGTCAAGCCGGCCAACGAGTCGGGCGGCTACGGCATGATCATAGGCCCTAGGGCCAGCCCCGAGGAACGTGCGGCATTCGCCGAGCTGATCCGGGCCAATCCGCGCAATTACATGGCGCAGCCGACGCTCAGCATCTCCACCGCGCCGACCCTGGTCGGCGATTGCCTCGCTCCCCGCCACCTGGATCTTCGGCCTTTCATACTGCAATCCAGCCGGCTCTACGCCACCACCGGCGGACTGACGCGAGTCGCGCTGAAAGCGGGGTCCCTGGTCGTGAATTCATCGCAGGGCGGGGGCAGCAAAGATACCTGGATCGTCGACACGGAGGACGCATGCTATCCCGCGTAGCCGAGAACTTGTATTGGATGGCCCGTTATCTGGAGCGGGCCGAGAATACCGCACGCCTGATCAACACCACGACCGATGTGCTGCTGGATCTCCCCAAAGGCGCCTCGTTCGGCTGGGATATCCTGCTCAAGCTGGTCGGCCTGGACGAACTCTTCGAAGAGCATTACCGAGAGGCGAACGAATCCAATATCCTGCGCTTCCTGATCCAGGACGAGCGCAACCCGAGCGCCATCGTATCCAGCATCCGCCGCGCCCGCGAGAACAGCCGCACATTCCGGGAAATCCTTCCCAAGGAATTTTGGGAGCGGGTGAACGGGCTTTATCTCTATGTCCAAGGGTTCGCGTCCAGCGCGGCGCAAAATCGGGCGCAGCGTTACGAAGTCCTCAATCACATCATCGAGCGCAACCAATCGCTGGCCGGCTTGCTGATCAGTTGCATGAGCCACGACCTGGTTTATGAATTCATCAGGCTGGGGAGAAACATCGAGCGCGCCGACATGACCACGCGCATCGCGGATATCAACGCGGCCGTGCTGCTCCCGCGGCAAGGCGGCGCGTTGGAGCCTTTGCAGGAGCGGTTGTGGATGAGCGTGCTCAAGGCCTTGAGCGCTTACCAGATGTACCGCCGTCACGTGGACGTGCATGTGCGCGGCCACGCCGTGCTGAATTATCTGCTGCTCGATCCCCATTTTCCGCGGACCGTCCGTCACTGCCTCTCGGAAATCGAGGAGTGTCTGGCCATGCTGCCGAACCACAAGGAGGTCATGAAAGTGACTCGCCGGACTTGGCGGCGGCTTACGGGCCTGCGCTGGGAAGGCTTGGCGCCTGCCGTGCTGCACGAGTACTTGGATCAGGTCCAAACCGACTTGGGCGCCATTCATGTGGCGGTGTCGAATCAGTATTTCTATTTCTATATGCGGCAGCAACAGACTACCTCGACAGCACGGGTAGTCAATGAATAGGGAGTAGCGACCGTGATGTCTTCGCTCGATTTTCCCCGTCATGGAGACAAGGCGAACTCGCCGTTTTTCGAGGAGTTCCTGGTCAAACTGCTGGAGCAGCGCGATAGGATCGGGCTTACCGAGCTGATCCATCAGGTGGATGCCATGATGATCGCGGTCGAGCCCGGGCACTCGGTTCCCTATGTGGGCGAGCTGTGCCTGATGACGCCTTATCATTATCTCGCGACGATCGAATCGGAACGCCATTACACCCATGTGCTCCGCATCGACCTGAACGCTCCCGACGTTCTGATCCGCGAAGTCAAGGACCCCGAGACGCGAGGCATTTTCCGAAGCCTCAACGAGCTATACCCGATCGGCGCGCACAAGCCGAATTCGCGCTACATGGGCGAAGTGTTTCGGGTGACCGACGTGAACGAAGTGGTGGCATTGCAGAAGTCTAGGGATGTCCGCTTCTTCAATCGGGATCAGATCCAGAAGCTGGAAATGCCCGACGACATGGCCATCGTCAAGCCGTCGCCCTATACCCACAACATCGTCGGCTATTGGGAGCGGTCGGAAGCGGACACCCGTGTTTATGCCCCGAGTCGGAGCACCATTCGCGACGACGTTCAAAGGGCCTACCTGGAGGCGAAGGAAGCTCAGGTCAAACTGGGGCTGGAAGCGCTGCTCCTGCCCATCGACCATCTCGCCACCCGCATCTATAGCCAGAACCGGGAAGCCGCCATCCTCGAATGGCTGACCTTGACCAGTTATTACTACTGGGGCTCTTACGACATCGTTTCCCAGAATTCCTCGACCAACGTCACCAAGAGCGTGCATTACTCGAACGAGCTGGAATGTCCCGCCAAGGTGTTCACGGCCGCGAATCATCCCTATTTCGTCAACCACCTGCTCAAGCTGCCGTCGCCCACCGAAGCCTTCGTCCGCAACTACGGGCCGAGGCTCCATCATCTTGCCGTTGCGGTCCGGGACGGCGAAACCGAAGGGAAGGCCAACATCGATTACGTGGTGGGCACGCTGCGGGACTGCGGCAAGGAATTCCTGCTCGACGTCATCGGCTCCAGGGAGGAAGGGCTCAAGCAAATCTTCTCCAGCGCCTCGGAATATTCCTCCCTGATCGTGGAATACGTGCAACGCTTCGGCGACTTCCAGGGGTTCTTCACCAAGGACAACGTGGCCGAGCTGACTCATGCCGCCGGGGTGGAAGAAAACTTGCGCGCTTTGGAGACCGAGGTCGTTTAATCGCGGCGTAAGAATGCGGCCGGTTTCGCACTTGCCCTGGCGCGCAGATCGGCGGAGACGAAGGCAGCCCAATACTTGGCCGTTTTAGAATCGCTCTTCCGTCTTTCAAGTTGTAGGTCGACAATCCTTTGCCGACGCCGGCGGTTGGTCGACCCGTCACGGCGGTACCGATTCGTAGGTCGGCAATCCTTTGCCGACGAAGTTGTCTATCGCCTCCGCGGGGGAACGGGCCGTAATACGGTCCCCGTGTTAGAATCGGCCCTCGACAATTCGAGCCGAAACGAACTTCGGCGCACCGCTCGTCGACTTTCAGCCGATCAACCCGCACTCTGCAGAATCCTGTGAATACCCCTATGACTTGCCCCTGCGGCTCTGAAAAACCTTTCGATCAATGTTGCGGCCTTTATCTGGCGGGACAATCCGCTGCGCCCACCGCTGAAGCCTTGATGCGCTCGCGGTTTACCGCTTTCCAGCTGCGCGATGCCGATTATCTCAGGGAGAGCTGGGACCCCGGCAAGCGGCCGGCGTCCTTGGACTTCGAAGGCGACACCCGCACCTGGTCCCGTCTAGAGATCGTCGGAAACATAGGTGGCGGCGAAAACGACGATAGAGGCGTCGTGGAATTCAAAGCCCAGTTCGAGTTGGGAGACGACACCTATCTGATCCATGAAGTCAGCCGGTTTCACCGGGTGGCGGGACGATGGGTCTATCTGGACGGCACCATCAATTATCACGGCAAAATCGCCCACAAGGGCGAAATCCTTCGCAATGCGCCGTGCCCCTGCGGCAGCGGTAAAAAATACAAGAAATGCTGCGGCGGTTCGGCCAAACGTTCGGGCGGGGCATAGCGCCCGTCGTGCGCTAGCGACGCAGCACGGCCATTCCGATAGCGTTTCCGCCCCTAATCGCGGCGAAAATGTAGGCTATGGCAATTCCATCATCTCTCTGCGGCATCTCACGCCCTTTATCCACGCGCGTTTCGGCAAGTGCTGCAACAACTGGCGTTGCGCATGGCATATGAATTGCAATTTATATTTCGGCGGCCGGTGAGTGATCGGCAGGATGCCACCAATCAACATCCACTCATCGGACCGCACCATTCAGCGTCTCCGATTCTCTCCCCTCCCTCTCTGGACCGGGTGTCGCCGGGAATGGCGACACCTTTTCTTTTGTCCCGGTTTATCGTGCCTTCGTGCGGCTTTCTTCCGGATTCGTGATATTTCCTCGATGCCTTGATACGATCGGTATCGCGGACATCGAATCGAACGGAAGGAGGATCAGGAATGATCAAAGAGCTGGCTCTATGGCTGACGATCATAGGTCTCTGGGAAAGCAGTCCGATCTATGGAGACGAAGGCCGCTACTTCAAGGTTGCTCGCCAAGATCCAAGACAGTGCGTTGCACCAACGTGCGACAAGGTTTTCGTTAAGGAAGTCAACAAACCGCGAACGCGCTGCGCCGACGGGATTTGGCGCCGGGAATGCTATGTCGGCGCGATAGACTTTTCCGAGACGGGAGGCGTGCCGCAACAAAACGAGGACTTCAAGAAGGAGTTCGTTTTGGGGCGCGGGCTGGTGCGCGGAATTCTCGAGAGGCGTGCGACCGATTCCAACAGAGAAGACAGCGTTCTGGTCGTGCACGAAACATGGCGGGCCCAGGCACGGGCATCTCCCGCGGGCGCTCTGTACCGAGTGAGGGATGTCGATGGCCCTTGTCCGACCGAGCCCTGCGAGCACATCGAGGAAGAGCGGCTGAATACGCTGACCAAGGCTCTGATTGCCGAGGTCGACCTGCTCGCATCCGCCGCCGATCCGGAGAAGGTCAATGCCGGATATCAGGCTCTCAAGCAGGGGAGCATACTGGTGGCCGGTACTCATCAGGCCGTGACCGGCCCGGCCGGTACGAGCAAGTCCCTTATCGCGAGCGAATTCTACCTGATGGAATCCCCGGCGCCGGTGACCGGCCAAGCCTGCGGCGGAACGACAGGGGCACGGTGTCCGCCCGGCCAATACTGCGAGATCGGAACTCCCAATGCATGCGGTTCGACCAGCATATCGGGAACCTGCGAGGTTCCGCCCGAAATCTGCACGACCGAGCACAATCCCGTCTGCGGATGCGACGGCGAAACCTACAGCAACGACTGCGCACGCCGCCGCGCCCAGGTTCAGCTCGATCACGCCGGCCCCTGCGCGAAACCGGCCGGGGCGCCGACTTCCAAGCGTTAGGGAGGCTTCGATTCATTTGCCGCCCGATCTGTGCGAATGTCTCGGCGGCGCAGGTCGGCGGGAACTGCGGCGAAGCGCGAGCATCAAACCAAAAATCAACGGGCGGGTATTTCGCGGGGAAAACAGGCTTTTAGGCCAGGGGAAGAGTCCCGATCGGGCGCTGGGATTTGGCGCGGCGCCCCGAAACCACCAGGTGAAGACCGGAGGCAAAAATGAAGGGAGTCGTTTTTCACGGAATCGGCGATATTCGTCTGGAAGATATCCCCGAGCCGCATATCGAAGATCCTACAGACGCTATTTTGCGAATCACCGCCAGCGCGATTTGCGGAACCGATCTGCACATGGTGCGCGGCACCTTGGGCGGGCTCAAACCCGGCACCGTCCTGGGACACGAGGCGGTCGGCGTCGTCGAATCTCTGGGATCGAACGTCCGGAATCTCAGGGAAGGCGATCGGGTGGTGGTGCCGTCGACCGTAGCCTGCGGCTATTGCTCCTATTGCCGAGCGGGCTACTACGCCCAGTGCGATAACGCCAACCCCAACGGTCTTCTCGGCGGCACGACCTTTTTCGGCGGTCCGGCGATCGCCGGAGGCCTGAACGGATTGCAGGCGGAAAAGGCGCGCATCCCGTTCGCCAATGTCGGGCTGGTCAAGCTGCCGGACGACATCACCGACGATGAGGCCATACTCATATCGGACATTTTGCCGACGGCGTACTTCGGCGCGGAGCTGGCGGAGATCAAGCCCGGCGATACGGTAGCCGTCTTCGGGTGCGGACCGGTCGGGCAATTCTCAATCACTTGCGCCAAGCTTCAGGGCGCCGGCCGGGTCCTGGCCGTGGACAACGAACCCTCTCGTCTCGAGATGGCACGCAATCAGGGTGCGGAGGTCATCAATTTCGATCTCGAAGATCCGGTGCAGACTATCCGCGATCTGACCGGCGGGATTGGCGTGGACCGCGCCATCGATGCGGTGGGCGTGGATGCCGAGCGTCCCCATCATGGGCCGGCCGCGCAAAAGGCCGATGAGCAAAAGGCCCAGTTCGACCAGGAACTGAACGAAATCGCGCCGGAAGCCCAGCAGGCCGGGATTCGCTGGCATCATGGCGACAGCCCGTCCCTGGTTTTGACCTGGGCCGTTCAGGCTCTGGCCAAGGCCGGAACATTGTCGATCATCGGCGTTTATCCGCCATCCGACCGTTTCTTCCCGATCGGCATGGCGATGAACAAGAATCTCACCCTGAAGATGGGGAACTGCAATCATCGCCAGTACATCCCCATGCTGATCGACCTGGTTCGGAGCGGAGTCATCGATCCGACCGAGATCCTGACCCAAACCGAGCCTTTGACTTCAGTCATCGAAGCCTATCAGGCATTCGACGAGCATCGACCCGGCTGGCTGAAGGTCGAACTGGTTTGAGGTTCACGGGCGGGTTTTATATCCCATACGGCATTACACCTTCCGTAACTCAAGGCATCCGAATTGATTCCCTCTGCCGGTCCACTCTCATACTCGTGATAGAGAGATTGATGTTTTAAGGAAGCTCTGAACAAGTGGAATCCGTTCATGCCCCTTCGACAGGTTCAGGGCAGGCTCAGGAGAGCGTTCGACAAGCCTGTCCTGAGCCGAGTCGAAGGGCCTGTCCTGAGCGAAGCCGAAGGGCTCACCGCGAACGGAACCAATACGTTACCGCTCGTCCTGCGCCTGTCGAAGGACTTAATCAGAGCTTCCTTAACTCAACCGCATTTTCGAAAGCTTGTTTTCCCATTGAAACTTCCCCCGCTGTGCAGTATCGCTACCATTGAAATGTGACGGCCTGATCGGGCCCGGGAAGAGGATTGGATGCGAACGGATGATCCGGGCAGAATCAGTGCTGAATTGCGCTGTCAGAGAAATAGGGAGAGATCACAGGACAGTCTGCATGAACATCGTTGTGCTGGCGTTTGCGGTTATTGTGGCCGTTCTGTCGGCCGGGCGCGTCTTTGCGCTCATCCACGGCGAACCGTTGCCGATCGGCCGGGAATCGACCCTGCCGCTGACGATCGAACTACATCACTGGGATGAGTACCGGCGGGTCTGGAAAAGTGGGAACGGTGCTTGCAGTTCCGCGGTACTCGGCACGCGCCCGCTGACTTTGATCACGGCTGCGCATTGTCTGCGCGACGTACGTCTGGAGGGACCGCTTAAATTGCCGGCGGTCCGCTTGCAGGCCGCTCCTTCCGCAACGGTATCGAATGCCAGGCTGCGCGCGGCGGTGTATCCGAATTTCGGCGTCGTGCAGGAGAACATCGCCGAGGATATCGCCATTCTGATTTTCGACGCGGATGTCGGGGACGCGCTGCGGCCATTGCCGATCACGACCGGGAATACTCCCGATAAGGCCCTGATCTGTGGCTTCGGTTATGGTTACCGGGAAACGGAAATCGATGGTCCCCGCTGTGCCGAGAAGCGCGTCTTCGATTTGACGAGCAGTTTCTATGAGTTCGTGCCGAAGCGATACGAGGATCTGGATCCCATACTTCACCTGCAGTTCCGGGCGCAGTTCGAATCCAAGGAATCATCGGTGTCTTCTCTTTCCACCCTGCTGGCGGTCAACCGATTGGATGCTCAAGGGGCTTATTCGGTCGACGAGCCCATGCCTACGCGCGGCGATTCCGGCGGTCCGTGGATCGCTTCCGATCCGCAGGGGAATGCTTCGCTTTTGGCCATCACCAGTTTCGTGGAAACCTTCTACCGCAAGAACAAGCAATGGCCTTTCTTTCAGGGGAGCCGCGCGCCGCTTTCCGACCTCGCCTACGTGGCGTACGGCGTGCGCCTGGACACCCGTGAGGCGAGGGCGCGGATCGAAGAGGCGCGCCGCCTGGATGCGGATATCCGCGAAATACCGGTGGCGGGGTCGGCGCATGGCTTCGCCGGGAGCGGAACCACGGAAACCCGATAGAGCGGTGTGGTTTGGCTGTTTTCGTTACCTCGGTTTGTTACGCAGGACGTACGCAGATACAAAATAGACCGGGCACATGGTTTACATCCATTAAGGTATTGGCGAGGAGGAAACGCCGATGCCGTGGAAAGAGACCTGCGCCATGGACCAACGAGTTCAATTTATCGGCGACAGCCTTCGTAGGTCGACAATCCATTGGCGACGCAGACGCACGGTCGGAGCACGGCGTCGCGAAAGGATTCGCGACCTACGGCGGTACGGTCGTAGGTCGGCAATCCTTTGCCGACGAAACCGCCCGGCCGGGAGATGGCGTCGGCAAGGGATTCCCGACCTACCGGGTGCCTCGGTCAAGCCGCTTCGGCTCCCGTCCTCATGCGCTGCATGACGACGGCGACCGCGGCGGCGCGGGTGCCGACGCCCAGCTTTTCGAAAATGTGCTCCAGATGTTTGTTGACCGTCCGGGGACTGCTGCCGAGGATAGTCCCGACCTCGCGGTTGGTTTTGCCGCGGGCGATCCACATGAGGATTTCCGCTTCGCGGAAGGTAAGTCCGAGTTCGTCCCGCAAGGACTCCAAGTTCCAGTCGCCGGAAAATTCCTGCAATAGCAGCAGGTATTCGCGTCCGCTTTCGCATGGGGCGAGCTTCGCGGTGAATTTCTTGCCGTCGCGATGAAGCGTGAACAACTCGTGTTCCGTGGTTCCGCCCGGAGCGATACGGGCTAAAGCCCAATCCAGAAGTGTCTTGGGCAAAAAGCAGGCTGAGGTCTCGAAATCGAACACCTTGATTCCCGAGAACGCCGCCAGCCAGCGGACGGCCGAGGACGTCAGCCAGATGATCCGCCCGGCGGCATCGATGCTGATCGTCGCGAATCCGCTGCGTTCCAGGGCTTCTTCCGCGCGGAACACCATCCGCGACTGGGCCAGATGTGCTTCGACCCGGGCCAGAACCTCCTCATGGCGGATCGGCTTGACCAAATAATCCACGGCGCCTTCGCGAAAACCCCGGAGCAAATCGTTCAGCTCGCCGAGTCCGGTCATGAAAATGATGGGAATGGAGCGGGTCGCGGGATTCGCCTTTAGGTGGCGGCAGGTTTCGAAACCGTCCATGCCCGGCATGACCGCGTCCATCAATATGACGTCGGGTTCGGCGTAGCGAAGCTGCTCCAGGGCGGAAGCGCCGTCGGTCGCAACCAGTACGCGATAGCCAGCTTCGTCCAGGGCGTCGGAAAGCAGGGCGAGATTGGCCGGTACGTCGTCCACGATCATTACCGTGCCTTGGCGGTATTGACGTTTTAAGCTCATCTTAGACCTCGCTGAGTGTTTTCTTGATGTCGCCGAGACGGAACTCCCGCGAAAGCGCCTGGAGATGCTCGGCGAACGGGATGTAGCCGGCATCGCTTCCGGCCAGCGTGTCCAGGCGGTCCGCAAGGCCCCGAAGATCGCCGATGCGGGCGAATGCGGCCAGTTCTTCGAGGCAGTCGGGCGGCGGCCTTAACATCGGCTGCGCGGTGTCGGGGGCGGTTTCGATTTGCTCCGTATCCTCTCCCCGATAGAGCCAGTCGAGACTCAAATGCAGTTTGAGTTTGCGCAGGAGTTCTTCGATCTGAATCGGCTTGGCCAGGAAATCGTCGCAGCCGGCGGCGCTGGCCGAACGGCAGTCGCTTTGGTAGGCGTTGGCGCTGACGACGATGATGGGGGTCTTGAATCCGGTCTGGCGCAGGCTGGCCGCCGCTTCGATGCCGGTCGTTCCGGGCATGATGATGTCCAGCAGAATCAGGTCCGGATTCCATTCCCTGGCCTTCGCCAGGCATTCTTCGCCGGAACCCGCTTCCTCGAGAACGAACCCCAAGGGGGTTAGCGCCGAGGTCAGAATGCCGCGATGCTCGGGTTGGTCGTCGACCACCAGGATCTTGCGGCGCGGACCGCGGTAACCCATGATGTCGCCTTCATCCCGAACCTCTTCCGCGCTGCGCAGGCTGGGAAGGAAAAGCCGGACGGCAAACGTGGAACCTTTTTGAGGCTCGCTCTCCACCGTCAGTTCGCCGCCCATGATTTGCGTGAGCATCTTGCTGATGGTGAGTCCGAGACCACTACCCGGAATGGCGTTGCCGCGGGCTCTAGGCAGGCGCCGGAAGGGCAGGAAGATGGTTTCGATCTGGTCCTGCGATATGCCTTCTCCGGTGTCCGTCACCTGGAACCGTGCGATTTCTCCGCTGTAGCCCACACGGAAAACGATTCCGCCCTCCTGGGTGAACTTCACGGCGTTGCTCAGCAGATTGATGAGAATCTGGCCCACCCGCTTTTCGTCTCCGCGGATCCGGCGCGGCAGCACATCGACGATCTGGCAACGGAAGGTCAGTCCTTTCGCTTCCGCCTGCGGCCGGAACATGCGCACCAATTGCTCGATGAAGGCGGGAAAATCGATAGCCCCGTGCCGCAGCTCGATCTTGCGCGCCTCGATGCGGGCGATGTCGAGAATGTCTTCGATCAGGGAAGAAAGGTGTTCCCCGCTGCGCTGAATGATCTCCACCGCCTCCCGGCGATGGGCCGGGATGCTCGGATCTTTGCGCAGGATCTGGGCGTACCCGAGTATGCTGTTCAATGGCGTTCGAATCTCGTGGCTCATGTCGCTAACGAAGCGGCTCTTGGCCTGATTGGCGCGGTCGGCGGCCTCCCTCGTTTTCTGGAGCATGCTGTCGGTTTTGCGATGTTCCTCGATTTCCTTGAGCAGCAGGGCGGTTTGTTTCCCGGATTCCTCCTGCGCCACCTGACGGCTTTCGTTGCTGAGCACGATCCACCACGCGGCGAGGCCCAGGAAAACCAGCAGCGCCGAATAGACCTTGAGGAAATTGGCGAACAGCGCTTGAGATAAAGCCTCGTCCCCGGAAGCGGCTGCCAGAATATCCTGGTAATAGATCACGCCTACGAAGACGCCGGTGAGCGCGGCGAGCAGCAGGTAAACGAGAGCGAACTGAATCAGGCGCAGCCTGAATTGCGGCGACAGGCACGAGGGCAGCCAGCGGCGGCTGGCCCGTTCGAGCTGGTCCTTGAGCCGCGCGTTCGGTTTGCAGGTGTCCAGGCAACGGGCATCCAGGGTGCAGCAGAGCGAGCAGATCGTTCCCTGATAGGCCGGGCAGTACGCCTTGTCTTCCAGTTCGAAATCGTTTTCGCAAATGCAGCATTTCGCGTGGGGCGTGGTCGAGCCCCAGTCGTTGCGGTCTCTCGCCAGATAGTGGCGGCCTCGGGTCAGCCAAGCGATGACCGGTGTCAGCAGAAAAGCGGTCGCCAAAGCGATGAAGGCCGAAAATGCTTGCGGCAGCGCCCCGAACAACCCCGTGTAGGCTGCGGTCGAAATCGCCGAAGCACCGAGCGTGGACAGTACGCCGACCGGGTTGATGTCCGGCAGGTACGCTCGCTTGAATTCGACGAAAGGCGGACTCAGGCCCAGCGGCTTGTTGATCACCAGATCGGCCACCAGGGCGCCGATCCAGGCGATGGCGACGTTCGAAAAAAGGCCGAGGACCCGCTCGAGCGCGCCGAAAACGCCGAGCTCCATGAGGAGCAGGGCGATCATCACGTTGAAGACCAGCCAGACCACTCGACCGGGATGGCTGTGGGTCAGCCGCGAGAAGAAATTCGACCAGGCCAGCGAGCCCGCGTAAGCATTGGTGACATTGATCTTGAGTTGCGATACGACCACGAACAGTGCCGTTGCCGCGAGCGCCAGCCTGCCGTCGTCGAACAGGTAGCCGTAGGCCACCCGATACATCTGGGTGGGTTCGTGCGCCCGCTCGCCGGCGATGCCGTGCTTGAGCGCCAGATACGCCAGGAAAGCGCCACCCAGTTGCCGGGCCATGCCCAAAAAGATCCATCCGGGGCCGGCGATAATGGTGGCGGCCCACCACCGATATCGGTTGCGATGATTCTTTTCCGGCAGAAACCGTAGAAAGTCCACTTGCTCGCCGATTTGGGCCACCATGGAAAAGGCCATGGTCGCGGCCGTTCCGAACAGTATCCAGTCGAACTGCGCGCCGCGATTCTCGCTTCCGGGGAACAGGGCGAGTTCGGTCAGAGCCTCTGGTTCGCGCCAGATGACGGCCGCGTAGGGTGCGACAAGCAGCACGATCCACAACGGTTGGGTCCAGAGCTGAAGCCGGCTGATGGTGGTGACGCCGAAGGTGACGAGCGGAATGACCGAGAGGGCGCTGACGACATGCGCTGCGGCGATGGGAATGTCGAAGTACAGTTCCAGCGCCAGCGACATGATGGACGCTTCCAGCGCGAATAGGGTGAAGGTGAAGGAGGCGTAGATCAGCGAGGTCAGGGTCGAGCCGATATAGCCGAACCCGGCGCCGCGGGTCAGCAAGTCCATGTCGATGTTGTGTTTGGCGGCGTAGTAGCTGATCGGGAGCCCGGTGAGGAAAACGACGAGGCCCACCGCGATGATGGCCCAGCAGGCGTTGACGAATCCGTAGTTGATCGCGAGAAAGCCGCCGATGGCTTCCAGAACCAGAAACGAAATCGAGCCGAAGGCGGTGTTCGCCACCCGGAACTCGGACCACTTCCGAAACGACCGCGGCGCGAACCGAAGCGCATAGTCTTCCAGGGTCTCGTTCGCGACCCAGGCGTTATAGTCGCGCCGTATCTTTACGATGGCCTGACGGCTCAATCCTTCCAAAGCGATGGTTTGCCTCTTGTCTGATCTTGTTGTTTTTATGCCGAGTGCAATTCCAATTTGTCGCTCGAATTCAACAAGGTGAGCAAATCACGTGCCGTTGAGTTGACTACAGGGAGAAGGCAGAAGAAGAGGGTGTTGCTGAACGGTCGCCGCCCCGATTTGGGGCGAAGACCGCAAGATTGCACGCTAAAAGGGCGGGTGGCGGCAGGAAGCCGGCGTCAGGCCTATTTCCGTTCGAAGCCGAAGTCGAGGATCACCGGGTTGCCGCGATTGTGAATGATGATCCGCTTGCGACCTTCCTCCGTATCGGTGTTGGTTTCAGTTGTTACCGGCGGCTCTTCGGGCGGGTTCGATTGGCCGTCTTCGGAGTTCCGCGCGTCCGGATTCGTGGGCCTATCCGTTTCCACGGGGAGAACGGGAAGCGCGCCCGTCGAGGCGCCGCTTTCGGACTTCGCCGGTTTTTCCGTGACTTCGATGCGTATCTCGGGCATCCAGGTGCTGGTGCTGGTCGACGAGGCTGCTTTTTTTCTCGGCACCTTCAGCTTGTCGAGAAGATTGAAGCAGACCGTTCCGATGTGATTCTCGTAAGTTTCCAGCAATGCCGGATCGCTTTTGGCGCGGCCGGGGGCCTTGACCTTCTCGTCGGCGATGAAATCCATGAAGAGGCTTACGGTTTCGGACGAACGCGCGGTGGATTTGAGCGTACAGGTCACCGGCAACACGTCCGCCTTTTGAAAATCGAGCGCGCGCGGGTCGGAATTGCCGATGCTGAACGAGAACCCGGTGGGCGTGCTCTTGTTCTCGATCCTGCCAACCTGTGCTTCCATCTCGTGAGTGGCGCCGGTTTCGCCGCTCTCGTCCAGGCCCGGCTCCACCGGATATCCCCAGGAACTCAGATTCATGCTGATCCGTTCGGCCATGGCTGCGGTTTGCTCCTCGTCCAGATTATCCGGCGCCACGCGGAACAGAATCTCGCCCACCGATTCGGGCCGGAGCGGAGTGCCTTGGGGTTTCAGGCCGATGGAGCAGCCGGCGAGCAGGCTAAAAGAAACGATCAGAAACGGAATACGCATATTTTTTCATAAGGTTAAGAGTGCTTACGGCGTCGGTGGCCAAGCCGGTTCGAGTTCTCTGAGCGGCCCGGTACCTAACGTCGGCAAAGGGTTGCCGACCTACGACCGTAGCCCCTGTAGGTCGGGAATCCCTCCCAATCGCAAACGGCGTCTTCGGGAGCGCCGAAGCCCCCCTTCCCGACGCCACACCCCAGCCGAGCGTCTTCGTCGGCAAAGGATTGCCGACCTACAACCGTGCACCTTGTAGGTCGGGAATCCCTTCCCAATCGCAAACGGCCATCCCAGCGCTCCTGGGATGACCGTTTGCGATTGGAGCGCCGAAGCCGCCCTTTCCGATCTTGGCGTTCCGGGTTGTTCGCCACTGCTTACACACCCTCCAAGTCGCCTGTAACCGGCCGCGAGTGCGCTGCCGAGACTCTAAGCCGATACCCCCCGCTCCGGGATACGTCATTTGACTGATTGTGACATATACCCCCCGGAAATCTAATTACCCCCGTGCCGACAACGAGTTAGCCGCAACGGCCGACTCCGTGAACAGCTCTTCGGATTCAACCAATAAGGATATTTGCCGCGCCCGATGAAAGGCCTTCGCCGACGGGGCGCGGACATCCGGGCGGCTCGCGACTACACCGGAAACGACCGGTGGCGCGGACCGCCCGCGGACCGACTTCAACGATCAGGGGGTTTCAAGTCATGAAGAATCGAACAACACGCGCGACGCAAGCGGATCGCCGCGGCTTGCGGATTGCGCTTTTGCCCGCCGCCTTGGCGGCGCTGACGACGGCGTACGCACCCGCGTCGCTTGGGGGAGCGACGTTCAAAATCGACGATACCAAGTGGGTGAGCATAGGCGCCGGCCTCAGAACGAGCTTTACCGCTACCGAGGAAGCCGCCAATGCGGGCAAATGGTCCAACGACTTCAATCTGGACAACATCCGTCTCTACCTTAACGGCCAGATTCACAAGTATTTCAAGATCGAGTTCAATACCGATTGCCAGACCTGTGGCGACGGCGGCGAGATGCGCATTCTCGACGCCATCGGCAAATTCGAATTCGATCCCATGTTCAATATCTGGATGGGCCGAATGCTGGTGCCCGCCGAGCGCCGCGAAATGAACGGCCCGTTCTTCAGCGCCGTGTACAACATCTTCGGCGCCGGCACACCCTTCGAACCGGCGGACTTCAACACGACGATCCGATCCGACGGCACGTCCGCCGGCTCCTTCGGCCGCGACGACGGTGCCACCATCTGGGGTTCGTTCTTCGACGGACGCCTGCAATATGCGGCGGGTTTCTTCCGGGGACTACGCAACGGCGCCAACGTCGACGACAACATCCTCTACGCCCAGCGCTTCGCCTATAACTTCCTCGACGTGGAAAAGAATCCCGGTTACTACACCAGCGGGACGTACTACGGCCAGGGCGGCGACATCCTGACCTTGGGCGTCTCCAACCAGTATCAGGAAGACGGCGCCGGAACCCGGGCCGATCCGGGCAATTTCCGCGGCACCGCGGTGGACGTTCTGTTCGAAAAGCCTTTGGGCAACATGGGCGTGGTGACCGTCAACGGCGAATACAAGAACTACGGCATCAAGGGCTACGGCATGGCGTCCAGGCTCGCGGGCGGCGGCTTTGCCATGTTCGAGGGCAACGCTTATGACGTGAGCGCCATGTATCTGTTTCCGCAGAAAGTGTGGGTCGGTCAATTCCAGCCTTACGTCCGCTATGTCAACGTCGATCCGATCAAAAGCGCCAGCCGCGACGTTTACGAAGCCGGCATCAATTACATCATCGACGGCCACAACGCCAAGATCATGCTGATGTACGAGTACGGCGATCTGCTCACCAAGGGGCTGGATTACACCTCGACCGCCGCGGGCGACGACGTCAGCTCGATCAAGCTGGGCTTCCAGTTGCAGATCTGATCACTCCTAGACACTCCATCAATTACTCGAGAGGTAACTATTCATGCCTGATTATGCAAGATCCTTACGACAGTTCTGTTTGGCTCTGTCGGCGGCCATGCTCCTTTTTGGTGCGGAGGCGCGCGCCGAAGACACGATCAAGGTGGGCATTCTCCACTCGCTCTCCGGCACCATGGCGATCAGCGAAACCACGCTGAAGGACACCATGCTGATGCTGATCGACGAGCAGAACAAAAAGGGGGGGCTTCTCGGCAAGAAACTGGAACCGGTGGTGGTCGATCCCGCTTCGAACTGGCCGCTGTTCGCCGAAAAAACCCGCGAGCTTTTGACCAAGGACAAAGTCGCCGCCATCTTCGGCTGCTGGACCTCGGTGTCCCGCAAATCGGTGCTGCCGGTGGTGGAGGAATTGAACGGCCTTCTCTTCTATCCGGTTCAGTACGAGGGTGAGGAATCGTCGAAGAACGTGTTCTATACCGGCGCCGCGCCCAACCAGCAGGCGATTCCCGCCGTCGATTACCTGATGAAGGAGCTGAAGGTCAAACGCTGGGTACTGGCCGGCACGGATTATGTATATCCGAGAACGACCAACAAGATTCTGGAGGCCTACCTGAAATCGAAAGGCGTGAAGGACAAGGACATCATGATCAATTACACGCCGTTCGGCCATTCGGATTGGCAGAGCATCGTCGCGGACATCAAGAAGTTCGGTTCGGCGGGCAAGAAAACGGCGGTGGTGTCCACCATCAACGGCGACGCCAACGTGCCTTTCTATAAGGAGCTTGGCAACCAGGGCATTTCGGCCGAGTCGATTCCGGTCGTCGCGTTCTCGGTCGGCGAAGAGGAGCTGTCCGGCATCGACACCAAGCCTCTGGTCGGCCATCTCGCTGCCTGGAACTATTTCATGAGCGTCGATACGCCCGAGAATGCCGTGTTCATCACCAAATGGCACCAGTTCATCAAGAACCGGAGCCGGGTAACCAACGACCCGATGGAAGCGCATTACATTGGCTTCAACATGTGGGTCAAGGCGGTGGAAAAGGCGGGCACGACGGATACCGACGCGGTGGGCAAGGCGATCATCGGCATCGAGGCGCCGAACCTGACCGGCGGGACGTCGAAGATGCTTCCGAACCACCACATCACCAAGCCCGTGCTGATCGGAGAGATTCAGGACGACGGCCAGTTCCAGACGGTATGGCAGACCAAGAGTTTGGTCGAGGGCGACGCTTGGTCCGATTTTCTGCCGGAAAGCAAGCCGATCGTTGCCCAGTGGACGCCGCCGATCAATTGCGGCAACTACAACACCAAGACCAAGAAGTGCTCGGGTCAGAAGTATTGATCGATGGGGTTCCTTCTGGGGAAGGCCGACGCAAAATCTCTCCCTCTCCTGCCGGCTACGACAGCGGCGAACGGAATACGGGATAGGCGGGGGCGAGGTTTTGACTCGGGGTTCCGCCGTAGGGTGGGTTAGGCGCGTACCGGAAGAGATTTTCTGGCGGTCGCTGGGCTATGAACGCGCCGTAACCCACCGATTCCGCGGCCTCGTCAGGTGGGTTACGGCGCGCGGCACCACCAGCGAACATTGCGGACTCAGTGCAATGCGCGCCTAACTCACCATCGATGGGTTTCGCTTCGCTCTACCCATCCTACGGCGGAAGCATTCGCGACCAGACTTTGTTCAAGAATTCGGGAGACGAGATGAGACCTTTGATTTTCGGCATGAGCAGATGGTGTATCGCCATGCTGATTATTATGATGCCGGGCTTGTGCAATGCGGTGGCGGAGCCGGGGGGACCGTTCGTCGACGCATTGGCCCGGCTCAAGGAGGCTCCTCTGACTGAATTGGGCGAAGCCGTCGATCGGCTCGCCGAAACCAAGGACCCGAGGGTCGCGCCCGTGTTGCGGGCTCTGCTCGACGGTCGGCTTTATTACCGCAAGGACGACGGCAGCGTCGTTTTCGGCGACCCGGCCGAGGACGGCCTGGCTATCGTGAACGTCCTCGACGGAGAAACTTTGGGCATAGTCGGCAAGTTCGATCTCAAGAAGGTCGGCGTCAACAATGCGCTGCGCACGAGTTTGCGCGAAACCCTCGGGCGGCTCGAATTGACGGCGGACGACCCGGTTCAGCGGCTCAAGGCGGTCGAGGCCATGAGCAAATCGCTGGACGAAGAAAACCTCGAACTGCTGCGGGCCCGACTGAATACCGAAACCGATGCCAAGGTGTCGGAAGCGATCGAAACGGCTTTGGCTCTGGCCGATCTCTCCAGCGACGACAAGGCCGTGCGCATCGCCGCCATCAATGCCTTGCACGGCAGCCTCAATCCGGAGGCGCTCAACCGTCTGCATCAATTGCTGGAAAAAGACGACGCGGGACAATATCTTGAGCCCGACCCGGACGTTCGAAATTCGGCGCAGGTCGCCGTCAAATCCATCGAATCCAAGCTGGCGGTATATCGCGCGGCCGAGACAGTGTTCTTCGGCTTGAGCCTGGGAGCGGTGCTGGTGCTCGCCTCCATCGGTCTCGCGATCACCTTCGGCGTCATGGGCGTCATCAACATGGCCCACGGCGAATTGATGATGCTGGGCGCTTACACCACTTACGTGGTCCAGCAGCTGATGCCTGGGCATCTGGACATTTCCTTGTTCGTGGCCATCCCGGCGGCATTTCTGCTGTCCGCGCTGGTCGGCATCGCCATCGAGCGCGGCGTCATCCGGTTTCTCTACGGACGTCCTCTCGAAACCCTGCTGGCGACGTTCGGGGTGAGCCTGTTTCTTCAGCAGCTCGTCCGTACGATCTTTTCGCCCCTGAATCGCAGCGTCGCGACGCCGGCCTGGATGAGCGGTTCGCTGGAGATCAACGGCGCGCTGTCGCTGACCTTGAACCGGTTTTACATCCTGGTGTTTTGCCTTCTGGTGTTCGCAGCCTTGCTGCAAGTCCTGAAGCGTAGCCGGATCGGACTGGAAGTGCGGGCGGTCGCGCAAAACCGCGCCATGGCCAAAGCCATGGGCATTCCGACCGAGCGGGTCGATGCGCTGACCTTCGGGCTGGGCTCGGGCATCGCCGGAGTCGCCGGCGTGGCTCTCAGCCAGCTCACCAACGTGGGACCGAATCTCGGGCAGTCGTACATCGTGGATTCGTTCATGGTGGTGGTGTTCGGCGGCGTGGGCAACTTGTGGGGCACCCTGATCGGCGGATTTTCGCTGGGGATCGCCAACAAGCTGCTGGAACCCTACTCCGGCGCGGTGCTGGCGAAAATCCTGATGCTCGTGTTCATCATTCTATTTATCCAGAAGCGCCCGCGCGGCTTGTTTCCGCAGAAGGGCCGAGCAGCGGAGGCTTGATCCATGGCGTTCAGTTTATTGCGGAAATCGACGGTCGACGTTCCGTTTCTGGCGGTGCTGGCGGTCATAACCGTGCTCGTTCCGCTAGCGAATCTAGCCTTGCCGGAATCGTCGCCCTTGCATCTCTCGACTTACACCGTGACCTTGGTAGGCAAATACTTGACCTACGCACTGCTGGCGCTGGCCGTGGACCTGGTTTGGGGCTATTGCGGCATCCTGAGCCTCGGCCACGGCGCTTTTTTTGCCTTGGGCGGCTATGCCATGGGCATGTATCTGATGCGGCAGATCGGCGAACGCGGCGTGTACGGCAATCCGGTTCTGCCGGATTTCATGGTCTTCCTCAACTGGCAGGAATTGCCCTGGTATTGGTATGGCTTCGATCATTTCTGGTTCTCTCTCCTCGTGGTGGCTTTGGCGCCGGGCCTGCTGGCCTATGTGTTCGGATGGCTTGCGTTTCGCTCGCGGGTGACCGGCGTTTATCTTTCCATCATCACTCAAGCACTGACCTACGCCCTGATGCTGGCATTCTTCCGCAACGAGATGGGCTTCGGCGGCAATAACGGCCTGACCGATTTCAAGGACCTTCTGGGTTTCAATTTGCAGTCCGACGGCATGCGCGCGGCGCTGTTCGCGGCTTCGGCGATTGCGTTGATAGGGGCGTACGCGGCAAGCCGCCTGGTGGTCGAATCGAAGCTTGGTCGGGTGGTCGCGGCGATCCGCGACGCCGAAAACCGCGTCCGCTTCCTGGGTTATCGGGTCGAACAGTTCAAGCTCTGGGTCTTCGTCTTTTCCGCGGTCCTCGCTGGCATCGCCGGGGCCTTGTACGTGCCCCAGGTCGGCATCATCAATCCCAGCGAATTTTCGCCGCTGAACTCGCTCGAGATCGTCGTCTGGGTCGCGGTCGGCGGTCGCGGAACGCTTTACGGCGCGGTGGTCGGCGCGGTTCTGGTGAATTACGCCAAGACCGTGTTCACCGGCGTGCTGCCGGAAATGTGGCTGTTCGCCCTGGGGGCGATATTCGTACTGGTCACCTTATTGTTGCCGGAAGGCTTGACCGGGTTTTGGCGTCGAAAGGAGCAAGCCGCATGATCGCCGCAAACGCCGCAAAGGCTGCAATTCCAGGCACTCCGGTGCATGAGGAACCCGTCGCCGAACGCCGGATCGAGCCGGCGCACAAACCGATACTCTATCTGGAAGAAGTCACGGTCAGCTTCGACGGATTCCGGGCGCTGAACGCGCTGACCCTGTACATCGACGAGGGCGAGCTGCGTTGCATCATCGGGCCGAACGGCGCCGGCAAGACCACGATGATGGACGTCATCACCGGAAGGACCCGGCCGGACAAGGGTACGGTCTTTTTCGGCCAAACCCTGGATCTTTTGACGCTGGACGAGCCGGCCATCGCCGAGGCCGGCATCTGCCGGAAATTCCAGAAACCCAGCGTGTTCGAGAAGCAAACCGTGTTCGAAAACCTGGAGCTGGCCATGCGCACCGACAAGCGGGTGTGGCCGACCCTGTTCGCGCGATTGACCGGGGAGCAGCGGGATGCGATCCACGAAGTGCTGGAGACCGTCGGCTTGACTGCCCACCGCGACCGGCGGGCCGGCGAGCTGTCCCACGGCCAGAAGCAATGGCTGGAAATCGGCATGCTGCTGATGCAGGAGCCCAAGGTGCTCTTGGTCGACGAACCGGTGGCGGGGATGACCCACCAGGAGACGGAACGGACCGCCGAGTTGCTGCTGTCTCTGGAAGGCAAGCACTCGGTCGTGGTGGTGGAACACGACATGGAGTTCGTGCGTTCGATTGCCCGTAAGGTCACCGTGTTGCACGAAGGTTCGGTGCTGACCGAGGGCTGCATGGACGAGGTGCAGAACGATCCGCGAGTCATCGAAGTGTATTTGGGGGCCTGATGCTCAGCGTAGCCGCACTGAACCAATACTACGGCGAAAGCCACACCCTCTGGGATCTGAGCCTCGATATTCCGGCCGGGTCCAGCGTGGCCTTGATGGGGCGGAACGGCGTCGGCAAGACCACGCTGTTGAAATGCATCATGGGGCTTTTGCCCGCGCGCTCGGGTGAGATTCGCTATGAGGATCGTTCGTTGACCGCGCTCCGAGCGGAACGGCGAGCGGAACTCGGAATCGGATATGTCCCGCAGGGTCGGGAAATCTTTCCCATGCTGACGGTGGAGGAAAATCTCAAGACGGGACTTAGGGCGCGCGGCGACAAGTCCAAACGAATCCCTGAGGAAATCTTCGAGGTCTTCCCGGTGCTCAAGACCATGCTGCGCCGCCGGGGCGGCGATCTTTCCGGCGGTCAGCAGCAGCAACTCGCCATCGGCCGGGCGCTGGTGCTGAGGCCCAAGCTGCTGATCCTCGACGAACCCACCGAAGGAATACAGCCCAACATCGTCAGCGAAATCGGCGACGTGATCATCCGCCTGAACCGGGCGCGGGGGAAGGAGGTCCATTTCGAGAAACGCGAGCCGTCGATGGCGGACGAGATCCGCGATGCCATCGTCCGCGTCAACCGGGAAATGGGGGTAACGGTTCTCCTCGTGGAACAGAAACAGCATTTCGTAAAGCGCGTGGCCGACCGGTTCCTGGTCATGGACAAGGGGCGCATCGTCGCCACCGGAGCCATGAGCGAACTGACCGAACAACTGGTGCGGCAGTATCTCACTGTGTAATTCTATTTGGCATTCGATCAACATTAATGTAGGGCGGGTTAGCGAAGCGTAACCCGCCAAACCGCGGTCGTTCGGTGGGTCGCGACCTCATGGTCTAACGCATCCTACAAAGATTTATTTTTTACTGAAGGCATTTTTGAATAAGTATCGGACCCGCATCGAATTTCGTTTTTTTGGGAGGACTTGTGACCCATTGGCTTTTACATGATTCGTCGGTTTCGACCGTGGTTCGGGCGAGCCGGCGCGCAGCGGCTTTGCGATTTTGTTTGACCGTCGTCGCGTCGCTGGCGCTTCTATCCGAGAACGCTTTCGCCCACACCGGAGCGGGTTCGATACACGGGTTTACCGCCGGATTCGTGCATCCCTTCCTAGGACCGGACCATCTGCTGACCATGCTCGCAGTCGGTGTTTGGGCTGCCGCGTTGGGCGGTCGCGCCTTGTTGCTCGTACCGCTATCCTTCGTTACCGTGATGGCGGTCGGGGCGGGTCTACAGCATTTCGGTTTGGTTTTGCCGTCCGCCGAGATGGCGGTGGCGCTTTCGGTCGCCGTGATGGGTCTGATTTTCGTCGTCAACTGGCGCGCGGGCTGCGGTCTCGCGGGGGCTTTGGCGGCGGGGTTCGCGCTTTTCCACGGGTATGTCCATGCCGAGGAGATCGGGCGGGACATGGGCGCGTTTCACTACGCCGGGGGATTTTTGATCGCGACCGCAGTCTTGCACGGATTGGGTATGCTGCTCGGTGCGGCCGTCGGCAATCTGGATTTGCTGCGTCGGGCGCTCGGAGCGTTTTGCGCGGGGGTGGGGGTCTACCTTCTGGTTGGAAGCTAGGCGGCTTGCTTGTCGGCACAAGATGCGGTCGGCTCTGGGTGGGAGGCCGAACTCAAGCTCGGTTTCGAATCCCGAGGCGACAGGACCGTCCTGGCGGAGCGGCGGCACCGCGGCCCGCTTGCGGTGCAAAGGCCGTTTTATCCGGAAGGAGAGGTTTGCCACGTGTATCTTCTGCATCCGCCGGGCGGCGTCGTCGGGGGCGATCGTCTGGACATTCGGGCAACGGCCGGAAAGGAGAGTAGGGCTCTGATCACCACGCCCGCTGCGGGAAAGTTCTATCGGAGCGAGGATATGCCGGCACGGCAGACAGTTCATCTGACGGTGGATCAGAGCGCGGCGCTCGAATGGCTTCCTCAGGAGTCGATTTTCTATCGCGGGGCTAGCGTCGTTTCGGAAGTGAACGTGGACTTGGCGGAAACGGCGCGGTTTATCGGCTGGGAAAGCTTTTGCCTCGGTAGGCCGGCCAGCGGCGAAACGTTCGATCGGGGAAGGGCGGCGTTTCGCTGGTCGGTGCGGGTGAGCGGACGGCCGCTGCTGATCGAACGGTTCGAGGTGGATGAGGAGGTTTTGAACGCGAACTGGGGCTTGCAGGGGCAGCCGATAGCCGCAAGCTTGTTCGCCTATCCCGCGCTTCCGAAAAATCTGGAGTCGGTGCGGGCAATCGCGGGCGATCGAGCCGGCTTCGGAGCCACGCTGATCGACGGTTTGCTGGTGTGCCGGGCACTGGACAGTCAGATCGAACCGCTGCGCCGGCTGTTGGTCGAGTTGTGGCGGGCCGTTCGTCCGGACGTCATCGGCCGGAAGGCATGCTTGCCGAGGATTTGGGCGACTTGATGACCTTTAAATGTAGGGTGGGTTAGGCACGCTTTCCGATTACCTTTCCGGTTGACACGCGAGTTTGATGCGTGCCGTAACCCACCGGCGACGTTCGGGGCAAGCTCAAAGGCTAATCTGATGGGTTACGACGCGCACGAAGGTAGTGTAAAGGGAAGGGTCAAAGGAGGCGCGTCTAACCCACCCTACCCATGAATTTTCGTTTTTGAATGTAGTACCCGCCATGCAATTAACCCCACGCGAAAAAGACAAACTGCTCCTCTTCACCGCCGCGCTGCTCGCCGAGCGGCGCAAGGCCAAGGGATTGAAGCTCAATTACCCGGAAGCGGTGGCCTATCTCAGCGCCACCATCATGGAAGGCGCGAGGGAAGGGCGCAGCGTCGCGGAACTGATGGAATACGGACGCACTCTGCTGAGCCGGGACGATGTGATGGACGGCGTGGCGGAGATGATTCCGGAGGTGCAGGTGGAGGCGACGTTTCCGGACGGCACCAAGCTGGTGACGGTTCACAATCCGATTTTGTAGGGGGGAGACTCGATGATACCCGGAGAAATCATCGTCGAAGACGGCGAGATCGAGCTGAACGCGGGACGCGAGGCTATTACCGTGGTCGTGGCGAATACCGGCGATCGGCCGATCCAGGTGGGCTCGCATTACCATTTCTTCGAGACCAATCCGGCCTTGCGTTTCGATCGGGATCTGGCGCGGGGCTATCGGCTGGAGATTCCGGCGGGCGCTGCGGTGCGCTTCGAGCCGGGCCAGACGCGCGAGGTGCGATTGGTTCCGTTCGCGGGCAAGCGCCGCGTTTACGGGTTTCAACAGAAGATCATGGGGGCCATATGAGCCGGATCGGGAGGCAAGCCTATGCCGAAATGTTCGGTCCGACCACCGGGGACCGGGTGCGGCTGGCCGATACGGAGCTTTTCATCCAGGTTGAGGAAGACCGGACGGTTTACGGCGACGAAGTGAAGTTCGGCGGCGGCAAGGTGATCCGCGACGGTATGGGGCAAAGCCAATGCACGTCGGAAACCGCGGTGGACACGGTCATCACCAATGCGCTGATCGTGGACCATTGGGGTATCGTCAAAGCCGATGTCGGCATCAAGAACGGGCGGATCGCCGGGATCGGCAAGGCCGGCAACCCGGACACGCAGGCCGGCGTCGACATCGTTGTCGGGCCCGGCACCGAAGTCATCGCGGGCGAAGGCCAGATTCTCACCGCGGGCGGCATCGACGCGCATATCCATTTCATCTGTCCGCAACAAATCGAAGAAGCCCTGATGTCAGGCGTGACCACCATGATCGGCGGAGGTACCGGCCCCGCAACCGGCACCAACGCCACCACCTGTACGCCGGGACCTTGGAACATCCATCGCATGCTGCAGTCGGTGGACGGCTTGCCGGTGAACATCGGCTTTCTCGGGAAAGGCAATGCCAGTCTGCCGGAGGCGCTGGAGGAGCAGCTTCGCGCCGGGGCGATGGGATTGAAGCTGCACGAAGACTGGGGCACGACGCCGGCCGCTATCGATTGCTGCCTCTCGGTTGCCGATCGTTTCGACGTGCAGGTGGCGATTCATACCGACACCTTGAACGAATCCGGCTTCGTCGAAGACACGATCGCCGCGTTCAAGGGGCGGGCCATTCATACCTATCACACCGAAGGCGCCGGCGGCGGCCATGCCCCGGATATCATCCGGGCCTGCGGCGAAACCAACGTGCTGCCCTCCTCCACCAATCCCACCCGACCTTATACAGTCAATACGGTGGACGAACATCTCGACATGCTGATGGTCTGCCATCACCTGGACCCGAGCATTCCCGAGGACGTCGCTTTCGCGGAATCCCGCATCCGCCGGGAGACGATCGCTGCCGAGGACATTCTGCATGATCTCGGAGCATTCTCCATGATCTCGTCCGATTCGCAGGCCATGGGACGGGTGGGAGAAGTGATCACGCGCACCTGGCAAACCGCCCACAAAATGAAGATTCAGCGGGGCAGTCTTCCGAAAGATCCGGCACGGCACGACAATTTCCGCGTGAAGCGCTACATCGCGAAGTACACCATCAACCCGGCCATCAGCCACGGCATCGCCCACGAGGTGGGTTCGGTGGAAGTCGGCAAGCTGGCCGATCTGGTGCTGTGGCCGCCCGCTTTCTTCGGCGTGAAGCCCAGTCTCATCATCAAGGGCGGGATGATCGCCGCGGCGCCGATGGGCGATCCCAACGCGTCGATTCCGACGCCTCAGCCGGTGCATTATCGTCCCATGTTCGGGGCTTACGCCGGCGCTTGTCAGGCGACCTCGATGACGTTCTTCTCGAAGGCGGCCGCCGAGGCGGATGTCGCCGGGCGGTTGGAGTTAAAAAAACTCGTCGGCATCGTGTCGAATACCCGAAACATCGGCAAGGCAAGCCTGATCCATAACGATTACATGCCAAAGATCGAAGTCGACCCGCAAACCTATGCGGTGCGCGCGGACGGCGTATTGCTGGCCTGCGAGCCGGCGAACGTGCTGCCCCTGGCCCAACGGTACTTCCTGTTTTGATTCTTGGGGCATGACTAGACTCACAGAATTCGCCCCGCCGGGAGCGGAGCATCACGACACCCTGACCCTGCTTTACGAGGCCCGCCAGAAATCCCGTTTGCTGGTACGCCTGGACAGCGGGGCCGAAGCAGGCGTTTTTCTCCCTCGCGGTACCGTTCTTCGCGACGGCGACCGTTTGCTAGCCGATGATGGCCGCGTGGTGTTGGTGCGCGCGGCGGCGGAGCCGGTATCGGTGGTACGGACCGCCGATGCCCTATTGTTCGCACGCGCCTGTTACCACTTGGGCAACCGGCATGTCGCTTTACAAATCGATAGTGGGGAACTGCGTTATCTGCGGGATCACGTCTTGGACGACATGGTGCGAGGATTGGGGCTCACGATCGAGCATGCGTTGATGCCTTTCGAACCGGAACGTGGGGCTTATCATGGGGCTCACAACCATGATCACTGATCTGGGGCTGGTGAGACTGCTGCAACTGGTCAGTCCGGCGCTGCCCATCGGCATGTACAGCTATTCGCAAGGCCTGGAGCGCGCGGTAGAGGACGGTTGGATCGGAAATGAGCGGCAGGCGGGCGAGTGGATTGCCGGCATTCTCGAACGCTGTCAAACCAGAACCGATTTGCCGTGTCTGTCGCGCCTCTACGATGCCTGGGCTGAAGGCGATGTGGCCTCGGTCGAGCGCTGGAGCATCCATCTTCTGGCCTGCCGAGAGACGAGCGAGTTGCGGGCGGAGGACCGGCAGAGTGGACAGGCCTTGGTGAGACTTCTCGTCGGCTTGAGCGTCGAGAGGGCAGAGGCCTGGATACGGCACCCGTCCGCCACTCTCGCCACGGGTTTCAGCTTGGCGGCGGTAAGCTGGAAGATCCCGAAGTTCGAAGCATTGCTGGGTTACCTTTGGAGTTGGCTGGAAAACCAGGTTTTGTGCGCGGTCAAGCTCGTGCCCTTGGGGCAGGCGGCGGGACAGCGGCTGCTAAGCCAACTGGCGGAACATCTTCCGGAGCGAGTGAAGACGGCGCTCGATCTGAGCGATGACGAGATCGGCGGGAGTGCCTTCGGCCTGGCTCTAGCCAGCAGCCGTCACGAGGTGCAGTACTCGCGATTATTCCGTTCATAAGAGCAACGAAATGACTGATCAATATCGGCACGTATTGAGAGTGGGCGTCGGCGGTCCGGTGGGTTCGGGCAAGACCGCGCTGGTGGACGCCTTGTGCAAGCTGATGCGGGAGCGCTATGAGATTGGCGTGGTGACCAACGACATCTACACGAGGGAAGACCAGCAATTCCTGATCCGCAGCCAGGCGTTGCCGGAGGAGCGGATCATGGGGGTGGAAATCAGCTTGGCGGCGGTAAGCTGGAAGATCCCGAAGTTCGAAGCATTGCTGGGTTACCTTTGGAGTTGGCTGGAAAACCAGGTTTTGTGCGCGGTCAAGCTCGTGCCCTTGGGGCAGGCGGCGGGACAGCGGCTGCTAAGCCAACTGGCGGAACATCTTCCGGAGCGAGTGAAGACGGCGCTCGATCTGAGCGATGACGAGATCGGCGGGAGTGCCTTCGGCCTGGCTCTAGCCAGCAGCCGTCACGAGGTGCAGTACTCGCGATTATTCCGTTCATAAGAGCAACGAAATGACTGATCAATATCGGCACGTATTGAGAGTGGGCGTCGGCGGTCCGGTGGGTTCGGGCAAGACCGCGCTGGTGGACGCCTTGTGCAAGCTGATGCGGGAGCGCTATGAGATTGGCGTGGTGACCAACGACATCTACACGAGGGAAGACCAGCAATTCCTGATCCGCAGCCAGGCGTTGCCGGAGGAGCGGATCATGGGGGTGGAAACCGGCGGCTGTCCGCACACGGCGATTCGGGAGGACGCCTCCATGAATCTCGCGGCGGTGGACGAGCTGTGCCATCGTTTTCCGAATCTGGATTTCGTTCTGGTGGAAAGCGGCGGCGACAATCTGAGCGCCACCTTCAGTCCGGAATTGGCCGATCTCACCATTTATGTCATCGACGTGGCGGCCGGGGACAAGATCCCTCGTAAGGGCGGGCCAGGCATTACCCGCTCGGATTTGCTGGTCATTAACAAGATCGATCTCGCGCCCTATGTCGGGGCTTCTTTGGAAGTCATGGAGCGCGACGCCAAGAGGATGCGCGGCGAGCGGCCATTCGTCTTCACCAATCTCAAGACGGGCGAGGGACTGGGGAGCGTTGCGGATTTCGTGGTCCGCCAGGGGATGCTGCACGATTAGTGCGTTTTCATCTCGCTCATACGGCATAACAGGCTTGGCGGAAGTCGTTGGCGCCATCGGCCAGGGTAAATCGACTCGAGTATTCGTAGGTCGGCAATCCCTTGCCGACGGCGCCGCCGGGCCGATGGGTTCGTCGGCAAAGGATTGCCGACCTACTCGCGAGTTCCCGTAGGGTAGGTACGAAAATGCTCTGGCTGGTTGCCGCGGATCGTACCCTACCCGTCTTCTTTCGGCCTAAGCGATCCGCGTAGCGAAACCCTCGGCGATATTTCCCGCCTCGTCCGTTTCTTACCGTTCCGAAGGTTCGAGCCTTCGCGCTCGTGCGGTTCCATGCTCCCGGTTGCAATTGTCAAAGTAATTCAATATAAGGGTTTCCCCTATCTCCATAGAACGATGCGACGGCCTTTCCGTCGCCGAAGAACCCAATAAATAGAAGAGAGGAGCAGCATTCTATGTTTAAGCTGAATCTACTAATCAGTGCTCTGGCACTGGCAGGGGCATCGATGACTGCTGCGGCGGTCGAGTGGCAAGCTTTGCCGGGCAAGGCGCCGGAGCCCGCGGATAATCCGAGCACGCCCGCTAAAGTCGAATTGGGCAAAATGCTCTATCACGACCCCCGTTTGTCCTCTAGCGGCACGGTGTCATGCAGTTCTTGCCACAATGTGATGGGCGGCGGCGAGGATAACCGCGGCGGCTCCGTAGGCGTGCGCGGACAGGTGGGTGGGCGCAGCGCCCCGACCGTTTGGAACTCTGCCTTCAATTCTGTGCAATTCTGGGATGGGCGGGCACCGAGCCTCGAAGCGCAAGCCAAGGGGCCGGTTACCAATCCGATCGAAATGGGCATGAAAAGCTGGGACGACGTGGTTGCCCGCTTGAAATCCATTCCGGGTTATGTACAGGCGTTTTCCGCTGCTTTCGGCGGTGCCGATTCCGTTACCGCCGATAACGCCGCCAAGGCGATCGCCGCCTACGAGCGGACTCTGATTACGCCGAACAGCGCTTATGACCGATACGTCAACGGCGATAAGAATGCCATGACCGCGCAGCAGGTGCGGGGCATGAATACTTTTGCCGAAGTCGGTTGCAGCAGCTGTCATTCGGGGCCCGCTTTCAATGGCCCGCAATTGCCTGAGGGTACGGGTTTCTTCATGAAGTTTCCCACTTATCAGAATGGTTATCTCGAAGCCCAATACGATTTTTCCAAGGATTTGGGCCGTTACGACGTGACCAAGAACGAAGCCGACAAGCACATGTATAAGGTGCCGACGCTGCGCAACGCCGCCTTGACTGCACCGTACTTCCACAACGGCAAAGTCAAGAACTTGGAGGACGCCGTTAAAGTCATGGCCAAGCTTCAGTTGAACAAAGATCTGACGCCGGAGCAAACCGGGGATCTTGTAGCTTTCCTCAATGCTCTGACCGGCGAGTTCCCGAAACAGGAAATGCCGCGCCTGCCGAGCTATGCGGACAAGACGTTCAATTACGAATAACCGCAACGGTCGGCGTTTCGCAAAAAGCCAGCTCGTTTCGAGCTGGCTTTTTTATTTGCGCGCGCCGGACATCGCTATATTCACGACAGGGATAATTATTTCGTCTACGGCGCCTTAGGGGGATTACGGCTGATAGAGACTGCAAGCCAGGATTCGCTCTTCGATCTGCTGTTTCAACGCATTGAATTCGGGACTTTGGATGTCCTTGAAACGTTGCGCGAAATCGGCGGGACTCAAATTTTCCGGCAAGTCTTTGATGTTCGGCATAAACAAAGATTCGTCGGCACTCTGGCTCAGAATATTCTGTACTCTGCGTGCCTTTTCTTCCGAGCGTACTGCGGTCTTGCCGAACAGTGTGCCGGCATGATCGGCGGCTAAATCGGTGAAACTGAAACCGCTGCCACTGTGGGTATCATTCATTTCTTTGGCGAGGCCGATCATGTTCGCCAAGGTACTGTGACCGGACATCGCCAACGCCGCTGACGCCATGAAGTGTTGGGCGGTATCCGTGCGACGGTTAAGGAGAACCTCGCGCCGGGAAGGAATTACCGGTTGGTGATTTAACGGAAGCCACTGAACGATGTTTTTACCGTTAACGTATGCGCTCAAAACTAAGATAAGCGCGCGGTTTTCCGCGATAGGGTCGCCGTTACCTTCGGATCTGCTCTTGGCCAAGGCGAATAGTTGTTGCATCAAAGAGCCGAGTCGTATGAATCGCTTCAGTTGCGATTGATTGATGGTTTCGGCGAGCTTGTCGTTGTAAACCAATAATCGCTCTTTATCGGCCAAATCCGTTATTAACCCCTTTGCCTGGCTCAATGCGTCGCGGTTCCAGTTGACAGCCACCTGTAGCTGCCCATCGACAATGCGGATTTCCTTGACCAATTGATGACCGACCTGGCTATATCGAAATAGCGGCGTAAAGTTCAAGAAACCGTTCAATAGCCATTTGACCACCACTCTGGGCATGGCCAAACGGCCGAGTTTGACCTGCTTGATGACCGCATGCGGTTCGGCGTCATCGGCGATGACTCTGAAATTGAGAAAAAGCGGAATCAAATTTGTCGGCAATCGAATGGTTGCAATGAGTTTCAATCGGTTTTTTCTGATCGTGCAATTGGCATGGCCTTCGAATTTCTTTTTAAGTAGAGCGAAGTTAGCGGCGGCGGTCAGATCGTTGGCCGTCAGAACGATCAATCGCTCAGGATTGTCAGTCTGCGTGAGCTGAACCGTCGTGCTGAGCAGTTGACGAGTTCTGGCCAGGTACTCGTAGGTGGGATCTTGGTTCGGCGGCACCAATGGCTTGGTTTCTATGCTCAATGCGAGCAGAACGAGAAGCGTCAAAACCGCCGGAATGACGAGATAGCGGCTAATAAAGTGAACTTGAGTCATGGCGCGAGGTAGAGAATCAGGTTGGTCAAATTATCTATCTACCTGCTGGCGAAGGTCCTAAACGTTGTATGCTCGATCGATTGTATTTGTTAGGCGGTTGCTGGCACTGGTATAGAATCACCCATACTTCGACAAGTCTAATGAAAAATGCTCCAAATCGCACGGACGATGAGCGGGTTTCATTGACATCCGCAAGCGAAGCATCGATCCCGCTTGTGCACACTTCAAACCAATTCTGAGCGACGCAAATCTGTCCGCTGTTTTACAATTCGTGGTTTTTTATCCAAAACGATCAACAGGGTTTCTCTATGTCTGTCGACGAAGCATTAGCATTGATTGGACGAGGCACGGCGGAGATCATCAGAGAAGATGAACTAATCAAGAAATTGGGCGAAAGGCGCCCTCTGCGCGTAAAAGCCGGCTTCGATCCCACGGCACCGGATCTGCATCTCGGGCACACGGTCCTTTTGAACAAGTTGAAGCAGTTTCAGGATCTGGGGCATGAGGCCATATTCCTCATCGGCGACTTTACCGGAATGATCGGCGATCCCACCGGAAAAAATGCTACCCGGAAACCCTTGACCCGCGACCAGGTCATCGAGAATGCCCGGACGTACGAGGAGCAAATTTATAAAATTTTGCACCCCGAAAAGACCCTGGTTATGTTCAATTCCAGTTGGATGAACGCCATGACCTCGGCGGAGTTGATTCAGTTGGCCGCTAAACACACTGTCGCACGAATGCTGGAGAGGGATGACTTCAACAATAGATATAAGAGCGGACAGCCGATAGCGATCCATGAATTTCTCTATCCGCTCATTCAGGGGTACGACTCGGTCGCTATGAAGGCTGATGTTGAATTGGGTGGGACGGACCAAAAATTCAATCTGTTAGTCGGACGCCAATTGCAGGAGGCGTTCGGGCTGAATCCTCAAGTCGTTATCACGATGCCGATCCTAGAAGGATTGGACGGCGTGCAGAAAATGTCGAAGTCGCTGGGCAACTACGTCGGAATTGCCGAGCCATCTGATGAAATGTTCGGAAAGCTGATGTCGATATCCGACGATTTGATGTGGCGTTACATGGAGCTGCTGAGTTTTACCCCGTTATCTGAGATCGGCACTTGGAAACGGCACTGCAGTGAGGGAGCGAATCCGCGCAATTACAAAGTTAGATTCGCGCAAGAAATCGTGGCTAGGTTTCATGGATCGACTTCGGCCAAGAGTGCTTTGGAGAATTTTGAGGCCCGCTTTAAGCAGGGTTTGATTCCTGAAGATCTCGAAGAGCAGGAGCTGACAGCGGGGGAAGCCGGCTACCCGATAGCGAATCTTCTTAAAGACCTGGGGCTGGCTTCTAGCACCTCGGAATCGAACCGCCTCATTCTTCAAGGCGGCGTAAAAGTTGACGGGGAGAAGATCTCTGACCGACATGTCGCCTTGAAAACAGGGGCGTCTTACATCGTCCAGGTGGGAAAACGGAAAATCGCAAAAGTTAAATTATTAAACCCGAGCAGTTGACAGGGGGGGAGGGTTAGGGAATAATGTGCAGCTCTTCCGGTGCTGGCGGTTTTGAGTGCCGCGGGTGGCGGGGAGGGAGAGAGAGGGGTTGACACGGAATGGAAAGTCTTTATAATGATCCTTCTTTGC
>Ga0268296_1059_pt1 | contig 54680 bp, 47 predicted proteins | sample MetYM1_FD_191345 | JGI IMG/M metagenome (GOLD analysis project Ga0268296, IMG submission 191345) | Soil microbial communities from Anza Borrego Desert, Southern California, United States - Methylocaldum Y-M1 | ecosystem: Environmental > Terrestrial > Soil > Desert | place: USA: California... | reverse complement strand
AGCGGAATGACTTTATCTTCATGCATGGCGTATTCGCTCCTCTCAACAGGAATTGATGACCTCGAAGACCATCAAGAATACGCCGCCTACCTCAGCCCCTTATCCACAACTTTCGAGCATAACTCGATCCGCCTATGCGGGATCGCTTATTGTCGATTACGGCAAATCCACCTATTCGCTCACCCGCTCGGTTCAGGATGATAAGGTCCATGGAGACGCTTGGATCGAGCGCTGCGGCGCCGACAAGATCGTCGTTTTGATCGCTCGCCACTACACCAAGCCCGCACCGTTGGATCTCAGATGTTCTCTCGGAGCAGATGGCGGCAACTATTATCGAACGACTTGTAGAACCCGTTACCTGGGCAGCCTGCATTGGAGCGGTCTGGAAGCATGGTTTCAAGCACAGGAGTGAGCATACCTATCAACACCGTCAACACGGACGGCCACAAGCGATGCGCCTTCGGCGACGGTAAATTGATTCAAGCTTTCGTAGGTCGGCAATCCTTTGCCGACGAAGACGCTCGGTTGACAGGTGGCGTCGGGAAAGGATTCCCGACCTACAGGGCGGCACGGTTGTAGGTCGGCAATCCTTTGCCGACGAACCCGTTGGCCCAACGGCACCGTCGGGAAGGGCGGCTTCGGCGCTCCAATCGCAAACGGTCATCCCAGGAGCGCTGGGATGACCCTTCCAATCGCAAACGGTCATCCCAGGAGCGCTGGGATGACCCTTCCAATCGCAAACGGCCTGGCCGGGAGCGCCGGCCACGCCCTTCCCGAAGACGCCGTTTGCGATTGGAAGGTCGCGACTAAAGCGACGTTTGCGATTGGAAGGGGCCGATTAAAGGCCCGTTTGCGATTGGAAGGGTCGCGACTAAAGCGACCGTTTGCGATTGGGAAGGGATTCCCGACCTACGCGCGAATGCCCGTACAGTAGGTATGAAAATGCTCTAGCGTCATACGGAGAAAACGAGAATGCCGCTTTCTGACGATTCAAAAGCTCAGGCGGGCACGAGCAACGAATATCTTCTTGCGGTAACGGTCGGCGAACGCAAGCCTCTGAATAGCACCGTCTATCTGGCACCCTACGATCCCTATTGGCCGAAACAGTTTGCGTTGCAAGCCAGCGGAATTCGTGACGCCCTATCCGAGAAGGTGCTGCTGCTTGAGCACGTCGGTTCCACATCGGTTCCGGGATTATCAGCGAAACCGCTCATCGACATGGTCCTCGCAGTGTCCGATTCCGCGGATGAATCGTCCTATGTCGCTCCGCTTGAGTCGCTCGGCTTTGTGATGCGCATTCGCGAGCCCGATTGGTTTCAACACCGAATGCTAAAAGCCCCGGAGCCTGACGGTAATCTTCACGTGTTCACTGTCGGATGCCCTGAAATCGATCGGATGCTGGCATTCCGGGATTGGCTCCGGACACATGATGACGACCGGAAACTCTACGAGGAGACCAAGCGTCAATTGGCAGCACGAATCTGGAAAGACATCCAGGACTATGCGGACGCAAAATCAGAGGTCATTCATGACATACTCGCTCGGGCACAGCGTTCACCATGAAAACCATGGCGACGTATTTAAGCTTGGATTGCGAGAGCGAAGCGAAACATAATCTAAGCTTATTCATTCGAGTTAGATGCCTTCCAACGGGCTTTGCCCGCTCCCAAGCGACCCTGAACTCGGGCATGTTAGAGGACATAATCGGAGTCCAGTCAAGTGAATGTATCTGAACAAAAAATATCGCCGTCAGCTATGGCGGCGGCGAAAAACGGAAACATCATCGAAGCCATTAAGATCGTTCGGGAAGATACCGGCCTGGATTTGAAACATGCCAAGGAATTGGTTGAAAGAGAACTCAAGCATGATGGCCGGTCTTCATCATCTTCACCGCACTCGAGTATGCCAATCAATGCGCTTGTGGCATTGCAAAATGGTCAACTGATAGATGCCATTAGACATTACCTGGAACATAACAAAATTGGCTTGAAGGACGCGAAGGAAGCAATAGAAGACTACTTGGCAAAAAACCCATCGGTTCATCAACAGTTTAAGGCAGCCGCAGCTAAGGAGAGGAATCCTGTCGCAAGGATACTATGGGCAATCGTCGCAGTAGGCTTGATAGCCGTTGGAGGATACCTGGTTACCAAGAATTAACGCTTTAACCGGGAACCCAAGGTAACGAGCCTGACGAGAGCCGTTTGGAGAGTTGTTCTTATTTGCAGCTTTGGGTTTTTGAAGGATTTTCCCCGTCGAGCCCATTAGCTAACACGTTGACGTTTTATAAAACGTTTAACCCGCAAATTAAAATCATAAATAATCGATGAGCCCGCGCAGGGGCGCATTAGCTTAACCGTAACGCCCCCCCTGCGCGAGTTCGGTCAATGGTCTTTGTCCGTTCACAGAGCCGATAGCGCCATATCCACCATCGACCACAACCCTGCCCAAGAGGTTTTTCATCGGCCATGGGCGATCAAGTCCATTGAAGTTCCTGTTCCGATGCATTGGTCTAAGGGAGACGCGAAAATGCCGGACGCCGATCTACCGCCAAATTTCCCGCGAGTCTGCCCATGAACTCCGTACCTGCGACCAGCTATCGACAACCCGCCGTATTTTTCGGCCACGGCAGCCCGATGAACACGCTGCAGCACAATCGACATACCGACGCCTGGGCATCATTCGGAAGGCGGTTGCTGCAACACCCGCCGTCGTCCGTGCTCTGCATTTCGGCGCACTGGTATATCCACGGCACCGCTGTCACCGCAACGGCCGCGCCGCGCACGATCCACGATTTCGGCGGTTTTCCGAAGGCCTTGTACGAAGTGGAATACGCCGCGCCTGGCTCTCCCGAGCTGGCACAACGCGTGGCGGAATTGTTGTCGCCGCTCGCCGTCGCACTCGATCGGAACTGGGGGCTGGATCACGGCACCTGGTCGGTGCTCACGCATGTCTTTCCGCAGGCGGAGATTCCCATCGTGCAGTTGAGCATCGATGCGACCAAGCCGCCCCTGTTTCATTTTCAGCTCGGCCAGAAATTGGCGGCATTGCGCGATGAAGGCGTGCTGATCATGGGCAGCGGCAATACCGTGCACAATCTGCGAATGGTGAACTGGGACCATGACGCGCCCGCCCACGATTGGGCGCTGCGTTTCGACGAACGCGTGCACGATTGTCTCGTCAATGGGGACCATGCGTCATTGATCGACTATGAGCGGCTTGCCCCCCAGGCTCTACTCGCCGTGCCGACGCCGGATCATTATTTGCCGCTGTTGTACGTCTTGGGCGCGCGCCAGCCTGGAGACGACCTCCGATTCATTACCGAAGGTATCGAGCTGGGTTCGATCAGCATGCTGGCGTTTGCCTTTTCCTGACAAGCAATCGGGTGAATCGGTGAACACGAAAGGCATCGGCCCGGTGGGATGGATGGAGCGTCAGCGAAACTTATCGCATCCTTAGCCGGTTTCTCGGGCGAATCTCGCCGGTCCGGTCGCTTAAGGAAACTCTGATCAAGTTGGTTCCGTTCATGGTTCGACAAGCTCACCACGAACGGAACCAATACGTTACCGTTCGTCCTGAGCCCTTCGACTTGGCTCAGGACAGGCCTGTCGAAGGATTCAATCAGAGCTTCCTTAAGGCGAACGTGGCGATAGCTTGTCTTCACGAAAAACCTGTAAACAAAAACTCACACGCTAAAACGGTCTCGCAAACGAACCCTTCCGCATAAGGTCCTAATTCACAGAAAACAACGCACAGTGTTGCAAAAAGCTATCGTGATCGTCTTACAGATGGCAGAAGGACGCTAGACCATTTTCCGATCTGGTATCAGGGAGCCCGATAGGTAGGTCGGCAATCCCTTGCCGACAAAGTCTTTTGCCGAGCCGATACGTCGGCAAGGGATTGCCGACCTACGTTCTTCCCGCCCGAACACGAATCCGTACACCGGGATGAAAAACGCTCTAGCTCATGAAACACGGAACCGCGCAAGAAGACGCATATCGAGAGAAAAGGCCAGGGCGTATCGGGCGGCTTTTCAAAATCGGAGATTGATCGCGAATCGTTGTACCCAGTACACGGAAGGTGCTCTATGACGAAAACCGTTGAGATTTCATCGATTCACGAGAGGCCTGTAACCGAAGACGGCAAAAGCAAGAGAGTCGACATCGTTTACTTCAATGGTGGGGGCGCCCACAAAGGCGTAGCCATGGCTCTACAGGCCGAGTTGCAACGCTCTCTTCCCGAAGCCGATGTTCGGGCAGTCAACACCGACCAGATTTTTTCCCACGTTTCTTTGTTGGCTTGGCTCACCCGAGCGGGCATTAAGCTTTACAACACGGGTCTGCAATGGGAAACGATGATCGGTTTGCGGCAATATATCGCGCTCGGAAGGGGATTGATGACCTTGATGCAGCCAGCGGCCCCGCGCCTTGCCGCGTTTTGGAAACACGCAGCGCCGCATGTCGTGATCTCGACGATTCCTCTTTGCAATGGAATCATTTTCGCCGCCGCCCGCGAGAGCAACCCGGAAGTGCGTTGCGTGACGATTCCGGTCGATTTCGAAGAGTTCCATAGCCGGTACTGGTTCGACCCGGCCTTGATGTCCTACTACTTGTGCGGAACCGAGCGGCTCGTGCAGCAAGCCTTGCAAAACGGCGTGCCGAAGTCTCATGTCTTTTCTCTCGGGGGTATGCCGGTTCACCCGTCTTTTCTCGCACCCGTCGATACCGACGCGGCAGACGCTCTCGAAGAATTGGGATTGCGAAGGGATCTTCCGACAGTACTCATCTTCTTTGGCGGCCAGGGCTCAAGGTACATGGTCGACATCGCGCGGCGGCTGGATGCTGCAGCGACTCCCTGGAATCTGATCGCCATCTGTGGTCGTCACAAAGTGGCCTACGAGTCGCTGTACCAGTGGCGATCGCGCAAGCCCAAGCTGATCGTGGGATACACCGCCAAGGTCGCGGAATACATGAGGCTTGCAGATGTCATGGTAGGCAAGCCGGGCCCGATCTCCATCCATGAAGCCATAGCCTGCCGCATCCCGCTCGTGCTCATGGACAATCCGTCCATGCGCATACTTTTCGAATACAACATCCGTTGGGCAGAGGAAAACGGTATCGCTAAACGGGTCCGGTCCCTGGCGGAAATTCCCGAGGCAGTAAATAAAATCCTGGCATCGGACCACTACCGTCGGAACGTGGCTCGCATAAACGTCGATGCCAATGCGTGCGTTGCTGCTTGTCTACGGCAATTGATGTAAGAGCGTTAGCGGTAGGATGGGTAGAGCGCCAGCGAAACCCATCGCTTTCTGGCTGAAAGGCGGTCTGCTTGGCTGGCTCCTTGAGCCGGCTTGGCTTGCCGGAATGCGACGAATGGGGATGCAGTCGCTCGCAGCGTTCAAATTCCTGGTTGAAAACGGGGCCCTACAAAGGCGATCATTCCGGGCTTCCAATGGCTCCGACCACATACTAACGGCAAATGAATCAACCCAACGAAACGCCCAACGCTTCGCTGCACCGGACGGCAATTCCGCCGTGTTCCATAGCCGCCGGTGAACTTTGGCGTTGGGCATAAGGATACCTGCATGATTAGGCATCTCTCTATTGCACTGCTCGTGATTCCAGCGATTGCGCTCGCAGACAATCACCGCCCCGAGGACTGGCCAGAAGGCAGCGCGATGCACACGGGACGTTCCGCGCAAGTAAGTCTCGCCGCCGCTGATAAACGCCTCAATGAGATTTACCAGAAGCTGCTTCGATCCATGCCGGCAGATGAGCCGGACAATTCCCCAAAAACAGCACTCATAGCGGCACAGCGGGCCTGGATCAAATTCAGAGATGCGGAGTGTGCCCTGGTCGGTGAAACCGAGGGTGGTGTGCGCATGTGGAAGTCAGCATTCGACACGGCGTGCCAGTCCCAGATGACGGAGGAACGCGTTGAACGGCTGGAGAAGCTTCTTACCGGCTATGAAAATTAGAGCGTTTTCCGAGTCGGTGTAAGGGATTCGGATATGTAGGTCGGCAATCCCTTGCCGACGTATCGGCTCGGCGAAGGGCGTTGTCGGAAGGGTCGCGACTAAAGCGACCGTTTGCGATTGGGAAGGGATTGCCGACCTACGTTCTCCCCTCCTGGCACGAATCCGTACACCGGGATGGAAAACGCTCTAGAAGCAGCAGACAAATAGGGTCGGTTCGCGATTGATGCTGGACTCGCCTGTCCCACACTTTGCGGCGGAGCAGCCCGCAGAGGCGAATTGCAGGGATGTGCAAGGCTGTTTTTCATCGGCGTTTCGCCTCCTTGAACAAGGCGGATATTGCAGCGCGTAGCAGTTTGAAGACGACTTCTTAGGACAACGATATTCACGAGTCCCGTTTAACCTAAAAACGGCGGTTGGACGTGCTCGAGTGTGCGGCGGGCGGGTCGGATGGCAAGGCGCGACGAGGCCGCGGGGTAGCCTCCCGCAACGAGGAGCAACACCGCCAGGCGGCCCGCCCGCCGTGCAATCGGGTGCGTAGCAACGTCACCCAAAGGGTGAGACCCCCGATGGCTATAAAGGGGTTCTCTCATAAGAGCTTATTTAGCCATCGAAGCGGTCAACCGCCGTTTTTAGGTTTAACCACGCTGATGGTGCCATCCCCTTCCATGTAGGCTGCCTGTATCTGGGACGGGTCCGCTACCCCGCTCTCGCGAACCTTGCGCATCAGTTCCTCCTCGGTCAAGAACTCTCGGCGCAAGTTGCGATGCAGAATGCGCCCGTCCTTTATCAGTTCGAGTGCTTTAGGTGCCAGGACGCGCTCGATCCATCGGAACCGGTAAGCGGCCCAATCGAGCAGGAAATTCCGGAACACGATGGTGCTGATCAAAATGAGTCCGTCGGTGACGGACTTGTAATCGGCCGCCATGGCGTTCTGTGCCGCATCGGCGATGATCACCACTACGATGAGGTCGCTGACGGCAACCGAGCCGATATCACGCTTGATGATCAGGCGGAAGATCAGGAATAAGAACCAGTAGACCAGCGTCCCGCGAATGATCGTCTCCGCGACGGGAGCGCTCGGGATGAAGAGTTCCGCCCAATCGATGTTGAGAAACGCGTCCACTGCTCGCTACCTCGTGACTGCTTTCCCCTAAATAGACTGCCGGAACCGGTAGCGAGTTTGTGAAGAGCTTAGGAAAAGCCGCTCGATCAGACGAGGGAGGAAAGATCCTTTTCGATCTGAGCGAACACATCCTCCTGGCGTTTCATGTCTTGCGGCAATGTCTTGGCCGCCTGTTTCAGCGAATCGGTGAGATCCTTCGCCAGTTCCTCCGCGCCCGGCACGTTCTTCAGCAAGGCCGCGATCTCGCGCTGCTTGAGCAGTTCCAGTTGGGCCTTGATTTCGCCGTTCTCGGCTTCCAGCCCCGCCGCCAAGCGGGCGCGATAGCCGGACACCGCCTCCCGGAGGCCGTCGATCAGATCGTCGCGCGGATCCTTGTTAGCCGCCGACGGCTTGGGCTTCACGCCCGGCACTTCGGGGAGCCGCACCACCGCGCCCGGCTTGAAGGCGTCGGCGCGGGCGAGATGGGGGTTGGCCTTGAGCAGCGATGCCTCGGCAGCCTTGCGCGTTTCCGGCGTGAGATTGGAGAAGAGGCGATCGGCCAGGGCACCGATATTGGCTTCGCTCCTGAGCGTAATGACACGCATGAATTCACTCCTTACCTAAATATGGACATTTAATGCGTTCCACGGTGCCGGCAACGCCGTTCCGTTGACCTGGATGGCACCGCTGGTCAAGTTGCCGAGCACCGCAAAATTTCTCGCGGTCAGCGACAGGGTCGGAAATTCGGTCACGCCGACCAGACGGTTGTTGGCCACGCTCGCGTGATCGCAGCCGATGCGCCCGACCAGCGGCGCCGGTCCTGCGGTGACGACACTGCTCAGTTCGGCATCGTTCTGATCGAAGAGACAGCTCAGCACGTCATCGATTTCCACCAAAGGCATTACCGTAAGCGTCCCGTGAAGGCGGTTTCCCCGCAAGCTGGTATTGCCGCGCGCCAGGCTCGCCAGGATGCGCGCCCGAAAGGCGCTCAGGTAGAGGTAGCCTTCCTTCACGGGCAAGACCATCACCCCCGGCGCGGTCACCGTAGTCCCGCCCGCGGGTCCGCCCTGCGCCGCGCCGGACGGGGCGACGACGATCGCTTGCCAAGCGGCGGCGCTCGTGGTTTCGGTCCCCTCCAGGCGCGCCAGCGAGTTGTCTTCCACCGCCAGTTGGCTGAAGCTAGCGCCCACCGCCAATCCCACGGTGCGCCCCAGAAAGCTCTGGGGGCCGATGCCGAACATCCGGTTGCCCGCCACCCGCAGTTCCCCCGAAGCCACCGCCAGCAGCGCCGCGCGCAGCGGGCTCTGGGCGGCCTGGCGGGCGACGCCGGCGAACAGGTTGTTGACCACATCGGCCCGCGCGACATCCGTCAAGAGCACGCCGAAAAACGGCCGACCCTCCTGATTGAATCCCGCCCCCAGGTTCGAAAACTGGTTGTTTTCGAGGCACAGATAGGCGGCACCGCCCTTGCGCTCCATGACCAGCGCGCCGAGTCCCATGTCCTCGACGATGTTGGACTTGATCATGGCTGTGCCCAGCGTTTGGCGGATCGCCAGGCCGTTGCCGCGCAGTCCGCGAATCCGGTTGCCGTGGATCATGACCCGATCGATGGAAACCTTGTCCAGGCCGGGTTCCAGCACGATGCCGTCCGCCGCCGCCTCGCCCGAGCCCACGATCTCGTTGTCGACGATGCGCAAGCCGTCGGTGCCCGCGACCACCCCGGCGCCGGTAATGTGCATGAGATTGCCGGCGATGGCGATGCTCGCCGCCGGCAGCGCTCCGCCCGTCACCACGACGCCCGCCTGGGAGCAGCCGAGCAGCAGGTTGCCTGCCAGCCGCAGTTCGCCGTAATGCAGGCTCATGCCGGCGAAACTCACACCCCGCTGGCTGCACAGGAACACGTTGTCTGTCACCCGGCATTGCCCGGTAAGCAGATAATTGCGCTCCCCGGTCAGGGCCGCCACGCCCTGCTCGGCAACCAGGGTGCAATCGCGGATCGACGCGGCGAGCACCGCGCCCGAGAGGCCCACCGCGGCGGAGGTGGCATCGCCGGCCGCCACGCCGAGCACGGCCAGATGCACCAGGTGCAGATCGATGCAGGCCGCGACCTCGATAAGCGCGGTCGTGCCTCCGCCGGCGGCCGCCCCGACCAGGGCCAGGTTCTCGACGGTCACGCCGATGCCTTGGGCGATCCGCATCAGGGGCCCGGCGGCGGTGCCCTGCAGGAGGGTCTGCCATCCCTGACCGCGAATCCTCAGGGAACGGACGCCTTCCAGGTTGAGCGGGGCATCCAGCCGGTAAGTCCCGGTATCCAGGCAGATGGTGCCGCCACGCTGGCGGATGCTGTCGATGGCTTGCTGGATCGTAGCTGTGCCCGCGTTATGGCCCTCGGGGTGGACGCACACGGTGCAATCGCAGCTCTCGCCCACCGCTTCGGGCGGCCAGAATATCCGGCAATCGGTCTCGCTATCGGGCAGGGTCACCACCGCGAGCCGGGCATAATGGTGATGAATCCCTCTGGGCGGGGCATGGTCCAGCGGCTCGATGCTGCCGTCCGCCACGCGCGCCGCGAACACCCAGTAATCGCCGGCCCGGTATTCGCCGCCCGCCGAGTCCAGGTCGAATTCGACGAGAATGCCGTTCTCCAGCGCCAGTTGGGTGCCGACCGGCGGCAGCGGAATGCCGTCGGAGCTCGCCGAGGCGTTCAGATCGTGGAAGGTGGAACCGTCGGCGCGGCGCACCAGCCCGGACTGATCCCAGCGGCGAATGCGGGTATGGCGGGTAGCGTTGGTGCGGCCCTGGGCGTCGACGGGAAAGAGTCCCGCGGGCAGCGCGTCTTCGAGCAAGATCGAGCGGGTGGCGGCGTCCACTCCGTCGCCGGACCGGATACGGCGCAGCAGGCCGGGTCTCCCGTGCAGTTCGTGCCAGTCGTCCAGGATTTCGATCCAGTCTCCGGCATGAAAGCCGAGCACCTCGTCACGGCCGACGCTCTCCACCACCAGCCGGTTGCCGCCCTGGATCTCGATGACTCGGGTGGCGACCGTGGCATTGTCGCGCGACCACTTGAAGGTGGCCGTTCCCTGCCCGCCGCCGCGATGAATCTCCACCCGGTACAGCTGGTTCTCCAGGCCCTTGTAGCCCGCCGTGGGCGGCACCAGGCAAGGGTTGGGATCGCCCGGCACATCCCCCGTGGAATTGGTGAGCCGGCCCGCCGAGGGCCGGATGACCGCTTCCCAACCGGGCACCTCGCCGTCCGGCGTGGCGCAATTGGCGTTGTCGATGCCGGCCAGCACCTTCACCTGCCAGACGGTTTGAAGGCGCGCCGTGGTGTCCACTCCCACCGCCTTCTCGACCAAAGGCGGTTCCTGCAAGTGGGTGAGCTCGCGCTGCCAGACGTCGAGATACACCAGGTGCGGCCCCCCCGTGAGCGCCGGACGGTTGAAGATATCGGCGGGCGCGGCCTGGTCGGTCGCGTTGAACGGCAGGTACGGCTGCTCGAAAAACGGCACGTCGCCGGTGCCGGCGAGTTCGGCAAGCGAGGCGTCCCACTGCGCGGGTTGTGCGCCGTGGTTCTCCGCCAGGAGGCCGTCCACGTAGATCCGTCCAGGGCCGATGGTCAGCGCCCCGGCGGTGGCGAGGATGCGGAAGCCGTTGGGCGTGGTGCGGGGCACCACCGCGCGGCCCACGGTATCCAGCGTCCCGGCCTGGAGGCGGCGCGCGAGTTCCGCCACCCACTCGTTCCAGTCGGAATCCAGTTGCACCCTCCCCTGTTGCATCACCACCCCGAAGAAATCCTTCCACGGGTGAAAACTGAAACGGCTGCAGTCGAAGCTCATGGCTCGGGCTCCTCAAGTCTCGTAAAAAACGCCGGACGACAGCCCGACGCGTAGAAATTCGCGCAGACGAATCTGCAAATTGGCCTCGCGCTGGGCGGCGAACAGCGCGTGATAGGCGCCCATCTCGCTCTCGTCGTCCGCCCCGCGCCGGATTTCGTCCGGAGTGCTGCGCATGAGCTGGCAATACGCCGGGACGCCGTAGCGCAGCGAGGTGAAATGCGGAGCAATGTCGGACTCGCCCTCCGCGCTCTCCGGCTGGCAGCGATGGCGGCGCGGCACCAGCGAGGCGAAGGGCAGATAGGAAAAGCGCACGCAGCCGGTCTGGCGGCGCCGCGCGTACACCGGCGGAAGGGTGTCGCCCGGCGCGGCGCGGGCCAGGAGAATGCTGTTGGACACGAGGACCACGGCGTCCGCGTTGATCTTGCCGATCGCGGTGCAGGCGGCGAGGGAGAGTTCGCCCCCAGGCGAAACCTCGTCCGGCGCGCAATAAACCGTGGCGGCGGGATCGTTGGCGTCGAGGATGGCATCCGTGGCCGCGAGTCTCGCCCCCTCCACCACCCGCAGGGCGCCAACGATCGCCCGTTCCAGTTCCACGGCCAGGCCCGGCAGTTCGGCCACCAGGCTCGCGGCGCCCGGTGAAACGGGATCGCCCGCCCCGTCCAGCGCCAAACCGGGCACCAGGGTGGCATGGGCGATGCGGAGACGCGCGAGTTCGTTGCCCGCGGCGGCGGGCACGTGCAGCCGCGCGCCGGCCACCAGCAGCCCTTCCAGGCTGAAGGCGCTGTTCGCCCCACCCGTGACGGGGAAATCCCCGCCGAGGATCAGCGTCGGCCGGCACCGCTCGGCGGCGCGCAGGATCACATGCCCGCCGGCATTCACGTTCACCGCAAGGGTTTCCTCGTAGCGCCCGCTGTCGGCGATTTCCACCACCCCGTCGCCGGCCAGGGCGGCCAAGGCGGCCTGGATCGTGAGGTGGTCGTCGGGCACCCGGATCACGGAGATTCCAGGCGCGTCGGCGCGGCGCTCGCGGGGATATTCGCCGCCGCCCAGGTCCGCCGGGAACCCGTAGTGATAGGTGACCTGGAGGCTTTGGGGCACGGCCACGGAATCCCCCAGCGCGATCCTTCCCAGTACGGGGTCGATGCCGTACTTGTCGCCCAGGGTCGTACCGTCGGGCAAGCTCCCGCTGAGCGGCGCGTGCGCCCAGCCGCCGCCGTCGTCGGCCAGGTTGCAGGCCACGACGCTTTCTCGGGGCACCTCGACGCCGTCCGCGTACAGCACGACACTGGGCTCGGCATTGTCGACCTCCGCCCCGGACGATTCCCGCGAACCGTAATAGAGCGCCTTGCGGGCGTCCAGCATCCGGCGGCCGATCGGGTCGGGCACGTTGACGGGCTCGGCCAGGTGGGTGATTTCATCCTCGGCCACGGGGTTGGCGTAAAGCTGGAGCGGATGGCCCAGGGGGCTCGCCAGGTAGCGCCGGTCGTCGACCCGCACCGCCGGGCTCCTGGTGTGCCGATAGGCGTCGAGCCGCCAGAGGAATATCCCGACGTTGGGGATGTTGAAGCGCCCGCGCCGGCTCTCGATCCGCCGGACGTCCACGGTGTGCGCCGCCGAATCGAAGGCCGTGCCGATCCGCGCCAGCGGTTCCCATTGCCGGAGGTCGGGCGCGTACCTGCTGTGCGGCCTGAGATGATTCATGTACTGGGTGGTCCCCAGCAGCTGGAAGAACTCCACCGCGCGGGCGTTCCACCCGGTGACGTCGCGGGCGAGCTGCTCCAGCACGGCCGCCGTGCCCTTGCGGCGGCGCAGGGCGATGGTGTGGGCGACCTCGGCGCGGGCCAAGCCACGCGCCTCTCCCAGGGCGTGCAAGGGCTCGTAGCCGATCAGGTCGCCGATATAGGGAATCGCCCAGTCCGCGCAGGTTTCGATGAAGAGGTCGTCGTAGAGCTGGTCGAGATTCTCCTCCAGGACCGCGAACTCGTCCGCGAAGGCCATCAGCAGGGCCTTGAGGGGCCCCTGGGCGGCTTTCCCGCGCAGCGCCTCGATCCGCTCCTGCTCGGCGACGGTCGGACTGGGCAAAGCTTCCAGGGCAGCGAGCTCGGCGGCTTCCGCCTGCGTCAGAAGACCCTCGAGGCCCGCGGCCAGCTCGGCGTCGCGGATGCGGTGTATGGCCGGCAGTAGCCGGAACAGGGTATCGGCGTCGAAGCTCATGACATCGTCTCCAGCACCAGGGGCGCGGCGTCCAGGGTGAGCAGCTCGGCGGCCAGCGGCGCCGCGCCGAGGGAGGCCACGGGCAGCGCCGCGAACAGGCGGGGCGCGAATTTCGGAACCGGCGTGTCGCTCCGGTGCAGCTCGGCCACCTGCACCGCCTCGACGCCGGTTACGGCCTGGGCGACGGCGGCCACCTCGTCCACCGAGACCCCCTGGCCGAAGCCGCGCGCCTCGAAGCCGAAGGCTTCCCTAAGGCGGGCTTCGACGCCGGCAAGCACCAGTTCCGGCTCGGCCTCGGCGGCGACTTTCACCGCCAGCCGCGTCCGGAACCGCGCGTCCCGATAGCTGACCAGGGTCAGCGGCAGGAGCGGATCGCCATGGCGGCGCAACGCCGCCAGCAGGTTGCGGAACGTGTCGCCGTTCGCCGGGACGGCGCTCCCCTCCTCGCCCGCCACGGTGAGGAACACCCCGCGGGCCGGACCGCTGGGCAGCCACAGGGCGTGGGCCTTGGCGACGCCGGCGAAGGCGCGGGCGAAATCCCGATAGTCCCGGATCGATACCGCCCGCTCCAGGGTGAGCACCGTGAGCGGCGCGTTGACCCGCGCCCGCTCCTCGGCTTCCGGGTCTTCCCCGCCGCCCGCCGGCTCGGGATTGGTGGCGCCGGTGACGCCCAGGGGCCGCGAGAGCAAGGTGGTGAGCTTGCCCGCCGCGACATTGCCCGCGAGCCCCAGGCCCTTGCGATAGGTGGCGCGCAGATTGTGGTCGCCGGACGGCGGGCGGGCGCCCTCGATGCCGTCGCCGAACCGCACCATGGCTCGCGCCTGGTCGTCGACGGCGAGCTCGTAGACCCGTTCGTTCGGACCACGGGCGTAGAGGCTGGGAACCTCCCGCCAGAGGAGGTCGTTGGCCCGCAGCGCCAGGGTCGACTGGCGCCCGCTCGGGGTGGCCGCGCTCACGAAGGTGAGCGGCGCCTGGCGCAGGCCGAAGCTGGCGTTGGCCACGCGGGCGTCGCCGCTGCCCAGGATCTCGTTCACCGTTTCCCCGTGGGTGGCGCGCGCGACGTTGGCGTTGACGCGCGCGGTCTCGCGGTCGTAGACGTGCTTGAGGGGCGCGGCGAGGGTGAAGTAGCTGCGGTCGCGATCCTGGCTCACGGAACTCGCCAGATCACCGACGAAAACGATTTCCGACACCTCCCCGTCGCCCGGTTCCGGCGGCGCCGCTTCGATGGCCGCGGCGGCCACCTCCAGCACGCCCTCCCGTCCGTCGCGGTCCAGCAGCCGGAGACGCAACTGGGCGCTGCCCGGATTAGCGAGCCGCTCGCCGAACTGCGGCGGGGACATCACCGACCATGTGCCGCCGGATTTCCGCTCCGGCGCGGCCGCGAGGCGCAGGGAGTCTCCTTCCTCGACGGTCACGCTGCCCCCTTCCGGGAGAGACATTTTCACAGCGCTCCTGCCCTTGCGCAGCCGCACACGGGCGCGCTTGCCGCTGATCGCGAGCGGACGGCCGGGGCCGATTCCCGGCGCGAGCCGATCGAGGGCGAGCAGATCGCCGTAGAGAGGAAACCCGAGCGGCGTGCCGGTCACCGGCAGCGGCTCGGACTGGGCCAGCACCAAGGTCTCGCGCAGACCGAACAGGCCGATGTTTTCGGTCGTGTCCGGCGCGATGCGGGTAATCTTCCCGCTCAAACCGTAGTCGCGGCGGGAAAGATACGCGACGGATTGGGCGCGATAGAGTTCCACATATCCCGTAGCGAGCGTCGGCGGAACGCCAATGGCCGAGCCCGGCGAAATCGAGGAAAGCGCGCTACTGATCGGTGACGCCACGGCCGAGTTGGCGAAAGCCACCGGAATCAACTCGATGGGGCCCAGAATCCCGATATCCACAGAATCGGGCGGCGGCGCCGCGGCGACCAGGGCGATCCAGCCGCCCGGAACGATTTTCGGATACTCCGCGTCGAGATCGATCCGGGAATTCTGAATCCCGAAGTTCGCCCACTGTTGCCCGTCTGCGGTGAGGAGACCGTTAGGCGCGGGGTTGTTCGGCGTGAACAAGATCCGCGGGTCCGGCGCATTGTGACCGAACAGCGCGGCACGCTGGCGGAAGACGTAAACTGTCGCGCCCGCGCCTGCCGGCTCGACATGGGGGCTCGCGCTGCCCAGCGGCTCGTCCCAAACGATCCGGGTGCGCTGCTTTTCCCGGTCCTCCTCCACGGACGTGAGCACCCGGACGTCCCAGCGCTCGCTGCCGGTATCGTCGAGCCGCTCCCGGCCCACCACGAGGATGACATCGCCCGCCCCCACGCCGTTGCCCACTCCGGCCAGCCACAGCTCGCGGTCGCCGAAGCGCGGGCGCCAGGGGACCGAGGTCTGCACAGGAATGGCGTTCCATTCGGCGCGGGCTTCCACCGGCTCCACGGTCTCGAAGGTCTGGGGCTGCTCGCCCGGACCCGGCACGCTCTGCACCCTGGCACCCACCGGAATCTCCACGGGACCCGCGGCCAGCGCGGGACTGCCCGGAACCTCCTGCAGGGTGAAGGCGAGAAAGGTCGAGGCGGCCACGCCGGGCGCGAGCTCGTAGCCGATCAGGCGGGCCAGTTCGAGAATGGAGCGGCGCTCGGTCGCCGTGCGCAGGAAGTTCTCGTTGGCGATGCGTTCCTGGTAGAAGGACAGCACGTCCAGGGTGGTGGCCAGCGCGTCGCAAAGGGCGATGGTGAAATCGCCGTCGTCGCGGGTGGTAAGCCCCGCGAGGGCCGGCAAGCCGCTGCTCGAAAGCCGGGCCAGCAGGGATTCCCTGAAGCTCGCGTGCACGCCGACCCGATAGGCGACGGCGGTCTGGCCGGGCGGGTTGTCGATGCGCCCCGGCGTCTCGGCGTCGAGGCCCGCGCAGCATCCGCAGTGGTCGAGGCTGGAATCGGCCATCACTTGCCTCCGAATAGGGACAGACGAAGCACGCCGTGCTCCGGGAAATTGGGATCGTTGTCGAGGCGGGGAATCTCCAGCCGGGACAGGCGGAGAAAACCGTCGGCGAGCGGCCCGGTATCCTCGCTGCCCTGGCGGTGGAAGCGGGTCACCTGCACCGAACCCACGCCCGCGACCTGGCGGGCCGCCGCGTATAGCGAGCTCAGGTAGACGGTTTGGCCGAAGCTCAGGTTATCGGGATGAAACAGTCCGCGCCGCCCGTCGGGCAGCATCCGGTCGCCCAGGAGCTCCAGCAATCCCGCGCGCACGTCGGAACGGAAATAGTTCGCCTGGACGCAGACCAGGAGATCGATTTCCAGGGAGACGAACACCGGATCGTTGATTTCGGTGTCGTGGCCCGCCATTCGGTAACGCTCGAGGTGGCGGGTGATCCGGGGCTCGAAGTCGTCCGTGGCTATCGACAGGCCGCCGGCCCGGTCCACGGTGACGAACACCGTATGCCAGCTCCCGGTCCAGCGCAGCGTCGCCGCCGCGCGCTGCACGCCGGGATGGCGCTCGGTGACTTCGGCGTAGTCCTCCGGCGTGACCGCCCGTTCCTGGCGGCGGAAGGCTTGCGGGGCGCGCCGGCGCACCACCGCGGCGTCTTCCGGGTCCACGCCGCCTTGCGCGGCCAGGGGATTGCGCGCGCCGAGCACGGAACCGTCGCCGCTCGCCACGTGGGCGATGGTGTCGGCGCCGACGTTCCCGGCGCGGCCGTTGCCGACCCGGTAGCGCGTTGTAAATGCCATACCGGTTTTGGGCCGTTGCCCGTGCACACCGTTGCCGAAGCGCAAGCTGGCCGAACCGTCGTGCTCGACCTCGACGACGAAATGGGGATCGTCCGGCTCGCTGTTCAAAAGGTCGCGACGCGCCGTCCAAGTGCCGCCGTTCAGGGTGATCGCGGGTAGGCAGTCCTCCATGCGCCATTGCATCGCGAACGCCGCCGGCGCTTCCGGATCGAAGGCCAGGCGCTCGGTGCGGCTCACTCCCTCCTTCACGGTCGTCTTGAGCACCGTGCCCGCGTAGGTGAGCGGCAGGTTACGGAGCCTCGGCGCGAAACGCGGCGAAAGCTCCACGGGCTCGGCGCCGGTGCAGCGATTCGCATCGCGCTCGGGCGGATAAACCAGCCGCGCCGGGGGCACGCTGCCCAGATCCTCGTCCGCCGGCAAGGTGAAACCGTGATCGGCGAGTACCAGGTTGCCCCTTGCGACGCTGACCCGGTCGAGCTCCACTTCGCCGTGCGCCTCGTCGGTGACCGAGGAAATGCACAGCGGGAACGGCAGGGCGTCCTCGGCGGCCCAGGCGATCTCGGTGATTTCCGCGCCGCTGAGCGGATCGGTGAGCGGCGCCGTGGGGTCGTCCGGCGAGAACTTGCGTACCGAAGTCACCCGCACCACGTGGCGGTGCGCGGGATCGGCGTCGCCCGGCTCGCCGGTCGAAGGTCCCAGCACCTCCTCGAACAGCAAGGCGTCGCCCGCTTCCAGCGCGGCGAGATGGCCGGCGAGCGTCGCCCGAGTCGCGCCCTTGGGCAGACAGCAGCGGCGATCGCCCCAGGCATGGAAATCGATTTCGTTATGCGCCGCGTGCAGCACGACATCGTGCAGCGGCTCGAAAATCGCGGGACTTTTCCGCAAGGCGGCTTCGTCATCCCGCGATCCGGGAACGATGCGCGACGGCAAACCCGGCACCCGGCCATAGAAACGGGTGCCGGCCCGCGGCAAGGCCACTCCGTCCGCGTTCACCGTTACGTGCAGCCAGACTCGGGCATTGCAGCCTTCGTGCATGGGATAGTCGACCAGCAGGGCATGGCGGCGGAGCGAAGTGCGCAGGCGCGCGGTTTCCAGGTAGGCTTCGGTGGCGATGGCGTCCTGCCGGTAGGACAGTTGATCCGCTACGTAGGCCATGAGTTCGGCGAGGGTCACGCCCAGGTCGGCGGCGCTGCGCTCGCGCCAGTCCGGCACCAACTGGCTGATCCGGTCCAGGATGAGCCGGCGGAAGCTCGGATAATCCTTGGCGAGATAATCGATCTCCGGCGCCGGAACGGGCTCTTCGGGGCAGTCCTCCCGCTTCCGGCAGTCGAACTCGCTGTCGCACTCGACCTTGAACGAGAATTCCACCTCGGAAAGCCGCGGGTCGAAGTTCTGCGGCGGCGTATCGTCCAGCGCCGAGCGCACCAGGCGCACCCGGTACGGCGAGAAATCGCCGTACCGGTCGACGCGGACCAGCAGAACGTGGTCCGGCTCGGGCAGGCCAGCGAAGAACGCCGCTTCGGCGGGGGTGGCCTCCGCCGGCGGCGCGGAAGCCGGCGCCACCCATTCGACGCGGACGCCGCGCACCCGCTCGCCGCCCTCGATGCGGACCTGCTGGGCCGCGAAACCCGGCGGAACCGCCTTGAACAGCCGGACCAACAAGGTTTGCTGGCGCGGGCTGCCGAGCGGCGCTTCGCGGTCCAGCACTTCCAGATAGTCGATACCGTTGAGGGTGGGATGGGCGGCGACCTTATTGCGGCGCCGTTCGTCGCAGCAATGGTAGATCATGGCAGCGCCCCTCCGCGTTCGAACGTCGCTACTTGGCTGGTACCGGTACGGCGGATCGCATAGCGCACGGTCACCCTCAGGGTCGACTCGATCGCTTCCACCTCCACCGCGTCGAGCGCGATCAGATGGCCCAGCCATTGCTGCAGCGCGCCCTGCACCAGGAACTGGGTGGTCGCGGCCAGTTCGACGCTGTTCGGCGCGAACACCAGTTGCATGAGCCCGCTGCCGAAATCTGGCCGCATCACCCGCTCACCGGGCGAGGTGAACAGCACCTGCTCGATCAGGCCACGGATGTACGCCTCCTCGCCGGCTTCGCCGGTACGCCCTCGATCGTCGAACTGGTAGGGGTATTGAAGGTTCATAGATGTTCGCTATCAGCCGTCAGCTTTCAGTTTTTCTTCTCGTTCCCGCGCGCCGCGTCACTGCCATTAAGTTAAGAAAATCCGCTGTCATTACTGAGCACAGGCGGCTTATTCCTCCCTCTCCCCATACCGGTTTCGCCCTCCTCGCTTCGCTCTCCCCTCGGGGGAGAGGGGCTATGACACGGCAACTGCCTCAACTTAATGGCATCGGCGCGCCGCTCCCCTTACGGCCCGCAGCGCGGGCCGAATCGGTTCCCACGCCACACGTCACTGCCATTAAGTTAAGCAGAGATGTCCGTCATTCCGGCAGGGATGCCGGAATCCAGCGTCCATGGATGGCAAGCGGGCTAACATCCTTGTCCCTGGATACTGGCATCCCTGCCAGTATGACGGCTTAACTTAATGGCAGTGACGCCACACGTGGGAACCAGAAATCAACTCGCTGTCAGCTTTCAGTTCTCGGCTGACAGCTGACGGCTGATAACTGTCAGCTATCAAGCTCCTATCACCCGCGTCTGCGCCGCCATCGGCAGAAGCGGCGTACCGTTCGGCGCGCAGACGGCCTGGCTGTCCATCAACACCAGCGGCTGGCCGTTGGAAAAGACCCGCGTGGCCGCCACCACCCACTGTCCGGTGACGCAGGGCACCGGGCCGCCGCTCACGTTGAACGGGCAGCCGGCGATGGCGTAGGGCGCGGCCATGGTTACCGTGGGCTGGCCGCTCACCAGCACCCTCGGGTTCGGAGCGGTGGGCGTTGCCGTGCCGCCGTGCGCGCACAGTACCGAAGCGCCGACATGCAGAAGCGGTCCGGGCATCTCAGACCACCGTCAGCGCGCCGTTGTTGATGGTCACGGTCGGCCCGACGAGGGTGATCATCGCGCCCTTGCCGTTCTGGATGTAGATGCCGGTATCGTTGACGATCAGCGTCGCCCCCGTGGCGCTTTTCAGCATGATGCCCCCGGTGGGACCCGGCAGGTCCGAGATCGTGAGCCCGTTCTGCAAGGGCGTTTGCAGCGTTATCGCGGGAATGACCGGCGGGGTGGCACGCGCCAGCGCCGGCACTTCGGCCCCGCTGCCCCAGAAGCAGCCCACCCAGATCGGATAGTCCGGATTGCCCTGCTCGAATTCGATCCACACGCCCGAACCGATGATGGGCAGGGCGAACATGCCGTTCTGGATGCCGGCGATCGGCACGCAGGGCATGGCCCAGGTCGCCGGAGCGAGGCCCGCCACGTCCGGCACCTGCACCTGCAAGCGGCCCTGCTGCAAGGGATCGATGTTGTTGAGCACCATGCCGCGGTACTTGCCGTAATATTTGCCGCTTTCGTTCATACCGGCACCCTGGGCGTGATGGAAACCAGGCCGTTTCGCGTGAGCCGGAAGCTCTGCTTGAACTCCCCGCGCTTGAGGGTGCTGGTGACGCTCTCGACATAGTAGAGCCCGTCGTAGGCCACGCCCGCGCCGCGCACCCCCACCAGTTGCCGGGCCTTGAGCACCCGGCCGTAGCGCAGGACGTCCAGGCTGCCGTTGGCGCTGACCGCGTCCTGCGACTTCTTGGCCTCCGCGAGTCCCCTGGAAATCGCCTGCATGGGATTCATCTTGGCCGTGTCCTTGAGCACGGTAAGATTGGCGATGGGCGTCGGCAACGCACCCAAGGGCGGTTGCAAGGGATTGAGGTTGGGGATGGGGATCGGAATCGGCACACGGGTCAGCTGGTTCTGAATGAAGACCACCGGCAGCACCCCCTTGGTGGGATCGAAGGAAAAACTCAGCGACTCCACGTTGGTCAGTGCGTCCATGTCCACGTTGAGCGCCGGCTGCGGCACGCCCACTTTGATCTCGGGTCCGAAGTAGGCGATGTTGGTGCCGGGCGCCGGCCCCGGTTCGACGTAGAAGACGTAGCCCACCTCATCCGCCAGTTGCCGGATGTATTGGAGATCCGTGCCTTGCTGGGCGGGAATCTTGTCGACGGGAATGGGCACGTCCGGGAACAGCACGGGGATCACCATCGGAATGAAACCGAACGGCGCGTACTTGGCGCACAACAGCGCCACCCGCGCCTCGATCGGCAGCGCCGGGAACGGCAGGCCGCTGAAATCCAGCATGTCCATCGCCTTGGTGAGATCTTCGCCGGTAACCGTCACCGTGCCGGGAGATCCGTTGCTTCCCGCCTGCACCTCGACATTGGTCATGACGCCGTCGAACAGCGGCTGCGGCGTGCCGTTCAGGGTCACGATCAGCATCACCCGCAGCGGCGGCGTCGCGGGACCGGTACTCTGCGCCCCGGCGATCAGAAAAATCGTGTTCAGCTCCGACTTGCTGCTGAACTGGAACGAAAGCTGGAAACCGCTGGCCGCGCCGGCCGCCGTGGTGACCTGCACGCTGTCGAGCGCATCCATCACCACCCGCGGAGCCGGAATGGGCACCACCGGGCCCATCAGCAAGGTGAGCTGAATTCCGTTTTTCATTGATAACCCCAAGACTTGCGGCTGCGCGGCACTGCCCCCACAGGGCAAAGGTATCTACACAAATCGTCACCCCGGGAGGGAATGCCGGGGTCCAGAAGCCATGGATGGCAGAGGCGTGTCACTTCCCTGTGCTCTGGATTCCGGCACAAATTCGCAAGGAGCGAATTTGGACGTGCTAAGCACGGTCCGAAGGACGAGCCCCAGGGAAGGGGCGAGCACAAAACCGTCGGGAACGGTTTTGGACCGCCCGCGGCGGGTCCGAAGGACGAACCCCAGGGATGGGGTGAGCAATCCCTGCCGGAACGACGGCTTTGTGCATTTAGGTAGATACCTCTACCCACAGAGGGGATGAAGCCCGCATCAAGACGGCTCCGCGGCGCGCTAGCCGGCATCGGTGCCCCCCGGAATGCCCTCCGGCAAGGTGATGCGCAGACGTCGCCCGGCGGTCTCGGTCAGTTTCTCCGGGCGCATGGCGCGGTTGGCATCGCAGATGCGCCAGTATTGCAGCGGATCGCCGAGATAGCGCGCGGCCAGATTGTCCAGCCGGTCTCCCTCGACTACCGTGTGCTCCTGCAGCAGCGAGAAGTTCTCCGGCGGCGGCACGAAGCGGCGTTTCAGATACGCCACGGTCGTGCCGTCCGGCTGCGTAAGCTGGGCCGCCGCGATGCCGTGGTAACGGCTGGTGGCGGGAAACAGCGGCGTGACCAGGGCGTTGGCTTGTAGAAAGGCTTGGATTGGATCAGTCATTAGTTAGCTCTCGGTAGTTAGCTGTCAGCTGTCAGCCGTCAGCTTTCAGGTTTCAGCATTCTGCGATTCCAACTTATTTGCTGACCGCTGATACCTGATAGCTGACGGCTCATTCAATCCCTCCGATACCAAGTGCCGCGAAACTGCCAGGCTGGGCCTTCGCCGCGAGTTGTTCCTTGGTTTGCAGATAGCTCATGAACAGGCTTCCGCCCTTGTGGGCGAAGCCGAGGTCGTCCACCGAGAGCACGCGCAGCCCCAGGCTCACCTTGGCGCGGATCGGGTTCAGCGCGGGATCGAAAGCCTCCTCGGTGATCGAGAAGTCCGTCAGCCGCACCGGCACCACACGGCTCTTGCTCCACACGAACAGCATCAGCGGCGCCTCCATGGGCGCTATTTCCAGCGTCCCGGAACTGGCCTCGGCATCGACCCGCAACAACTGGGCGCTGGTCGGATGCGCCAGGGATTCGAGCACCGCCAGTTGGGGCTGAATGCCGTGCTCGACCACGGCGCGATGCTGGTCCGGAAACTCCAACTGGTCGGCGGCGTCGATCTCGGCGTCCAGCTTGATCGTCTCTACCGCCGGCCCCTTGAACCGCATGGGCTCCGAGCGGTTGCCCGCTTCCCCTCCGGCCGATTGGATCTGCAATGTGCGCGACAGCGAGTCCGGGTTGTACTGCAGGGAAATGATGCGCAGCACTCGCGCCGACTCGGGATCGATCAGCACCAGGCCGCCCTTGAGGACACGCGGAGAATTGGGAAAGGTGGTCATTCAGGCACCTCGGGCACTCTCGGTTTGCGATCGGGCAGATCGACCTTGGACGGCTTGGGTTTGGTGCCCGAACAATCCTCCGTATCGCTGCTGAGGTTGTAGATACTGCCGTTGCACTGATCACAGGGCGTATTGTTCGGCGGATTGATGAGGGTCCTCCCCCTGGAGTTGATCTTGACCAGGTTGGTCTGCCAGCCCAGGCACCAGGTGATGGCGTCCTTGAAACCGCGCGTGCATACCTTGAAGGCCGTGCTCAGCGCCTGCACCGGCGTTCCAGAAGCGCCGAAATTGCAGCCATGGTCGGAAGTCGGGAACCTAGTTGTGCTTGCGTGCATGTCGTTCTTCTACCGCTCTTCATATCAGGAAACTGCAAACCTCATCGGGAGATCTAGGGCGGCCCCCGGTGGCAGATTTTGTCGTGCCACCACACCGTATCGGTCCCGGACTTGAGGCCATACTTCGGCTTAACGCCGTAAGTGCTGCCCTTGGCGTGGCCTAACGGAGCTAAAAAGTTCGCGATTCCGTCATAGAACCGTTGCAGGTCGAAGCAGCGGGGGTCGCAATGGCCGCCGGCAAACGCGTCTTCGACAAAGTGGGTCGTGGTCATGGGCCATACCCCCGCCGCGACTGCCGCTCTCAGATACATCAGGGTCGTATTCCAATATTGTTCGGCCGAGTAAGGGGGATCGGGGAGCGGCAAAATATCGGGATTCGAAGGATCGCAGGTGTTCTCGCTTTTCGCGCCTTTCTTGACTCCCACCTGTACGAGCTCGACCGAAACCGTCGCTCTCGCCCGCTGCGCGCGGGCTTCGAGCACGGGTCCGATCACCTTGCAGCCTGATGTCAGGTCCGCCTCTTTACCCTTTACGGCGACCGCCGCCGCGCCTTCCTTCTTCTCCCGCCGGCAGATCTCTGCGACGGCCCAATTGCCCGTGGAGAAAATCTTCCCGCTCGTCGCATCCAACTTGTCCTTCGCACCTTTTTTCTCATCTGCAACCTCCTTTGCGCTCAAGGGAAGCCCAGTCAACGCATCAGCCAAGGCTTTGTCTTTTGCTGCCGTATTCGTTGCTTTCCAGACTTTGCGTAATGCGGTCTCACGGTCTGCTTCCCGAAGTAGGTCCTCGCCCTTTTCAAATTCGGTGGTGGTCGGGCGGCGAGGATCGTAGAAATCCGGGCGCTGGATGATTTCCTGCCCGGTAGCGGGCACGAAAACGTTTGGACCGCTGCCCAGAGGGCCCCGTGCTTTCTTGGCTTCCGTCTCCAAATGAGCCCGGGAGCTGGCCCCAGATGTGTCATGCAACAAGAACTTGGCGCCTGCGACGGAGCCGAAGGATTTGACGGGAGCAACTCCGATATCCTGAAACAGCGAGATGGCCAAACCCTGTTTTTCATCCTTAGGAATGGTTTTTCCCGCCCAATCATCTTTCTTCGCCTCCTTGGTACCCTTGTCGTCCGGGTCACGGAAAAGCCGATCCGGCGTGCCGCCCGCCAGGGATGAAATCGGGAGCCGGTCACTTCTATCGGCTCTTTGACCGGAGCCTGTTCCCGCCGCACCCGACTGCTGCGCCACGTGCGTCAGCTCATGCGCCAGCAGGCGCTGCCCCTCGCGCGTCTCCGGCGCGAACCTACCGGTGCCGAACACGATGTCACGTCCCACGGTATAGGCGTGGGCGTTCACATCCCGAGCCGAGCGCTCGGCGTTCGCGCCGGTGTGTATGCGTACCCTGGAAAAGTCATAACCAAAGCGCTGTTCCATATCCCGACTCAGTGCCGGCTCGAGCGGCCGGCCGGAACCGGCCAAGATCTGGTCGACACTGGTGGGCACCGCTTCGCCGGCTGACTGCCTAGCGAACCGCTGGATACGCAACGGCGCGACACGGACGGCGGGTCGCGCCGGCATCGCGAGCACGTGATCGGCTATCCGATCCGCTTCCCGTTCGTACGCGTCGTCGGGTTCGCCGATCGCCAGCTTGGTTTGGATACCCTGCATCTTCTTCTTCCGGCACTCCTCGCATTCGCCGCTCAGGCCCGACGAACCGCCGCAGGCGCACTTGCGCTGCAAGAGTACGCCGCGTCCCGTTATTGACGAGGCTGTGGCGGAGTTTTTCGACTGTGCCCCCGTGTACGTAATCATCGGCTCACACCTTTTAGCAGGCGCTCCTCAGAATCTTCGGTTTATTCTCAAAAGCAATTCCGACGCTGACCTCGTTCGTGCGAAGCGGCCTCCATTCCTCTTGCACCGCTTGTCGGGATTCTTGTCCCTCGACCCCGACCAACGCTGCTGTAGGATGAGCCTCCCATTGATGGGTTTCGCTGCGCTCTACCCATCCTACGCAAGGCTCTCCAGCTACGGGCATTTCTTGGCGTCCTGACCCTTGCAGGGATTCGACACCATGAACCCCTTGGTCTTGAAGCGTTCACAACATACGTTTTTAAGGGCGGATGCACTGTATGAGACTTGGACTTTGGTGCCGCCCTCTACAGAGTGATAGTTGATCTTTCTGATCGTGTCCTGCTTGGCTACATGCACACAAGCCAGCGAGCCTAAACTCAGGCTGCCTTCGTGAATGGCCTGGTTGCCGGTCTTCGGCCCCTCGACAAAGAACACCGCGAAATTCATTGTCGCTTTCGAAGTGTCTTTGAAGTACTTGCCGGCGCGCTTATGGCCGGTGATTTGTTCCGCCTTCGGAACCGACGTGTGGTGATATCCACAGCCCTCGATGCGCGTGACGGTGTGCGCTCCGCTATCGGTAAGTCCTTGGGACGCCTTCCCTCCAACGATTCCCGCCTTGATATCAGCTAGGCTGACGGGGCTGGAAAAGTACTTAGCCGTAAGTTCGCCGGTTGGTACCAAGTCTCCGTCCGCGTCCGTCGTTGTTCCGGTGAAATCAATGCTTATCTTTTGTATCCAGGGCTTTTTGTTCTTGTCGGTTTTCATCGTGAATGAATCCTCGACGTCCGCCCCATGGTCGCAAGCGCCGAAGTTGGCGCTAGTCTTTGGCCGATAAGGCATGATGGCCAGTTGTGGCTTGTTGTGAGCAACACTGCTCCAATCTGGATCTGATTGCTGAACGACATGGGTCAATTCATGGGCAATCAAGCGTCGTCCTTCGTGCGTCTCCGGTATGAACCGACCCGTACCGAACACTATGTTCTGACCAACTGTGTAGGCATGGGCGTTCACCTCCAGCGCCGATTGCTCGGCGGCTCCGCCCAAATGCACTCTTACTCGTGAAAAGTCGTGGCCGAAGCGTTGCTCCATGTCCTGCCGTAAGGCGGGCTCCAGTGGCCTGCCGGGACTCGCGAGGACTTGATCGACGCTGGCAGGCGCAACCTCCATTTGCCCCGAAGGTCTCCCGGTAAAACGCTGGATGCGCAGGGGCGTAGCAGCAGCCGCAGAGTGTACCGGCATCGCCATCACCCGATCGGCGATCCGGTCCGCTTCCAGCTCTAATGGGTCGTTACTCGCACCTACCGAGAGCTTGCGCTGCAACGCGCGCGATTGGCACTCGTCGCACATTTCCCCCAGTGGAGATTTCGAGGAGCCGCAGGCGCATTTGCGCTGGAGCAGTCCGTCGGCGACGGACACGGCCGAAGCTTTGGGCTTGGCGGGTGCGGTTTGAAGGGCTGCGGCGGCGCTCATCGCCCGGTCTCCCGCGCAATACCCCGAGCTAACTGCGCCCCCACTGTCACCGGTTTCGCCTCCGGTTCGATGCGAACTCCGCCTATCTTGAGCCGCGGTAAATTTCCTCGGGCCACGAAATGCGCCGCGGCATTCGGTTCGGCGAGGAGAAGACGGTTCAATTCCTCGCGCAAGCCCTCGGCGATGGCATGCCGGTCCTCGTGCCGAAATCCTTTCAGCACCAGCCGGTCGATATGCACTACGACACGCTTCATACCCACCCCCGCGTTTCCGCGTCCGTCAGGGGCCGCTCGCGCTTGGCGGCCTCGGCGTGGGCGGCGCGCAACAGGTGCGGCATGCGTACCGGTTCCGCGGCTTCGGCGGCGAAAAAGGCAGCGTTGAGGGCGATGTTCCGGATGTTGCCGCCGGCGACGTGGAGCCGGGCGAGCTTGGCGGGGTCGAGCCCCTCGGTCGGGGTGGCGGCGGGAAAGATGCCGCGCCAGATGGCTTCGCGCTCCGCGGCGTCCGGGAAGGGAAACTGGACGACGAAGCGCAGCCGGCGCTGGAAGGCCGTGTCCAGGGCCGCCTTCTGGTTGGTGGTCAGGATGGCGAGGCCGCGATAGGCCTCCATGCGCTGGAGGAGATAGCTCACCTCGATATTGGCGTAACGGTCGTGGCTGTCCTTGACCTCGCTGCGCTTGCCGAACAGCGCGTCGGCCTCGTCGAACAGGAGGATGGCGCCGCTGTCCTCGGCGGCGTCGAATACCCGCCTGAGATTCTTCTCGGTTTCGCCGATGTACTTGCTGACCACCGAGGACAGGTCGATGCGGTACAGGTCCAGGTGCAGCTCGTTGGCCAGCACTTCGGCGGCCATGGTCTTACCGGTGCCGCTCTCGCCGGCGAACAGGGCCGAGATGCCTAGCCCGCGCGCGCCTTTGCCGGAAAAGCCCCAGTCCTCGTAGACCTTGAGCCGGTGTCTCACGTGGGCGGCTATCTGGCGCAGCGTGGCTTTTTGCGGCTCGGGCAGTATCAGATCGTCCCAGGTGGCGGCGGAGTCCAGCCGCTGTGCCAAATCATCGAGCCGGGTTCGGCCCAGCGTCCGGCAGGCTCGCCAGAGTTCTGCGTCGGGATGGGAGCTCGCGGCCAAGGTCGCGCGCAAGGCCGTGCCGGTGTTCGAAATCGTCTCGGCGCCCAATCGGAACTGGCCGGCAACCCCCTCCAGCGCGCCGTTGAGCCGGGTAACCGCATTCCCCAAGGCCGCTTCCCACAGCCGTTTTTGCTCACTGGCGTCGGGTTTGTTGACGACGAACCGCAGGTTCGCCCGGTGTACGGCCAAGGGTTCGGGGGCGGAGAGGAACACCAGGCCGCCGAGCCGTTCGGCCAGCCGAACCGCCGTCCCTTGGGCCGTTTCTTCCCGGCCGCAGTCGATCAGCAGCGCGGCTTCCAGCAACACCGCCTCCCGCTGCCACAACACGGCCAGCGAATCCAGTTCGTGGACGGCGGCGGGAATGTCTCCGGCCCGCAGCGCGCAAAGGTGCAAACCCATCGCCGAGGCGACCCGCGCCGCGACGTCCTGCCGTCCCGAGGCGTCGTCCCCCAGCAATTGCACAATCGGCCAGGAGTCGCGTCCTTCGAAGGCTTCCAGCACCGCTTCGGCGACCCTGAGTTGAGATTCGGCCATCGCCCGGACCGGCGGACGCGGCTGCAACAGCGGTTGCAGCCGAACATCGAGATAATTCACCCCGGCGAGATAGTGCAGGACCCGCTCGTCCATCTTCAGCCGGGCGGCGCTGAGGCCGGCGTTCTCGTCCACCTCGATCAGCCGCCAGCGGCGCAGCGGGCGGGCCGGCGTAAGCGCGCTCCAATGGGCGTCTTCCAGAACGGCGAGCGCCAGTCCGAAAGTGACATAGACCCTGGAATTCTGACCCTGGGCAGTCGCGCAACGGGCGGCCAGTTCGCTGTCCATCTCCGTCCCGGCGCAGAGAAGAAGCAGGTCGCGCTCGAAAGGACTCAGATCGAACCGTTCGGCCAGGTAGTCGATGGCGGCGGGCGCGGGCATCGCGGCCCTTGCATTATCCAAAGCGGCCGGATTATCGCTCCCGTGTCCGTCGAGCCGCGCCTTCAGGCGGGCGAATTCCGCCGTCAGCAGGCGCTGGTTGGCGGCGGTCCAGTCGTGTTCGAACTCCCGGGCGTTCATGTGATGGTAATCCGGCGGTCGAGGAACACCGGCGGTTTTGCCGCGCGGTCGATGATCGGGCTATCTATCCCGTCGATCCGGAGCCGTGCCAAATGGGAACCGACCGGTGCATCCTCGATCACGAAATTGAGTGCGGTAACCGGCGGAACGTAAGCCGCCGGAGCGAACTCCTGCTGGCCCAGCACCAGAACGGCCCGCTGTCCGGCGTGCAAGGCGGGATGGAAATTCAGCGTGAAACTGGCGGTTCCGTTGCCGTCGCGGACCACGTTCATGGGCAAGCCGGTGATGTCGGGAGCCAGCGTAAGGGCGAGCCGGTTGGTCTCGCGCGGCTCGGTCTCGCCGGGGCGGACCACCCGCGCGCCGACACGCCAGACCCCGACCGGAAAGCTGGCCGCCTGCGCCACCGGGATGGAAAACCGAATCAGCGCGGCGCCTCCCGTTCCCATGGCAGCGATGCTCTGTTCCACCTCGAAACGATCGTTGCTGAGCAACACCGTGCGCCCGGTGCCGTCGAGATGGCGGCCTTCGAGATCGATGGTCTCGCCCAGCCGCGCCACGGGCTGACCGTCGGACGGCTTGACCGCTTCCAGCATGGGCAGCGGAGGCACCAGGCCGGGTTCCACCACCACGCCGCGGTCGCGTTGGGTGATGGGATCGATCGGGCCGCGGGACAACACCGGGAGGGGCGAACGAACGGGCTCGGCGGCCTCGATCAGCACCACGCTCGCCAGGTAGGCGGCGGTGGGCCGGTAGTGACTCTGGATCGCGGTCCAGAGCTTGGACATTTCCTCGGTATTGAGGTACGCGGGGGTGATCTTGATCTGTTCGATCTGGTCCGCCAGGCCCGACTCGGCCAACGCGCGCTGCAGCGGGGTGCCTGGCGTCGGCGAGGGAGTCAGGGCGTTGCGGATCGCCTGGCGGGCGAGCACCGGGGTTTCGTGCAAAAATTGCATGGCGTAGCCGAGCAGGATCTCGGCGTGCAAGTCGCCGCTGCTGTAGGCCGAAATGAGATAGTGCAGGTCGAGGGCGAGCGGCGGATTGGAGAGGCGATGCCGCCCCGAGGCGTCGCGCGAGGGCAGTCCCTCGTTGCGCCAGCCGGTGTTGGGCGTGACCTGGTGCAGGAACAGGTTGAGCTGGGAGGCTTCGCTGCCGTTCGGCGGCACCACCCGGTCGGGCGGGCCGACGCTCACCGAGACCGAACTGCCGATGACGCCGGCCACGTTCTGATTGATCAGGCCGTCGTTGAGCAGGTCGCGCAACACGGCGGTGACTCCGGCGATGGCGAGCGCGCTGCTCATGGGCGCTCTCCCCGCCGCCGCGCCAGGTATTCTTCCAGGGTCATCGGCTTGGCCGACGGCGGCGCTCGGCGCTTGGACGGAGGCGCTTCGTGCACCGCGGTGACCTCGATCCGGCCGATGGTCACGTGCACCTCGGTGGCCTCCCCAGCCCCGCTTGCCGAGGCGGGGCCACGGGAGGAATCCGGCGGCCGATTCCGCGCATTCCAAGCCGGCGAATGCATGGCCCGTTGCGGAGGAAAAAGCGGCTCGACCATGTGTGCCAGGCCACGGACATTAACTCGTCCTTCACGATCCGCGAAATCGGCGTCGATCGCCCCGCGCGAGCTGCGAGGCATGAGGTCTGCCACGGATTCGGCGGGGGATTCTTCATCTGCGAAGCCCGCTTGTCCCATCTCGGCGGTGGCCGGAGCGGCGTAACCATCGCGTTCCGGCGAGGCTGTGAACGGCGGCGGCCTGATGCTCGCTCTCGGTGCGTCCGGAACAAAGGCCGTATGGTCGGTAACGCTTGCTTCGAAAGTGCGCTTCCCCGGTACGTTCTCCGGAACATCGAGCCGCCGCACCGGGTCCCCTGCGGCTTCCCGACGGGCAGACCGGCCGTCGCCGGAGACCGCCGAGTTCGGCAGAACGGCTTCCGGCAACTCCGGTTCGACCAGGGCGGGCGGCGGCGCATAGGGCAGCCGCGCGGCGGCATGCACGCTTTTCGTAAGGCCCATGGCCCGCCCGACGAGACGCTGCACGAATCCGCTCATGATGCGTCCACCATTTCGAGATAGATCGCGCGCCGCTCGGGAGAGAGCGCCAAAATCTCGGCCTCGGTCCAACCGTAGGCGCGGGCTAGAAGATGGATTTCGGTCAGCAGTGCGCGGGCGCGGGCCTCGATTTCTTCCCAGAGCAGCGCGCCAATGTCGAGGCCCGTAACCCACCGGTGTCCGCAAGCCTCGCAGAACAGTTCCAGAGCGATGTCGGCCATGGGGTCCAGCGCTTCCAGTCCGGCCTCGACCGCGGCCCGCAGATCGGCGTCTTCGGTCCAGGCCGTATTCCCGCCGTCGACCCGGCAGCGGTCGAGAAACTTCCGGCTCGCCGTCTCGACGTCGTGTTCCCCCGCGACCGCTGCAAGATCGCGGCTCGAAGGCGCGCGAAAACGGAAACCGGCGACCTCCAGCTCGGAACGCCCGTCGCCCTGCCCCGTGCAGGCGAGCAATTGCCGGCTATCGAGCGCGAATTCCAGCCGTTCGCCGCAGCGCTCGCAGTCCAGGTACGCCTCGATGCGGGGTCCGAGGCTGGCCTCGCGTAGGCCCAGCAACGCGGTGTTGATCACACCCAAGGGGAGATCGGGGAGGCGGGAGGACGGAAGGTCCGGACGGGCGAAACCACCCAACAGCAGCGCCCGATCGATCGGGTGCCGCGTCCGGCCGCGCTCCCACAGCGCTAGGAGTTCCGCTTCGCTCGGAGCCCGCATGAACTTCAACCCGGTTCGGTGAAGCTAGTCTCGGTGGGCTCGGTCACGTCGTAATCGCGCTCCCAGCCCTCGTTCTCGAGCTTGATGGTCTGGATCGCCACGGCGTTGGCATTGGCGTCGAGATCGGGCAGCGCCTGGTACTCGGACACCCAGCAGCGGAACACCTTGTAGGCCAGGGCCAGTTGTCCGGCTTCGTTGTAGACCTCGATGATGATGTCCTTGCGGAAATCTTTCAGCGAGACCTCGGCGCCCAGGCCGGAGCCGAAGTTCCACACCTTGTTCGCCCATTTCTCGAATTCGGTGTCGTGGGTGACGCCCCGTTCGAGCGTGATGGCCTCGAACTTGGTGCGACCGGGAGACTTGCGCGAGGTGGAAGGGTCGCCGCCTTCGCGGTGTTCGACCATCTCGGTGGAGCGCTTGAGAGCGCCTACCTTGGAGATGCCGGCGACGTAGCGGCCGTCCCATTTCACGCGGAATTTGAAGTTCTTGTACGGATCGAAACGCTGAGCGTTCACGGAAAACTGCGCCATCTTGAATTCTCCCCGGTTAAGCCTGAATCTGTCCGGCCAACTGCTGAATGCGGATCACCACGAATTCGGCGGGCTTGAGCGGAGCGAAGCCCACCAGGATGTTCACGATTCCCAAATTGATATCGTTCTGCGTCGTGGTTTCGCGGTCGCACTTGACGAGATACGCTTCCCTGGGACTCTGGCCCTGGAAAGCGCCCTGGCGGAACAGGTTCTGCATGAACGCGCCCACGTTGAGCCGGATCTGCGCCCAGAGGGGTTCATCGTTGGGCTCGAACACCACCCACTGGGTGCCGCGGTAAAGACTTTCCTCGAGGAAGAGCGCCATGCGCCGCACCGGCAGGTATTTCCATTCCGAAGCGAGCAGATCGGCCCCGACCAGGGTGCGGGCGCCCCACACGACCTTGCCGGCGACCGGAAAACTGCGCAGGCAGTTGAGGCCCAGGGGATTCAAGCGCCCGTTCTCGCCGTCGGTGAGGGTGTAGGTGAACTCCTGGACGCCGGAGAACGACGCCTCCAGGCCGGCCGGCGCCTTCCACACGCCGCGCTGGGCGTCGGTCCGCGCCATGATCCCGGCCACTGCGCCGCACGGGGCGAAGCTGCCCAGTCGATTCTCGTTGAGCGGGTCCGGCATTCGGAGCCGCGGGAAATACATGACCGCGTTGCGGGCGTCGTCGTTGCCGATGGTTCCGCGGACCCCGTTCACCCCGGTCTCTGCCGTGGCGACCGCCGTGCTCGGATTCGCGGTCCAGGCCGCGGGCGGGTCGACGATCAACATCGCCCGGCGGTCCTGGCAGTAGCTTGCCGCGGCAGCCCAGGTCGCGTTGTCGACATCCGGCCACGACGCACCGGCGCCGGCCGGCGGCGTATCCCGCTCCGTTCCCAGCGGCGGAATGCAGAGCAAGTTGAACAGGTCGACCGGCTCCAGGGCATGGATCCCGGTGCGTTGATTCGGATCGCCGGTGATTTGCCCGTCGACCAGCGGGTCTCCGTCATCGGTGGCGTTGCCTACCGCCGCTTGCGTGGCGTCGGTGGGGCTTTCGCCGTCCGGTGCCGAGGTACGCACCCGCACGAAGCTCGATTCCTGGGCGAGAACGGTATCGACGAAGCGCGGATCCGTGACCTTGCCCGACACGTTGCGGAAACGCTCGGAGGCGATCACCCGTGTGCCGCCGGGGCGGTCGAGCTGCTCGACGGTCAGGTTGAACAGGGCCGTGTCGCCCGGATCGCGGGTTTCGTGATCCACCGTGGCGCGCAGGGCGGCACCCCAGGTGCCTGGGCTGGATGCTTCCAACACCAGGTTGCCGGTCGTCGTGACCAGGGTGATGGTCGCGGTGCTGGCCGCCACGTCGCCATTGAAGACCCGCACGATGATCGCATCGCTCCCGCCGTGCTGGAAGAAATGGCTGACGGCATAGCTCATGGTGCTGGCCTGCCACAAACCGCCGAAGAGGCGGGTGTACTCGGCGAAGCTCTGGATGCGAACGGCTTGGTTCACGGGGCCTTGCAATGCCCTTCCGATGAAGGCGGTAATGGAGGTGGCCACGCCCGTGATGGTTCGAACGCCGCTGGGCACTTCTTCGATATAGACACCGGGATAGGTAAGAGCAACGGGCATGGCGATCTCTCCGTATCGACTGGTTGGTTAAGAACGGGGACCTGCATCCCCGGCCGTCATATCAAGGCGTGGCATCCCGCGCGACGAGGATCTCGACGCTGGCGGGCTTGTCGGAGCTGCTATTGGTGAATTTCATTTGGCGTGGCGCCACGCCGAACAAGGCGACGCCGCCACCGGAGAAGATTTGGGGACTGTCCAGTGTCAGAGAGGAGGAATCGGTGGTCCCGTCACTGACCTTGAAGCTCAGATGCGTACCGTAAGCGGAAGACTTGATCACCAGAAGGTGAATGGCGCTGCTTCCCCCCGGTTGCAGGTCGATGACCTTATCGCTGTCGCCCGGCTGGATCGAAACCTCGATCCGGTCGGTTGCCTCGATCTCCTGAGGCGGGCGGGAAAGAGTCACCGCCGCGCTGCCACTGACCTGTATCGTGAGCGACCAACTCAGAGTTGCCATGAGCTTTCTCCTTTTTTATTTGAGCGTCATGAGCCTTTCCCGAGCGGTAATACGCCTCTTGAGGACCCTTTGTCAAGGCCGAGAGACATCCGTCGATATCTTGAGACGGAATACGAGATTTACGCCATCGTAACCATCACGGCAGCCGGACATGGCGTACCGGGTGATGGGAGAACAGGCGGGCCATCAAAGCGCCAAAGCCTGACCGACTTTCCATGTCCCTGTCCTCCAACCCTCTCGATCGGCTATCGTTCCAGAACGCGCTCGGCGAGCTTTGTACCCAGCACTCTCGATCGAATCTTTCCGAACGCCGTATCGCGGCCGGTCGATGTGTCGTCCTCGAACGGCGAAAAGCCGCAATCATCGGTCGTTCCCAGTTGATCGAGCGAAAGGTATTCTGCGGCCTTCAACACGCGATCGCGCACCGCCTCCGGCGTCTCGGCCTCCGGATTGAGCACGTCGATCACGCCGACGAAAATCCTCTGCCCCGGCCGCACATGCCGCCGAAGCGCGGCGAGCGCGCGGTCGGACTGTTTTTCGCTGGCCAGCTGAACGTAAAAATTGTCGGCCTTGAGCTCGAGCAAACTCGGCAAGAGTTCGGCATAGTCCACGTCCGCACTGTGGGTCGAGTCGCGGTCGCCGCCGGGGCAGGTATGGACGCCGATGCGCCGCCGCTCCTCGGGAGTGAAATGATCGAGCACGCGGTTGTTCAAAGCGATGAATTCCCGAAGCAACCGCTTCGAGGGATCGAGCTTGACCGCAAGCCGACCCTCCGTGAAATCGATCTGCACGCGATGGGCTCCCGCCTCGAGACAACCCCGGATATCCCGGGCGGCTTCCCGGACGAGGTCGTCGAGGAAAGCTTCCCGAGGATAGCCTTCGATCCCGTCGGGCGGATAGATCAGACTGAGCGCCGAAGCCGAAATGACGGCCTGCTTCACGGGCAATGAGGTCAGGCGTTGGGCAGCCCGGAGGTATTGGTCGGCGTGCGTCGCGTAGCGAAACGGCCCCGCCGTCAACCGCGGCAACTGGCGCGTATGGCCATCGGCAAACGTAATGACCGCGCCGTCCGGGGCGATGGCGGGAAGGCCCTGTAGCGGATAAGTGGCAAAGCTCGGCTTGGTTTGCTCGCCATCCGTAACGACTGGCGACCCGGTATCTTCGAAGCGGCGGAGGGTGTCGCGCAGAGCCTCCTCGGACACCGTCGCCAGCCGCTCCGAGGAAGCCCGGCCGGCACGAAATTCCCGCAATAACGCTAAAAGCTCCGGAGGACGGGGGATGCTGCCGATCGGTTCAGTTGGAATCGTCATGGTATTCTCCGCAAGGTAACGAGATGGAGGGGTTCACTTTCGGCCGCAAAATATCCGTATCGGGGTTCATGCCGAGCGGCCGTTCTGTCGGGTGCTCCCGGACACGGCGCCATAGGTGGCGACAAGAAAAGGCACCGCATACGTCAAAATCGCCTGCGTCAAATTCCAGGGCGACGCGCCCAGGAGAGCCTCGGGTTGGTTGATAAGATTCAAGAGCGTGCCGACGACCAGGGTAACCCGCAGCGAGCGAGGATAAACTCCGCCCGTCAGCGCCAACCGGTGACAGGCCATCACTTTCGTCCTGTAACGGAATAACCTGTCAACCCAAAAAGCCTTGTTTGCTCGCATTCCTGTAGCTCATCAATATCTTTATTTAATTAAAATTCATTAATATAAAACCAATCTTGGATGGAAACCTTATAACTCGGCTCCATCCGATGCGTCAACAGAATCTTCCGTACACGTCAAATATAGAGATGTAATGGTTATGCGCCTCCCTCCGCGCGACCAGCGCGACATGCTGAAGATCGGCGAGTTAGCCGAAGACCTGGGAACCACGCCCAGAACTATCCGCCTGTACGAAGAACTGGGCCTGATCGCGCCCGAACGGACCCGTGGCGGGACCCGGCTTTACCGCAAGAAAGATGTCAAACGCATGGCGATCGTCCTCCGGCTTGCCCGCTTGGGGAGGGAGTTGGGCGATGTGCAGCGGCTCGCTTGCGTTCGCGAGCAATGCGGCTCCGGGGCGGAAGCCGTATCGAAGGTATTGCCGCTCCTGGATGAACTGCGGGGATGGATTGATTCGACCCGGAGCGAGCTGGAATTGGTGGAACGCGATCTTGAACGGGCTGAGATGCTGATTCGCCAATGCAGCCGATGCCCGAATCGGCCCAATCGCCTGGATTGCCCGCAATGTCCCGTCGACCGGGATGTCGATTTGACGGATCTCGCCCGTCTTATTTGGGATCCGACCAGCCCCTGATCCGGAACGCCTATCCGGCTATGCCGCAGGACCGGCATTGCCCAAGCGGGCGAGTCGTTCAATGTCACCGGCCCATCACGGGCTACCCGGATATCGCCGTCGGAAAATTCGAGCAGCAGGCCGCGAGGCCGTAACCCATCGCGCGACCTCGGATCGGTGGGTTACGCGGAGCCTGTCGCGAGCGGAGCCGAGGGGCTATCCCACCATCGATGGGTTTCGCTTCGCTCTACCCATCCTACGATGAATGTCCATTCGAATGCCGAATGGAATTAGCCGCCACCACGATTCAACGCGGCGACTCGTGCAGAGACGGCCTGGCTTACGGAACCGCGGCTTCCGAGATCGCGGCGTCGGCCGAAGCGGCGGCGGCCAGCGGCAGATACACCACGAACTCGCTGCCCCGTCCCGATCCCTCGCTGTGGACCTCGACCCGGCCGCCGTGCAGCTCGACCAGGCGGCGCACCAGGGCCAGCCCGATTCCCAGCCCCCCTTGAGACCGGTCGAGGGTACGGTCGACCTGGGTGAAAAGATCGAACACGTGGGGCAACATCCCGGCCGAAATACCGACGCCGGTGTCGCGGACGCGGACGACGGCATCGTTGCCCATTTGCGCCGCCGTGAGATGAATGTGTCCGCCGGCAGGCGTGTACTTGGTGGCGTTGTTGAGCAGATTGGCGAAAATCTGGGCAATCCGCACCGGGTCCGCATCGAGAAGCAAGGGTTCCGGCGGGAGGGAAACGCTCAGATCGTGGTCGTTTGCCTGGATGAGCGGCTGATTGGTTTCAACGGCATGACCGATGACAACCGCCAGATCGACTCGCTCCTTCTTGAGCTCGATCTTGCCGCGGGTGATGCGGGACACTTCCAGGAGATCGTCCACCAGCCGGACCAAATGGTTCACCTGGCGCTCCATCATCGTGAGCATGGCACGAGTGCGTTCGTTGGCCACAGCTTCGACGTCGGATCTTTGCAGCACATACAGGGCATTGCGGATCGGGGCCAGCGGATTTCTCAGCTCGTGCGCCAGCATCGCCAGGAACTCGTCCTTCTGGCGGTCGGCAGCACGCAAGGCTTCCTCCATGTGGTGGCGCTCGGTCATGTCGGTTACCAGCGCCACCAGGTGCGCCGGCGCATCCGCCGATTCACGCAGTAGCGAAACGAACTTGCGCACCCAGACCGTTTGGCCGTCCTTGCGCAGGTAGCGGTTTTCCATTTCGAAGTAAGGAAGTTCCTCTTCCCGCAGGCGGCGGAGCGCGGAAAAATTGGCGGCACAGTCGTCGGGATGCACCAGATCGGGCAAAACGAGGTGGCCGAGTTCCTCCTGGGTATAGCCGAGCAGAGTGCAAAATGCGGGATTGCACTTCAGAACATGTCCCTCTTCGTCGGTGATGGCGATGCCGGTCCCCGCATGCTCGAAGATGGCGCGGAAGCGCTGCTCGCTGGCGCGGAGGGCCTCGTCGGCGCGCTTGCGCTCGGTGATGTCGTTGAAAAGAATCGCCACTTTTCGTTCCGCCGGCGCGCCGATCCGAAAGGCATAAACATCGTAATAACGGTGGAGTTGCGCCGCGCGGTTCTCGAAACGCATCGGCTCGCCCGTCAAGGCGATCCGGCCGTAAATCTCGAACCAGTGTTCCTCGTGCAGAGGGGCGATTTCCCGCATCCGTCTGCCGGCCGCGTTGGGAATTCCCGTCTGGCGTTCAAATGCCGGATTGACGGTCAGGAACCGGTAATCCACGGGTTTTTCGTTCTCATCGAACAACACTTCGATGGTGCAAAACCCCTGGTCTATGGACTCGAACAGGGCTCGGTATTTCTCTTCCGACTCGCGCACCGCGTTCTCGGCGACCTTGCGGTCGGTGATGTCCTCGGTAAAAAGGATTATCCCGCCGATGGCGCCATCCGCCCCGCGCCACGGCCGCACCTCCCAACGCTGCCATTGGACGGTTCCATTGGTTCGGACGAAGTGGTCTTCGTCGGCGGTAACGACTTCGCCGGCCAGTGCGCGGCGATGGGCGTTTCTCCAGCGCTCGGGAATCTCGGGGAAGACGTCGTAATGGGAACGGCCCAGCACCTCGCCTTCGAGACTGTAATCGTCCAGCCAACGGCGGCTGACGGCGAGATAACGCATTTCACGGTCGAACATGGCTACCGCCGCGGGCGCATATTCGATAAACAGCCGTAGCCGCTCCTCGTTCTCGCGTGCCTCCGCCGTACGTTCGAGCACGCGGGCTTCGAGCTCGCCGTAGGCGCGCTCTAAACTGAACAGCGCCTGCCGGTGTTGCCGGGTAAGGGCGGCGACCACGAGCGCCGAGAAGGCGACGATGACCAAGAACATCTGTACCAGCCACTGCCGCTCATCGGGAGCGAAGTCGGGATTTGCGAACAGCCCGAGCCCGCCCGCCGTGTAGCGCACCGCCATGACCGTCAGGATGGCCATGGTCAGCGCCATTCCGAAAATTTCGAAGCGCAGCGTGGCCCACAGCAGGGGCAGCATGATGATGTAGCCGTACGGAAATCGGCCGGTGAAGACGAGGTGGGCAATAGCGACGAACGCGGCGATCATCGTCCCGGCTTCAACCCAGCGAGCGACTTGGATGTCCCGCCATTTCCATCGAGCCTGAAAGACCTCCAGGACCAGGGGAGCCACGATCAGGACGCCCACGCCGTCGCCGACCCACCAGAGCGGCCAAACCCAGGTGAACGCCTGCCGCCCGAGCGCGGCCAAGATCGCGGCACCCAACGTCGCGCTGAGGACGGGGCTCAACAACGCGCCGAAGAGGATCAGCACCAGCACCTCGCGCAACCCGCGCAACTGAAACGGCGCGCCGCACCAGCCGCGCACCAGGCTTGCGCCGACCAGTGCTTCGAGCGTATTGCCCAAATAGATGGAAAAAGCGGCGGAAAGCGGAATGTGGAACAGCCACAGGTCGCCGGCCGCTTCGGCGGGCAATCCGGCCAATATCCACCAAGGCCAATGGCGTTTCTCGCTCAACAACAGCACCGCAAGATAGAGACCGCTCGGCGGCCACAAGGTTACGCCCGATCCGGGCAGCAGCGTCAGCCAATGGCCGAGCCAGGAACCCAGCAGGTAGGCGGCGGGGAATAAGGCAAGGTGAAGGAATTTTGGGCGGGGCGACTCGAACACGGCTTTACCAGGGTCGTAATTACGGGGCAGGCAGGCAGATGGACCGATCGATTTCGGCGGAGTGGAAGACCGATCTTCCCCGCGTCATGCCCTGAATATCCAGGCGTTTGCCAGGCTCAACGGGCGCGCCGGCAGGAGTTGTAGTCTCATCCTAATGTACAGAAAGGGTATTCCGTTTGAATCAACGCATTTTCGCATTTGGTTCGAAGCGAAGGAAGGGTCAACGGCTCGCGGTAACGGAACCGACAGGCGAGTGCACGGCCACCCGGCCAGGCAAAGACGTCTTTGGAGGTCGCGGATCGAAGCCTCAAACGCGCCATGGGAGTGCGGCCTCTTTATGGCGTTCCGATTATTTCGGTTGAGCCGACAAATTACCGGCTGGACGGGGCTGTTTCCTCTTGGCCCAGTCCGCCTAAAAATCCTTGACTCGAAAATTCGGCTTTTGGATCATCGGCGAGCTACCGTCCCCAATCTGTTCATACCATTGCGTTTTTCACGCCCATCAAGGCTGCAAATGCGCGATTGCTGCAATCGGAGGACACGAAGATGCCGCAAGATCCGTCATTGGTCCCGCGCCCCTCGGAGCAGCACGCCGCCTGGCAAAGAGCGCTGCACGGCGGCGATCTTTCGCGATTGGAACAGCTTGCTCTCAACGACGATCCGGCCGCCGCGCTGTTCGAGCTCGAAACCTACGTCAACGGGATCTACCGGGCCAGCCAGCATCCGCTATCCAACCGTCCGCTGCCCGATATCCGCTCCGAAGTGCGTCTGGTACTGCCTTACATCGAGGAGATCCGGACCCGGCTCGGATGGCGCATTCGGGAGTTCGATCTCGGGCTGCTGCGCCTGATTCGCCGATCGAGCGCGCTGTCGCCGGTGTTGGGAGCCGGAGTCTCGATGGGCGCCGGTGCGCCGTCCTGGTCGGATCTGGTGCTCTTGATGCTGGAGGAAACGCTCGACAAGGGCCTGGAATTCCATGAATCCGTGCCCGCCGCCGACAATCCTCCTCAAGCTCCGATCGAATTCCTTCCCGACGGCACCGTGCGCACCGGCGGGAGCGGCACCTGGCGCTTTGAGCAACGGGTCAGCGAAGTGAGGCGCTTTACGCCGGAGCAGGAGCAAATCGCACGAAAGATCTTCGCCGAGGTGAAGGCCAAAGGCCCTTCCACCGATGTCGAGACCCTAATGCAGGGAGCGCAAGTGTGTTACGACCTTTGCGGTCAACACCTGTTTCGCCTGCTCACCAGGATTCTCTATACGCGCGCGAAAGAGCCCAGCGAGACCCACCGGGCCATCGCCGAACTGGCGCATGCGCAGGATGTGCCGGTGCGCGGTCCCGGCCTGTTTCCGGGCTGGGACTCGATCATTACCTACAACTTCGATGCCCTCATGTCCGAAGCGCTCGCCGAACAGAAGATCCCGCATGCAGCCTGGGCCATGAAGGGCGATGAGCTTCGAGGCGACCCCGACGAACTGGCCCGCAACAGCCGGTGGCACCAACCGGTCTTTCATCTGCACGGCTACACGCCCAGACGCATTTTTTTGATAACGGACGTCCGCTTTGTCTTTTCGACGTCCCAGTACCTGACGGTGTACAAAGGTCCGCGATCCAGGATTCTGGAGACGGTTTATCGGGGATTTCTGGCCAATCCGGTACATATCGCGCTCTATATCGGTTGTTCGTTCACCGATGACGCGATGAACGACCTGCTTCGGGAAGCCATCGCGGAATATCCGGGCCGCTACCACTACGCGTTCCTGAAGTGGCCGCACGACAGACAGGGGAAGGAACCGGCCCCGGACGAGATCGAGGCGGAGTCGGCCAAATACCTCGAATTCGGCGTGCGTCCGGTATGGTTCGACGATTTCAAGGAATTGCCGGGTTTGATCCGGCACTTGCAGTGACGATGGCTTCGGTAACGAGCGTACATGCCGGTGCCGTGTGCGCCCGGACCGGATGATCATGCGCACTCGTTGCCGGCGATCAACACACCCAATCGCAGGCGTTTCGCCGCGCATGAAAGCATGCGGGCGTTTCCGATCTTCGCATTCGTGGTCTTCGTCATGAGGCCGCTTCGCGATTTTTCCAAGATCATCAATCGCTCAGCTTCGGGCGGGTCGCGCCGACATCAGCCGTTTTCGGAAACAGTGCGCTGCTCGATAAGAGCGCGATCAGCGTCACCGGCAGCTAACTCTCGGCGGGAAATGCGGGTAATAATAAGCCGTCCCGGTCAAGGCCAAAGGTCGTCTTGGTCCATCGACCGGTCGAACCCGACGGAATTGCGTAGAAAGCGATGAATAACGTTACTTCATTGATTCGATTGATCAACAACGGGCTCTCGACCCAAGTGATGCTTAACGACGGCGGCATGATCTTCGGGTTTTGGCCGCACGACATCATCGCGCGGGGAAATGTAGAGGCGGGGGTTGTCGTGGTAAGGGGGATGGTTTGCGTTGACTGTCAGCCGCCGCAGGACCGCGTCATTCCGCTATGCGACATCGGCGGCGTGTTCAGCGAGCGGCCACGACAAACCTTCATGGCTGACCCGGCGTTTTTCCAGCGCAACCCGGTACCGAGGGGATGGACGACGATTCACACCTTGCTTCCGAGTACCGTCGCCGCGCGCTGAGAAGAACCGGATCACGCCGGCATCTCCCGAACAATCCAGTGGTTTATGTTGAGCTCTCTCTTAGCAGGGAGGGGAGCGACAATGCGCACGGGCACATTAAAGGCAAGATTATGGCTTCGTTAGTAAAACATATCGCTTCGATTGAACTGGCGCCCGCCAAAACTATGGGACTCAACGATCTGGGCGTTCCCATCGACGAGACGACGCAGGTGAAAAAGGGAAAATTGCAGGAGTTCCTGCAAACCCTCGACACCGGCGCCGTTGCCCGCCGTTACCAGAATATCCGTTTCACCGCGGTCAAGACGACCGAAGCGGACCGCCTGTTTTCCAAGCTATTCATCCAGTTCGAAGTGTTCGGCGATGACTGGAGCAGCCGTTGCGACAACACCGGGGTCGATTACGTGCTATACCGAGGGGACAAGGTTTTGCACCACATCCATCAGGGAAGGATCTTCCTACCGTATTGCCGCAGCTGGTATGAAAACCAGTACGAGCACACCATTCCCAACGAGGTATTTGACGAAGTCACGCGCATCGAATTTGTCGCCAATGCCGATGAAATGCAGCCTGGCTGACAGGAAAGACGAAGCCCGCTCGGTTGTGGCGGCAGAGAAGCAGGCTCACGCCAACATAACGCGGGCGCCGGGCTCCCTGCCCTGTGCTTAAGGAAGCTCTGAACAAGTTGATTCCGTTCATGCCCCTTCGACAGGCTCAGGGCAGGCTCAGGAGCGCGTTCGACAAGCCTGTCCTGAGCCGAGTCGAAGGGCCTGTCCTGAGCCAAGTCGAAGGGCCTGTCCTGAGCCAAGTCGAAGGGCCTGTCCTGAGCCAAGTCGAAGGGCCTGTCCTGAGCCGAGTCGAAGGGCTCACCACGAACGGAATCAATACCTTACCGTTCGTCCTGAGCCTGTCGAAGGACTTAATCAGAGCTTCCTTAAGGTACGCCCGAAAACGATGTTCCGATTCGTATATCCGGCGTAGGGTGGATTAGAGTGTTTTCATCTCGCTCGTACGGCAAAACAGGCTTGGCGGACGTCGTTGGCGCCTTCGGCCCGGGTGAATTGATTCAAGCATTCGTAGGTCGGCAATCCCTTGCCGACGAAGACGCTCGGCCGGGACGTGGTGTCGGGAAGGGCGGCTTCGGCGCTCCAATCGCAAACGGTCATCCCAGGAGCGCTGGGATGACCCTTCCAATCGCAAACGGCCTGGCCGGGAGCGCCGGCCACGCCCTTCCCGAAGACGCCGTTTGCGATTGGAAGGGTCGCGACTAAAGCGACCGTTTGCGATTGGAAGGGTCGCGACTAAAGCGACCGTTTGCGATTGGGAAGGATTCCCGACCTACGCGCGAGTGCCCGTACAGTAGGTATGAAAATGCTCTAGGCGCGCACTCCCACGAAGCATTCGGCAGTCACGGAACTCTTCGCGCGCCGTAGCCCACCGGTTGCGCGGCCTTGGTCGGTGGGCTACGGCGCGCGGAACACCAAAGGAACTTTGCAGGTGTCGTGCGATGCGCGCCTAATTCCATTCGGCATTCGAGTGAACATTACGTAGGGTGGGTTAGCGGAGCGTAACCCACCGATTCGAGGTCGCTCGGTGGGTTACGGCCTCGCGGCCTAACCCACCCTACTACGAAATCGTTTTCGGATAGAACAGAATGTTATCGGCGACCAAGTCCGTAACGATCAACTGCCGTTTCCGGTGTCACCGGAGCCGGTTTGCTTTTTCCTCGCGATAGCTTCAGCCAATTGATCCGCCGCGGCGGTGATTGCGGCGGCGCGCCTGCGCATTAAAGCCAGCATCTCGTTCAACAGGACTTGGGGATGGTCCTCTACCACGCTTTCGCCCACCAGCCAGCAGGCCAGTGCCGGTTCGTCCCGGCCCAAGGCCCGAGCAGTGTCCCGCTGCCAATCGCTGCCGAACAGAAACCGCGCCGCATTGCGAAACAGGTCCCGCTCGGAAGCATCGGGATCGAATACGCGTGTGGCGGAATCGCTCATCGACGGGTTTGGCGCATCCGCACGTGCGTCGAGTGGCGGCTCCTTTTGAGCGGGCGGAGCAGGCGCTCTGAACTCCTCGTGAGTGGCCTCGGCCAGACGCGAGATTTCAGGCAACACCGACCGTATCAGCTCCGCGCCGGACAGGGGCACCTTCCAGTGGCGCTTCTCGGGAACCCATTGCACCTTCGGTACCCAGCGCAGCAACCGGTGCAGCGTATCGCTATAACCCGCCCTGATGATGATGCCGTCATCGGTGACTTGCACCCATCGGTTCGGCGGTAAGGGGTTGGCCGCCAGGGCGGCACGCGCTTGGTTTTCGTCAGTCATAAATTCGGTACGGAGACTTGGCCTCGACAATCAAGTGAAGCGAATAAGGTAACGCAGCCTGTCAACCTGGAAACGGCAGTTCAACCTGCTCGAGTATGCGGCTTACCAGGTTTCTTTGTTCGAACAAACCCGCCACAAGTGTGGAGAATTGTCGACTAAATTACAAGGTTATTTGTATGGAAATTAGCTGCGTTGCAATACTCCGCAGCCATCGGCGAGGCCGGAGCGGCGATAAAATTCGTTCATCCGCCCGCTCTAGTGCCTTATTTTTCCGTCCCGCATCGGCAAACTCGACTGACCGCTCCCGCCCTAATCACACCGAAAGACATCTGCCTCACCCACTCAGACTTACGGTTTGGCGCGACAACTGCTTAGTTATTCAAAAAGGTCTGAATCGTCCCGTTTGCCGGAACGTGCTTCGTCTATACGGTGTCGATGTAACGGCCTTCGCAAGGGTATCGATGAGGATTAACAGATTGCGGGGTGTGCGATGATCGAGATTTCTGCAGCCGACGGCCACGTATTTTCCGCTTACCGGGCCGAGCCGCCGGACGCGCCCAAGGGCGCGGTGGTGGTGCTTCAAGAGGTGTTTGGCGTCAACCGGCACATTCGGACGGTGACCGACGCATTCGCGGCGAAGGGTTATATGGCCATCGCGCCATGCCTCTTCGATCGGGTGAAAAAAGATGTCGAGTTGAGCTATGACGACGCCGGCGTTGCCGAGGGTCTGGATCTCGCGCGACAGGTAGGACTGACAAACGCCATCGCCGACATTCAGGCGGCGGTCGATGCCGTCGCCAGTGCCGGCAAGGTGGCTATCGTCGGCTACGATTGGGGCGGCTACCTGGCCTACCACGCGGCCAACATGGTGAAGGGACTGGCTTGCGCCAGCATCTATTACGCCTGTGGCGTGACCCAGGATTTATACGGAAAGCGGAAGATTCAGACGCAGCTGCATTTCGGGTCCCTGGATCCCTATATCCCTTTCGAGTTGGTTGTTCAGTTCCGTTCCTCCAGGCCGGATGTCAGTGTTTACGATTACCCGGCGGGGCATAGCTTCAACTGTGAAGAACGGGATACTTACGACGCATCGGCGGCTGAGAAGGCATTGGAGCGTACCTTGACGCTGATTTCCCACAACTTGGAAGGCCCGCCTCCCGTCATCCTGAAAAACGCGGGAAGCTACGCCTCGGCGAAAGTCGAGAAGAAGAAAAAGCCGGCTTCGGACGACCTCGGACCGCCGCTGTAACAGGAAAGGTACAAAACCCCGAGCAGTTTCGGCGTCTTGAGTTCGAAACCCGCCGAGAGTTTGAGAAAGAGTCGGAGTGGTTATGACGGTCATCGAGCGCGATTTCGGGAAGCGAACACGCCAGACAATAAGGCGCTTCGGGGAGCTCTTGTGCCTGGATGCCCTGCATGAAGCCAATATCAAGGCTAATCCGGTGCCTTACCTCGAACGGGCGAGCGAACGCATCTTTCAATTGGAACGGGCTTTATTCGAAGCCGCCCAGGCCGTCGCGCCACCGGCGGAAGGCTCTCCGTCAGGCGAGTGGGTTCAAGTCGACAAGGCGGAATACGAACGCCTACTGCGCTGCCGCGACATCGTCGAAAAAGCGCTCGCCGAGCATGCGAGGGATGAGGAGTTTTAATCATCGGGCGCGGCCGGATGCTCGATTTTTGGAGACTTTTGCTATGACCATGAATCTTAGATCGTTTTTCAACGGCCCCGAGTGGGCGGAAATCAGCATTCCCGACTGGTTCAAGGGACGGGCGGAGGCTTTGGTCGCCCAGCTCGGCGACAACCATCCCGATGTCCAGGTATTCAAGGACATTCTTGCCGCCGGGCGGATCGAGCAGGAGGCCGTGATGCGTGCGGATAAGCTGGCCGGAACGACGAAGAACGCCGATGTTTTTCTCCTCGCCGTCGACATCGCGACCCATGGGTTTACCGTGTTGCAGGTGATCGCACAGATGGTCCCCCTGCGCCGGAAAGCGGCCTAGGGACTTTCCGATTACGGTACGCCGGATCCCTGCAGCCCATTCCTTGCAAGCCCACCCGTACGCGCTCTTTCCTCCTGTGACTTGGGGTTGCGAACCGCGGGGGCGGCGGGCCAGCAGCGCCTAGGCCCGGCGGTCAAAGCAGCGACGGCGAGAAACCGGAGAGATTTCGCCAAAGCGGTCAGGACATGCCCTGCCCCACGAGCTGATCGGCCGGATAAAACAGAATGCAGCCGGGCGCTCAGCCCGAAACCGCGGCCTTGTCCCGAGCGTCGAGTTCCGCGCGGATCTTATCCATGTCCAGCGCCCGGACATGCTCTATCACTTTTTCCAGCGAACTGGCGGGCAATGCGCCGGATTCGCGAACCACCACGATCCTGTCTCGCAACACCATCAGCGTCGGCACCGAGCGGATATCGAATCCTTGCGACAGTTGGCGTTGTTGATCCGTATCGATCTTCCCGAAAAACAAATCGGGGTGTTTTTCGGAGGCGGCTTCGAAAACCGGCGCAAAGGCGCGGCACGGCCCGCACCAGGTTGCCCAGAAATCCAGAACGACGATGGGATGGGTTTCGATCACCTGCTGAAAGGTGTCGTCGGTGACTTCGATAATGGCCATGACTCAAATACCAGGGTTGTTGGGGTGGAGAAAGAGGTCGGCGCAGGTTCGCTGCACCGATGGCGTAAGCTAGCCGGTGATGTCCACCTGTACCATGCCGTTCTGCAGGCGCATGGGATATTCCTTCATCTGCCATCCGGCAGGTTGCAGAGACTTGCCGCAGCGACCGTCGAACACCCATCCATGCGCGATGCAATAAAGAATTCTGCCGTTGAAATCGCCCTGGCCCAGGGAAACGCCTTCATGCGGACAACGCGCTTCATAGGCTTTCGGCTCTCCGCCGTCCGGCCACATGATGACGATCTCTTTGTCGCCCACCTTGCAGGGCACCAACTCCCCTTCGCCGATCAGGCTTTGTTTGCAAACGTCTTCATAGGCCATAAAGGGTCTCCGGATGATTCAAACCAGGCCGGGGTCGATGGAAATGCGCCATTTTCGGTTCAGACAGGACCATGCCTGCAACGACACCGTAGGAGCGGCCTCTTTGCACGGTATCCAGATTTTTTGTGGCGCATATGTATTGGAAGCGATAAACATGCCATCGGTTTGTAACGGCAATTTCTCAATGATTTCAGGACGATGGTCCCTCGATGCAATGTCCGGAACTGAACAAACCCGACAAACCTGATTGCTGTTTTCCGAAATCGGCAGAGCCTTACGACTATCTTCTTGAATGATGCGGCGCCTTACTCCCGCCTGGCACGCATGCAGGGTGACGAAAAAAACCGGCAGGACGGCCGGGAGTTTGGCCGAACGATAGGCCTCTCATTCAGAAAGCAGAACAGTGATAAAGTTGGTCGTAGTGCGTAGGCAGGGCTTCGCTCGGAGAATTTCCTGAACTTGGCCTGTCCGCGCGGCCTCCTTGACTGGGCATCAAACCGGCACATCGGTGAATCGAGATGAACGCGAGCGATGTTTTTGGGTTTGCGGACGCATTGGGTCCCGCCAGGATCATTCACGTTTATGAACCCTCCGCAGGGTTGAAAGGCATTCTGGTCGTAGACAATGTTGCGAGGGGTCCCGCCATCGGGGGATTGAGGATGGCGCCCGATGTCAGCGTGGCGGAATGCTTTCGTCTCGCCCGGGCGATGACGTTCAAAAACGCGGCCGCCGGTTTGCCTCATGGCGGCGCCAAGTCCGTCATTTTCGGCGATCCCAAAATGCCGGGACCGGATAAGGAAAGACTCATCCGCGCTTTCGCCTCGAGTTTGAGAAACGAAAGGGATTATATTTTCGCGCCCGACATGGGTACCGATGAAAACTGCATGGCCTGGGTGAAAGACGAAATAGGCCGTGCCGCCGGTTTGCCCAGCGATTTGGGCGGCATTCCGCTGGATGAAGTCGGCGCAACCGGCTGGGGGATTTATCAGGCCACGGAAATTGCGGCGCGCTACTGCAATATGAAGCTCGACGGCGCCCGAGTCGTGATCCAGGGGTTTGGCGCCGTCGGCCAGCACTCGGCGCGCTTTCTGGCGCAAGCCGGGGCTGTCTTGGTCGGCGCATCCGATAGTCGGGGCGCCGTTTACAATCCTCGCGGCCTGGATGTCTCGGCTCTGATGGAACTGAAAAAGACGGGAAAGAGCGTTTCCGACGTTACGGGCGGGGAGAAACGGGGCCGGGACGCCGTGATCGACATGGAATGCGATATCTGGATTCCCGCCGCACGGCCGGATGTGATCAACGCGGCGAACGCATCGCGTCTGAACACCAAATTGATCGTCGAGGGGGCCAACATCCCCGTCACCCCCGAAGCCGAAAAATTCCTGCACGAGCACGACGTGCTCTGCGTTCCGGATTTCATCGCCAATGCGGGCGGCGTGATATGCGCTGCCCTGGAATATCGCGGCGTCACTCAAGCGATGGTATTTTCGTCGATTGGGGAAAAAGTGCGAAGCAATACGGAGCAGGTCTTGGAGGCGGTCAGTACCAAAGCCATTCTTCCGCGGCACGCCGCTTTGGAGCTCGCCGAGCAACGGGTCAAAAAAGCCATGTCTTACCGGCGCTGGTCTTTATTTTCCTCGGCGGATGATAATCCTAGAAGCGGCAGTTGACCGCTTCGATGCACCAGAAACGCCCGATGAATCCTGAACGCTCGGTCTGGTATCAGTCTCACCTGGTGGGTGAAACCGCTACGCACCCGATTGCACGACGGGCGGGCCGCCTGGCGGCGTTGCTCCTTCTAACAGGGGCCGACCCTGCCGCGTCGTCGCGCCTGGCCAGTCGACCCACCCGCCGCACACTCGAGAGCGTCCAACTGCCGTTTCTAGGATAATAGCCGTAGGATGTGGTGAACGAAGTGAACCGCATCGTTCGAGCGACCTCGGATCGGCGGGTTACGCGGAGCCTGTCCTGAGCTTGTCGAAGGGCCTGTCCCGAGCGGAGCCGAGGGGCTAACCCGCCCTACAATAAATATTCATTTGAATACCGAATGGAATTACTTCACCCAAAGGCGCTTTCCGGCCGCCGCTCAGAACAGCAGCGATGGCCAGGAACAGGTAGTCCAAGTTTGGTTCGTTTTTCGCTGACCCAGCTTCAGCCCTTGACCCTGGATTTCAAATGCTCCGCAAGCCGCCGCATGGCCGACGAGCTGTCATCGGGCGAAAGGCGAACATTGATGATGCTCGGCGTGGCGCGGTCTGCGAGCGATTTGACCAGCGCCTCCTCGAACGCTTCCTCATCGGGCGCATCGTATCCGTTCAGCGGACCGAAAAGCTCGCCCAGCCGGTCGAAACGCCAACAGCCGATGTCGTTGAAAGGCCCGTCGAGGATGAATCGTTCGGTGCTGTAACCGCAATTGTTGAAAACCACCACGATGGGAGCCAGGCCGAAGCGCACGTGCGTCGAAAGCTCGGTGCCGGTCATCTGAAACGCGCCGTCTCCGACCAGGATGAGCGCACGATGATCCGGACGGGCGATTTGCGCGCCGAGCGCGGCGGGCACCGCAAAGCCCATCGTGGTATAGAAAGCGGAGGACAAGAACTCGCTCCGCTCGTAGACCTGTAGGTCGATCGCGGCAAACAGGCAATCGCCCACGTCGCAGACCACGATCATGTCGGAGGTAAGCGCCCGATTCAGCCGTTCGATCAAACGGGCGATCGTCATCGGCCGGTTCGGTTCGGGAAACCCGCTCGCTTCGGGCACGGCGGGCGCCGCCGGGAAGGTTTCGCTCCGAGCTTTCACCGAGCGCGCCAAGGACATGACGAAATCCGACAGGGTGACGCGGGGATAGCGGTGATAGCGGATCACGACTTCGTTCTGGGCCGCGCGCACGATGCGATGGGGATCGAGACGCGCGGTGTAGATGCCGGTATCGATGTCGTTCAAGGTGACGCCCAGCATCAGCAGCAAATCGGATTGCTCCACCATGTAACGCGCGTTCTCCGAACTCATCGCGCCTTCATAGACGCCGAGATAGGCCGGGTGCCGCTCGGCAATCACCGACTTGCCGGTCAAAGTGGCCGCCACCGGCAAGCGTGCCCGTTCGACCAGTTCGACCAGAGCGTCCTGAAGTCCGCGTCGATGCAGTTCGAGGCCCGCCAGAATCGTCGGCGATACCGACTTCGTCATGAGCTCCGCGGTCTCGGCGACCGCTTCCGATAAGGCGGCTTCATCGCTCGAAGGTTCTTCGAGCGGCTCTTCCGGCACCGAATAGCCTTCAGCCATGACCAGATCGCGCGGGAGCTCGATGTATACCGGTTTGCACGACCGGCGGGCGGTCGCGATGGCGCGGTCGATTTGGCGAAAGGCGATGACCGGGTCATCGAGCACGACCGTGGCGCAGGTGATGCGATCGAAAATCTCGCGCTGAAACGTGAAGGGGCCGAAGCGGTGATGAATCAGTGGATCTTCTCGCTGTTCGCGCACGCCCGGAGCACCGCTGATGACGACCACCGGCGAGGACTCCGCATGGGCACCGGCGACCGCGTTGACCGTATTCAGCGCTCCCACGCCGTAAGTCACCGCCAGCGCGCCTATGCCCTGGCAGCGGGCATAGCCGTCCGCGGCAAAGGCGGCGGTGTCCTCCCGCGTGGTGCCGATGTGCTGGATCGGGCTTTTGACCATCAAATCGTAGAAGCCGAGCACATAATCGCCGGGAACGCCGAAGATATGTTTGACACCGGCATCGTATAGACGCTTGAGGAGGTATTGTCCGATAGAATCCGATTTTGCAGTGCTCATGACGATTTCTCCGGTACTTTCAAATTTGACTGTTTTGGCCGCTTCCGATTGCGTATCCGTAAGTCCATCATCGTTTCCGGGCCAGCCTCGGCCGGCCGATCCACCACCGGTTGACTCCCCACAACACGATGCCGACGCCCAGCAGCGCGAGCGAGATCGCGTAGTCGCTGGCCGGCCGTCCGGACAGTACCGGCAGAGCCAGATAGCCGCAGAAAATCGCGCCCAGCACGGGCGTTCCAGGCGGCGCCCGGAAGTGCGCATGCTCGACTTTCTCCCGGCGCAGCACCAGACACGCGATATTGACCCCGGTAAAAACGCACAACAAGAGCAAGGCCGTGGTGCCGCCGAGCTTCCTCACGCCATCCTCGCCAGCCGTAACGACCAACCCGACCGCAATCGCGGTGGTGAACAGGATAGACACCCAGGGCGTGCGCCGGGTCGGATGCACGGCGCCGAACACCGGCGGCAGAATCCGTTCGTTCGCCATGCCGTACAGCAGCCGGCTGGCCATCATCATGTTGATCAGGGCCGAATTGATTACCGCAAGCAAGCCGATGCCGGCGAATACCTTCAGCGGAAACGCCGGCGCACCCACGGCGACCACCTTCAAAAGCGCATCGGATCTGGCGGCCGAAAGCGTCTCGGCGGGAATCAGCAGCGAAGCGGTAAGCGCCACCAGCTCATAGATCAGGGCCGCGGCAATCAGCCCCGACAGCAGCGACCGCGGGAAAATCCGCGCGGGGTCCCGGCACTCCTCCGCCATGTTTACCGCGTCCTCGAATCCGACCATGGCGAAGAAGGCCAAGGAAGTGGCCGCCGAAATCGAGAGCAGCAGGTTTCGGTCCTCGGTGTCGAATTCGAGGAGCCGGCTAGGCTCGCCTTGACCGCTCCCCGCCGCGTACACGCCTATGGCGATGACGATCACAAGGCCCGATATTTCGACGCCGGTCAGTACCATATTGATCTTCACCGACTCGGCCACCCCTCGAAAGTTGATCAGCCCGAGAACGAGGAGAAAACCGACCGCCACCGGCAGCACCGGCCAGGGAGCGAACGGCTGGAGGTAGGTAGCGGCGAATGCGCGAGCCGCCGCCCCGGCGGCTGTAATGCCCGAACTCATCACGGCGAAGGCGACCAGGAAGGTCAGGAACGGGATTTTAAACGCCCGCTGGGTGTACAAGGCCGCGCCGGCCGCGCGGGGATATTTGCCGACCAGCTCCAGGTAGCTGAACGCGGTGAGGAACGCGACTCCGAACGCTACGAGAAATGGCAGCCACAGCGCTCCCCCGATCTGGCCGGCCACGCTGCCGACGAGGGCGTAGATGCCGGTGCCGAGCACATCGCCGATCACGAAGAAGAACAGCAGCTTGGGACCTATCGCCCGCTTCAGCGCCGGCCGGCTCTCAACCGTGGGCTCGCCGGTCTCGCTCATCTCGTCGTCTCGCCATAGCGGACCCCGGCACAAAACAGCACCCGAGAATGTGTTTCGGCGATGCTCCGATCGTTCCCTTGCGGCACTGGGTGCTCCGAGGCAGTAATCCGCATTTCTCACGGATAGAGTGTGCATTAAGAACCGAAAACCGGGAAACTTGTTTTACCATGCTCGTTATCAGGTTATTGCTAAAATTCGATTCAACAAAGGCGCAGGTTGAAATGCAGTAAACTTATCCGCCACCTCAAAACGCAGTCCTCGTGATCCCCTCGACGGTCGAATCGAAACTCGTTGCCGCACTTCAGCACAAACGAATGATACTGGCTCGCGTGCTGACGCTCATCGTGATCTTGAGCGTCGGCGGCGTCGGGGAATACATGGTACGGCTGGAACGACAAAACGCCGAACGCGAGCAACACAGCCAGGTCATCAGCGAAGTCGGCCAACTCAGAGCCGCGCTGGAAAGCGAGCTTAACGCCACGCTGTTTCTGACGCAGGGCATGATCGCCTATGTCACCACACGCTCGACCCTCGAACCCGAGGTGATCGAACCGATGCTCAAGACGCTCTACGAGTACGGACGGCATGTCCGCAACATCGGACTTGCGCCCGGCAATCGCCTGACCTACATCTATCCGCTCGCGGGCAACGAAAAGGCACTGGGGCTCTACTACCCGGACATCAAGGAACAGTGGCCCGCCGTCGAACGAGCCATCCGCGAACGCAAACCGCGACTCGCCGGCCCAACCCAATTGAAGCAGGGCGGCGTGGGCCTGATCTACCGGATTCCGGTATTCCTCGGCGCCCAGGGCGACTATTGGGGGCTGCTCAGCATGGTGATCGATGTCGAAAGCCTGTATGCGCGCGTCGGCGTAGCGCCCAATGTACGGGGATTAGAGCTTGCCTTGCGAGGCAGGGACGGCACCGGTTCGGAAGGAGAAACCTTCCTGGGCGACGACTCGTTATTCGATACCGATGCCGTTATCGCCGAGGTCATTACACCGGGTGGAACCTGGAAACTGGCAGCGAGACCCGCCCATGGCCGGGGCCACGGCAGCTACTTCGGCTGGCTGCGCGTCGGCTTCTGGCTGGTCGGAATCCTGTTGGGGGGCGCCTTGCATCAAGTACTGCTCTTCGCCGTCCGACGGGAGCAACTCTCGGAGCAGCTGCGAGAACGTACGATCGAACTCGAACAAAGCCATGCCATGCTCATCGCGGAAGTCGACGAGCGCAAGCGTCTCGAAGAAGAACTTCGCCATTTCGCGTTTTATGATGCTTTGACGCGGCTGCCCAATCGCCGTCTGTTCCTGGATCGCCTTCATCAGGCGCAGCTCGCGAGCGCGCGCCAAAGATCCCATGTCGCCGTGATGTTTCTCGACCTGAACAATTTCAAGGAGCTCAACGACAATCACGGCCACGATATCGGCGACCAACTCTTGATGGATGTCGCCCGACGCCTGCAAAGCACTGTCCGGGAAAGCGACACGGTCGCGCGTCTCGGCGGCGATGAATTCATAGTGATGCTGGAGGGACTCGGCCCGGAGGCGGAAAAAGCGCGGAATTACGCCGCCGCCCTTGCCGACGATATCCGCAATGTGCTGGGTCAAGAATACGTCCTGGGCGATATCCGGCACCAATGTTCGGCAAGCATCGGCGTCAAGCTGTTCCTGGGCACTAACGAGGACCCCGACCAGATTCTCAAGGATGCCGATATGGAAATGTACCGAGCCAAACAGCGTTCCGGCAGGGTGGCTTGGGGCTGAATGTAAACGATCGATGACGGTAAGACACACTGTCGGCAAAGGATTGCCGACCTTATATCTCGATTCTGGATTCCACAAGAGGCAGAATCTCCGACTGATCATCGGACCCAGACGCTGGGCAAGACGTTGCCGACCTTGGGCCTGAAGCCCGCGCCGT